>Ga0078894_10001852_pt1 | contig 15896 bp, 17 predicted proteins | sample LauGreSu1BDMLBSD_2_FD_67506 | JGI IMG/M metagenome (GOLD analysis project Ga0078894, IMG submission 67506) | Freshwater lake microbial communities from Lake Michigan, USA - Su13.BD.MLB.SD (version 4) (version 4) | ecosystem: Environmental > Aquatic > Freshwater > Lake | place: Lake Michigan... | reverse complement strand
GACCCGCGCTTTGCGACCTTTGCCGCACGTCAGCGGCATTTCCGCGAGGTGTGGGACGAGGTCGAGCAACAGGTCGCCAGGAAAACCAATGCCGAATGGCTGCAACTGCTCACCCCCGAAGACATTCCATTCTCGGTTGTGAACAGCCTGGAGGACCTGGTGGCCGACCCCCATCTGCACGCCATCGGCTTCTGGAGCATCGAAGAGCATCCCACAGAGGGGTTGCTGCGCGTGCCGATGAATCCGCTGCGGCTGAGCGCCTCCCCGCCCGCGGTGCGCCGCCTGCCGCCAGGGCTGGGCGAACACAGCACCGATATCCTGCGCGAGTGCGGCTTTGATGCCGCCACCGTCGCGCGTTTCACCGAGCCGGGCGGCGTCTGTGCCGCCGAACCACTCAGCCCACCATGATTCCACGCACACTCTTTGATGCCGATCACGAGGTCTTCCGGACCACCGTCCAGCGCTTTATCGCGGAGCGCGTCACGCCCCACCACGCCCAGTGGGAAAAAGACGGCGAGGTCCCGCGCACGCTCTGGCGCGAAGCCGCTCAGGCAGGGCTTCTGTGCTGCAACGTCTCCACCGACTACGGCGGCATGGGTGGCGATTTCCTGCACAGCACGATCCTGATCGAGGAATTCGCACGCGCAGGCGCGACCGGCCCCACCTTCTACCTGCACTCCGATATTGTCGCGCCCTACCTGGTCGACTTTGGCACCGAGGAGCAGAAGCGCACCTGGCTGCCGCGGATGGCCTCGGGTGAAGTGGTGTGCGCACTCGGCATGAGCGAACCCTCGGGTGGCAGCGATGTGCAGGCCATGCGCACTCAGGCGATCCGCGATGGCGATCACTACGTGATCAATGGTCAGAAGGTATTCATCACCAACGGCCACAGCGCCGATCTGCTCCTTCTCGCCTGCAAGACCGATCCCAAGGCTCGGGCCAAGGGGGTGAGCCTCATCCTGGTGGAAACCGATCGACCCGGCTTCACGCGCGGCAGAAGGCTGGAAAAAATCGGCTGCAAGGCGCAGGACACTGCGGAGCTGTTTTTTTCCGACCTGCGCGTGCCGGTCGGCAACCGCCTGGGCGGCGAGGGCGAAGGCTTTGCCATGCTGATGACGCAGCTTGCGCAGGAGCGGCTGATCCAGGCCATCCGCGCAGTCGCCAGCAGCGAGGCGGCCATTGTCTGGACCCGCGACTACGCGGTAGGCCGCGAGATGTTCGGTCAAACACTGGCCGACTTTCAGAACACCCGCTTTCAGCTTGCCGAGCTTCATGCCGAGGTACTCGCGCAGCGCGTCTTCGTGGACCGCGCGATCGAGCTTCACCTGCGGGGCGAGCTCGATGCCACCGATGCGGCTGCAGCCAAGCTCACCACCACCGAGCTGCAGGGACGGGTGATGGACCGCTGCCTGCAGCTTTTCGGCGGATGGGGCTACATGTGGGAGTACCCGATCGCGCGCGCCTATGCCGACGCGCGGATGTGCAGGATCGGTGGCGGCAGCGCCGAGGTGATGAAGCAGATCATCGGGAACGCGCTCCTGCCGCGAGTCAAAAAGCCATCCTGACGGGTAAGCCATGAACGCGCCCACCGATCGTGCAGTCACGCTTGACCAGACAGGCGCCGATCAACTTTCCGACGCGGTCATCAGCGGGCTCACTGCCCTGATCCGCGCCCAGACCCCACGGGCACGCGATATCCGTCTTGAGCGTCTCGTCCGCTCGGCCGGGGGTCTATCGCGCGAGAACTGGCGTCTCGATGCTTCATGGACCGACGCACGCGGCACGCACTCGCATGAGCTGATGCTGATGCGGGACGCCTCGGGCACCTTGCTCGAGACGGAACGCGACCGGGAATTCGCAGTGCTGTCGGCGCTCGCGCACAGCGATGTGCCCACGCCCCGTGCGCACTGGGCTGATCCCGATGGCCGCTATCTGGGCGCCCCCTCGATCGTGATGGATCGTATGCCCGGACAGTGCGACTACCTGGTCCTGAACGGCTCGGCGCCCATCGAGGCGCGACTCGCACTCGCCCAGCGGTTTCTGGATGTACTCGCCAGGATTCACGCATTCGACTGGCGCGCGGCGGGCCTGGGAGCAAGTCTGGGCGAGCCGCAAGGCAAGCCCTCATCGGTTGAACTCGCGCACTGGACCAGGGTCTATCAGCGGGTGAGACTCGAGCCTCACCCGGAGCTCGACTACATCCATGCCTGGCTGTCGGCGCGCGAGCCCGAGGCCGAGGCGGTTGTGCTGGTACACGGCGACTTCAAGCCAGGCAACGCTCTGGTGGAGAACGGCCGCATCACAGCCAAGCTTGACTGGGAAACCGCGCACCTTGGTGATCCGCTGGAAGATCTGGGCTGGATCACCAATCCGGTGCGGCGCCGCGAGCATCAGATCGCCGATCATTGGGAACGCGAACAGATCGTTGCTGGCTACCGGACCCTCACCGGCCGGATGGTCAATGAGCATCACCTTACCTGGTGGAACGTGTTTTCAAACTGGAAGCTCGCGGTGATTCAGCTCACCGCCATCGCTGAATTCGTGGCGGGTCGCTACGACCGCGTTTTCCAGACACCCTCCTGGCTCTACCGCCCCATGTTCCAGATGATGGAGCGCGCGTCATGAGACCCGATATGGGCGAGCAGATGGAGGGCACCTGCCGGATCCTCGAGCAGGTGGTGGCGCCCTGTGTGAACGATCCGTTCGCGCGCACGATTCTCGACAATCTCGTCGCCAATCTCAGAATGCTTGCTGGCGCCATGCCGGGGGTGGCGGCCTTTCTGCGCGATGACAATCAGGCAAGCGCGGCGCTGCTCGCCACGCTGCAGGCAACGCTCTCGCCCGAGCTCGCGCAGCGCGTCGCGGATACGCTCGCGAAACCCGCGCCTGATGCCGCTGACAGCAAGGCGCTCGATGTCCGGAACACCGCGCTTCGCACCCTGCTTTCCGAGGCGATCTGCTCACCCGGTCTTACTCCCGCGCACCACCAGGCGATTCGCAGTCACCTGAGCGAACGCGCCGCCAGGGTGCCCATGCGCTATGTCCCCACGGTTGCCGCAAAGCCTGCTGGCAACGCCCCCAACGTCACCTCACCGCACAATGCTCACGCCACTTGACGACACGCTCTGGCATCAGTTGCCCACCACTTTCGACCATGTCTGGACCAGCGATCCACGTTTCTTCGACCGCTACTGGTTTGCAATGTATTCGGGCGACGGCCGCGTTGCCATCCAGGTCACCATGGGCGCATATCGCAACATGAATGTGCTCGACGGCGGCGTGGTCGCTGTGGTGGGCGGCAGGCAGACCAACTTGCGGGTCTCCCGGTCACTCGACGGCAGCGTTGACACCGTCTGCGGCCCGCTTCGAATTCGCCCGATCGAACCACTGAAATCGTTCGAGATCGAGATCGCGCCGGGCGATCACTCGCCCCACGGACGGATTGTCTGGGAGTGCGTGGAACCCGCCCGCGAGGAGCACCCGCACTACGAGCGTCTCCACGGGCGGACGGTGGAAGACTATCGTCGCTTTGATCAGATCGGTGTGGCGAGCGGCGAACTGGTGGTGGGCGGTGAACGTATCGGCTTTGATCGCTGGTGGTCCTGCCGCGACCATTCCTGGGGCGTGCGCCGGGGCATGGGCGTTCCCGAGCCGGTGACGGGTCCGCGAACGCCGCTGAGCGAGAAGGGCCATGTGATGTCGTTTCTGTTTTTCTCCACGGACACCATGAGCGGGCATCTGCTTTTTTCAGGGCGGGGCGATGATCCCCCCTACACGACCGGCACGGTCACCATGCGCCACACCGAGACGGTTCATCATGCACAGTCGATCAGCCTCGCTGTGGAACTGCATGAAGGGACCCGGCGCTTTCGTTCAGCCACCGTGACTGCAGTGTTTTCCGAGGGGCGTGTACTCAAGCTCGCGCTCGATGCGCAAGGCGCCGCCATCGCCATGCAGGGGCTGGGCTATAGCGGCGGCTGGCAGGATGGCAAGGGCCTGGGCGCCTGGCGCGGCGAACACGTCATCGAAACCGATGTCTGGGATGTTTCGCATCCTTCGCGCATCGTCTACCCGGACGGCACGCAGAAGGAACACTGGCACCGTATCCAGCCGGTCAGCGTGCGCGCCGACTTTTCCGGTGTGGTCAGCCACGGCACCGGCAGCATGACGCTAACCATTGCCGGGAGACTGCCCGGGCATCTGCAACTCACCGCGGCCGGAGCGATCCAGGCCGGTTCCGGTTCCTGACCAGAGAGCCCCCGCATGAGCCTGTCCGATCGCAGCTGCATCACCGGAATCGGTGAAACCGCCTACACCAGAAACTCCACGCGCAGCGCCTTTCAACTTCAGATCGAGGCCTCGCTCAAGGCCATCGCCGACGCAGGCCTCAGTCCCAGGGCGATCGACGGCGTGATTCCAATCGGTATCGTGAGCGGCACAGCCGATGACTTCATCGAGAATTTCGGCATTCCGGACCTGCGCTTTTCCGCTGTCATTCCGCATGGTGGCGCGAGCCCGGTGATGGCGCTGCAGGCTGCCGCGGCGGCAATTGCCGCAGGCATCTGCCACCACGTACTGATCACCTTCGGGCGCAACATCAGCGCCATGGCCGGCAACAACAAGGCCGGGGCGCGGATTCACAACATGCCCCAGTTCCACTATGTAACCGAGTTCGAGCATCCGATGGGGGCGAGCGCCCCCGCGCAGCTTTATGCGCCGATGGCCCGCCGGCATATGGCGCTCTACGGCACCACGGTCGAGCACTTCGGCGAAGTGGCCGTGGCTTGCCGTGCGCACGCCATCCTGAACGGCAATGCCCTGATGACCAAGCCGATCACGCTTGAAGACCACCGCGCCTCGCGCATGATCGCCGATCCTTTTCGGCTCCTAGACTGCAGTCTGGAAAGCGATGGCGGCGCCGCTGTGGTGGTCAGCAGCGCGCAAGCCGCGCTCGATGCCAGGCACCGGCGCGTGTTCATATCGGGCGTGGCCGCCGGGCATCCTGATTCACCAGGGTCCATCACCCAACGCCCCGACATCACCAGTCTGGGTATCGCCAAGGCCGCACCGCGGGCGTTTGCCATGGCCGGTGTCACGCACGACGACATTGATGTCGCCGAAATCTACGACTGCTTTACCTACGCGGTCATTCGGCAGATCGAGGACATGGGCTTTTGCAAGCGCGGCGAGGGTGGCCCGTTTGTGTCCGGTGGCCGACTGAGGCTGGGCGGCGCCCTGCCCACCAACACCCACGGCGGACTCCTCTCGCAGGCGCATGTCTGGGGCCTCAACCATGTGGTGGAGCTCACGCGTCAGTTGCGCGGCGACGGTGGTGCCGCACAGGTCGCCGATGCGGAAGTGGGGCTGGTCACCGGCTATGGCGATCTGGGCGATGGCGCGCTCGCCATTTTGCGCAGGGAGTGAAATTCATGAATGACATTGCAGCCCGTCCGCCGCAACTGCCCACCGATCTGTCGCGCCCATTCTGGGAAGCCGCACTTGAGGGCAGGCTCGTGCTTCAGCAGTGTGCAAACTGCGGCGTGCTCAGACACTATCCCCGCCTGCTCTGCAGCCACTGCCATTCAGAGGCCGTTTCGTGGCGCGAGGCAAGCCGCCGAGGCCGGATCCATAGCTGGACGGTGGCCCATCATCCGTTTCATCCCTCATTCCGCGCCGAGGTGCCCTACACGCTGGTCACCATCGATCTGGAAGAAGGGCCGCGCACGCTGGGCCGGTGGGTGGGTGACACCCCCGTGCTGGGCGAGCCCGTGCTGGGCCGGTTCGAGCGCCGCGACGACGGCGTCGATCTGGTGTTTGAAAGGGCCTGATCCAGGCAGGCAGCCGACCGGCGCATGCCCATTCTGGGCAGTCACGCCGGCCGATCCCGCCATTGTGCTAGGGTGCACATGCATGGCGCCGATCGCCTCATTGATCGCTACGCGCGCACCGCCCAACGCTCCCAGGATTGCGCTTCGTGACCACCGACCTCCGCCTCACTTCCCTGTTCCCGCTGCTTCGATGGCTGGGCTATGGCGGCCTGATTCCGTTTGCCGCGCTGGCAGCGGGCGGCCTGCTGTTGAGCGATCCGGCCTTGCGCGTGCAGTGCCTGCTGCTGCTTCAGGTTTACGGCCTCTCGATCATCAGTTTCGTGGGCGCAATATCGTGGGGCATCGCCTTGATGGCAAGCAATCATCATGAGACGCTCCGGCGCCAGCTTTTTCTGTGGAGCGTTGTGCCATCGCTGATTGGTTGCGCGAGCTTCCTGCTGTCGGCGTCTGCCGGCTGCCTGTTGCTTGCCGCCACCGCCGCACTTGCTTTCGTTGTCGACATGCGAACCCTCTCATTACTGGGATTGCCTGTAGCGTGGCGAAGGCTCCGCCTCCATCTGACTGCGGGCGCCATCATCGCGCTGCTGACCGGCGCGCAAGCCGCGCGTGGACTGGGAAGCTGACCGGTTTCGCCCTCGCCAGACGGGGCACGCGCTCCGTGCAGCCATGGTCTACCAGGGAATCGTCAAGCCCCGATAGTCGACGAATCGCGCACCAGGCCCAGGCTCGATGGCATCGAGTGCTGCCAGCAGCCCGCGCGCCGCGTCCTCGGGCGATACCGTTTCGGTGACTGCCGACACGAAGCGCTGCGACAGGGGCGAGCGTACGGTTCCAGGCTGCATGGCCGCCACCACCAGTCCGGGCAGGCGGCGCTGCAACTCGATGGCTGCAGTCTGCAGCAGCATGTTCAAGGCCGCTTTGGAGGCGCGATAGCTGTACCAGCCACCCAGCCGGTTGTCTGCGATGCTGCCCACGCGCGCGGACAGCTTGCCATAGAGGCAACGCCCGCGGGCAAGCCGCGGCGCCAACTCGCGCAGCAGCATGAGTGGCCCCACGGCATTGATCTGCATGAGGCGATGCAGGTTCTCGTGACGCACGGCCGCAAGCGACTTCTCAGGACCGGTGGAATCGGCACTCAGCACGCCCGTGGCATCAATGACAAGCGACAACGGCTGGCCCGCGAGGAGAGTGGACAAGCTGTCGGCGAGCTGGCCCGGGTCACCCAGATCGAAGCCCGGATGGGTCGATCGACTGAGTTCGAAGACGCTGGCGCAGGCAGGGTCTGCGGCGATGGCGTTGCAAAACGCCCGTCCGATCGTGCCTGATGCGCCGATGACCAGCGCGGTGTATCCATCGGGAAGGGAGTGCATGGGCCTGCTCGGGTAGCTCGCCGCTTATCCCTGCGCCTGCCGCTGCAGGACCGCAAGCAGTTTGGCCGCCGGGCGGGACCGGACCTCGGATTCAGGGAAGATGGCGCGAATACTGATGGGAATGAAAGGCGACAGAGGGCGAAAGCTCAGCTCGCTGAATTTACCGCAGCGCTCGGTTGCGCGGTCGACGAGCGCGAGCCCCATTCCCCGGCTCACCATGAGACATGCGGCAAGCGATGAACTCGCCTCGATGCCTACATGCGGCGGCGCATGGCCGTGAGCGGTGAAAGTCTGTTCGATGAGACGCCCGAGCGGGGTTGAAGGTCCGGTTGAGATCACGTTCCGGCTGGCGAGCTCTTCAAGCGGAATGGCTCGTCGGCGCGCAAGCGCATGGCCACGCGGCAGCGCACACACCATTTGTGATTCCAGGAGCGGGCGGCTTTGGAGTGATGCTTCTGTAAACGGTTCGTAGACCACGCCGATATCGGCCTCACGGCGCGCCACCCGTGCCACGGCGAGCATATTGGGTAGCGAATGAACCGATACCTCGAGCCTTGGGCTGTCGACTTGCAGCGCCGCGAGCGCCTGCGGCAGCAGCGCACTGACCAGGGTGGGCGGCGCGGCCACCACCAGTCGGCCGGATCGGACATCACGGAGCTGACGCATGAGCTGCGTGACCGTCTGCACCCGACCAAAGATCTCATTCAGCTCGGGCTCGAGTGCAAGCGCTTCCGGCGTGGGATGAAGCCGGCCGCCGGCACGCTCGAACAGATTCATGCCGAGCTGCAACTCAGCATGCTTGATGATTGCGCTCACGGCGGGCTGGGTGACATGCAGGGCGCGGGCGGCACCCGTGATGCTGCCGGCACGCATGACCGCGTAAAGCGTTTCAAGCTGTTTGAGTGTCATGGCATAAGCTTACCTTATGGCAGGGTTGCGATAATTGATTTGCGCCCGCCAGACGCATCGACTCAGACTGCAGGAATTCCTTTTCAATCCAACGCACTCATCCTGCCATGACCCTGACGATCAAACCGCTCGCCGCGCCGCTTGGCGCCGAGGTCACCGGAATCGACCTGCGCCAGCCCCAATCTGGCGATGTTCGTAAAAAACTTTACGACGCCTGGGTCGAGCACGCGGTGCTGGTCATTCGAGACCAGAAGCTCGAACCCGCCGAGTTTCTCGACGCTGCGCAGATTTTCGGCAAGGCCCTGCAGCAGCAGTTGCGCAAGTTCACCCTGCCCGAGCTCCCCCTGGTGGGAACCATCTCCAGCCGCGACCTGCCGCTGGTTGACGGAAAGCTCCATGTTCGGGGCGAGAACTATCACACCGATCACTCCAACTATCCGGCGCCGCCTAAGGCCACCACACTGCACGCGATCAATCTTCCCGATACGGGCGGCGACACGCAGTTTGTCGATGTTCGAAAAGCCTTCGACGATCTGCCCCAGTCGCTGCGGCAGACCATCGTTGCCCTCCGGTCCCCCCATGTCTACGAGGGCAGCCACAGCCCGCGCAAGATGACGGCGCTGTCTGCCGAGGAGCGCGCCAAGGTTCCTCAGACAAGCCAGCCCCTGGTCATCCGTCACCCCGACAGCGGCCGCCATGCGCTCTATCTCAACACCGGGCGGATGGAAGGCATAGAGGGAATGCCGGCCGACGACGGCTGGGCGCTGATCGACCAGCTCTACAAGCACGCCACCCAATCGCGCTACGAATACCGACACCGCTGGCGGGCAGGCGATATTGTCATCTGGGATAACCGTAGCGTCATGCACCAGGCCAACGCTGACTACGACCCCGCCCAGTACCGTTTCCTGTATCGCATCATGCTTGAGGGCGCACCGCTCCAGGCCGCTGCATGATGCGCGTCTGAACGAGGGCACCAGTCATCAGGCGCCCCGAAACCAAGTGAGGAGATCCATGGACCGCATCATGATCAGCCGACGAAACGCCTTGACTGCCGCCGCAGCGCTCGCCGCCGGTATCGCCGCAGTCATCGTCAAACCCGCCGCGGCGCAGAGCGATTTCCCGTCGCGCCCGATCAAGATGATGGTGCCGTTTACGGCAGGCGGGGGAACCGACATCCTGGCCCGGGCTCTCGCCTCCAAAATGTCCGAGAACATGAAGCAGTCGGTGGTGGTGGAAAATCGCCCGGGCGGCAACACGTTGCTCGCCACCCAGGTGCTTGCGCGCTCACCCGCCGATGGCTATACGCTATTGATGCAGACCAACAACCTCGCCTCCAACCCAACGCTTTACGGCGCCAAGGCAGGGTTCGATACCGTGCGAGACCTCGTACCGGTATCGCTGGTGGCAGGCAATCCGCATGTGCTGGTGGTCACGCCATCCCTTCCTGCCCGCACCTTGAAGGACTACCTCGAACTCGGCCGCGCAAGCCCGGACCGGATCACCTATGGTTCGGCTGGCAGCGGAACCGTCAATCACCTGGCAGCCGAGCAATTGGCAATGCTGGCGGGGGTGAAGCTCCTCCATGTGCCGTACAAGGGAAGCGGGTCGGTGATGCCAGACCTGCTCGGCGGACAACTGAATTCGCTCGTTGCGGCCATGCCAAACGTGCGTCAGCACATTGAAGCCGGACGCCTGCGTGCGCTGGCCGTCACCACGCTCAAACGCTTTCCAGGGCTGCCCGACGTTCCGACCGTGGCCGAGTCTGGCTATCCAGGGTTCGATTTCCAATCCTGGTTCGGCGTTGTTGCCCCCGGCGGAACGCCACCCGCCATCATCACCCGCCTGAATACCGAGATCCGCAAGGCGCTCGCCGATCCGGGTGTGATGGAGCGACTCGGCAACTATGTGGTCTACGCCTCCTCGCCTGAAGAGTTCGCCGAATTTCTGGGTCGGCAGATCGAGGCGAGCGCGCGTCTGATCAAGGCGCTGGGCGTCACCGTCGACTGATCACCCAGCCCCACCATCACCATCTCCAACCCCGGTGGATCCATTCGCCGGGCGACGCGACAGGGAGTCATTCATGCGACGTCTTGTACTGAAGGGGTTGGGCGCCACGCTGCTGGGCGCCGCCGGGTCTGTGCGCGCGCAGAGCTCGCCCCCATGGCCATCCAGACCGGTTCGCGTGGTCGTACCGTTTTCGACAGGTACCGCTGCCGATCTGGTTGCGCGGGCGCTGGGCACACGACTGTCGGCCATGTGGGGGCAGTCAGTTCTGATCGAAAACGTTCAGGGTGCAGGCGGCAACATTGGCGCAGCAACAGTCGCGAAGGCGCCAGCCGATGGCTATACGCTCTTGATGGGCGGCATCAATCTCGCCATCAACCCCTCGCTTTATCGCGACATGCAGTATGAGCTGCAGCGCGATTTTCGCCCGATTGCGCTGGTGGGTGTCGCACCGCTGGTCATCGTTGCAAACCCAAGTCTGCCCGCTTCCACGATCACCGAACTGGTCGCCCTCAGCCGACAGGGCGACAAACCCATCCTCTATGGCTCAGGCGGCAACGGAAGCATCACGCATCTCGCCCTTGAAATGCTGAAGAGCCAGACCGGTGCCGCACTTTCGCACGTGCCCTACAAAGGGATCGCGCAGATGATGACCGACGTGATCGGCAACCAGATTCCCCTTGCCTGCCCCGCCCTCGCAAGCGCGCTCGGTGCAATACAGAGCGGGCGGATCAAGGCGCTGGCGGTAACCACGGCGCAACGCTCCAGTCTGCTCCCGTCGGTACCCACAGTGCGTGAGGCCGGCATTGCCGACTTCGACGTGTCGGCCTGGAACGGCCTGCTCGCGCCCGCCCGCACTCCGGATGAGGCGGTGGCGCGCATTCTGAGCGATGTCGACAGCGTGGTACGCATGCCGGAGTTCGTCGAAGGGCTGCGCAAGCAGGCGCTCGAGCCCGATTTCCGGGGCCCAGAGGCGTTCAGGAGTTTTCTCGCGGGCGAACTCGACAAGTGGTCACGACTGGCGCGCGCTTCAGGCGCCCGGATGGACTGACAAACCTCAAGGGTAGGCGAATGTCCAAGACTGCAACGCTTCGTATTGGCGCTGGCTCGAGCTTTGCCGATGACCGGATTGCCCCGGCGGCCGATCTCGCCGAGCGGGGCGCGATCGACTACCTGGTGTTCGAGTGCCTGGCCGAGCGAACCGTGGCGCGCGAAAACCAGACCCGGAGAAAGGACCCCTCCAAGGGCTATACCCCGCGCATGCTGGACCGCCTGGAGGCCGTGCTGCCGGCGTGCCTGCGCAACGATGTGAAAATCGTGAGCAACATGGGCGCGGCCAATCCGATCGGCGCGGCCGAGCTCGCACGCGCCCATGCCCGCGACTGCGGTCTAGGCGATATCCACTGCGCGGTGGTCACTGGCGACGATGTATCGGAACTGTTGCGTCGCCAGCCTCAGCTGCGGCTCATGGAGTCGGGTGAGCCACTCGAATCCCTGCTTCCAGCCATGGTGTCGGCCAACGCGTATCTGGGTGCTGACGCGGTGTGCCGCGCCATCGCCACCGGCGCCCGCCTGGTCCTCACCGGCCGGGTGGCCGACCCCTCGCTCTTTCTCGCGCCTGCGATGCACCACTTCGGCTGGTCCTATGACGACCTGCAACGCCTGGCCGCCGGTACCGCTGCCGGGCATCTGCTCGAATGCTGCGCGCAGGTCAGTGGCGGTTGTTTCGGTGACCGTCTCGGAGGCAAGGATGTGCCCGATCTCGCCCGACTGGGGTTTCCGTTTGCCGACATCGATGCCGACGGCAGCGTGGTCATCGGCAAACTCGATGGCACGGGCGGTCGAGTGGACGTCGCCACTTGTACCGAGCAGCTCCTCTACGAAATCCACGACCCGGCCGACTACATCACCCCCGACTGCGTTCTTGACATCACCGGGCTCGACCTGTTTTCGGCAGGCGCTGATCGGGTCCGCATGACCGGCGCGCGCGCGCGTCCGCGAACGCCCACATACAAGGTCACGGTCGGCTACGACGATGGCTATATTGGCGAGGGCCAGATTTCCTACGCCGGCGAGCATGCACTCGATCGTGCACGCTGGGCGGCCGAAGTCGTTCGGGAGCGTCTGGCCGATCGGGGTTTCTCCTATCGGGAAACACGCGTCGACTACATCGGCATGTCGAGTCTGCACGGCATGGGTGGCGGGCGCGTGGAGCCCTATGAGGTGAGGCTTCGCATCGCGATGCGCTGCGACTCGAGAAAGGCTGCAGAAGCGGTCGGCTTCGAAACCCGCGCCCTGCACGTCAACGGTCCGGGTGGTGGCGGTGGTGGCTCCGACCCCATCGTGAAAGAGGTGCTTGCTGTTCAATCGGTCCTGATTCCGCGCGAGCAGGTGGATCCCCAGGTCCGGATCACGGAGCTTCGCTCATGACAGCGCTTCATCAGATTGCCCACGGGCGCGCGGGCGACAAGGGCAATACCTCCAACATCTCGGTGATTGCATTCGACGCGGCCGGATGGTCGCTCATCCGCGACCGGCTGACTGTCCAACGGGTGCAGCAGGCGTTCGCACATATCGCTACCGGACCGATTCGACGCTATGAGTTGCCGCGCCTCAAGGCGCTCAATTTCGTGATCGAGGGCGCGCTTGGTGGCGGGGTGACCCGCTCGCTCGCACAAGACGCTCACGGTAAATCGCTGAGCAGCCTCATGATGAGCATTGATATCTGATCCTGACCTCTGGGGAGAGTGGCGTGTCCGTTGTGGTTGCCTGCCTGGATAACTGGGCGCCTGCAGTTCGCGAGGTGGTGCGCGCGGTTGTCCGCCACCAGACCGAGCAAGCGCTCGAACTCTGCTTTGCCGACTCCTACGACGAGGCCGAGCAATATGGACTGATTGAGCGCGCCGAGATCGCGCTACCCGGTTGGGCGGCCATCACTGGCCCCATGCTTGATCGCGCCCATCGGCTTCGTTTCATTCAGAAGTGGGGCATTGGTGTAGACCGCATCGACGTGAACGCTGTGCGGGCGCGAGGCATCCCGCTCGCCATCACTGCAGGGTCCAACGCCGCCCCGGTTGCCGAGCTGGCCATTGCGCTCATGCTGGGGGTTTACAGACGAATCGCACAGGTTGACCGCGCCATGCGGGAGGGTCGTTGGCTGAAGGCGGAGATGCGCGAGGTCTGCTTTCAGATCAGTGGCAAGACGGTAGGCCTGATCGGTTTCGGCAACATCGGAAAAATGCTGGCAAGACGGCTTCGCGGGTTTGAATGTGAGGTGATCTATCACGATACGCTCCGTGCGCCCCCCGCGCTTGAGGTGGAGCTGGGCGTGCGCCATGTCGACTTCGCCCAACTGATCGAGCAAAGCGATATCGTGAGCCTGCATGCGCCGGCCACGCCCGCCACCGAACATCTCATCAACGCCGACACCCTTGCCGCAATGAAGCGGGGCGCAATTCTGATCAACACCGCCCGCGGCGAGTTGATCGACGAAGCGGCGCTCGTGCGTGCGCTCACAAGCGGGCACCTGCGCGGGGCCGGTCTGGATACCTTCGCGCAGGAACCGCCGCCGGCTGACCATCCGCTGCTGCAACTCGACCAGGTGGTGGCGACCCCACATATCGGCGGTGGCGTATTCGACAACGTTGAAAATGTTGCGCGTCATGCGATCGGCAACATCCTGCGATTTCTGTCCGGTGCGCCCATCGCGCCAGCTGATCTGATCGTCTGGCCAGCGCGAGCTGCGGCTTTTCAATCGACGAGGCAATCATGACTTCCCCTCCCGGCCAAACACCGCCTGGCGCTACACCTCCTGGCGTTCGAAATCGGCTGCGCGAGCGCCTGCAGCGCGGTGGGCTCGGCCTGGCCATGATCGTCAAGCAGATGCGGTCGGTCGACATTGCACTTGCCGCAGCCACGTGCGGCTACGACGCCGTCTATGTCGATCTGGAGCATGCGGTGATCTCGGAGTCTGAAGCCGCACAAATCTGCATCACTGCCGCCAATATCGGCGTCACACCGCTGGTTCGTGTCCCCGGGCTGTCGGCCTCGGCCATCACTCGCATCCTCGACGCGGGCGCACTGGGCATCGTGGCACCACATATCGAGTCCGCCGAGGAGGCTCGCGCGGTGGTCGCTGCGGCCCGGTTTGCCCCTCTGGGCGAGCGTTCGGTGGCAGGCAGCTGGCCGCACTTTCACTACCAGTCGCTACCTGCCTCGCAGGTCCGAAGCCTCCTCAATGCCAATACGATGGTGGTCTGCATGCTCGAGACGCCGACAGCCGTGGAGCGTGCCGACGAAATTGCCGCGGTCCCCGGTGTCGATGTACTGCACATCGGGTCCAATGATCTTTGCGATGCGATGGGTATTCCCGGGCAGTTCGAGCATCCCCGCCTGGCTCGCGCCTACGACACCGTGGTTGCTGCCTGCCGGCGTCACGGCAAGACGCCTGGCGCCGGTGGACTCGGCGGATCACCCGAGGTCGCGCGGGCGGCAATCGGCCAGGGCATCCGGTTCATCACCGCAGGTAACGACTGGGCATTCCTGATCAGTGCAGCACGCCAGCGCGCGGCGCTGCTGCGCGAACTCGACCCGGAAGCATCGTCACCCACCAAACAGGAGTCGAATTGATGCGTGTCATTGCGGAAGATCTGTGGTTCCCGGAGGGCCCCGTCTGGGTGGGCGATGGCAGCATGCTGGTGGTTGAGATCCGGCGGCGCACGCTCACCCAGATCTGGCTGGACGGGCGCAAGCGAATCGTGGCCGAACTGGGCGGCGGACCCAATGGCGCCGCCATCGGTCCCGACGGCCATGCCTACGTCTGCAACAACGGAGGCTTTGCCTTTCGTCAGCGGCCAGACGGCCGTTGGGTCACTCACGGCACACCTGATGACTACGACACCGGTCGAATCGAACGGGTGAACCTCGCCACCGGCAAGGTCGAGCGTCTTTATGATCGGGTAGGCGACGGCAAGATTCGCGGGCCCAACGATCTCTGCTTTGATGCGCACGGCGGCTTCTGGTTTACCGACCCGGGCAAGACCCGACACCGCGACTGGGACCGCGGCAGCGTCTGCTACGCCAAGGCGGATGGCTCGTCAGTGCGTGAACTGATTTTCCCGATCCATAAACCGAATGGGGTGGGCCTCTCGCCTGATGGCAGAACGCTCTACGTTGCCGAGACCGAATCTGCCCGCCTGTGGGCGTGGGCACTCAAGGGACCGGGCGAACTGGCGCAGCCAGCCACGGCATCGCCCGACTCGCCGCATGGCAGCCGCCTTGTCTATCAGTGGCCGGGCTACGCGCGCTTTGACTCGCTCGCAGTCGAGGCCGACGGGCACATTGCGGTTGCCACCCTCGACCGCGGAGGGATCACCCGCTGCCACCCTACCGACGGGAGTGCAGACTTCATACCTGTTCCGGGTGATACGCACATCACCAATGTCTGCTTCGGTGGAGAGGGCCTTCGCAAGGCCTACGTCACCCAATCGTACGCAGGTCGCCTGGTCGAGATCGACTGGCCCCAGGCCGGTCTCAAGCAGTTTCAAATCTGAAGGACATCCCCATGCATTTCCTCGTCATCAGCACACCACGCCCCGAAAAACCGTCCGAGGCCCGCGCCAACCAGAAAGCGTGGTGGGCCTGGCTGAACCCTTTGATCGCGGACGGCACGGCCAAGCATGTCTACACCAAGCTGGGACGGGGCGCGGTCATCATCTTCGAGGTCGACTCGCTCGAGCGGGTTCACGCGCTGGTCAACCAGTGGCAGGAATGTGTGCCGGCC
>Ga0078894_10001851_pt1 | contig 15897 bp, 12 predicted proteins | sample LauGreSu1BDMLBSD_2_FD_67506 | JGI IMG/M metagenome (GOLD analysis project Ga0078894, IMG submission 67506) | Freshwater lake microbial communities from Lake Michigan, USA - Su13.BD.MLB.SD (version 4) (version 4) | ecosystem: Environmental > Aquatic > Freshwater > Lake | place: Lake Michigan... | reverse complement strand
GGGCGATGAGGATCGGCACCAGTCCAAGGGCCAGCGACACGATAAGAAGGGTTTCAGGCGATAAGGTTGTCATCATCCTCCTCCCGTGTTTGTCGGGATCTACGAAGGAATCCAGAGAGCGCTCCTCGCATGGTCAGATCTCGGCGAACCTCGAAACCACCGACCGCAATCCCGTTCTCTGAGAGGCGCCTCATAATTCCGTACCGCTCCCGCTCCAAGGTGCGAACAAGGGAGGGATTCGCGGCCTCCATCACCACTCCCACTCGACCTGCGGCCGTTGTTTCAAGTCGACAGGAGAGTGGCGCTCCTGCTTTCTCCATTCGCATCCGCAACGCCGCGCCGAATCTCCCCTCTTCGCTCTGAACGCCCTGCAACGAAACCGGGGACGCTTCGGGCCGAACGCCGCACGTCTCAATCGCCGCGTTCAGATGAGCCTCCGAAAATCGAGGCGTCACATTCGCATGAGGATCAACAGGAGGAGGAGTATCCTTAATGAGCATCTCTCTTCCCCCCTTTTCCTCTGATAACGAATCATGGATCGACCGCTGCTCCCGGCGGTGAGTCACCAACACCCGGCGCGATAGAGACACCTCCAGAACCTCCTCTCCCTGCCGTTCGGCGAGTTGGTGCGCCCGAACCATGCGCTCCCTCGATCTCACCTTGTCGACGGTGGAGAGAACGCATTTTACCTTAATGACCCGAGCGATCTGGTGTTGAACCTCTCCGGAAACCTTTCGGTGTTCCGCGTTGGCTTTTGAGAGATCGTGATGGGCTTGCATGGCGCGACTCAACGCCATAGCGTGGCCTCCCGCGGGTGGCGCGTTGGAAGATATAGACGCGTGCGCGATCGCGCGCCAAAAGCGTTCCTCACGCTCACGCACCTTTTGGCGGGCATGCCCATCTCTCGCTCTCGTCCTACCGAGCGAGACCACCTCTTCCTGGTACTTCCCAGCCACTTGCGCGCGCTTCGCTTGTAAGAGATCCCCCCGTATCATCTGCTCCTCACTGCGACTGCTGCAGTTTGCGAAGCGAGGCGACACCGCTCTCCGCGATCTTTGAGACAACCTCAACACGGAGTTGGTACCGTGTAACATCCATTTGAAGACGGAGGAGCTCGGTCACCTGGCGGGTGGTCTCTGGAGCGGTTGGTGATTTAGAGGTAGGCTTCGACATGTACGTGGAAACCCGCTGCACGATCTCCCGCCAACCACCACCGTGGCTTTCGTTTTGAGCGGCAAGCACATCCCCTATCCGCGCGCTCGAGATCTCCGGAGCGGCTTGAATGACCGTTGTTCTCATAGATAGTCTCCCAAGAAAGATCCTCGTATCGGAGATACCGAGCCGAAGTTGCGTCATGGGGAGAATTAACGTCGAAGAAATGTGTCTTTTCCTGGAGCCGAGTTCTCAGTAGTCTAGAAGGGCGGCGGGCTTTAACCGTCCCTACTTACACAGAATTTTCATCCGGATATCGCGATGACGCTCGACCCTGTACTCAACTCCAAGATCATTGAAATGGGCCGTCACATATTCGCTGACCTCGGCGATACGGACCCGTCCCTCCTCGATCCCCGCTACCTCAATTCACTCCTTATGCGGTGGTCGATGAGCCAACCGGAGTTCAAGGTCAATCTCTTTAGACTCGTTGACGTACTGCCAACATTACAATCGAATGAAGCGATAGCTGAACACGTCCGTGAGTACCTCATTCCACCAGCAAACAAGATGCATCCATCCCTCGGGTGGATCATCAGTCTCTGTAAGAATCCCCTCCTCGCAAACGTCGCCGCCTTCATGGTGCGACAGGGGGTCAAGCAGATGGCGAGTATGTTTATCGCGGGCGAGTCCCCAACCTCTGCGCTCCCCGTCCTCCAACGACTTCGCGACGAGCGATATTCCTTCACCGTCGATCTCCTTGGTGAGTTCTGCGTATGCGAAAAGGAGGCCAAGGAGTATCAGGACCGATACCTTGATGCTATCGAAACATTCGGTGCAACGATCCCAACGTGGCGAGAGGGACAACCGATCATCCCCGGGCATCCAGGGGAGATAAGTCCGGTATGCGTATCCGTAAAACTCTCGGCGCTCTACTCTCAGACAAACGTTCTTAACTTCGAACGAAGTGTCGCCATGCTTAGCGATCGACTAGCTGAGATAGCTCGAAGGGTCAAACACTACGGCGCGTTGATGTACGTAGATGCCGAGGACTCCGGCAACAATTCGATCATCTATGAAGCCTTCAAGCGAGTGTTCGGTTCGCAAGAGTTCCTCGACATCCCCTACCCCGGCATCGTTATCCAAGCATACGCGAAGAACTCCGAAGCTCGCGTCGATGAGATGCTCGCCTTCGCGCGACAACGTGGGGCTCCGATAGCGATTCGATTGGTCAAGGGCGCCTACTGGGATTTCGAGCGTGTCGTCAGCAGTCAAAACGATTGGGAGTTCCCACTCTGGATGAAGAAGCAATCATCCGACGCGCACTACGAACACCTCACCCGAAAGCTTCTCGATAACCGCGCGGTGTGCCTACCCGCCTTCGGCTCGCACAATATCCGATCGCTTTCGCACGCCTGCTGTTACGCCGAGTCAATCGGACTCACCGAGAAGGATTTCGAGATCCAGGTTCTCTACGGCATGGCGGAGCCGATTGCGAAGGCATTCATGAAACGGGGCTACCTCGTTCGGATGTACGTTCCACTTGGGGAGCTCCTTCCCGGAATGGGGTACCTCGTTCGAAGACTCCTTGAGAACACCTCAAACGAGTCCTTCCTGCGACACACCTTCTTCGATGAGGATGAGGTCTCAACCCTGCTTAAAGAGCCGATCCTACAACCCGAGGATGGAGGACCATCACAAGCGCAGGAGACCGTCCAGGCAGAGCTATCACCAGAGACGGAGCCGCTCTACCAAAACAGCTAACACACTTTCATACCAAGAGGATGACACCATGACACATCACCACCCCTTCAAAAATGAGCCCCTCCTCGACTTTAGTGAGGAGCGCAATCGACGCTCGGTACAAGAGGGACTCCGAGAGGTCGGAAACCTCATCACCAAGGGCGCCTTCTACTCCCGGCCGATCATCAACGGCGAAGAGCTTCGAAGTGGAGACACCTTCTCTCGCACCGATCCGAGCGACCACACCACGACGGTCGGTATCGTTGAGTTCGCGGATATCAAGATGGCGGAGCGCGCCGTCGCGACGTGCGCTGAGGGGCTTCGCTCATGGCGCGCCACCTCAACCGAGGATCGCGCGAAGAGTTTGAATCGCATGGCCTCGATTATGCGAGAGCGAAAGAGCATGCTCACCGCTCTAATCATTCGGGAGGTCGGCAAAACGTGGCGCGAGGCGGACGCCGACGTAGCGGAAGCGATCGACTTCTGCGACTACTACGCGGCTGAGATCCGCCGGATCGCCCCGCCACGCCTCACCGAACAGGTCATGGGAGAAGAAAACCACTACCTCTACCAACCCCGTGGCGTCACCGTCGTTATCGCCCCATGGAACTTCCCCCTCGCGATCGCGTGCGGCATGGCCGTCGCGGCGCTCGTTACGGGAAATACCGTCATCCTGAAACCCGCCGAGCAATCGAGCATCATCGGACACCAGCTCGCTCGGATCATCCTTGAAGCCGGCGTTCCTAAGGACGCCTTCGCGTTCCTTCCGGGCAAGGGCGAGGAGGTCGGCCCGTACCTCACAGCACACCCACAGGTCGCGATGGTCGTATTCACCGGTTCTCGCCCGGTCGGACTCTCAATCGTTGAATCAGCGGCCAAGGTTCACCCAGGCCAGCGGATGATCAAGAAGGTGGTGGCTGAGCTCGGCGGAAAGAACGCCATCATCGTTGATGAGGACGCGGACTTCGATGACGCGGTACGAGGGGTACTCTCCTCCGCGTTCGGGTTCGCGGGACAGAAGTGCTCGGCGTGCTCACGCCTTATCGTTGTCGGGAGCGCCTATGAACCGTTCATCGAACGGCTCGCGGCCGCGACTTACGATCTTATTGTTGGAATCGGAAGCGATCCATCAAGCTTCCTCGGCCCCGTTGTTGACCAAGAGGCGTACGAACGAATCACCTCCACGATCGCTTCAGGATCTGAACAGCTCACCCTTCTCGCTCAAGCCACGGTACCGGCGGAGATCTCTCAACGTGGAAACTTCATTCCACCAACGATCTTCCGAGACGTTCCTCCATCACATAAGGTGTGGACCGATGAGATCTTCGGACCGGTTGTGGCGTGTATGCAGGCGCGGAACTTCGATCACGCGCTCGAACTCGCGACCGCATCGGAGTACGCTCTTACCGGAGGGATCTTCTCGCGCCACCCACAGAACCTCGCTAAAGCAAAGGAGGAGTTCCGTGTCGGAAACCTCTACATCAACCGAGGGATCACGGGAGCGCTCGTTGGACGGCAGCCGTTCGGAGGGTTCCTTATGTCCGGGATCGGTTCAAAAGCGGGAGGGCCGGACTATCTCCTCCAATTCATGGAGCCACGCGTGGTAACCGAGAATACGATGCGTCGTGGATTCACGCCTGACATCGCGTAGGAACTCAATGGCAGTATCTACTCTCATGCTTCGTCATCGCATCACGATCGTGAGCGCTTCTGTAGCTATCGCTATCATGGCGAGCTCGGCGTGCGCGAAGCTCTCACTTCTTCCCCGCCATCCTGAGGCCCGAGGAGCCGTCAGTAGGCTATTGAGCGACGATCCGTTACTTCAACGGGAGGCACAGGTTGAGATCATGGCGCTCGGCGAGGGAGCGATGCCCGAGCTTCGCGAGAGATTCGGAGATGGCGATCCTGAGGAGCGAAAGAAGATCGTCGAGATCGTATCGACTATCGGAAAGCCGCCAGAGGTTGTGCGAGATGTCTTTATTCACGCCGGACGCGATTCATCCCCTGCCGTACGACAGGTGGTAGCGTTTCGCTCCGCGCAATTCCCGCACCTACAGCGAGAGCTCTTCCCTACCCTCCACACCTTAGCGTTTGACGCCACCCCCGAGGTACAAGCCGCCGCGATCACCACGATCGGAGGGTTATCCGCAGAGAACTCCCTCACCGCGAACGAACTTGAACAACTCATGCGCAGCGATTCGCCACTCGTTGTCGCCGCCGCCGTCACCGCGGCTCTGCCGCGCCCCGAGCAATCCCTCCAAGAGGTAACGATGGAGGCTCTGCCGGTATTGGTCGGAGAGATCATGAATCCATCTCCCCTTGTTCGAGCTGCCGTCATAATCGCTATCGGAAAATACGGTCCAGCCGCGAGTCCAGCGGCACCTCCCCTCGCTGGAGCGCTCGAACACGATCAGGTACCGGAGATCCGTTTACAGGCGGCGCTGGCTCTCATGAAAACAAAGATGCGTTCCGCGCGCGCCGTAGCGCTCCCCGCTCTGCAAGAGTTCGCGAAAAGCCCAAATCCCGCGCTCGCGGGGCCGGCGCAGCGGGTGCTGGCTGCCGAGCAGCCTGCGGCGGCGACCGCTACTCTTGAAACTCGTGTCAGTCACGACTTTCCTACTTTTTAAAAGTCGGAAAGTCATGACTGAAACTACTTGTCCAACCTTTTGCCCTTACCGGCCGAAAGCACTATACTCACAGGATGCTTGACGCGCTCCTCGCATCACATGGCCTCGTTGCCTACCTCCTCATTATCGCTATCCTGCTCGGAAGTGCGTTCGGATTGCCTGTACCCGAAGATCTCTCCCTGATTATCGCCGGTATCCTTGTCGCGTCAGAGAACGCCGAGCTATGGATCATGTTCCTTACCTGCTACGTGGGGATTATAGCTGGCGACCTGATCATCTATCGACTCGGATGGATAACGGGACCACGCCTCTTCAGAAAGAGGTGGGTAAAAAAGTACATGACCTCGTCGAAGCTCCAAGGTCTACGGGCGAACCTTGAGAAGAAGACCTTTGTAACGATCTTTATCGCTCGGCATCTGTTCTATCTGAGAACGATCACGTTCCTCGTATGCGGCGCGGTGCGGGTTTCGTTTACCCGATTCCTTATCGCTGACGCCGTCGCCGCCCTCATCACGACACCCCTTATGCTCGGCATCGGCTACCTCTTCGGTCAGCACTACGAGCACATCGTTGGAGTGGTGAAACAGGTCAAGCTCCTCCTTGTGCTTGTCGGGGTTGGAATCGCGATCTACCTCTACTTCCGGTTCCGAAACAAGGTCGAGAGCCACGCTGAAGAAGCAGAGGATGAGGGGTTCGATGAGGAGGAGGAATCTTCAGAGGGTGAAGAGACCCCGACCATTCACTAGCTTTTAGCGGCAAACGTACGAGGCCATCTCCGCGCCGAGCTTCTCCATCGCTCGCACGATCTCAAACTGGGTGCGTGCCCGCTCTAAGTTTTGTTTCGGACGGTGGATACGGAAATAGGTATCTCCTTGGAGATAATCGGTAAGGAATCGAACCCCTAAAGTGAGCGCGAGCACGCGGGGAGAAACGGAGAGAAGTGAGCGCTCCTTAGCCGTAAGCATCTCTCCAACCTCTGAGAGATACCCATCGCAGATCGCGCGGTAGAGGTTCATATCAACCACGACCTTGGAGAAATCCTGTTCATCCTCAGCGCACGGAACCGCGGTATTTCGAACGAGATCGCCGAAGTCAAACAGAGGCGTTCCCGCCATCGCGGTGTCGAGATCGAGGAGACACACCGCGGTATCACCCGCTGAATTAAAGAGCACGTTATTGAGCTTCATGTCGTTATGCGAAACACGAAGTGGGATCTCCTCCTTATCCAGGGCCGAGATCAACGTTCCTCCGAGCTCTCGACGAGACTGAGCAAAATCGATCTCCCCCATCGCCTCGCGGGCCCTCCCCTCCCGATCCTCTTTCAACGCCTTGGCGAACGCATCGTACCGGCGCAGTCCGTGATGAAAGTACGGAATCGTATCCTTAAGGCTCGTAGCTGGAGTTGTTGAGAGGGCTCGTTGAAATCGTCCTAAAATAGCGGCCGACTCACGAGCGACATGCGTGCTTGGACATACATCGTATGAGACCGTGCTCTCGATGTACTCGAAGCTCCGCCAGTATTCCCCACCCTCATCGCGAAGGTACGATCCGCCACCTTTCGTTCGAATGAGTGTCAGGGTCGTTTCCCCCTGTAGCGTAGGTCTCGTGTGAAGATCCTCTCGAAGGGCGTCGGTCACTATCTCAAGGTTCCCCATCAGCGCTTCGATATCGGTGAAGATCCGGTGATTTACGGATTGGTGGATGTATCGCTTGCGAACCCCACCCACATCCCAATGACCGATATACGTTCTGTTGATGTGTCCACGCTTAAGCTCCTCCACACTATGGAGGACGCCGTTGATGTCGAACTGAGTCAGGATATGAATGGGGACGTTCTTTGATTGCTCCATAGTTCAACCTTCCTCGTTCCCTCTATAACGCCGGTGCCGCCTCTGCGCTACCACTCGGAGAAACACGGGGCGACGTTACCGAGCCACCTTCACCCTCCTCGTTGAGGAGACCATCCAGGAACTCATCCACCGAGAACGGGAGGAGATCACGCGCCTTCTCCCCCACCCCAACATAGAACACGGGGATCTTAAGCTCCTGGGAGATCGCAACGATAATACCACCCTTCGGGGTTCCATCGAGTTTCGTTACAACCAGACCTGTAAGCGGAGTGCTCGCGTTAAACTCACGCGCCTGAGAGAGCGCGTTCTGCCCACTCACACCATCAACAACGAGTATCGTTTCGTGAGGAGCGTCCGGTACGTGGCGACGGATCGAGTTACGCACCCCCTCAAGCTCCTGCATAAGATTTGATTTGGTGTGCAGTCGTCCAGCGGTGTCGATCAGCACGACATCAGCTCCCTGTTCTTTCGCCGCTACCATCCCATCAAACACTACCGCCGCTGGCTTGGCGTTCTCCGCCCCACTATAGACGAAGAAATTGGAGCGAGTGCCCCACTCTTTGAGCTGCTGAACAGCGGCCGCGCGGAAGGTGTCCGCCGCGATAGCGACAATCTTCTTTCCTTGTTCCTGATACCGAGTCGCTAATTTTGCGACCGTCGTTGTCTTGCCCACGCCATTAACGCCCACGACAAGAATAACGAGAGGGTTACCAACGGGCTCATACATCCGATGTTCCAAAGGCACCGGAATAAGCTCCGTACGAATCCCCTCCTTAAGAAGATCGCGAAGAGCGGTCTCGGTGATCTCCTGATTTTGAGAGGCTCGCCCTCGTACGGTGTTTACGAGAGCGTCAGAGACCCGAGCGCCAACATCACTCGTGATCAACATCTCCTCAAGGTCGTCTAAACTAGCGAGGTCGACACTTTTGCGACCGGTGAAAAGGTTCTTAAGTTTACCGAGGAGACTTGTACGGCTCTTCGCCATCCCCTTCGCTATCGTCGCGGCCTCAACCTTTGGCGCCACGACCTCCGCGACAACTGGAGCTGCCTCGGCCTTACCCTCCACGGGGATCGCTTTGGCAGCCACTACACCTTCAGCTGGTGCCTCTTTGGCGGCCGGTATCTCCGCGACGGGGGCGGCAACCGCCTCCACTTTCGCTCGCGCGCTAACCTCACGCCGCAGGTCGTTTACCTCGCGCGTAAGCTTTTCGATCTCCCCCTGAAGGCGAGCGAGCTCCTTCTCCGAGGACTCGCGAGCTCCCTTCTCCTTAAGAGAGAGTATTCCGACGATGCAATAGATACCCACCAGAGCGATAACGAGAAGCGAGATCTCTATATCTACCGCCGCCACAACCGAGTCGATAACGGCATACACGTTTTGCATATCGTCGAACATACACCTACCACCAAAAACAACCACACCGACGGTGCGTCGGTGTGGGATGAGACGCTTAACGCGCGTCTCTACGGTATCCGCCTCCCGATCATGACGGGCTGCGCTTGATTACCCAGCGTGCTTCTCAGCGTCCTGTAACGAAACCGTTAACACCTTTGAGGCGCCAGGTTGTGGCATCGTCACACCAACGAGGGTATCAGCGGCAGCCATCGACGCCTTGTTGTGCGTAATCATAAGGAACTGGGTGCGAGCACTCATCTCCTTAATGAACGCGACGAAGCGATGCACGTTAGCCTCATCGAGCGGAGCGTCAACCTCGTCGAGTACGCAGATCGGGCTTGGACGAACCATGAACATACTGAACACGAGCGCGATAGCGCAGAGCGCCTTTTCTCCACCCGAGAGGAGATCGATGCTCTTAGGCTTCTTACCTGGAGGGCATACAAGGATCTCAACACCGCTCTCAAGGGGCTTCTCTGGATTCTCAAGGTGAAGCTCAGCCTTACCACCGCCGAAAAGCTTCGGCCCGAAGATCGCGAAGTTCTTGCTGATCGTCTCAAAGGTTTGAATGAACCGACGAGAACACGCTTCCTGAAGCTCAAGAAGGGTAACGGAGAGGGTCTCGATCGCGCGCACAAGGTCCTCACGCTGCGTCGTGAGATCCTCAAGACGCTTCGCTTCCACCTCATGCTGCTCGATGACGGTTGGATCAACCTCCCCTTCTCGCTCCAACCGTTGACGCATACCGGTCACGCGAGTGTCGAGCTCACGTCGGGCATGCTCCTCAAGCAACTCCGCACTCTCTTGGCTCTGGCGGATCTCCTCAAGAGACTCCTCTCCGAAGGACTCTCGAAGCGCGCTCTCCGCGCTTCCGAGCTCTCCCTTGATACGCTCACCGGCCATCCGCTCACGGACGAGTCTATCACGAGCGGCCTCGTGGCCTTGGCGTTTAAACTCAAGATCTCGGAGAAGCTTCGTAACACCATCACGGACACCACGGCGCTTCTCCTCAACCTCGCGAAGATTAGCGGTCACCTCTTTGTACGCCTCTTCTACCTCAGAGTTATCCTGCCGCTTGAGGGCTTCGATCTCCCCAGCGAGCTCAAGGATAGCGCCTTCGAGGGCTGACATCTGAGAGCGGACTTCTTCAGCTTGCGGCTCGATACGTTGCACGTCAGCATCGAGTTGATTGAGCATCTTCGACTCACTCGCCAAACGGCCGCGGATCTCACCCTGCCGGTTCGAGAGCTCACGGAGCCGTTGCTGCGCCTGTTGAATCGAGCGCACGAGCTCAGCGTGTCGTCGCTCACACTCATTGAGTCGAGCGACGGTCGCGTCACGCTCAGCGACGATCGTGTCGTATGCGCCCTGATTCTCCTCGATAATAGCGGTCGCTTCATCAACCTTGTTCTTGACCTGAATGATACCACCCTCATGACGGAGGCTATAGAAGCTCCATGGTGAGAGAAGGTCTCCGGTCTCGGTTACAACCACGAGGTCGAGTGGCGGCTCACCTCCAGCGCTCTGAGCTTCAGAGAACTTGATGGCGGTATCGAGGTCCCGCGCTACCCACACGTTCGAGAGAAGTCGCTCAACGAGCCCCTTACTCCAATCGGATGTCTTGATGAAATCGAGAATAGGCGTTACCCCTTCAACCGGAGTAATCGCCCGCTCTGTCGCGGAAGCCCGCTCTGTCGCGGAAGATGGCGGCACCTGCCCGAAGAGTCCAAGTCCGATCCCTTTCTTGTTCTGAGGGTCAGCTTTAAGAACCATCTCCTGGAAGCTTCTCGCTACCTTCGTAACGTCATCAACAACCAAGAATGAAGCGCGCTCGGCGAGTACCGCCTGCAAGCACTTCGCGTACCGATCAGGAACTGTGATTCCATCAACGAGGAGTTTAAAATCCCCCGTTACCTCGGCTGGCATCTTGAACTCACCACCCAGCGCTCGTTTGAGCTGCGTGAGCGGTGATGCCGCGGTCAACTGCGCCTGCAATGCCTCACGTCGGCTCTGCGCGGAGACGAGCTTATCGCGAAGCTCACGGATCGTGCGCTCTTTGTTGCGTTGATCCTCACGAAGTTGATTGATCTCCTGAGTAAGCTGCGCGAGCTCCTCCTCACCTGAGAGATCGAGGGAAGCCAATCCCTCTTCGATCTCCCTCGCCTGGGTCTCAAGTTGCGTGAGCGCGTTTTGCGAATCCTGCCGTCGAGCGAGCAAGGTGTTCTTGCGTTCCTCAAGTCGCGCGATCTCTGTGGCGCGAGCCTGCGTCACTGAGTTCAATTCTCGCAAGCGAGACTCACGGGTGTTTACCTCGCGTTGACGTCGGCTTAACTCATCTCGCAACTGCTCAGCTTGGGTACGGTAAAGCTCTACCTCAGCGTCGAATCGATTGCCCTCATCTCGAGACTCCTGCTCGATACGCCGAGCCTCTTCAAGAGCGCCCTGAGCAACCTGCTCCTCTTGCTCTAGCTGAGCAGCCTTGTGGGCACTCTCACCAACTCGCTTGAGGAGTCGGAGCAAGGTATCAGCGAAGAGCTCACGCTCCGCGACCTTCAACTCCTCTTTAATCTCAGCGCGCGCGATAGCGCGAGCCGCTTGACGCTTCAAACTACCGACCTGGCGAGTTACCTCTTTAATAACATCATCAAGACGCACCACCTGCGCGTTGGTGTCATCGACTCGCTTCGATACCGCGTTCATGTGCTCACGGAAGCCAGCGATGTGGGCGGCCTCCTCGATCACGATACGACGATCGTCGGGCTTAGCGGTGATGATACGACCGATCTCTCCCTGCGCGATGATCGTGTATCCTCGCGCGGCGAGGCCCACAACGCGGAAGAACTCTTTAATGTCCTTGAGACGGCACGGAACTTTGTTAAGGAAGAACTCGGACTCGCCGCTTCGATAGAGTCGACGAGTAACCTGCACCTCACTCACCGATTGAAGCCATGAGTACTTCGAGAGGGACGCGCGAATGTCTGAGAGGAAGTCACCGGACACAACCTCGCCAGCGATCTCAATCTTCGCTGGCTGTTGGGGACCTGCTTGCTCAGTCGACTCTGCGACCACGGCCTCAACCTGGTCGGTATTCTCTGGGGTACCGCCAAGTAATAGTGGGGTGGTAGAGGATTCAATCGCTGCTTCGCCTTCCCGCGTGCCGGGCTCTACAACGTTGGCGGCCTCAGTTTGTTCGTAGTAGCTGAGAAGATCTTGGAAGAGCGTTCCCTTATCAGCGCGGATGACGAGCGATACCTCGGCGAGACCGAGGGGCCGGAACGATTCGGTTCCGTTAAAGATAACGTCCTCAAGGGTGTCTCCACGAAGGGAGGAGGCACGAGTCTCTCCAAGCACCCAACGAAGGGCGTCGATAATGTTTGATTTTCCGCAGCCGTTAGGTCCAACAACGCCAGTGATTCCCGACTCAAGGGGAAGAACCAGGCGCTCCATGAATGATTTGAACCCGAAGATGTCTAAACGCTCTACTCGCATCGCAACTGCTATCGCTCAAAACTACACATATTAAAAGGGCCGACGGTTTTTGCTAAACCGAAGCGATCCCAAATCGACTCAAAACACCTTTTGAGGAAGGGGAATCCAGACGAAGCTAGGTTTAACACTCTTAAAACAAGAAAGCACTACCCAGTTTGAGGAATTGGGCGGGGGCGAGACCATCGACCGGGGCCATCGACGACCCAACCCGGAGGGCCCGTCTCCTGACGGGCCGGAACTCTTAGGTGCTGTTCGGTCGCAGCTTCCGGCCCGTCGGGAGACGGGCCCTCCGGATGGATGTGTGGTGGGCGGACACGAATAGAGGCCGCCCGCCCTCTACTCCACCGTCTCCGGCTCTTCAACCTTCACCGGCTCGGGCTCCACGCCCCGTCCCCCTCTGCACTACCCAGTTTGAGGAATTGGGCGGGGGCGAGACCATCAACGGGAACCATCGACGACCCAACCTGGAGGGCCCGTCTCCTGACGGGCCGGAACGCGTAGGTGCCGTTCGATCGCAGCTTCCGGCCCGTCGGGAGACGGGCCCTCCGGATGGATGTGTGGTCGGCGTACACGAATAGAGGCCGCCCGCCCTCTACTCGATCTTCCCCGGCTCTGGGGACTCCTTCGGCTCTTCATCCCCCACCGGCTCGGCCTCCACGGCTTCGCCCCCATCTGCACTACCCAACACGGTTGACCCAATCCGCTTGGTAATGTCGGCCAAGGTGCCATGGTGCGGCATAAGGATAGCGAGCGAATAATCGATTGCGGAGAGATATGAGAACGCCAAGGACACAACGAGGATATTAAGGCCCAAAAACTGCGCGGTCACGCGATACCCAAAGAGGCTAAAGGAGTAGTCGTAGAGAAGCAGCGCCAAGATGGCGACCATCTGCAAAGCGCTCTTCACCTTTCCGCCAGACTTGGCGGCAACGACCGTTCCATCCTTGGCCGCAAACGCTCTCAAACCAGTAATCCACAACTCACGGGCGAGGATAAGGGTCACCATCCAACCCGGAACGAACGAGACGCAGTTGTCGTCATCCCTCAGGGAAACCAACATGACGAGGGCCGCCATCACAAGAATCTTATCGGCGAGTGGATCAAAGAGCTTTCCGAAATCGCTAATCGCTTTGTATCGACGGGCGATATAGCCATCCGCGTAATCGGTTAGGGCGGCTAGGGCGAAGATAATCGCGGCTATATTAAGGGAATTACGGGTAGGCTCTACCAGAACGGCAACGAACACCGGGATGAGGATCAGCCGCAAAAAGGTCAGCCAATTAGGAATTCGTTTAAACCAGTTAGCCATGAGCTACGGCAGTATACTGCTTTTTCAGAAGCAGTACACGCCTGACGTAGTTCTGAGTCTCAGAATATGGCGGAATGCCGTTATAGCGCTGAACGGGGAGGTCCCCAGCGTTATAGGCAGCTAGGGCATGTGCCTCATTTCCGTAACGCTTAAGGAGCCGAGCCAGATACTGGGTGCCACCATGAATATTCCACTCGGGCACGAAGGCGTTGCGAACCCCAAGCATGCGAGCGGTACTCGGCATAAGCTGCATTAACCCCTGCGCTCCCTTAGGGGAGACAGCTCGGGGATTAAATCCGGATTCAACGTGGATGACCGCCTTAATCAGATTAGGATCTACGCGATGCCTTCTAGCCGCATCGTCGATGGCCCGCTCATAGGCGGCGGCGGAATGAAGGCGTCTGCCTCCCTTCATTCTGGTCTTACGGTAGTAACTAAATCCGTTGGATCGAGCCGTGAAGATCTCGGCCTGCTCCCCCTGCTCGGGTGGTGTCGTGGTGAAGCGAATGACCCCTCCTGGCTCCCGCACAACGTAGATCTTGCCATCGGCCGCATACCCCTCACAAACCATCGTAACGATGGACAGCAGGAGCGCGCACAGAGATGGCACAAGAGCCTGTTTGATGAGCATACGAACCTTCTACATACCCTCGCCTAGTCAGCGCGGTGTACTGTTTCGATGCGCTCTCTCCCAAGGGAGTAGTATAAGAATTACCCAAACGATATTTGAGGCGACAACTATTCGAAAGGATGGAATAAAAGAATGGGACCGCCGGCTCGGTTGAGCGGGGTTATCCCCCATACTCCTCCCGACACGCGCCTACCTATCCTGGAAACAAGGACCAATAAAAAGACCCACGAGGAGGTCCTCGTGGGTCTTTCGAAGGAGCAAGGAACGACCTCGTAGCATCGCTAGCTCTGGACGGCGATAGTAGAGTTCTCGTCGTTTCCTCCGAGTCGCTGGACTCCTCTAAAACCGTTTCAACAGAACTACGAACCCTCACTCCTATCGAAGGAGCTGCAGCACCAAGCTCGGTAATTGGTTCGCTTGCGCGAGAACCGCGGTACCAGCTTGTTGCAGGATGCTCAGTCGAGTCAGATTCGCGGCTTCTTCCGCCACATCAACGTCTCGAATTCGACTCTCAGCGGCTACAAGGTTTTCTCGCGTCACACCAAGATTCGTTATCGCGGAGGAGAGTCGTGATTCAACTCCACCAAGAATTCCTCGGGACGCCCCTACCGAGTAGATCGCCACGTAAACCGCGTCGAGCGCTAGTCTCGCCGCGGTTGCCGCCGCCGCGTCAGACGCTCCGTTAATCGAGTAGCTCAACGCTCCAGTGGCGGTACCGAGTCCGATTCCCTGAAGGGTCGCCAACTGGTTCGTGTAGCCGATCTGCGACGACGCCCCGGAGCCCGTTCCTACCTGAATGGTGATCGTGTTCGTTCCGGAGAGAAGCTTAATTCCGTTGAACTCTGTCACCGCCGCGATACGCTCGATTTCGGAGCTGAGCGCAACGAACTCGTTCGATACAACTGAGCGTTGCTGAGTGCTGAGCGTTCCGTTCGCGGCCTGGGACGCCAGTTCCGCCAGACGGGCAAGAATATTACCAACCTCACCTAACGCGCCGTCGGCGATCGCGATCGTTGAGATACCATCATTGGTGTTCCGAATCGCTTGAGCCGCGATACGTGATTGAGCCCGTAACGACTCGGCGATGGCGAGACCAGCGGCGTCATCAGCTCCCGAATTGATACGGTAACCCGAGCTCAACTTATTGAACGACTGACTGAGCTTATTTGCCGTACCTTCCAATCGTCGTTGCGCTTGGAGCGACGTGATATTACTTGCGATACTAATTGCCATGGCCACCTTCCTTGTTCTTGATGAAGACTCAAATCCTTCTGAGTCCGTTTGGTCCTCGCGACCACGTTGTGATCACGCGAACGACCTGTGCCTACTCTCCTGACCAGTCGAACTCAACGCGCGACCAATAAGAAGGTTGGGCACCTTTCCGCTGAAGCGTTAGTAAAGAGTGAACGAAATCGAGAACTACTTGAGAACTTCGGTGAACTGCTATCGCAATAAACTTCCGCACTGCGTTACTTCTCGGAACATCACTACTCTCGCTCCACAGATAGCTTCGGATCGTTTGGCGAGTCTCTTGAATGAAAAATGAGGCGGTCAAAAAATATTTCGCTCTTCGAAACCGAAAGTCAGCGTGACTTACAAAGAGAGTGGCGAGAACGGGAAGAGGTATTCTCTCTCCGCTCCCCTTGTGCCTATTCCATGGCGCCAATGGCGGAGCCGTTCACGACGAGGCGTTATCACTG
>Ga0078894_10001849_pt1 | contig 15905 bp, 9 predicted proteins | sample LauGreSu1BDMLBSD_2_FD_67506 | JGI IMG/M metagenome (GOLD analysis project Ga0078894, IMG submission 67506) | Freshwater lake microbial communities from Lake Michigan, USA - Su13.BD.MLB.SD (version 4) (version 4) | ecosystem: Environmental > Aquatic > Freshwater > Lake | place: Lake Michigan, USA... | reverse complement strand
CTTGGAATAAGAATTATCCAACGAATAATATAACGCAAAAGGGCGCCCATTGGGCGCCCTTTTGCGTATTTTGACTTACAGACGTTTGCACTTATATTATTAAAGACGTTTGCCCTTACTTTCTCACATCGTTAACATCCATTCGGCCAATGGTTGCTTTATTGATACAATCACTCATTTGCCTTGATTGAGCCCGAGAATGGGTGTACAATACTTAAATTGTGATAGGGAATAGGTGATTGTTTGTAGGATCTCACACTGCGTTAAAATGCTCCTGAAATCGTATTTGAAGGTGGCAGGGTGGTTTAAGCCAACTGTTTCATTCATCCAGGTGTTGCTAAAACAAAAGAGGGACCGATAAATCGGTCCCTCTTTTATCATTCTGCGCGAATGACGCGATTATTTTTTGGCTTCCGGACGCATCATGGTATCAGGGTCGTAATGACGTCCCATCCAACCATACACGCGGGCCTTGAATTTTTCATTCAGGTAATACATACAAGGAACCAAGATCAATGTCAGGAATGTGGCAAAGCCCAATCCGTAAATCATAGTCCAGCTCAAAGGGCCCCAGAAAGCTACGTTATCACCACCGAAGTAAATGTGTGGGTTAAGTTCAGAGAATAGGGTAGCGAAATCCATGTTCAATCCCACCGCCAAAGGTACTAGACCCAAAATGGTGGCAGATGCAGTCAGTAAAACGGGTGTCATACGCGTTCTACCTGCTTCGATAATGGCGTCTTTCAAGGTGGCACCCTGCTCGCGGAGTAAGTCGGTGAATTCCACCAACAAAATACCATTTCGAACAACAATACCCACCAAGGCAACAATTCCAATACCAGTCATCACCACCGAGAAGTCTTTGTTGAAAATGGCGAATCCGAGGAGTACACCGATGAGCGACAAGAAAATCTCACTGAGAATCAACAACGGTTTGCTGATTGAGTTGAACTGCGTCACCAAGATGATCAGGATCAGTGCCAAAGAGGCCAGCATCGCGTTGCCCAAAAAGGCTCCGGTTTCAGCTTGTTGCTCTTGCTCTCCTGTCATTACAATCTGAATGTCTGAAGGTTTGTCGAATGATTCGATGGCTGCATTCACTTGAGACACCACTTCATTGGGTTGGTATCCAGCGAGAACGTTACTTGCCAAGGTGATCACACGTTTTTGGTTCATGCGATTGATACCACCATAGGTGTTGGCATATTCAGCTGAAGCCACAGAGCTCAGAGGGACTTGACGAATCATACCACCAGCTACCATATCGCGGTAGGTAATGCGCATGTTCAATAAAGCTTCGAGGTTGTTAGCATCGGCCTTCTTTACACGCACCATAATAGGGTAGTCGTCGTTCTCGTCCTTGAACTTACTTGCTTCGGTACCATAAATACTACCTCTCAAGGCCATCCCGATTTGGGCAGTACTAATGCCGAAACGGTTGGCGCGTTCACGATCAATTTTGATGATGATTTCGGGTTTAGAGCTAATGAAGTCGGTCTTCAATTCTTCCACACCAGAAATTTTCTTGTTATCGAGGAAGGTTTTCAACTTAGTGGCCGTTCCTACTAGCGATTCAAATTCATCACCGCGGATTTCAATGTTGACTGCTTTACCTACAGGTGGACCGTTTCTTTCTTGTTCTACCACAATTTCGGCGCCAGCGATGGTTCCGATACTAGCTCGGATTTTTTCAAGAAGTGCCATGGTGCTTCCACCTTCTCTTTTTTCAAAATCAACGAAGGCAACAGTGATTTTCCCTTTGTTGCTTGCGGTTGTACGATCCCCACTGTTGGGGTCTGTAGCACCGACCGCTACATTCGAAATCACACTTTCTACCAACGGGTTGTTCTTGCCAATCGCTTTGAATACACGTGTTTCAGCAATTTTCAAAATGCTATCGGTGTGCTTGGCATTGGTTCCTGTAGGCAGGGTAAGATATACATATGTAAAGTTAGGGTCGGCCTGTGGGAAGAAAACCACACCCGGTTTGCGAATGGCAGTAACCACGAACGATAAAATCAACAAGAAAATAGTGGCGAATATGGTTGCTCTCGGACGGCTACCAACCAACAGGTATTTCACCACACGCTCATAGGCATTTTGGAAACTAGGCCATGTTTTGGTTTGGAAAACGACAATGACGTGACGCAACCAATAATGGTGCAACAAATACACCGCCAACAAGGTTACAACGAAGTTACCGGCGCCAAATCCACCCAATAAGTAGGCCAATACGGCAACGATACCCATCACCCAAGTGGTGCGTTTTACCCCACGGGCAGTTTTGGCATGATCCTCTTCGGCGTGCTCATCTTCCATGAAGTCAACCGCAAAAACCGGGTTGATGATGTAGGCCACCAACAAAGATGCCAACAAGGTGATGATCAATGTTACGGGCAAGAAGAACATGAATTTACCCACGATGCCTTTCCAGAAGGCCAAAGGAATAAATGGTGCCAACGTAGTCATGGTACCTGATAATACAGGCATGAAAACTTCTCCGGCAGCTTTTTTCGCAGCTTCTTTGATCGGTAAACGTTCTTTATGGAATATACGGTGCGTGTTTTCTATCACCACAATCGCATCGTCCACAACGATACCCAGTGCCAACAAGAAAGCAAACAACACAATCATGTTCAAACTGAAACCGATAGTAGGCATCACCAAGAAAGCGATGAAACAACTCAAAGGAACCGACAAACCCACGAAAATGGCGTTGGTAGCCCCCATGAAGAACATCAGGATCACTGTTACCAAAATGAATCCAATGATGATGGTGTTGATCAAGTCGTGAACCGTAGTTCTGGTCTTTACAGATTGGTCTCCGGTAAATACCACTTCCATCTCTTTGGGATAGGTGCCGTTTTCTTGAAGCTCTTCTACGATTTCGTGACATTTATCGCTGGCCTCGATGAGGTTTTCTCCCGCGCGTTTCACTACGTTTAACGTAATTACGTTTTTGCCTTCCAAACGGGCGTAGCTTTCCTTTTCCTTGAATCCGTCTTTTACTTCAGCAACATCGCGCAGATATAATGTAGCACCCGTTCCAGAACGAATGACAATATTCTCAATCTCTTCTTTGCTGCGGAATTCGCCACTCACACTCAAAGAGCGCTGCATTTTGTCTACATCAATATTGCCCCCTGAAATACGCATGTTTTCGTATTGGATGGCACGGGTAACATCATCCATGGTTAAGCCAGAAGTGGCCATTGATGTCAAATCCAAGTTGACTTGCAATTCGCGATCCAAAGCGCCCACGATATCTACCCGCGTGATGCTTGGCAAACTTTCGATTTTGTCTTTGGCCAATTCTGCATAACGCTTCAGCGATTGCAAATCAAAATTACCGCTGATGTTGATGTACAACACTGGTAAGTCCGAGAAATTGATTTCTTGAACTATCGGGTCAGTCTTCAAATCGCTCGGCAAATCGCTTTTGGCCTTGTCAACCTGGTCTTTCACCTTTTGCTTGGCCTGATCCACCTTAACATCGGTATCAAATTCTACCGTGATGATGCTGAAATCCTGAATCGAGTTGCTCTTCAGTTTTTTTACACCGCTTACCGATTTGATTTTTTTCTCCAAAGGCTTGGTAATCAAATTCTCAATGTCCTTGGGCGATGAACCAGGATACACCGTTTGTACGATGATGGTAGGAATTACGATGTCGGGAAACTGCTCCTTCGGCAACGCATTGTAAGAGAAGATACCTGCGATACTGATGAAGATCGACAGGATATAGATGCTTGTTTTATTGTCGATACTCCAACTGGTGGGACCGAACTCTTTGAATTTTAATTTGCTCATGGGGTGGGGTTTAGTTGCCTTTCATCCATTCACCAGAAATGGCTTGACCGTCGTTCAATTCCTGATATCCAGCAGTGATAACCAAATCACCTTCGTTCAAACCGTCTAAGATTTCTGTCATGCCTTCGCTTGCTTTACCCACAGTAACTTTTCTGCGTTCTGCTACAAACGAATTGCTGCCATTTTTGGCAGGAACTGTCTTGGCAACAACTACATAACTGCCTGATTCTGTGGTTTGTACGCTGTTAGAGTTTACGCTGATGGCACTTTTGTTCTCGTAGTCTACGATTTTCAATTTCGCGATCATGTTGGGCTTCAAATTCTCCACCTTGGGTAATTTGGTTTCAACACGGAAGGTGCGGTTCAAAGGATCAATAAACTTGGCAGCAAATGAAATGTTGGCGTCGATCTCTGATTTCAAATCAGGAAAGTAGATCTTGATTTTATCGCCGGCTTTGATCTTCTTAGAATGAGATTCAGCAACATCGGCTTTTACTTTGATGTTCGACATGTTCACAACGCGGAACAAAGGCATTCCTGGAGCCGCAGCTTGACCCACTTTGGCATCAGCGCTTTCCAATGTGCCGGTGATGGGCGATTTGATGTTGTACATGTCAATTTGGGCTTCCAATGTCTTCAAGCTCTTCTCTAGAGCCTCTTTTTGGTTTTTAGCCGATAGGTACTGTACTTCAGTGCCAACACCCTTTTCCCAAAGGCGCTTTTGTTTTTCAAACAAGGTGGTAACAAAGACCAATTGCTGATTCAATTCGTTTTTCCCTTGTGAAATAGCGGTGTTGTCGAGCTGCGCCAAAATTTGACCTGCGGTTACTTGCATACCGGGTTGAACCAATACACGAACAATGGTACCAGGTACTTTGGGTGTGGCGATGGTGCTCTCATTGGCATCAGCAACGCCTTCAATGGCAATAAAACTCTGGAATAGGCCTTTCTTCACGGTAGCAACTTCAACCGTTTTGCCCATGCTAGCCACGCTGCCTGCATTGAGTTCCTTTTCCAATGAATTGGCCTCAGCTTGCAGTTTGGCAATTTCTTTCTTTAAGGTTTCCAGTTTCGCTTTTTTGGCTTCTGGACTGTTGGTTTTCTCTCCGCAAGCACTCATAAACAAGGCTGCGACTAAACTCATCGATATTATATAACGTTTCATGGATGGATTATTTAATGGGGGTGCCAGTGGCATGTTGAAGTTCAATTTTAGAAATTACTAGGTCGTAAAGGGCATTCATATAGTTGTTGTTTGCGGTGCGTAACTCTGTTTCAGCTTGCATCATCTCCAAAGCACTGCCTACACCTTCTTTATATTTCAAAGAAGCCTTCTCATATATGCGCTGGGCCAAAGCCAAATTGGCTTTTTGGTTTTCAGCTTGTTTCATGTTTACCGAATACCCGTTTTTGGCATTCATGTATTCAAATTCTGCGAAGCGATCAAAATTCGCCATATCGTTCTTGGCCTTTTCGATTTTGATGTTGGTCTCAGCCAATTTAGAGCGGGTCATTCCGCCAGCAAAAATGGGAACACGCAAATTCAAACCATACATTGATGAAGGCACCCATTCGTTGTTTGGGGTAAGGTTGCTCTGGAAGAAGTTGAACTCACTGCGCAACGTACTTTTTTGGTACTGATAAAAGCCCACCAAAGAGGGTAGCGCAGCGGCTTTGTAACGCTTGTTATCTAACTGTCCCAAAGTGATGCTCTGATCCAAAATGCGATGCTCAATTCGCTGACTGGCGTTGAACGTATTCATATCAAGTCCGCTCACATTCAAATAGGTTTCCAATTGCTCCAAATCATCGGTCAATTCCAATTCTGTGGTCATCGGCAACGCCAAATGAATTTTCAATGCATTCTTGGTGATGATGATGGCGTTTTGCAATTTTTCACGCTGCAAATACAAATTGCTCAATGTGAAATTCAAACGGTCAACATCCAAGGATTCAACAAAACCCTCTTTGTTCATCTCTTTCACTTCGTAGGCGCTCTTTTCCAACAAGGCGATGTTGGCTTCGATTACCGTTAAATTCTTTTGGGTTGATACTGCAGTTACATATGCCTTGGCAACATTCAATTGCAAGTCTTTCAACGATTTGGCTTTCAATAATTCGCTCATGCCCATGAAGGCTTTGGTGGCTTGAAGCCCAACGAAATAGGTGCCATCAAACAGCAATTGGCTCACACTCAAATTGGCGCTGCTGGCGAATTCCTGTTGAAAACGAATGAAAATGTAATCAGGTGCACTTGAGCCGGGAACTTTCGTGAAATTGTTTACCCAGTTACCAGGAATGGTCAAGTACTGCTGATACCCCGCAGATGCACTCACCTGAGGTAAGCCATAAGAGGTGGTTTGCTTCACCGTTTCCTTGGCGATGTTAACGTCCAACTGGGCGTTCTTGTAAGTTGTGTTGTTTTGTTCAGCAAAAGTGATGGCCTCACTAAAACTGAACTTTCTGGCGTCCTGTGCCTTGGCGGCAATCGACCCAAAAATCAGTGAAAATATGATGATGCGTTTCATTGTGATGTTAACTTGTTTTAATTTTCCAATCAATGGAGTCGATGGTTTGTAACCCCTTAGCGGTACTGATGGAACGTAGATGGTATTTGATGATTTCGATGAGCACTTCGTCTTGTGAACTACTCGCGCCAATCAATTCCTCGCTGTCAAAAACGTGGAATGATAACATAGAAAAAGACTTGGCAATGATCTCAGCGTGAAATTGATTGTGGTATAGACCCGATTTTTGTCCCAAGTCAATATTGAACAACAAATGCTTCACAATGTTCTTGCTGCGATGCTTTTCTAACAATTCAAAACTCTGGGGGTGGTATTTTTTGAGGTCGTACAGCATAGAGGGACTCATCTTACGCTGGTTACTCATCAAATATTTGGTAATCAAATGAAATTGCTCAATGGCATTGGGCTCTGTGTTGATGATTTTGGCAATGGCCTCCTCGTTTTCTCGCATGTGCGATTCGATAGTCGACAATACCAAACTCTCTTTGTCCCTAAAGCACTTGTATAATGTCTTTTTGGATATGGCGATTTCTTTGGCCACGTCGTCCATGGTAACGCTTTTTACCCCGAAACTGCGAAATAATCGCTCCGCTGTGGCTTGTACGCGTTGAACCAGTTCCATAAAGTTCCGCAAAGGTACAATGCAGAAGTTGCATCGGAAACTATTTTCGTGTTAAAAGTTTCCGTAGGATGTCAGAATCGATGATTAGTGCATTTTTACCGACCAAGGAAGCAGGTACTGAGGACCAACCAAATGTTGGATCTTCTGCGCTTCTTGGATCGTTTGCACAGGCAAACCGCTTGATTTAGCAGCCATCGCCCACTGACTTTTTGCAACATCTTCCTTGTCGAACAGCGCGCTGAGCCAATCTTTTTGCTCCGGGTAATACACCACGCGGAAGTCTTTGGTTTTGGCCTTCCGAGAAGCCGATAATATCGCCCGGTCAATACCACCAAGCTCATCGATCAGTCCCAGTTTTTTCGCGTCTATGGCAGAATAAACCCGTCCTTCAGCCAATGCCCTGACTTGGTCGGGCGACATTTTACGTCCCGCCGCAACTGTAGCAATAAAATCATCGTAAATGCCCGAGATCATGGTTTGCATCATCGCTTTTTCTTTGTCGTTAAGCGGACGGTCTGGGCGCCATCCTGCAGAAAAATCGCCCAATTCAACGGTTTCGTAATTGAGTCCCAGTTTTTCACCAAACAGTGCTTGAGTGTTGGGCAACAAGGCAAATACGCCAATAGACCCCGTGATGGTGTTTGGCAAGGCAAAAATACTGTCGCCCACGCAGCCCATGTAATATCCACCACTGGCAGAAACATCGCCAAATGAAATGATCACGGGTTTTACTTTTTTACAGGCGATAATTTCGTGGGCCATCTCATCCGATGCAAATGCGCTGCCTCCGGGCGAGTTGATGCGTATTACGATGGCCTTGATGTCGGGATCATTCTGGGCCTGTTTCAAATTGTTGATGAAAGTGGTGCTACCTATTTGATTGTCAGGATTTTGTTTTCCTGGCAGGATATCGCCCACGGCGTAGACCACGGCAATCTTGTTTTCACTATAAGGATAGGGATCCACATCCAGTGCATAGTCGTAAAACGATAGCCAAGGGGCTTTTGAAGCCATTAATTTGGCATTTTTTGCCAACGATTCTTTGGCTTGGGTTTCGTAGGCCAGGCCATCGAAAAGTTTCAACTTCAAAGCAGAGGCGGGCATTTGCGCACTTCCATGCATCGCGATACTCCAAAGAGAGTCGAATGGGATATTGCGGTTTTTGGCTATTTCCGACAGCTGATATTGATACAGCGATGTAATGTACTGGGTGATTTGCTCACGGTTTTCCGCGGACATTGATTCTTGAATAAAGGGCTCCACTGCACTCTTGTATTTGCCAGCTTTGAATACTTGAAAATCCACACCTAGCTTGTCGAACAGCCCTTTGTACATCACAATTTTGGAGGAAATGCCATCAAATTCCAACAAACCTTTGGGGTTGCAAATCACTGTTTTGGCGGAAGATGCGATGTAGTATCCCAGTTCGCTATACATGCCGCTATAGGCAACGACGGCCTTGCCTGATCGCTGAAACTGCGAAAGGGCCATACGGATTTCTTCGGCTGTGGCCATTCCGCCCAAATAACCGCCGCAATCCAACAGAATGCCTTTTACGTTGGGGTCTTTTTCGGCTTTCTTTAATCCATTTAAAAGTTGATCCAATCCAAAGGATGGATCCGATTCCTCGCCTGCGAGCATTAAATCGTCTAGTGGGTTGCTGCTTTTTCTCTCGGCAACATCGCCTTCAATCTTTAAATAAAGCAAACCCGCCTCGGTCAATTCCGGATTTTGCTTTTCACCAAAGTTAGCGTTAAAGCCTGAAAACAGAGAGGCAATCAATAAACCAATGGCAATGATGCCCAAGGCAAATCCTCCCAATAACGTAATCAAATACTTTGCAAAAGTTCTCATTAGATAAATACAAAGTTACGGATGCTTTGAAAGGATTGTAATCAGTTTCGTTCAATGGGTAACAATGGTGGATGAAATTACTCAATGCTTGGAACGTAACTTTGGCCAAATATTTGTATTCATCGTAAAAATTGAATTATGAAATTAACGCTACGCCACCTTTTGCTTACTCTGAGTGTTTTCACCCTCATAAACAATGCCGCTGCCCAACAGCCTTTGGGTTTGATGGTAGGCGATTTAAATACGTCATACTCAGTGAATATGAATCCCGCCAATGTGGCTAGTCAGTATAAAAACCGCATTTATTTTAATTGGTGGGGATCGTCATTAGACATTCAAAGCAATTTCTCGGATAACAATGGTTGGAAGAGAAGACCGGGAAGTTTGAAGATGGACCAGTCTTGGATGCCGTCTAATGCCAATCAAGCGTGGAGCATGAATTATTTAAATGAAACCTACGGACCTTCATTGTACCTCATGCCCGACAGAAATGTGGGGTTTGGCCTAGGTGTGAAAGGCGTTTCAGGATTCAATTTTTCGGGTGTTAACCCACAATTGGGGAATTTATTGCAGCAGGGCAGCGGGGCTTGGGATTCGGCGGTTGGACAAACAATCGCTCAAACATCGCCCTTCGCGTTTAATACAGAAAAATACCAGGAATGGTACTTGTCGTTCGGTTCCTATGTTGGTGATGCAGACGCAAGAAAAGGCATTCGTGCCCTGAAGTGGGGAGTTACTGGTAAAATTTTGGTGGGTATGGGTGCCGCACACTTGAGCGCGAGCAAATTGGATGTAAAATACAATGGCAACAATGGGTTTGTAATCAATGACATCATGGCCACCTATAATTACACCGATCAAACTTCGGTTTCTAACACCATGGTTCGCCCATTGGGTATGAAATTCGATTTGATGAACGGCATTGGTGCTGGTGTGGATATGGGCTTTATGTATGAATACCGTCCGGGTATCGAAGCAAAATACAATGGTATTTCAGGCTGTGAGCGTGAAATTAACAGAACCTATCGCTGGAAATTCGGCGCTAGCTTAACGGATGTTGGGTTCATTTCCTACACGGGAAGTGCCTACGCGGTAAATGCCAGCAACGCGAATTACACAGCAGATTCCATTTTCTCTATACAACAAACCTACGGTGGAGTTCCATCGAACATCAATCAGTTTGATCAAATAGGCAATGCCGCATCCACATTGGGCTCATTGCCAGAATCAAGTTTTATTTCCTACACGCCGATGGCCTTGAATATGCAATGGGATTACAGATTTAGCAAATGGCATGTAGGCGCATATTGGATTCACAATTTGAAACCCTTGGATATGCCCGGGTTGCGCAGTGCATCCACACTGAGTTTTGTGCCTAGATATCAGACTGAGCGATTTGAGTACGGATTCCCAGTTTCATTTGTAAATGATTATGGCCAAATGAATGTGGGTGCGTACTTGCGCGTAGGTCCATTGGTAGTAGGTACGAATAATCTTTCGGGTTGGAGTAAATATTTGGGTAACACAGGGACCCAAAGTGCCAACTTTTATATCGGTTTCCGATCTAAGATTGGCGATTGTTCAAAAGAAATTATTTACGATGATATAGATCAGGCACCCCAAGATTCAACCATTTCTGTTGAAGAGGATATCGTTGAACCACCTGCGCCAGGAATCCGCGATACAATTATTCTCCGCGATACCATCATCAAGCGCGATACAATCGTAAAAACTGAAATTAAAACCGTGGTAAAGAGCGATACGGTTGTTGTTACCAAAAACGTTCCCACCACTACAAACAACCCTGCCATTCAGGTTGCGTTGAATGATTGTCAGAAACGTGAAAATGACCTGAAAAACAAATTAGCGGTTTTAGAAGCCAAAGAGGCAGCTGCCAACAATAAAACCAAGAGCTGCGAGTCCGAATTGGTGAAGTTCAAAGCAGAAAGTGATAAGTGCAGAACTGAATTGGAATTGTTAAAGGCAGAAAACGAACGATTGCGCGCTGAAAACAACCGATTGCGTGCTGTGGCAGTGGTTCCCAACGACAAGCAACTTAAATACTGTGATAGTGTATTAACCTTGGAGTTGGCAAAAAATCAAAAGCTTATGGCGGAATTGGCGGAGTCTAAAAAAGCGGCAGGCGATTGTAATGTCAAACTCGCAGACGCCATCGCCAAAAGCAAATCATGCGAAACCGAATTGGCCAACTGCAAGAGTCAAATCGCCATTTTACAAGCAGATAAAAAACGCCTCGAAGATCAATTGAAATCGGTGAGTATCGGTGAAGACTGTACCCCATACAAAAACAAAATCGCGGAATTGGAGAAGTTGTTGGCTGCGGAGAAATTGAAGACATCCCAATTGACCGCTGATTTGGCTAACTGTAATAAATCGGTAGCGTCGTTAAAGGCCCAGTTGGCTGCTGAGCAAGTCAAAAACGCTGAGTGCGACAAAACAAAAGCAACATTGCTTGCCGAGTTGGAAGCGTCCAAAAAGAAAATCGCTGAGTTAGAGGAGAAATTAAAATCTGCAAGCACCAATACGGGCAGTGATTGCAGTAAAACCCGTGATTCTTTGAATCAAGCATTGTTGGATTTGAGTATCGCTAAAAATGCATACGATGCATTGATGGCTGAATACCAAGATTGTCTGAAAACCGCAAAATCGTACAAGGACCAACTCAAGGTCTGTGAAGATAAATTGGCAGCGGGTAGCAGTGATGCCTCTGTATTAGATGCATTAAAAGCAGAAATCGCGAAGTTGAAAATTACCATTACCGAGTTGAATGGGGAAGTAGCTGCAGGCAAAAAGAGCTTGGAAGTTTGCCAAGAATCATTGGCGGAAAAGGACGCTCTCATCAAATCTTTACAAGATCAATTGAAAGGCAAAAATGCAGATATAACCACTTTGCAAGGTCAGTTACGTACCGCTCAAACCCAATTGAACGATTTGAAGGCTCGATTGGCTAAGTGTGAGGAAGAAAAAGCTGCGAATACGTCTTCTTCTCCAACTGGTACCGGAACATCAGGTGGTATTACTCCGGGTGGTATCGCCCCCGGCGGCGGACTTTAAAGTACTAGAAACTGCCGTAGAAACGTACGTTTAACCGCCTGCCTGTGAGGTAGTCAGGAACACCGTATCGGTTGTTTTGAAGGTCTTTTACCCAACTGTAACCAATCACATTGTTGATGGCCAATAAATTGAAGATGTCTGCGCTCAACCACGCATTCTTTAAACCGAATCGGTCTAACCAGGCATTCTTTTTGGGATCGAAAATCTTGCTGAATCCAATGTCAACCCTGCGATAAGGAGGTATCACATTGGGTGTTGTGGTGTATCGTGCACTGCCATCCAAGTAATATGGAATTGCAGTACCAATGTTCAAACTCAAGTTTACCCGTAAGCTGGGATTGTTGGGCATTTGATCCTGAAAAACCACACCCAAATTGACCCTTCGGTCTGTGGGTCTACGCAAATAATCCGTGGTAATGCTCTCCTGAGTACTAGGGTCAAAATACGTGATGCGCTCTTTGGTTTGCATGATGCCCAATGTGAACCAACTTTCTAAGCCATCGGTAAATTCCCCATACAATCGTTGATCTACTCCCCAGGCATATCCTTGGGCTGAGTTTTGTGCATAATAACGAATGCGGATATTGTCGAATAGATAAGGTACTAGGTCCTGGTACGACTTGAAATAGGCCTCCGAAGTGTATTTGAATTTTCTTGTGCCAGCGTATATGTACCGCTCAAATCCACCCACAATGTGTTGGCTTTTTTGCGATAACAAAGATCGATTGAGTTGTCCATCGAAACCACGCAACTCTCTGTAAAATCCGGGTTGATGATATGCACCCGCCGCAAATTTGAATAAAATGTCAGGACGCTTCAAGCTATCAATGCGCTGTCTTTCATTGTAGTTTTTGTTCGGCTCCCAGCTCAAACTCAAGCGTGGCATCACAATCATTTCTTGATTCAAGGTCCAATATTGTCCACGGACACCCAAGTTCAACCAAATTTGTTCGCGTTTACTCAATCGCCACTGCGCACCCAAATGACCTTTCATCCGCAATGTGCTGATCTGATTCCTGGCTTTGATGTAATTGTCGAAAAGGATGGTATCGCCCAATGCCCCCCAAGGATCCAAGTTGTATTCTGCACTGTCGTTGTAATACCACTCAGCGATTTTATCCTTGACCACCTCTTTGTTGGCGCGAACACTGTAATGCCAAGAGAAGGCATCTGTAGACCTTCCGAGTCTGCCCAAATGGGCGATTTGACTCACCCCCGAGGTCATTCGGTTTCTGCCATGGTCGAGATAATATCCATATCCCAACGTTTTGAGCGGCTTTCCGTAGGTTTTGGAAGTGAGGTCCCTGTCGAGCTGACTCAAATAGTACGCCCCTTCAACATCGAATATTTCTTCTTCCGCGATGGCCGTATGGTTGAACATCCATTGAAACTCATTGCGCACGGTGGGCTTAAATTTCAAGGTCAAGTTCCCCATGCCATAGACATAATTCAATGCTTCTTGTCCGGCCATACCTACATTCAAACTAAACGCGTTTTGAATAGTTCCAAAAGTACTGGTTCTGTTGGAGGGGTTGAGTTGATAGGCGTTGCTGGCCAAATTACCAAGAAATTCCAATTGCCACTTCTTCGCCAATCGATAAGTTAGCAAGGTTTGTACATCGGAAAATCGCATCGAATAATTCCCGCTCACATCGAGTGATTTGGTGATGAGTCCGTTGTTGAAGTTTCTGATCCCCACAAATCCCGAAAAACGTCCGTTCTTTCCACTCACCATGGCGCTATTTAGCATGGTGCCCAATGTAACAGAGGCCTTAAAACTATCCGGTCTTAGGTAGTCTACATCCAATACAGAACTCATTTTATCGCCATATTGCGCTCCAAAACCTCCCGCGCTGAATTTTACCGTATTTACCAAATCAGGGTTGATAAAACTCAAGCCCTCTTGCTGTCCGCTGCTTATCAATTGAGGCCTTAAAATCTCTACATCATTCACATAGATCAAGTTCTCATCGTAGTTTCCGCCGCGAACGGTGTACTGAGACGACATTTCATTACCGGAAGAGGCGCCGATAAAGGTTTTTACGAGCGATTCAATGCCCCCGCCGATCGATGGGTTTAACTGTAGTTTTTGCGGTTTGATTTCTTCCAAAAATGGTCCCCCACGGTTGATGCGAATGCGCACTTCACCAATTAGGTCCAATCCTTGTCCAATCACAATCAAAGTCGCTCCCTCCAAGGGGTCTTGCCATTGAAATCCAAAGACTTTTTCGCCTTTGAGATAGCCAAAAATCAAATCACCAGGATACAGGGGTTCAGTGGCGATGAAAAAGCCCAAGGAATCAGTAACCCCAATTTGAGAATCGTCAGAAAATCGAATCTTTACACCCGCAACGCCTTTGGTTTGTCCTTTCTCATTGACTTGGCGATTTTCAACGACTCGACCTCTTTGGACTTTGATTTGGGCGCTCAGCAACGAGCAAATCCAAAATGAAAATACAAAGAGTCCAAGGTGCTTCACGGATGAATTAACGCAAAAAGACTTACGTTATTTGATAAGTTGTTTGAGTTCAGCGATGGTTTGAGTGGGGTTGGGACTACCGAAAACGGTATTTCCAGCGACCAACACATCTGCACCGGCATCTGTCAGCAATTTTGCATTGCCTAATACCACGCCACCATCAATCTCAATCAATGTTTGCGTACCAGCAGCAGCAATCATCGATTTTAATGTGCGAACCTTTTGGTAGGTGTTTTCGATGAACGATTGTCCGCCAAAACCCGGGTTTACACTCATCAAACAAACCACATCGCACAAGTACAACACTTCTTTGATTGATTCAACAGGTGTGTGTGGGTTGATGGCAACACCCGCTTTCATGCCATGGTTACGAATGTTGGTCAATGTGCGGTGCAAGTGGGTACAAGCCTCCACATGCACGGTCAAAACATGGGCACCGGCATCGGCAAATGCTTGGGTGTAACGGTCAGGATCCACAATCATCAGATGCACATCCAATGGCTTTTTGGCCTTAGCGAGCAGCGGTTTCATCACAGGGAAACCAAAGGAAATGTTTGGGACAAATACGCCGTCCATGACATCCACGTGAAACCAATCGGCCTCACTTTGGTTGATCATGTCGATTTCTTCGTAAAGTTTGCCAAAATCGGCCGATAAAATGGAGGGTGCAATCATTCCAGACATGGGGCAAAGTTAAGTTTATTATGCTTTTAAAGCCAAAAACAAATCAATACACTCTCTGGCTTCCTTGACATCGTGAACCCGCAAAATGGTCGCGCCGCGATCTAGGGCTGCCATGTGAAGGGCAGTGGTACCATTTAAAGCGGTTTCGGGACTGCCATTGAGTGTTTTCCATATCATGCCTTTTCGCGAAATACCCACCATCAATGGTTTGTTAAATTGTCGAAACTTTTGCAACTGGTTCAACAATTCAAAATTATGCTGGGTGCTCTTCCCGAAGCCAAACCCTGGATCAATGACCCAGTTGGCGAAGTCCTTTTTCTTGTATTCGGCTTTTTTATCGTTGAAATAACCCAAAATCTCACCCATCAGATCGTCGTAATGTGGATCGTCTTGCATGGTGCTTGGGTTGCCTTTTTTGTGCATAGCCACATAAGCAATCTCATTGTCAATCACCGTTTTGAACATTTTTGGATCATCGTCACCCGCTGCGATGTCGTTGATCATATCAATGCCCAATCCAATACAAGCCAATGCCACAGAACTGTAATAGGTATCTACGCTGAGCCATGCTTCGGGAAATGCTTGTCGCACCGCACGAACCACCGGAGATACGCGGTCCAGTTCTTCAGCAAAGGATACGCGCTCGCTGCCAGGACGTGTACTTTGTCCGCCAATGTCAACAATCGCAGCGCCTGCCTCAAACATCGCACCCGCGGCATCAACCGCTTGTTGGACCGATTGAACGCGACTTTTGTTGTAAAAAGAATCCGGTGTAGCGTTGAGAATGCCCATTACCACCGGTTGGGTAAGGAGGAGTTTTTTCTCTTTAGAAAGTAGGAACATCCGATTATTT
>Ga0078894_10001848_pt1 | contig 15906 bp, 10 predicted proteins | sample LauGreSu1BDMLBSD_2_FD_67506 | JGI IMG/M metagenome (GOLD analysis project Ga0078894, IMG submission 67506) | Freshwater lake microbial communities from Lake Michigan, USA - Su13.BD.MLB.SD (version 4) (version 4) | ecosystem: Environmental > Aquatic > Freshwater > Lake | place: Lake Michigan... | reverse complement strand
GGGCGACGCGCCTCGCCGACCCGGACGCCGCCGCGCGGGCGCTCGTCCGCTCGGGCGCGGACTCGCTCCGGCTCGTGACCGACCGCGCGTTCATCCCGCCGCTGCGTCACTTCCTCGGCGCGCGCGGCACGCTCTCAAGGGGGCGCGGATGACCGCACCGGCAACCGCGGTCCTCGCGGCGCTGGCCGCTTCCGCGCCGGCCGCTCCGCACGCCGAGCCCCCGCGGGTCGCGCGCGGCACGACCGGCGCGATCGAGGTCGCGAGCGCAACGCCGATCCGCGCGAAGGCCGTGCGCGATGCCGCGAGTCCGGTGCTCGTCCGCGTGAATCCGGCGGGCGCCGGCGCCTATCGCGTCGAGTTCATCGGCTCCGTCGAGGGCACCTTCGATCTCGCGCCGTTCATCGAGCGCGCCGACGGGCGCGCCGCGGAGGGCCTTCCCGACCTGCGCGTCGAGGTCTACTCGCAGCTGCCGCCGAACCACGGCACCGATGTGTTCGGGCTCGGCGCGGGCGGCTTCTCGATCGCCGCGCACTACACCCAGGCGCTCACGGCGATCGCCGCGGCCTGGTGCGCGGTGCCGGCCTACTTCATCGCGCGCCGCGCCCTGAAGCGGCGCCCGCTGCCGCCGCCGCCCGAGCCGCGCGCCCCGACCGTCGCCGAGCGCCTCTTCCGCATCGTCGACGAGGCACGCGCGCGCGAGCTCGACGCGGCCGAGCGGGGCCGACTCGAGCTGCTCCTCCTGCGCGAGCTCCGTGGCGGTCAGGACGGCGGTCTCGCCGGCGACGCGGCGCAGCCTTCGCTCGCCGACGCCGTCGCCGCGCTCAGGCTCGACGCGCGCACGGCGGAGGTCGTCCGCGCGGTCGAATCCTGGCTCCACGCGCCCTCCGCGGGAGACCGCGCACGCGCGCTCGATGCGATCGACCGGCTCCGCGCTGACCCTCGGACGGAGGCGCCGCGATGAACACGCTCACCTTCGCGCATCCGTGGGTGCTCCTCCTGCTCGCGGTGCCGGTGCTCCTCGCCTGGACCGTCGTCGCGCGCCCGCCGACCATCGCCAGTCCCGCCGACCACGGCGCGCACCGCCCGCGGCAGTGGCTCGCGCGGGCGCTCGGCCTCTTCGACGCGGTGCCGCTCCTGCTGCTCGCCGTCGGCATCGTGGTGCTCGCCGGCCCGCAGACCCTCAAGGAGCCGCGCCGCGAGCGCTCGCTCACGAACATCCAGATCTGCCTCGATGTCTCCGGCAGCATGCAGGGCCGCAACCACGAGCTCGCGAAGTCCGCCGTCGAGGACTTCACCCGCGCCCGCGAAGGCGACGCCTTCGGACTCACGCTGTTCGGCGTCCAGCAGATCCGCTGGCTGCCGCTCACAAAGGACCTCGACGCGATCCGCAACGCGCTTCCATTCGCCGACCCGACCAGCCAGCCGAGCCACATGGGCGGCACGATGATCGGCGCGGCCCTGCGGTTCTGCATGAAGAACATGCTCGCGGAGGCCGCCGAGGGCGACCGGATGATCATCCTCGTGTCGGACGGCATGTCCGGCGACCTCTCGGGCGGCGAGGCGGGAAGCCTCGGCGAGGAGCTCAAGGCCGCGGGAATCACCGTCTACCACATCCACATCGACGAGAGCGATGTGCCCGCCGATGTCCGCGACCTCGTCGAACTGACCGGCGGCGAGGCGTTCGCCGGCACCGACACCGCGAGCCTCTCGGCGGTCTTCAAGCACATCGACCGGATGAAGCCCGCGCGCTTCGCGCCCGCCGGCACCGTGCCGCTCGACGAGTTCGGGCCGTTCGCGCTCGCCCTGCTCGGGCTCGCCGCGCTCCACGCGTTCGGACTCCTCTTCGCGAGGTACACGCCATGGTGACGGCGCTCCTCGCAGGAACCGCGGCGCTCCTCGTCGCGCTGGTCGCCGAGACGCTCCACGCGCGCCGCACCGCGCGCGTGGCGCGGCTCGCCTTCGGTCCGGCGGGCCGGCCGGCGGCGTGGGCCCGCCTCGCGCCCGCCGCGCGGGTCGCGGGCCTCGCGCTCGCCGCCTTCGGCGCGACGATCCTCCTCGGGCACGATCCGATCGAGACCGAGGTCGAGCCCGATCCGCGCGCGTCGCGGCAGCTCCTCGTCGTCCTCGATGTCTCCCCCTCGATGAACATCGCGGACGCGGGCCCCGGCGCCGAGAAGCTGATGCGCGGCGTCTGGGCCGGAAAGGTCCTGCGCGGGATCCTCGACCGCCTCGACATGAAGGACACGCGCGTCTCGATGATCGCGTTCTACACCAAGGCCATCCCGATGCTCCGCGATTCGACCGACAAGAATGTGCTCGCGAACCTGATGGACGGACTGCCGCTCTACACCGCGTTCCGCGCCGGCGAGACCGACATGCAGGCCGGCATCGAGGCCGCCTACGGGATGGCGAAGGGCTGGGCGCGGGGATCGACGACCCTCGTCGTGATCTCGGACGGCGACCTCTCGAAGCCGGTCAACCCGCCCGCGCGTCCTGCCTCGATCGCCGACGCCATCGTCATCGGCGTCGGCGACCCGAACCGAGCGACCGTCGTCTCCGGCCACGCCTCGCGGCAGGACGCCTGGACGCTCAAGGGCCTCGCAGGCAAGCTCGACGGCTTCTACCACGACGGGAACACGCGCCACCTGCCGCGCGAGACGCTCGACCGCCTCACGATGACCGCGCCACGCGTCTCCGACGCGCTCGGACTCCGCGAGATCGGTCTCGCCGCGGTCGGCGCGGGCTGCGCGCTCCTTGGCCTCGTCGGTCCCCTGCTCATCCTCTTCGGCGCGCCGCAGTCGTCGGCGCGCCTCGCTCTGCCGGCTCGGCCGGAAGGACGGCTCGCATGAAGATGTCGCATCTCGCCTGGACGCTCTGGGCGCTCGTTCCCGTCGGCCTGATCGCCTTCCACTTCGGCCCGGGACAGGCCGCGTACCGCGAGGACCGCGCCGCGAAGCTCGTGGCGCGCGCGGGCGAGCTCCAGTCCGGTGCGGTCGCGCTGCAGGCGAAGGCCTACGAGGCGCATCTCGCCGCGATCGACGCACGCATCGCCGCCTTCGGCAAGGACGACGACGCGCTCCGCAAGGCCGCCGCCGACGCCGGTGCGCGCGAGGAGGCCGCGTACGCGCTCGCGAGCGCCGCCTGGAAGGAGACCGCCGATGCGCTCGCCGAGGCGCAGGGCTTCGTCGACGAGGTCGGCGGGCGGGTCCGCGAGGAGATCCGCATCGCGAAGGCGCGCGCGCTCGTCCGGACCGGCGACATCGCCGGCGGCGCGAACGAGCTCGAGGACTACCTGCTCGAGGCGCTCGAGCGCGGCGCGTCCGACGAGCCGCTCGCGATCGAGGCCCGCGAGGAGCTCGCGACGGCGTACTACTACAGCGCCCGGCTCATGCGCCTCGCCGGAAAGCCGGCGGAGGAGTGGCGCGAGGTCGCCGGCCGCGCGCGGCAGAACTACCGCTACCTCGCCGAGGACGCGAAGCGCCGCGGCGCGACGCCCGAGCAGGTCGCGAACCACGAGAAGAACGGCGAGCTCGTCCTCAACCTCGAGCAGAGCTCGCTCGACGAGCTCTTCGCGAAGGCGCGCCCGAAGGACTCGCCCGGCGGCAAGTGCAACAACCCGGGCCCTGCGCGGCGTCCGGGTCGCGGCAAGCGCCAGGGCGACCAGCCCTCGAAGGGCGCCGGCATGAACGGCGAGATCGGCGACGGCTGGTGAGCACACGGACCGAGAGTGCGGAGAACCCGATGAACGACACGATTGCAATCCACAGCCCCGTCCGCAGCAGTCATGGCCTCCGGCGGTCGCTCGGCGCGCTCGCCGCAGCGGTCGCGCTCGCAGGAACCGCGCACGCGCAGGTGTCGACGCGCATCGTCGTTCCGGCGCAGAAGATCGTGCCCGGCACGCCGGGACTACCCCCTGCAGTGCCCGCCGGGACCGAGGGAATCGTCGACTTCGACGCGCCAGATGGCGGTGCAGATCCGGCGGCGCTCGGGCTGCCCGCAGGCAGCGCGGTCCCGCCGGGGCCGGCCGCCGCCGGGGCGACCGCGCCATTCACGCCGGAGGAGGCGGCGGATCTCAAGCTTCGCCTTCTCTCCCTCGAGGAGCCGGAGCAGGCGGAGATGCGGGCGTTCTACGCGGATCTCGGCGTCGACCTCGACCAGGCGCTCGGCCTCGCCGCCGCGCGCAACGCCGACATGCAGCGCGGGCAGATGGTCGCCGCGTCGATGCGCGAGCTCGACTTCACGCGTCGGCCGGACGCCGTGCTCGGCGCGCGCGCGAAGCTCGGCTTCGGGCAGGTCGCGCAGCCCAACCCCGAGACCGCGCAGCCGGCCGAGGTCGGCCGCTGGATCCACCTCCAGGTGCTCGCCGGCGAGTGGTCCACCTTCGCGGCGTTCATGCGCTCGCGGCCGCTCGTCGAGGCGGACGCGGTGTACGCGGCGATCCTCCAGGCGATGAACCGCGGCGACATCGGGCTCCTCCCCGAGGAGGTCCTCGCGCTCGCGGAGGCGAGCCCGAGCGAGTTCAAGCCGTGGCAGGTCCAGTCGCTCAGCCGCATGCTCCGCCAGGCGTCGGCGAAGTACTCGACCGGCGCGATGGTCGCCGCGATCCGCGCGGGCACGCGCTACTTCGGCACGCGCGACGAGCCGACCCGGCGCCGAACCGTCGACTTCCTCGCCGCGAGCGGGCTCCTCGCCGAGGCGTACGAGTTCCTCACTCCGCTCGAGGAGGCGCGCACGAGCAAGGACGGCACGCTGCTGCTCGTCCATGCGCGCTACAAGCTCGACCTCGCGAACAAGGCCGGCGACGGCCCCGAGGCCGAGGCGCTTCGGCTCGAGGCGTTCCGCATCCTCACCGAGACCTCGCTCCTCGAGACCGAGTCGACCGACCGGCGCCGGGAGGCGCTGCGGCTCGCGATCGGGCAGATGAACGCGGTGCCCCGCACCCAGGTCACGCCGTGGCTGACGGAGGTCTTCGCGAGCCCTGCGCTCGGCCCCGCCGCGCTCGAGCAGCTCGCGATCAGCGCGTCGCAGATCAACGACCAGCAGTTCACCGAGGAGCAGCGCGCGAAGACGACGCTCAACCTGAAGGAGTCGGTCGATGTGCTGCTCGCGCGCGACGACATCGACTCCGCGACCCTGCGCGTCCCGCTGCGCATGGTCACCACCGCGCTCGTCGCCGAGATGGAGCGCGCGGTCAACGAGCGCGGGCAGCAGCAGTTCGTGGGCCGCAACGCGCAGGTCCTCTACCGCGCCATCCCGAGCGAGAAGTGGCTCTCCTCGCTCGAGCCCTCGCTCGCGACGCGCGCGCGCAAGGCGGCGATCGCGATCGCGACCATCGCCGACGAGACCGACCAGGCTCTCGCGCTCCTCGATGCGGCGATCCGGAGCTCGCCCTCGGAGGCCGCGGGCTTCGCGGACCATTTCCTCTCCCGCTGGGTCGGACGGCTCAGGCCGGTGGCCGAGTACACCGAGGAGATGATGATGTTCTTCAGCTTCTACCGCGACGCGATGCCCATGGCGCCGCTCACGCGCGGCCGCCAGAAGCGAAACCTCGACCGGCTCGACGCGCTCGCCGGGACGCTGCGCGCGGCGGGCGTCGAGCCGCGCGCGCTCCCGTCGATGGTCCCCGCGTTCCAGGCGTGCCATGCGCGCACCGAGGTCTACACGCGCGAGGCGATCGAGCGCGTCTTCGGACCGGTGGCGGAGATGCCGCCGGCGACGGCGGCGCGACTGGCGATCACGATGGGAGGAAGCCTCAACGGAGACTGGCGCAGCCGCGACGCGCTGAAGGCCGCCGGCGTCAAGCGCAGCGACAGCGAGATCGCGCAGATCGTCGACCGCGGCTACGGCGTCGCGATCGAGCTCATCGACAGCGCCGTCCGCCAGCAGCCGGATGCGTGGAGCCTCGCCGTCATGCAGGCCGCGCTCACCTACGACCGCCTGCAGTTCAAGGAGACGCAGAAGGGCGCGCAGGACCCTGTGCAGGCGAACGAGTACCGGAAGGCCGCGTTCGCGGCGTTCGGCGACGCCGCGCGGCGCTATGTCGCCGCGGTCAACAGCGGCGACGCCCGCGACGACTCCGGCGTGTACCGCCGCTGGTTCGGCGCCGCGATGGGCACCGCGGAGCTCAACTTCCTGCGGCCCGACGACCTTCCCAAGGAGGGATCGCTGCAGGACGACCAGATCGACCTGATCCGGAAATCGATGCAGACGCTCGAGCCCGAGGCCTATGACCGGCATGTCGCGGGCTTCGCCGGCGATGTCGAGGACGCCGTGCAGCGCGCCGCGCCGGAGGTCAAGCCGCGGCTCGTCCGCCACGCGCTCCGGGTCGTCGGCGACCATCCGGCGGGCGCGTCGATGCGCGCGATGGAGGAGCTCTACCGCGACCTCGTCAAGGACGAGATCAAGCTCCGCCTCGCGATCGACGGCCCTGACGCGGTCGGCGTCGGCGAGCCGTTCGGCATGCTCCTCTCGCTGCGGTTCACCAACTCGGTCGATCGCGAGACCGGCGGCTTCGCGAAGTACCTCCAGAACGGCGTCTTTGCGCGCGTCGGCAACGCGTTCCGGCAGATGAACTACCGAGACGACCTGCAGAAGACCATCCGCGACGCGCTCGACAAGAGCTTCGAGGTGCAGACCGTCGGGTTCTTCGACGCGTTCATGCCGCCGCGCGGCGTGGTCGAGGAGGGACAGGACGGCTGGCTCGAGAAGCCGCTCGCCTACATCGTGCTCACGCGCAGAGACCCGGCAATCGACACCGTTCCCGCGATCGTGCTGGACATGCAGTTCACCGACCAGACCGGACCCGTCACGCTCGCGATCCCGAGCAACACGCCGCTCGTCGCCAGCGGCGGCGCCGCCGGCCTGCGCCGCTGCGAGGACCTCGAGGTCACGCAGCTCGTCGACGCGCGCGCGGTGAGGGACGGCGACGGCAAGGATTCCGTGACGCTCGAGGTGCGGATGCGCGGCAAGGGCGTCGTGCCCGATGTGCGATCGGTGCTTGCGGGCCTCGCGGACCCGCTCGAGGGCTACCGGCTCGCCGAGGACGGCATCGTCGCGGATCCGCCGGTCGTGCTCGAGTCGGCGAGCGCGTCGCAGAGCCCGATGATGCTGATGCGCGGCGGCCCGACCGCACCGAAGGACGGCTACCCCGAGCCCGACGCCGACGGCATGTACCGGCTGCCGGTCGAGCGGTCGTTCCGCGTCACCTACACGCGCTCGACGGGCGCGGTCGGAAGCGAGTTCACGCTGCCGACCCTCGCCGCGGGCGTCGACGCAAAGCTCGAGAGCAGGTTCTACGACGACCTCGACATCATGCCGGTCCCCGGCGGATTCGTTCCCGTCGACGCGCCCTTCTGGAACACCGCGCGCATCGCGGGCGCTGCGGGACTCGCGTGCCTCGGTGGCGGGCTCGTCTGGTGGATGCGCAGGCGACGGCCCGCTCCGGCTGCCGCAGCGGCAGCCTGGACGCCCGCGCGACTCACTCCGCTCGGCGTCGTCACCGGACTGCGCCGACTCGAGACCGGCCTGCCGCGCGAACGCGCGCAGACCCTGCGCGAGGAGATCGTCCTCCTCGAGCTCAAGTGCTTCGGCCCCGGCGCCGCCGGCGCGAGCGAGGAAGAGCTCCGCGAGGTCGTCGAGCGCTGGCAGTCGTAGCGCAAAGGACGCCGCCCCCGCGGGCGCGGGGGCGGCGTCGAGTCGGGTTCGCGCTGCGGTGCGCTCAGTACATCACGACGCCGAAGCGCCCGAGGAGCGCGCCGAGGTCGCGCGCGCCCACCACGCCGTCGCTGTCGAGATCGCCGAACAGCGGGTTCGGGACGCCCCACCAGCCGAGCAGGATGCTGACATCCTGCGAGTCGATCACGCCGTTGAGGTTGAGGTCGCCCATCGAGTACTCGCAGCTGTCGAGGATGCCGTCGTTGTCCCAGTCCATGGCGCCCGACGAGATCTCGGTGCCGTCGGGAGTGCCGTTGTTGTTGCAGTCCGTGCTGGTCAGCGCGGTGATGATCGGCAGCCACGGCCGAACCGGCGTCTCGAGGACGATGTCGATCGCGGTCGCGACGCTTTCCGCCGGCTCCGCGACCCAGGTCTCGGTGTTCTCGATCTTCTTCTCGACGACGGGCGCGCTGACGATGTTCGTCGTCGTCTCGACGACCGCGTTGACGCGGCGCTTCGAACCGCTCGCGGCGAGCGGGTTGGTGCCACCGAGCGAATTGCTGGCGACAAGTGCGGTCACGACCATGGCCGATGCGAGCGTGAGCGTGCTCTTCTTGTTCATGATGACTTGAGTCTCTCTGCGTTGTGCTGCTGCCGCGCGGGGGACAGGCCCCGCATCCCCCCGCCGCGCGCCAAGCGCGGCGGGCCTCGCCAAACACTTTTCCGGCGGAGCGTCAGCCGGCCAACCGCGGCCAACCTGAGCTCCGGATCACGAATATCGCGGGAAGCGCCACCCCTCAGACGCTGCGCGGCGAGTGGGTGATAACCGATCCAGCCCGAAAGTGAAAGTGGTTCGCTCTGGTGTGTCTGACGGATTCAGGCCGGGCTGTCGGAGGCCGCAGCGTCGGGAACGGTGGCGTATCCAACTTGTGAACACACCAACCGTGGAGTATCCTCTTCGACCCGCCGCGCTTGCAGCGTGTGCGGGACGGCGGGGTGTAGCTCAGCTTGGCTAGAGCGCTTGCTTCGGGAGCAAGAGGCCGCAGGTTCAAATCCTGTCACCCCGACTTCGTTCGGAACCGATCAAGACCCCCTCTTCGAGGGGGTCTTGTCGTTCCTCTCTTCGTCGGGGTGACGCATACGCGGCCCGCTGGGCCGCGTATGCGGATCCGCGGCCCCAGCGGGGCCGCAGATCCAGGCTTAGGACTTCCGCCACACTGTGGCGGAAGTTTCAAATCCTCTAGACGCGACTTCGTTCGGAACCGATCAAGACCCCCTCTTCGAGGGGGTCTTGTCGTTCCTCTCTTCGTCGGGGTGACGCAGACGCGGCCCCCGCGGGGCCGCAGATCCAGGCTTCGGACTTCCGCCACACTGTGGCGGAAGTTTCAAATCCTCATAGACGCGACTTCGTTCGCAAGCGATCAAGACCCCCTCTTCGAGAGGGTCTTGTCGTTCCTCTCTTCGTCGGGGTGACGCAGGGTCGGTCAGCTCCACGCACCGAGCAGGATGGCGAGATCCTGCGGCCCCACCGCGCCGTTGCCGTCGAGGTCGCCCGAGCCGGCGGAACCCCAGTTGCCCAGCAGCGCGGCGAGATCGGCGGCGTTCACGGCGCCGTCTCCGTTGAGGTCCGCGGGGTTCGCGGGCGCCGACGGCGCGGCGATCGCGAACGACACCGACGCCGGGTCGCCGGCGATGCCCGGCTTGAAGAGCCCGAGTGCACCGCTCGCGGCCGCAGGCGGACGATCGGCGTCGAACCAGAAGTTGTAGAGCGTCGCGAACCGCAGCGCGTTTCCGTTCGGGTTCACCGCGAAGTCGCCGCCCACCCAGTTCACGGCTCCGCCCGTGGTCGCGATCGACCAGTCGGTCGGGTCGTACGGATCGCCGGAGTGGTAGTTGATGTCCTTGAAACCCGCGTTCGTGATGGTGACACCGGCGGGCACAGGCACGCTGAACGAGCGGCCCGACCGGTCGGAGTTGAGGTTCTGGACGGCGTACTCGTAGCGCCAGGTGCCGTCGCCGTTCGCCTTCGCGGCGTAGCCCACCAGGAAACGCCCGTCGTTGGCGACATCGACCGGCACCACCACGACCGCTGGATCGAAGGCACGCCACGCCTCGACGGCCGGCTGCTGCTGCTGCGTGGGCCCGGCATAGGCGAGGTTGTACGCGCCGAGGGTCAGCGTGCCGACGGAGAACTGCCGCCACGACGCGTTGTTGTTGTCGTTGCCGGCCAGCGCGTCCTCGGGATGGATGTACTGCCCCTCGACGAGGTACTTCGCGCCGGGGTTGAGCGCGGGGTTGAGGTCGGTGGCGTTCACCTGGAGCCGTCGCCCGATCGTCGCCGGCGGCGCAGGCATGCCGGCGTTGTAGTTCCCCGGGAACCCGCCGGTCGATGCGTTCACATCGCGTCGCGTGCCGAGCCCTCCCTGGTCGCCATTGAGGCCCGCAGAGTACGGATCGGAGCAGCCGATGCCGAGGATCGGCGGACAGCCGCCTCCCGCCGGGATGCACGCGCCGCACAGCCCTTCCTGCAGCGCGCAGAATCCGTGCTTGCCCCAGCTCATGCCGATCTGCTCGAAGCGCCCCGACCGGAGCCGGTACATGTTGGTCGGGATGAACGGATGCCGGTTGTCGGGCGCGCCGTACCAGCTCAGCTGCGCGGTCCCGATGTTGCAGCTCGTCGTGCCGAACGCGTATGCCATGATCGTCTGCCCGTTGACGACGACCGACCCGTACTTCGCGATGTCCGGCAGCGCACCGACGATCACATCGGGCGCACCGGTCCCGCCGCTGCCATCCGGCTCGGTGATCGAGAGGATCCCAGGTCCGCCGTCGTTCGCCCAGTACGCGCCGATCGCGACGACATAGCTCTGCCCGGCGACGAGCGACGCGCCGAGGCGGCTCCGCAGGTCGCATGCGTCGTCGTTGCAGTTCAGGATCCCGAGCGCGGGGTCGCACGCGTCGAGGATGGCCAGCCGCGTGTCCCACGCGTCCGTCCCGCAGGTCTCGAAGACATGCGGCCCTCCCACCTTCGCGGTGAAGCGGAAGAAGGTCGTCTTGAACATCACATGCTCGCCGCAGATCGAGTCGGCGGGGATCGCGAGATCGACCGTGGCGGTCGTTGTGTCGAACGCATTCGGCCCGACGACGGCGTCCGGCGCGGTCGCGCAGTCGTTCGAGCCACCGGCCGCGCCGCCGTCGCCGGCGCGCGCGACGACCTGCCCGAGGAGGATGGCGGAGAGCGCGAGCGCGGAGACACCGACCGTCGTGGATGGCTTCATGGCGCCGACTGTACCAGCGCACGGCACCGCGCCCAAGCGTCTTCCCGAGGCCAGCGGAATCCCGCGCGCGCCAGCCGGTCACGCACGGACCGGTGTTGCGGGAAAGCCCGTGATTGCCGTACGGATCGGCGAGGCGGCCGCACTACACTCGGCCCCTGACGAAGGAGACCGCATGCCCGCCCGCCTGCTTCGACCGCTCGCCGTCCTTGTTTCCGCCGCCCTGATGCTCGTCGCCGTCGCACCCGCGCAGGCCCAGACGGGCGCCGATGTGATCGGCTCGCCCCTCACCACGAAGCGGCTCGAGCGGCTCCTGCGCGTCTATGTCGCGCCGACCGCCGAGGAGGCGAGCGCGATCGACCGGCTGCACGAGGCGTACCTCGACCGCTTCCGCGCGGAGATCGACCCGGACATCAAGCAGGCCGTCGGAGGGATGGGCCGCGGTACGCCCAGTTCGCAGGATTTCAAGAAGATGCTCCGCGAGATCGAGCGGATCCAAAGCCGCATCGCGGACGCCGACAACCTGCTCTTCGCAGGCGCCAGCGAGGTGGTGGCCGAGGAGCGCCGCGGCGGAATCCAGCGGATCCGCGATGCCCGCGAGCGCCAGCGGCAGCTGATGGGGCTCCCGCGCCTCTATCCGACGATGATGGGCTCCATGGGCGGCGCGTTCGTCGACATCGCCGACCTCCTCGCGCGCGACGACACGCAGCTGACGATCCCCGCGGAGGCGCGGGAGCGCTTCGACGCGTTTCTCCGGGCGCAGGAGTCGCGCGTCCTCGTCCAGGCGCGGAGCTACAACCTCGCCGTCGGCAAGGCAGTCGAGAAGTGGTTCGAGGGCGTGGTCGCCGCGCAGGAGGCGCGGCTCGACACCGCGGAAGCGGGACAAGGCGCGCAGGACGAGCGCGGGTCGAATCTCGTCCAGCGAATGCGCGAGATCGCTGCGCAGTCCGGAGTCGAGACCCGGAAGATCATCGCGGCGAACTTCCGCGCCAACCGCGCGGCCTGCGCCGAGCTCGCCGCAATCCTGCCGGGCGACGCCGTCGCAGACTTCCGAATCAGGCTTGCGGAGCGGTCGATGGGCAGCCTGCCTGCCCTCGCGGGCGTGACCGCGGCCACGGTATCGCCCGACCAGTCACCGGCCCGCGTGGCCGCTCGCATCCGTCGCGACCCGGCCGTCACCGACGAGAAGAAGCAGGCACTCTCCGCGATCGTCAGCACCTGGCGCGCGCAGGCGGCGCAGGCGACCGATGGTCTCGCCGAGGCGGCCCTCGAGATCGATCCGCTCGACCAGAGCGCATGGATGGCGGACGGCGACGACGCCCCGCAGAGCGAGGGACTTCGCCGGCTCACGGCCGCGTCGCAGCGGGTCGTCCACGCGCGGCAGGTGGCCTACCAAGCGATGTTCGACCTCATTGGAGAGCGCGGCGAGCGGTACTTCTTCGAGATCGGCACGGGTGAGGCGAGGCTGGTGCACGCGATCGCCGAGGCCCCGCCCGAGGACGGGCCGGACCAGCCCCCGACGCCCGATGCGCCGCTCGAGACGGACGCATCGCGCTTCGGGCTCGACAAGCTCCACCTCGCGCTGTCCGCTCCGCCCCTTGTCCGCATCCTCGAGCGGCTCGAGTATCTCGGCGTCAAGCCGGAGTCCCGCGATGCCGTCGAGGCGGTCCTCGTCGGGTGGATGGAAGCCTCCTACCGGCCGACGGTGCGCACCGCGCTCGAGGCGTACTCGCAGCTCGTGCGGGAGCGCTGGCGCCTCGAAAACGAGGATCGTCCCACGGTCGACACCTCGCGCGACGCGGAGATCCTCCAGGCGGCGCGGCGTGCGCTCGACGCGTGCTTTGCCGCCGAGGCGCTGCTCCACGCAGACCTCGCGGCCGCGGCCGGAGTCGCACCCGACGGCCCGGAGATCACGGCGCTCCGGCTCGACCGCCTGCAGCTGCTGGACTCCGAAGCGGGGATGTCGGTGCTGGGCGAATCCCGGCGACTCGCGGTTCCGATCGATGTCCTCCGTGGGGCGCAGGTCGACGGCGAGACGGCGCGGCGCATCTTCGCCGAGTCGATCGACGCGTGGCGAGCGCTCGCGTCGGAGATCCCCGCACGCTGCGCAGCCGTGCTCGACTCCGACGCCGAAAAATGGAAGTTCGAGGCCGCGATGACGAACGCCGACCCGTCCAAGCCGCCCGAGATGGGAGACGCATGGATTCAGCACTGGGACGGCTCCATGCGCCGCGCGCAGGCGGACCGCGACCGGGTCGCGAAGGCGATCGAGGACGCGGCCTTGGCAGCGGTCGCAGACGCGGCGGTCCGCGCGGGCATCGCGCGGGCGCAGCACGCGATCGCCTTTCCAGAGCTCCACAAGCCCGCCGACTGCGCGACTCGGCAGCTCGCGGCGGCGCTCCTCCTCGACGAACTGAACGACGACCAGCGGACGCGCCTCGAGGTGCTCAAGGCCGAGTACGACGCCGTCTACGCCGAGCTCACCGACCAGCTCGTCGCGAGCTCCAGCCAGCCGAAGAGCATCTCCCAGTTCCGCGAGGCGCAGGCCGCGCGGGAGGCGTTCGAGAAGATCCGCTTCCAGCGAACCGAGCGAACGAGCAAGGCGCTCGGCGAGGCCCGCCGGATCCTCGGCGACGAACTCGCGCAGCGCGTGCGGGGGCTCGCGCCCCGGGCTGGCGACGCGGCGCCGCGCGCCGCCAGCCGGTCGGTCTTCGGCCTCCAGGCGGATGACGACGACTGAGTCCGAGGTGTGCGGCGAGACGGGACGGGGCCCGTGATCGTGGTCGCCGCCGTCGTCCTCGGACTGGCCGTGCCGACAAGCGCCGATCTGCTTGGGCTCGAGGACGGCCCCACGGCGCTGCTGACAGCGGGCGGTGGGAAGCGGATCGGGCTGGTCCCTGGTTTTGTCGTCGGCTTCGTCGTGGGCTGGTCGAGCGCACTGGCGCACACCCGCTCGCGCATCGCGATCGCGATCGGCGCGGCGGACGCCGCGCTCGCGGGAGGTGCGGTCGCCCTGCTCGGCATCGCTGCGCTGCAGGAGCGGCTTGCGTGCGAGGCGATGAAGGCGAATCCGCTTCCAGGGGACGCCGAGTGCCTCGGGCGCGTCGTCGCCGATCCGAGCCTGATCATCCGGCATTTCGGCCCGTGGGAGTACGGACTCGTCGCGGCCTTCGTGATCGCCGTGATCGCCGGCGCGTACTTCGCGGCCGGTTGGTTCGGACGCGGATTCCTCTACGACGAGGTCGCAGGGCGCTGGTACGACAGGCCGGTGCGGATCCCGCGCGACTTCGGGACCGTCGACGGCCGCTACACGGCCGACACGCTCCGCGCGCCGCCCAGCCGCTCCGCGGATCCGGCCGTGGCTTGGGTGAAGCTCTTCGTCCACCCGACCCGCGGGACGGGAACCGCCGACGGCCCCGCGCGCGAGCTGGTGTCCGCACGGCGCATCGGCTTCCGGCCGAAGGGGAAGCGCGCGCCGACACGCTTCGAACGCACGGAGATGCCGCCGACCTTCGTGGATCGAGCCGTCGTCGAGGCGCTCATGGCCGACGCGTCGCGCGGGTAGAGTGCCGACGGAGGCTGCATGGGCGCACTCGCCAGGTTCCTCGTCCATTTCGATCCGATGCACCTCGCCGTCGGGATCGACCGTCTGGCGTTCGTCCTCGGGCGTCGCCTGCGGATCGACGCGATGATGTCGCCGCGCCACAAGGCGTTCCTCGAGTTCCGCGGCCGGCAGCGCGCGACGAGCTACAGCTTCGCATCGGCGGACCTGTTCGTGCTGCACGAGCTCGAGAGCCCGCGCGGCGGATCGTTCGTCGAGATCGGCGCGCGCGACGGCGTGCAGGCGAGCGACACCTGTCTCCTCGAGCGCGAGTACGGGTGGCGCGGCGTCCTCGTCGAGCCCGACGCGAAGTGGCACAAGGCGCTGCAGGCGAACCGTCGCAGCGAGCTCGATGGGCGATTCGTGGCGGGCGGTGCAGGCGGGCGGCGGACGCTCGGCGGCCGCGAGGTCGAGGGCGTGACGCTCGCGTCCCTCCTGCACGAATATGGCGCGGCGGAGCGCACCGACCTTCTGTCGATCCACGCCGCGCGCGATGCGCTCGACATCCTCCGGGGACACGACTTCTCGCGCTTCGGCTTCCGCGTGGTCGCGGTGACGCACGGCGGCGACTCGGTGCTGCGGGCGCGCATGGCGTGGTTCATGCTCCGAAAGGGCTTTGCGCGCGTGATGCCGTCCATCACCGGCGATGCAGACTGGTTCGTGAAGAAATAGCGGCCGCGCCGCGACCGCTCACTTCCCGCCGAGTTCCCGATACCGCGCAAGCGCCGCCGCGTGGCGCGCGCGGATGCCGCGGTCGACCTCGGGCGCGTTCGCCCAGTAGTGGCCGGTCGCGGCGGCGATTCCGCTCGTCTGGTGCTGGTAGGCCCGGATGTCCGAGACGCGCTTCTCTTCGGCCACGAGCGCGGCCTTGGCGAGGGCGAGCTCGCGACGCGCCTCCTCGAGGGTCGATGCGCGCGGCGCGACGGGCGCCGAGTCGGCGCGGGCGAGCGTGACCGCGCCGTCCGGCGCGATCGACACCTCGACGGCGGGCTTCCCTTCGGCGGTGAAGATGTTCAGGCCGGAGTAGCCGTTCCCGAGCGATCCGAGGATGACGCGCATCCCGCCGTCCGGGTCGCTGAAGGACTGCGTGCATGCTCCGTCCGCAGCGGTGGATGCGCCGATGCGCATGCGCCCCTTGGTGTCGATCAGACGGATGCCCGCTCCGCCGTCGGCGCTCGAGTCCGCCTCGAACCTCGCGCGGCCCTCCGCGTCGACGACGACGAGCCGGGTGCAGGTGACGGTCTCGAACTTCGCGTCCGTCACGGCGGTTCCCGCGGCGAGGGTGCACGCGCCGAGCAGGCCTGCGCCGAGGAACACCAGTGCGCGGCGCTCGAATCGCGAGCGCCGCTCGAGTTGCGCGATGCGGCCGAGGAGATC
>Ga0078894_10001846_pt1 | contig 15909 bp, 14 predicted proteins | sample LauGreSu1BDMLBSD_2_FD_67506 | JGI IMG/M metagenome (GOLD analysis project Ga0078894, IMG submission 67506) | Freshwater lake microbial communities from Lake Michigan, USA - Su13.BD.MLB.SD (version 4) (version 4) | ecosystem: Environmental > Aquatic > Freshwater > Lake | place: Lake Michigan... | reverse complement strand
AATACGCGATTGGCATGCGCGAGTAGCTCTGAACGGTGCTCAGTGTAAAAAGCCCCCAGTTCAGCAACTGTCCATACGCTAAGTGCCACTTTATTGATCCTTCATTAACCGGTTTTGTCCTGCAGAGCCAGCCGTCGCTGCCTCTATCCCCTACTACGAATCCCAGTCTAGTTTGTAGTGGGAAGGGGACAAAACGGACAAATTGATTTTAATTATCAAATTTTTGCGGGTTTAGCACAGACAGATCTTCTGCCCGAGCAAGTCCCTGAGGAGTGCCAATATCCACGAAGTTCTCACCAAGGTAAGCGGTGGACAGCTTTGAGCTTATCTTTGGAATCAGGTCTTTTCCGATGTCTAGGACCTCACCTGTCAATTCATTCAGAGGATCCGCAATCTGAGGTGTAAAGAAATAAATCGCGGCGTTTGCAAGGTTACCTGGGGGGTTCTGAACTTTCTCAAAGTATGCCCTGATTGTTCCATCTTGATTAAGTTCAAGTATCCCGCAGCTTCTTGGGTCGTTTGTAGTGAAAGTGGCCATAGTTCCGAACTCTCCAGATTCTCGTCTTAAATGGCCATCAAGTAAAGGTTGCAGAGTTCCCGAAAAATAATTGTCGGCATGCATAACAATAAAATCTTCAGTGGCAAGATTCTTTAAATGTTTCTTAATTGTTCCCGCAGTCCCGAGCAGACTTGGTTCTTCGGATAGTTTTATCTTTGATGAATACTTATTCTTTAGAAAATAATCGTACATTAGGTTTGCTTTGTAATGAACATTGATGAGAATCTCAGTGACACCAATCTCTTCAAGGCGCTCAATACAAAAATCTATCATCGGCTTATTGCCGACTTGAACCAACGCTTTCGGTTGATGCTGGGTGATTTCTCCTAGTCTGGTTCCAAATCCTGCTGCCAATATCAATGCTCTCATGAGTTTAGGATGTTTGAAACAGAGCCAGCATTGATAGGGACGTTCCCAACTCTTCCAACTTGTATTGCCGCTACTAAAGAACCCAAGAGCGCCGTTTCTTGAATAGTCGCACCAGATGCAAGCGCCATGGATGCGGCAGCCAACATTGAATCCCCGGCTCCTGAATTATCAACCGGCAATTTATTGAGAGCATCAACTTTTTCAGTTTCAATAAGTCTTCCCTCTGGATCTTCAGAGCTTATCAAGATTCCATCTGGACCCATTTTCAGGAAAACAGATTTTGATTTTAGACTAAGTCTAAGTTTCTCTGCAATTACGGCTACACCCGATGAGTAATCTTTAAGCTCAACACGCGCCTCATGTTCGGTTGCTGTAATCAAGTCTAAATTGCAATATTTACTGAGGTCCCCCATCTGTGATGAAGATTGACTATCCGCGCTAATTAGAATGCCTTTTTCAGATGCGATAGCGCTAATTTTTGCAACGACCAAAGGCGAAAGAACCCCATATGAGAAATCAGAAAAAATCAACACGTCCAAGTTGTCCGAGATATCTCTGAACTGCTCCACGATTCGCTCTTCCTGATTCTGATCGAGCAAGTTCTGGCTTAGGTGACTCACCCTTAACAATACTTGTGAACCACTAAGATATCGCTGCTTCAACGTCGTCGGTCTTCCTTCTACCGATTGAGACATAAGATCAACTGCGTATTCTTCCGCAGAGCGCTTAGCCCAATTAGAAATCTCATCATCGCCCAACACAGTGATTAAAGTTGTGTTGGCTCCTAACGATTTACAGTGTGCTGCGACAATTCCAGCGCCTCCAAAAAATCTTTTTGAATCAATTGGAGTAACAACTATAGAAGGGCTTTCCTGAGACATTCCAAGTGGGTGGCAATTGATGTACTCGTCAATGATTAAATCGCCAATGACGCAGACTTTTAATGATGCGAACTTTTCAACCACTTTTGTGAGCTTAACTTTGGAGATATTATTTCTTGAAGTGTAATCCTGCGGTACTTCAATTCTTTGGGTAGGCGCACTTGAGGGATATGCTTGGATTAAGTCTGTCTCTGTAAAATAATTGGCGCCTGCAGTAAATACAAGTTTTCCGCCATATTCGCGCAGTACATTTTCCTCTGAATTGTACTTGCCTTTAAACTCTTGGCCCTTGAGTACAACATTAGGCTTAACTTCCCGAATCAAATCAGTCACTTCACCCGAAAACTCAACTACGCCAGAAACATACTCGAGATTCTCTAAGATTCCTCTCCGCCATTTTCTTTCTTCATCTCCCAAACCAGTAATATCAAGTGCTACAACCAATTCCCCGCCAAGTTCTTGAGCAAATCGAAATAGTCTCATATGTCCAGCATGTATAACCTTGAACTTTCCAGAGATAAAAACTTTCAAGATTTGCTCACCCTCGCTAATGTTCAGCCTAATTCTGCCCTATCTACCTGGGCCAAACGATCAAATTATGCTCTTAATTTTAAAAAGATATTCCTGCATTACCTCAAGGAGCTCCCCATGGTTTTTCACTGAGCTCGTTGCGGTGCTTCCATCCCGAACGCAGTCCTCAATAATGATTCTACTCTCGATGCCAGCTACAGTTGCTGCAATCATATCGGATTCTTTGTCGCCAATCATGATTGAGTTTTTCAAATCAATGTCGAACTCTTGGGCTGCTTCGAGAATCATTCCTGGTTCAGGTTTGCGACGGGAATCAAACTGTAAGTTGGGAGATGACGGACAGAAGTAAACTTTAGTGATTGAAACCTTTTGCTTTTGAAACTCGCTCAACATCCAATTATTTAAACTCATGAAATCATCTAAAGTAAACATACCCCGACCAATTCCACTTTGATTTGTGACGACTACAATGGGGATTTCCAAGCAATTAAAGTCTCGGCAAATTTCAAAGATTTCCCGGAAGAACTCGAAGTCTTCTATTTTGTGGACGAAGCCCACGTCTCTATTAATTACTCCATCGCGATCTAAGAAAAGCGCAGGTTTTTTCTTGGTGGGAGTTGTCATCTAAACCTTTCAGTAAACAGATTAACTGTTCAAAGAATCATTCTTAGTGTCCATGTAAGCGAATCAATTGCGTTATCAAGTGGCTAACCGATGAATGAATATCTTCTACAATCCCGTAACTTCCCAAATTCGTGGGGGTATGGATATTGAAATCTGCTATCTTTTTCATCTCACCTCCGTCAAAACCTGTGATTGCGATTGTTTTGATGTTCATTTCTTTCGCAGCCTCAAAGGCGTTCAATATATTCTTTGAGTTCCCGGACGCTGAGAAGGCAAGAAGGAGATCGCCTGCTTGCCCAAGGAGTACAAGTTGTTCACTAAATATACGATCGAAAGATAAGTCGTTCGAAGTCGCAGTGATGACACCTTGATTATCCGTTAGTCCTATTGCCCTGATCCCGATTCCGTGCTTCTGGGAACCAACACCCAGATCCGTGACCATATGAGAGGCCGTGGTTGCACTTCCTCCATTGCCAGCAACGAAAAGAGTGCTGCTTTGACGATTTCGCAATATCAGAGACGCAACCAGCTCCACATCTTCAGTTGGAAAAACATCAAGTACTGCATGTAGTTCACTCAAATAGGTGGATGATGTTGGAGACGGCTGATACATTCGATTCACCTCTTCACGCTCAATAGCTTGTCCATATTTTCATATTATTCAAACTCGGTCGACACGTTCACTGTTGGCTTAAGATTACCACTCAATATCTTCCAGGAACCAGCAGGTGTGGAATAGTTCTTAAGTTTTTCAGCTCTATTGCAAAAGATGAGAGTGCTTGAAGAGGAAATACGGAGATATTGGGGTTCTGGAGTAATATCCAAAATTTCTCACTGAGAATAGCGAGTCGAACTTCTCTTGTAGTTTCTTTTGATCCTCTGAAAAATGCCCACCATTAATCACTATGTTGTGGAACTCGATCACTGCATTCAGAATTTCGTCTTCAGAATTGTCTACAACATATACTCCGGAATTTTCAAATTTGTAGCTCATTTGATAATCCGCTATGTCTCTGTCGAAGATCTCTCTAAAAGGTAATTCTGAACCATCAGATTTTCGTAAGTGTAATTTTGGTACAGCCAAGTCATTAGACGTCCAAATTTTTGCAACTGCCATTGGCGCAACATTTACAGCAAGAATTCGACGTTGCTGGACGATTGCAATCCAATTCGCACCAGAATTACTTCCTATAAAATAGTCACAATACGACATGAGAATAAAATCATTTTCGTCCGATTTGAATTTACTTGTTGCGTAATCGATTACTCCTGGCAAATCAGGCATCGGAGTCATCGATTCATCTCCCATTCGAACCACAAATCCACCCATTCCAGTTATGTACTCAATAGCTGAAATGTAAGTATTTATATCGGAGTTTCGAAATTCCGTTATGTCATCGTCTAATAGTTTCGCATAACCGGCTTCACGTATATGCAAACACACATACCAAGGACTTGAAGACAATCCAATTTTTTCAAAAAGATCCTGAACTAAGTTCGAATTTCTACCAGGTACGGAAATGAATTTTTTCTCTTGGAGTGACTCCTCGGAATACCTGAGAGATTCAACTGCTCGTTGATCCCATACGAAGACATTACGAGTTCTAACCGCAGAAATTGGGTTTATCTTGAACAGATACAGCAACTTGCAGAGTAAGACGTTTTTAACTACCAAAAAATTTTTTGGCAAATTTTCAATCACATACTTGTTCGCGCACTCTCCTCGAGGGATCAATAGGATAAAGAATTTGCCAAACAGGGAGCTGTGTCTTGATCGTAAATACATGTAGTAAGGCTCGCCAACCAAATGACCGATTCTGTGGTCGGTCCCTTGTGTGCTAAATCTGATCCCAAAAATCCGCAAAAGGAGTGCTATTGGTGTGACGATATGAGAGATCTTGCTCCTTAGCGCCATTTTTGACCGCAGGCGTCGCACAACGAGTCTGAAACTCACTTTTTTAGCCTATCTAATTGGTGGATGATGTCAATCACCGTCAGGAATTCTTTCACAATTTCGAGGTGGTGACTTACCATTTAGGAAGGGAATTCCTTTTCTCCTTAATGGCACTTTGATGGGTTGTGTGCGTGATTCTTAAAACAGTTATTGATTCTCGTCTTCCCAATTGAAATGAGAATATCATTCCAATAGCATTAGTCATGAGCTCAAGTTTCAAGAGATTTCGTGTTTATTTAAAATCACTTAGTAGATTCCAGATACTGTCTCCAATAGTTCGGGTTGTTGAGAGCTCATACCTAATTCTCAAACTACAATGGGTGAGTCAAACAAATTTGCGTGCTTTGAACCTCACTTGGGGACGCAATTCTTTAAACTTCATTCCTATCAAAGTTATCCACGAAATATGCATACCTCAGCCAAAGGGTACATATTGCTACAACCCCACGATTATTGCGACAGCTGGGAGAGTACTGGGATTCGCACGCACCACGAATGTGTCTTATATGCCTCAAGTGGATCGATTAGGGCGCAGTATGGTGAGAGAAAATGTTTCTCACCTGCTGAATGGCATAGTCAGCTTCGAGCTAGATTCTGAAAATCACTTGTTCAACATTGAAGTGTTAAGGCCCTTGGAAAGAGTTCCTAATCTGGAAGACCCAAAAGCTACTTTTGTAGATGGGAGTCTTAAGTTATTTTGTAACTTGGTTTCCAAGGAACAAAGTGAGAATGACCGATCCATTCATTGCTCGAATGCGGCTCTAGACTTACAAAATGAGGAAATAGTCATTTACGAAAGTCCATTTCGAAAGAATATTGAGAAGAACTGGATCCCATTTGTATCAAATCAAGCAAATCTTTCTTTTTTCTACTCTACATCCCCTCAGATTCTCTTAACTTTTGGCCCTAATTCTTTAGTGCCCACAATTCGGTTCTTTGATGACATTTTGACAGTGAACTTTCATGGTGGATCTCAGGTAGTTGAATTAGCTCCAAATCTTTTCATGCGCGTAGCTAGACGGCGTGTCGTGTTACCGCGGCGAAGAATTGCGACCTTGTCCTATTTAGTTTTCCACAACCAGCAGGGAGAAATCATTCAAATCTGTAAACCATTTCTCTTCAAGAAACTAGGATTTGAAATTTGTAACGGGCTGACCATTAGGGGTCCAAACTTGTTGTTTAGTTGGGGGGAGGACGATATTCGCATGTTTATAGGCGAAATTCCCATCACGGAATTGTTAACCTGGGCGAGGGCTAAAGAAAATTCTCTTTACAGTCCCATTAATGTGGCTTGGTGATCAAAATTTGGAACCTTGTTACGGACTTCATCAAAGGTTCCGCTCGCAATTAGATTTCCACCTTCTAGGTAAATCACTACATCAGCCTCCCGGACAGTGGAAAGTCGATGCGCAATCATGATCACGGTACGGTTCCCTTTCATGTGGTGGATGGCATCTGAAATCTGTGATTCTGTTTCACCATCCAACGAGCTGGTTGCCTCATCTAGGACTAGTAGCTGGGGGTTTGTAAACATAGCTCTAGCAATCCCAAGACGTTGTCTCTGCCCCCCACTAATTTTTGTTCCGCGATCCCCAACAGGTGTTTCAAGTTGCTGTGGAAGTGACTCAACAAATGATTCTAGCTGGGCAATTCCGAGAGCTGGCCAAATGAGGTCGTCCTTGATGCTAACTTTAGGATATCCGAGTGACACATTTTCGCTGATTGTTCCGTTGGAGATCATTACGTCTTGAGGTACGTATCCGACAGCACCTGGCCATTTTGAAATTGCAAGGATTGGGTCAAGACCAGAAATAGTTACCGAGCCTTTGTCAGGTTCAATTATTCCAAGAATTAAGTCAATCAGAGTCGTTTTTCCAGCACCGGAAGGGCCAACTAGCGCCACAACCTGACCTTTATTTATCGTGATGCTCACAGAATCGACTGCTGGTTCAGTTTTGCCAGGATAACAAAAACTCACGTTTTGCAATTCAATTCTAGATGAGAAACCTGGATGGACTGTCGGAACATCATCTCGCAAGTCTTGTACCGGTTTCACATTTTGCAGCGAGTCAATCAAATCTAGGGTGGGGCCTGCACTGCCAAGGGAACCCTTTAATCCAACCGCACCTTGTTGGAGTCTGATTACGGCAGGTGCAATTCGAGAACTAGCCGCTAAGAACACTGATAAAACCGCAACAGCATGAGATGCGGTGTTTGTGGCAAATTGCCAGCCTGCAATACCCAAACTGCCCACAACAACTACGATTTCTACCACATACTTGCTGATGTTCGGCATGAAAGCGCGCTCTGCGACAATGTTTGCAAGATCAAGTCGAGATTTTGCAATCTGTCTTGCGTAGAAATTACGCCTGTTCCTTACTACTATCTCACGATACGAATTAAAAACTTCAAGAATTCTTTCTGAACTTTGTATATGTAAATCCGCCTCTACTTTTCCTAGATAAAGTGCTCTTTTATGTAGCAGTAAATACAGTACGGCTGCCACCATAACAAATATGAAAAGCGTCCCAAGTGCGATCCCCGGATCCACAACAAACAATCCAATTGACATAATTACAACCAGACTAACGTCACTAATAAGCATTACAAATGTATTCAGTACGCCCATTGAAATTGAGTCGACTCCTAATGTCAGAGCATACAAAGTTTGCTGCGACGACTTAGAGTTCACCGAAGTCAGTGACTGAGACAACAATTTAGCCGTTAGATCGCCCGAAAGCTTTGCGCTTCTTCGGGCGAGAAAAAAGACAGTTTTCCTAGCAAAATAAATGGATAGAATTGTTTTACTTATTAAGAAAGCTGCTGCCATTAAACCAAGTATTGCCGCCTGAGTCTGCAGATTCTGATTTTCTAGGTTTAGTATGCTAAGAACGTTCTGGACTCTGTCACCTGGGGCTTTTGAAGCAACACCTGTTATCGCTAGAGCGCTTAAGACACCAATAATTGCAACACCAGCAAGGTCAAGCAGCCCGAAAGTAATTTGAATTAAAATAACTGCGAACACCCTGAGCCGAGTAGCAGTATCCAATAGCCCTAAGGACCTGCCTAAGACTGATTTTTGCCATTTCTTGGTTATTGCCTTCACAGACATATGCTAGTACTTCAATCCATCGCGTATCGCATCTATAGTAGATTGACTCACGTGGAGAAGGATGTTTGTTTAGTTGGCGGTATCTACCCTCCCGACGCTGGAGGCCCCTCTAAGTTCCTTCTAGAATTTGAGAATTTTCTGCTGCGTAAGGGTAAGACAGTTTATGTCGTGGTCTTGACTAATGATCGATCATCAGTAGAGGTATCACCTAAGCTAACTAAAATACGAATCTCCCGCATTATTTCGTTACCTTTTAGATTTTTCCACTTTATTCGTCATCTGAGGCGCCTTGATTCTCAAAACCATTGTTTCCTTGCAGCAGGTGCTTTTCTTGAAGTACTTCTAGCCAACTTAACACGTGCTTCTCGTGTGATCGTAAAGATACCGGGTGACATAGTGTGGGAACGGGCGAGGAATTCAGGTGCTACTCATCTTGACATTCTTGAATTCCAGAACCAGAAGTTGTCTCTTAGATATTGGATTATGAGACAGCTTTATACGCAAGCGTTAAAATCCGCTAATCAAATTATTGTTCCTTCAGAGGGTCTGAAAAAGTTAACCAGAATCTGGGGCATAGATCAGTCTCGAGTGGAGTTAATTTATAACTCTGTAGACGTCCCTCGGTATGCTGGCCATAAAGAAAGATCTGGCTTAAGTGACGTTCTAACGGTTTGTAGGTTGACTGAATGGAAGGGGGTTGATGAGTTAATTTCTGCTGTATCCATCCTTGACTTAAGTTTGACTATCATTGGAGACGGGCCAGAACGGAATAACTTAGAAAGACTGGCGGATTCACTTGGCGCTAAAGTTACCTTCTTAGGAGAAATCGACTCTAATGCTGTAATTCATCATTACAAACGAGCACGTAGGTTTGTTTTAAATAGTTCATACGAGGGTCTGCCTCACGTTTTATTGGAGGCCCGCGCAAGCAAGTTGCTGTGCTTGGCTAAAGAAGGAACAGGCTCCTCCGAAGTAATTTCGCATCTGCACGACGGGATTCTGTACGGAGGAGAAAGTGGGCTGAATCTAGTTCAGGCACTAAACCTTTCATTTTCAAGCAAGGTTAGTGAAGAATTATTTGTCGAACGTGCGTACACAGATATCGAACTTCGATTCAATCAAAGCAATAATTTCGACAGAATATTCAGAGTGTTAACAAATGAATGATAGCCCCAGCCAGCTTGGTCCACTAATCGTTTTCAATAAAATAGATGGAAGGATCCCCCGTTCACTAAAGCTTCTACGTAGACTGGAAAACTACGCAGAAATGTATGCGCACTTTAGTCCTCGACCGAATGACACATTAACTGTGCAAGGCGTGCATAATTTCTCCAACTCAGAAGGAAATTTGACCTTTCCTAGTCTGTCGATTTTGCAGACAGGTAATTTTTTGCTTAAGGAATTCTGGCAGACGGTTTCGCACTACCGGGCAAACGATGGTTACCCAAGTTTAATTATTGCTGGTGATCCATGGATTGGATTTTTAAAGTGCTATTTACTAAAGAAGTTGATTTTCAAAAAATCTGAAATTCAAATCCAATTTCATGGAGACATCTACTCGATAGCCAAGCCTTGGAGATTAAAGGAGTCGATGAAGTATTGGATTATCAGACTTAGTCTGAAATCAGCCCAATCTATCCGTGTGGTATCGAACTTTCAGGTAGAGGAATTGAAGTCACGCGTCAAGGGTGATGTAACTTTTGTTTGTGCGCCAATTCCACTGGACTTCGATAAAATCCCTGCTGAAGTAAGTACTCAACGTGCCGGCATAGGCTTGGTTGGACGACTTCACAAGGAGCGAGGACTTGAATACTTTGTTTCCATTCTTGAAGAAATGAAATTTAGGGAATTAAGGACGCCAATTTTTATCATAGGGAATGGGCCTGAAAAGAGATATCTGTTTCGAAAGCTAGAAAATCTAGAATTACTTGATGACGTTGTTTTTTTGGGCGAACTGTCAAATCCGGATCTAAAGAAATTTTATAAATCTTTAAGAGTTTTGCTTACTTGTGCGCCCAGCGAGGGGTACGGATTAACAATTCGTGAAGCTGCCCTAAGCGGCATCCACGTAGTAGCTCGCAATTCTAAAGGAACGATTTCAGCAAAACAGGACTTTGATTTAGAGATTCAACTCTACGATTCAGTAGCGCAAGCAGTCGACTTGATCGACAAAGTTTTGAGTAGCGAAATAAAGCCCTTTGTAGACCCGAATAAAATTCACTTGCAGAAGGCTCGAGATCTAGATTCAGTGCGAAAATGGGCGCAAAGCTGGGTTGTTTAAATTAGAAGGTGGACTTTGTCCACGCTAATATTTTTCCCTTAATCTCATTCTTAGTCGCCCAACCCAATACCTGATTAATCCCCTCGCTTAAAGTCACTTTCGGAGCGAAACCAGTCAGTTTCCTCAGCAAAGTGGTATCAGCGCAGGTGAAGTTAGCATCTGACTTATTGCTTTGTTCATACGAAATAGCAATTGATTTCCCGATTTTTTTCTCAATCCCATGGATCAGATCGCTCATAGAATATGGATTTCCGCCGCCGATATTGACCACGTCGGAGGCGCCGATAGACTGGGTTGACAATTCTTTGTTAAGGGCGCTAATCATCTCAACTATATCTCCAACATAAGTGAAGTCTCTTTTCACTTGACCATCTCCAAAAAGCTTGAATGTGCTGCCTGTTAATGCACTGGCAGCCAAACGTAGATACGCCATATCCGGCCTACCCCAAGGTCCATATACGGTAAAGAAGCGCATCCCACGAGCTCGAGTTCCACTATTAGCAACATAAGAGGCCGCCAAGATCTCATTACAAAGTTTTGTAGAACCGTACAAGCTTATAGGTTTTAATCCCGCTTCTGTTTCTGAAAATGGAAGTTGCAGGGAATTTCCGTATACGCTTGATGAAGACGCATACAGGAAGTTTGGAATCTTATTTTGCACTGCCGTTTCAATAATATTTGAGAAGGCAACGATGTTATTCCGAATGTAATAGTCACTCTTAGAAAGCGGTAATCTAATTCCAGGCTGAGCAGCAAGATGTACAATTGAATCCGGTTGATAGTCAGTGACTAGGTCTGCAGTCGATGACTTTGAATAAAGGTCTAAATCTAGAATATTAACCTGGAAGCGGTTGGAGAGTTCTTTCGCCCGAAGCAACTTTAACTCCGGAGAGTAGTAGTCATTAAAATTATCAACACCCAATACTTCATGACCTTCGGATATCAGCTGTGCAGTCAGATGAAAACCAATAAATCCGCTGGCGCCGGTCACTAAGTACTTCATGGATTACATCTTTTCATATAAACCGCGGGAATTTGCCTAATACTCAGGTTTCCAATCTAGACTCTGGCCATGTCTTCGAGTCGCGGTCTTTTGGTGATAAACCATGTCATGGACGACTCAGATCCCTTTCTATCCCATCAATCTGAAGTTGTTCGACTTCTTGCATCCCGTTTCCCAATTATTACCGTAATCACAGGTCGGGTGGGGCAATATTCGGTCCCAAGCAATGTGAGGGTAATTTGCACTGACTGGGTTCCAGGTCGCAGGATTGGAAATACCCTGTCATTTCTAAGAGTCGCCCTCCCCGTTATTTTCTCGTCGAGGCACAAGGTGGTTTTTTCCCATATGGCAGATTTGCAGGCTGCCTTGATTGCACCATTTACAAAATTGACGGGTAAAAAACATTATCTTTGGTACGCCCACACTCATAAGTCACTCTATCTTTCGTGGGCCTCAATCTGGGTCAATGGAATAATCTCATCTACGCAGGGTTCGAGTCCCATCCACGGAAAGAAAGTTAGTCTCATCGGGCAATCAGTTAATCCGAATATGTTTCCACAACGAGTACCAGGAAAATTAAGCGTGGATCGATTGATTCATATTGGTCGATTAGATCGTTCAAAGAACATTCATCTTCTAATAGATTCGACTCTAGAGATTCGTAAATTAAATCCCACCGCTAAATTGACCTTGGTTGGTTCTTCTGCCAATACTGAGTCCTCAAGCTACTTTGCAGAATTAAACAGAAAATATGAGTTAGAGATAAAAAGTGGAGTTGTCTCTTTTGTCCCATCGATGCCTAGGAGTCTTCTTCCTGGTGTTCTAAGTACGCATGATGTTTTTATTCATGGCTATCTAGGTTCCCTAGATAAAACATTGGTCGAAGCAACATTTTCAGGCATGCCAGTCATTACATTGAATCCAGAATACATCGCAATTTTTGGCACGTGGAGCAACGGAAACAATCCAGATTTATACCGAGAGTACGCAGCGTTGCACGCAAAGGCTTCAGTTGAGATTACTGAAGAGCTCCATCGCCGGTGGGGAATCGCAGATACTTCCCACTCAAGTGCCCAATGGATTCAGAAATTATCTGAGATACTTGGGTCTAACTTAAAATCACAAGTTAAATCCAGATCCGAGGACTTAAATTGAAAGTATTACTGACTGGCGCCGCCGGATTTCTGGGCTCTCATTTAGCAGAAATGTTGATCGAAAGCGGTAATTCTGTCGTCGGATTAGACGATCTCTCAACTGGTTCAATATCAAATTTATCTAGCCTAAGGGATAACCCAGCATTTTCATTTATTGAAGGTGATGTTCGTAATCCAATTAGACTGGAGGTAGACGCAATTCTGAATTTTGCTTGTCCTGCCTCTCCAAAGCAATACCAACTTGATCCAGTTCGGACTATCGAAACTAACTTCTTGGGAATGATTAACCTGCTTCACCTGGCTAGAGATACGGGTGCAAAGATAATTCAGGCTTCTACAAGTGAAGTTTATGGCGATCCTACTGAGTCTCCTCAAAAAGAAACATACTGGGGGAATGTGAATCCGATTGGTATTCGATCATGTTATGACGAAGGTAAAAGAGCAGCAGAGACCCTTTGTTTTGACTACAAGCGCCAACATAAGGTTGACGCACGAGTCATCAGAATTTTTAATACGTACGGTCCACGAATGGCAGTAGGAGACGGGCGAGTTATATCTAATTTTATTGTGCAGGCTTTACAAGGGAAAGATATAACTATCTACGGGGACGGAACCCAAACCAGATCCTTCTGCTATGTCGATGATTTGGTTGAAGGTATTCGAAGAGTCTTTGAACTTCCAGATTCGCTGGACTCCCCAGTGAATCTGGGAAATCCAGGTGAGTTCTCAATGATTGAGCTGGCAAATAAGGTAATCGCAATCTCCGGATCAAAATCAAAGATTGAGTTTGAAGTTCTTCCTGAGGATGACCCCAAGCAAAGAAAACCTGACATTCACAAAGCTCAACAATTACTTGGATGGCAGCCGAGTATTGAACTCGACAGAGGTATTGAAAAAACTACGAGTTACTTCAGGAAAGTACTTGGTCTGTGAAACCCATTCTCCACGTGATTACAACAATCTGTCGAGGTGGGGCAGAGAATCAACTTCTCACACTAATTAGAGAACAAGTAAGCACAGGCAGGAAAGTTAATTTGATTTTCTTGAAAGATCAGCCAGAGCTACTGGATGAACTCCGCCAGATGGGAGTAGAGGTTCACTCGGAATTTTCTATGTTATCTCCCCTTGCCCAAGTAGTAAGTATTAGGAGATTTCTAAAAGGGAAAGAAATTTTAATTCATGGTCATTTGCCTAGAGCGGAGTTGATCGCAGCTCTAGCCAAAAGGGGGAATGCGCTCGTTGTGACGCGACACAATGCTGAGAAGTTCTTTCCTTCTGCTCCCAAATTCTTGTCGTCGGCTCTGTCGCGCTATGTTATTAGAAGGTCTAATGCGATTATCGCGATCTCTCAATCCGTCTCAGATTTCCTGCACGAGAATAACGAATTGCCCAAATACGTCAAACCTGTTGTAATTTATTACGGGTACCAATCTAATTCTCAGCACGCAGATTTCAAAGAACTGAGGGAAAGTCTAGATATCCCGCTAGGAGCAATAGTAATTGGAACCGTAGCAAGACTTACTACTCAAAAAGATTTACTTACTCTCCTTCGTGCATTTGCCTCCCTTGAATCAAATGAGAATCTGAGACTTTTGATGGTTGGAGATGGACCCTTGCGAGATGAACTTAAATCGATGGCAATCGAATTAGGTATCCGTGATCAAGTAATTTGGGCTGGCCGTACTGACAAAGTTTTTGCCCATCTAAGTCTTATGGATATATTTGTACTTACAAGCACTTACGAAGGTTTCGGTCTTGTCTTGCTTGAGGCGTTGGAAGCCCACTTGCCGGTTATCGCTAGCAATGTTTCCGCTATACCTGAAGTGCTTGGCCCGGATTATCCTGGCCTTGTCGAACCTGGAAACTATCGAGCCTTTGCAGAAAAAATTTCTGAATTCATTCTGCAAGATAGCGTTGACAAAGAAAGAATTAGAAATATCGGCCAGAGCCGCTTGTCATTCTTTTCAGCCGTAAAGATGCGGCAAAAAATCGATGAGGTTTACACCAGTTAGATTTTGCCTGAATCAGGTTGGCACAATGTCTTGACCCATATGTCAAATTGGCTACCTAGTACCTTCTGGCTAGCCACCTGATGATATTTCCTATTGAAATTTATCGCTAATCTCTTACTCAACTCTCGATCTGCCGCAATTTCTATAATTGCGTTGCTAAGTGATTCTGGATTTGGCACATCAAGAAAGAATACTTCTGAGTCCGAAGCAAACTCCTTAATGGCTGAATTCTTTGCAGAGATATAGACTTTTGAAAAAAATGCTGCCTCGAAAGCTTTGTGAGGAATGGTCACTTCAAGCCTTTGGTGCGAAGAAACCTGGCCAATACAAATATCCGCATCTGCATAAATTGTAGTCAAATCCCTATCGACGTAACTTGTAATGAAGCTTTCATTGGGATGATTTTGATGATTTTTCGGAATTCTATTTACGACGTAGACTATTTCAAAATTATCATCAAGCATCTTAAATGCCTTTACTATATTGCTGAATCCTGATTCTTGATTTATTTTTCCTCTGAATAGAATTCTGGTACGTTTTTTGATTTCATTTTCTTCCTCAGTTGCCTGGCCGGCCGGGCTTTTGAGAATTAATCCTTGTCCAACTTCATTGAATCCCGTGAAGGATACTTTGACTTTAGAATGCTTAAAGAGGAATTTTTGACTCACTCTTTTCCTTTGCTCATTTGTTTCAACCAGCACGAGATCTGACAGAGCAAAAGAAAGGAAATCAATCAATAGAATTTTTGTATAAGAGATTATGGATGTTACTTTCCAGTGGAATTCAGTACCTCTCCTTGATTTGCTGCCATCAATTAAGGGCCAACCGGCATCAAGGATTAGGGGGTAACGGCAAAAAATCCGAATAATTGGAATTATTTTGTGGGACGGAGACATCACGACAACCGCGGCAATTTTGCCTCGATGTAAATTGAGAATTCTTCGCAATTGAAGGAGCATGCTGATTGAACTGTGGCTTAGCTTGTAATAAATTCTCTCAAACATGGCGCTGTTGGAGTTGAGCAGGACGGCTGATCTTGAATAATTCTTATCATAAAAACTAAGAAAGATTATTTGCTTTTTTAGCACTTCAACCCTCAATCTCCTTCAATCAACTACATCAAGTCTATATAGTGGGTGCCATGTTCATAGGAAGGCAAAAACAAGTTGAAGTCCACTGTTGGGGTGGTCTCGGGTCACAATTGTTCGCCCTTGCTTTGATTCATGATCTGGAGTTCCGTTTCCCAGGTCGGAATTTCACCCTTGTGCTTCATTCAAGCGGTGTGACCAAACGAGCGCCGGAAATTGCAAATCTCCCCTTTCTCCACAATTTCAAAGTCGTGGACGACTTTTCCCAAACTGGGCAATCAGGAGAGATTTCTTCGTTGAGAAAAGTTGTTCGGAGGATTCTAAAAAAGGTTGTTGGCGGG
>Ga0078894_10001845_pt1 | contig 15913 bp, 8 predicted proteins | sample LauGreSu1BDMLBSD_2_FD_67506 | JGI IMG/M metagenome (GOLD analysis project Ga0078894, IMG submission 67506) | Freshwater lake microbial communities from Lake Michigan, USA - Su13.BD.MLB.SD (version 4) (version 4) | ecosystem: Environmental > Aquatic > Freshwater > Lake | place: Lake Michigan, USA... | reverse complement strand
ATGAATTCCTTTTTAATTTTATGAGATAATAAGGACTCAACGTACGATATTCCCTTTTTATAGGGATAATTTATTAAGTCATCAATGAATGAATAATCTAAAATGAATGTATCTGCGTCTATTAAAATTGCGACATTATGATATTTCAAGATTTCTTTAACTAATATAATCTTGTCATGATATGACTTAATGAGTCTATCGTATGGTATTATATTGATATTTGAATAATCCGTAAGTCCAAAAAATTTGTTTGGCTTATCGGTTAATATGTAACATTCAATTTTTCTCTCCTTAAACTCATTTAATTTCGATTCAATGCGTTGGAAATAATAATCGTCTCCGAAGCACATCATACCTATCCCAATATTGTTCATAGGTATAATATAATTAAAAATTAAGAAAAAATCAAATTAAAATCCTTTAATTACAACGACCTTACCTGATTGATTTGATGAGAAGTAAACGTTGATATTGTTCGAATCAACAGAATTAATTCTTGAAGGTATCACAACATCTCTATTATTATCCCAAACTGTAACAACGGTAAAATCAGAATTTAAGTTGTGTGGAATGGACCACGTTGCGGAGTTAGTAAAACTTCCTGTGTATCTTAAATCATATATGTTACTAACAGGAATTGAACCACTTATAATGTGTCCACCTGGTGCAACATTGATGTTACCTGTTTGTGGTGATGAGAAATAAACTTGTATGTTATTAGTATCAATCGCCTTAATTCCACTTGGTATTACTATACTGTCGGTGTTGTCATAAACGTTTACCAATGGATATTTTGTACCTAAATTGTGAGCTATTGACCAAGTTGCAGAATTAGAAACTGCAAATGTTACTCCACCTGCACCGTCTCTACCTGACGTACCGCTTGAACCTGATACACCGGAAGACCCTGATGTACCGCTAGTTCCAGCACTACCACTTGTACCTGCGGTTCCTGAACTACCACTACTTCCTGATGTTCCACTAGTTCCTGAAGAACCACTTGAGCCTGAAGTTCCTGCAGTGCCTGATGACCCTGATGTGCCACTTGAACCTGATGTGCCGGCAGTGCCTGATGACCCTGATGTGCCACTTGTTCCACTACTTCCTGATGTTCCACTTGTTCCTGATGTACCTGAAGAACCCGAAGAACCGCTAGTTCCTGAACTGCCGCTACTTCCTGACGTTCCACTAGTTCCCGCAGTGCCTGATGACCCTGATGTACCACTTGTTCCTGAAGAACCACTTGAACCTGAGGTTCCACTAGTTCCCGTACTACCTGAAGAACCTGACGTACCAGATGAACCTGAAGAACCTGACGTACCACTTGTACCTGAACTACCGCTAGTACCAGCCGTACCTGATGTGCCACTTGTACCTGAACTACCTGATGTTCCTGCAGTTCCTGAACTACCACTAGTTCCTGATGTTCCCGAAGAACCATCACCACCCGACGCACCATCAAGGTTAACTGTCCACGATGTAAAAGTACCCGAACCAACTGTTCTACTTGGTGAACCAAAAGTTAATGTTGTTCCTGAATAACTAATAACTTCACATTCTTGGAAATGTGTTGTACTGTTTACAATTATAATTGATTGTGCTGGTGTATATGATAAATTTGCATCCACAGTTAATGTTCCTGAAGAACCTAATGTAAATGAACTTGTTGATGTTGTTTTATACTTATCGCTTAATCCTGAAGAACCACTTGTACCTGCGGTTCCCGAAGAACCTGACGTTCCTGATGTACCAGCAGTTCCCGAAGAACCTGATGTGCCTGATGACCCACTTGTCCCACTTGTACCTGACGTGCCACTTGTACCTGAACTACCACTTGTCCCTGAAGTACCTGAAGATCCACTACTTCCTGATGTTCCACTAGTTCCTGATGAACCGCTAGTTCCTGAAGTACCTGATGTTCCTGAAGATCCACTACTTCCTGATGTTCCACTAGTTCCTGAACTACCACTAGTACCCGACGTACCGGCGGTTCCTGAACTACCTGATGTGCCACTTGTACCTGAAGAACCTGATGTTCCTGCAGTTCCAGAACTTCCACTAGTTCCTGAAGAACCTGATGAACCACTTGTACCCGAAGTCCCACTTGTTCCCGAAGAACCTGAGGTTCCCGATGTACCCGCAGTACCACTAGACCCACTTGAACCATTAGAACCGCTAGAACCACTTGTACCTGAACTACCACTACTTCCTGATGTGCCAGCAGTGCCACTAGTTCCTGAACTACCGCTACTTCCTGACGTTCCTGAAGAACCACTACTCCCTGAAGAACCCGATGTACCTGCAGTACCGCTACTTCCTGAAGAACCTGATGTTCCACTCGTACCTGTACTACCTGAACTACCACTAGTTCCACTAGTTCCTGAAGTACCGGCAGTTCCTGATGAACCACTAGAACCTGAAGTACCACTAGTTCCTGAACTTCCCGACGAACCACTTGTACCTGAAGTACCTGATGTTCCAGCAGTACCGCTAGAACCTGAAGAACCTGATGTTCCCGAAGAACCGTTACCACCGATAGTTGCAATTACCGTACCTGTTTGTCCTGATGTGAAATAAACATTTAAATTGTTATTATCAACTACCTGAATATCTTTAGGAATCATTACATATCCGTTACTATCGAATACGTTGATTGCGGGATATTTGTATCCTAAATTGTGATTAAATGACCATGTACTTTCCGCTGATGTTACATTTAATGTTTTCGTTTGACCTGAAACAACAAATGGATTTAATACGTATGATGCAGTTTCAGCATATGAAGAACTTGCAATTAATGAAGTGGCGGAAGATGTGAAATTGTGAAATTCTGTTGAATCTAATTTACCTGTACCTACAGGTGAACCATTTAAGGATAAAGAACCTGTTATGTTTACTGAACCAGTAAAGTCATGATAATCGTCTAAAGTATCTCCAAATTTAGTCGAACCACTAGAAAATGATTCGGTAAAATATGAAACTGATGATGAAATAATTAATTGTTGTGCGGTTATATCACCACCCACAAATAAATGATCAGTAATTGTTACTGATCCCGTAATAGTTGCACCACTAGATGCGACTATTAGTCCGTTTTTTACTATAAATTGATTACCCATATGTCTTTACTGTTTTCACTGTCCAACAGTATCTATAAATACTTTATTATTTTGTTTAAGTAAATAAAAAAGGAGACTTTTTACGGTCTCCTTTATATTATATGTTATTATTTTATTATAACAATGTTGTTGATGTTTTGAATGTCCATCCACCATTTGATGTGAAGTTTAAATCAACAGTTCCACTACCTAATGTAACTGTGAAATATGCCCCATTTGTACTTCCAATATCAACTGTTGAAGTTTCATTGTACACTATATTTGAACCATTCCATACACATGAAATTTGTCCTGAACGTGCATTTGAACCTTTAGATATTGTGTAGTTGTAGAACGCTGCGGTGTATGAACCCGTATCATCCGAAGAAACTACATTAGTACCGTTAGTTGATGTTGTTAATTTATTTACAAATGTTGATAGTGTGTCTCCCGAAATACTTAATGAACCATTAACTTGTGTATCTGAATTAACAGTTACCAAACTTCCATCATCACTGATGTTTGTATCACCAATTTCTGTTGCTGAAGTAAACTTAACTAATGCATTTATAGTACCTGAAACTGATACTGAGGTACCTGACGAACCTGAAGTTCCACTAGTTCCTGATGAACCATCAGAACCACTAGTACCTGATGTACCACTTGACCCACTAGTACCTGATGTACCTGCAGTTCCTGAACTACCTGAAGAACCTGACGTTCCACTTGTTCCACTTGAACCATCAGAACCGCTAGAACCTGAAGTTCCACTAGTTCCTGATGAACCATCACTACCTGAACTTCCTGAAGTACCCGCAGTTCCTGAAGAACCTGAACTACCTGATGTACCACTTGAACCTGATGTACCAGCTGTTCCGCTTGAACCTGAAGAACCACTAGTTCCTGAAGTACCGGCAGTTCCTGATGAACCACTAGAACCTGAAGTACCACTTGTTCCTGAAGTTGCTGCGGTGTATGATGTTCCGTTGATGTATAAATCTCCTGAACTAATATATAAAGAACCTGTTACGTTTGTGTCAGCAACAATTGAAACTACACTTCCGTCATCTGAAATATTTGAATCTCCGATATGGTCATCACCAACGGCAACCATGATTTTACCTGGTGTGATATGTGCTTCATCACCTAATGAACCTGAGTTTTTAGGACCTGAAATTAAGATTGCTGTCATTCCAGCCTCAGGTCCAACATCAGGATGTTGATAAATCCAGTTATTGTTTTGAGAATCCCAAAGTAATGAACCACTTATTCCTGCTGCAGAACCACTATCTTGGACTGATAATCCACCGAATCTAACGGCAGGTGTTGCTGTGTTTAATGTAATTGTATTATCACCAATTTCAAGAGCACTACCTGTAACATTTACTAATGAAGATGAACCTTGTACCACCAAGTCACCACTAACATACATTGAACCTGTAACTCTAACGAATGAACCTGATAAATCAATCTGATTATTTGTTATTGTTAAATTTGCAGATGCTGTAGCGGCATCTGATGAACCGTCAGATAATATTACATATCCAACACCTGGATTTGATAAATTAATTACTCCTGAACTACCTGAAGTTCCTGATGTACCGGCGGTTCCCGAACTACCTGAAGTGCCAGCTGTTCCTGAAGAACCACTAGAACCTGAAGTTCCTGATGAACCGTCTGAACCTGATGAACCACTTGTACCTGCTGTTCCGCTTGAACCTGAAGAACCACTAGTTCCTGATGAACCATCACTACCTGAAGAACCTGACGTACCGGCAGTTCCTGATGAACCACTAGAACCTGAAGTACCTGATGTACCAGCAGTTCCTGAAGAACCGCTAGAACCCGATGTACCTGATGTGCCAGATGAACCGTCACTACCTGAACTTCCTGATGTTCCACTTGACCCGTCACTACCTGAACTTCCTGAAGTACCAGCAGTTCCACTTGAACCTGAACTACCACTTGTACCTGATGAACCATCAGAACCGCTAGAACCTGACGTACCAGATGTACCACTTGTACCGGCAGTTCCACTTGAACCTGAAGAACCACTAGTTCCTGAAGTACCAGCTGCAGCTAACCAAGTAAAACCGTCGTAACGATATATGTTTGTGTCTTGTGTGTTATAATATAATTGTCCCGCAACACTACCCACTGGGTCAGATGCTGCCGAAGGTATTTGTAACGAACCTGTTATGTAAACGGAGCCCGTAAAATTATGATAATCATCAAATGTATCACCAAAATCGTGAGAACCTGATGAATATGATTCTGTTACAAAAAATACCGATGAACTTACAACATATTGTTGAGCTGTAAGTGTCCCTTGGACCGTTAAGTTGTCGATAACGGTTGCTGAACCGGATACAATCAGACCATTTTTTACTACTAATTCGTTAGCCATTTTTTTCTTTTAATTTATTCTTATAAATAGTATTAACTCTATCTTTATTTATTTATTAAACGTATATATTTTTATATAATTTGACCCAATGCTCTATAATGTACTTCTATTGTCCAAGTACCTGATGTTACAGTAACATTTAGTAATCCATTATTAGTTATATCGAATGAAACGGGTGATGTATTTCCTAAATCTGTTGTGTTTAATTCATTATAAGATGAATCTGTACCGTTCCAAACTGCTGCAATATTTCCACATTTCATGTTCAAACCATTTTTCACGATGTAGTCAAAATTAGCACCGTGAAATGAACCTAAGTCAACAATTGTTTCACTTCCACTAACAACTTTAGAGGCAACACCGATAAATGATTGTACATTTGAACCTGTATTTTGTAATGATAGGTGATCTTCTAATATTAATTCACCAGTGATTGTTGTGTTGGTGTTACCCGTTGTTCCTGTTGTATTGAATAATTGAGTACCAATCACAACTTGACTTTCTTCGTTGACACTAATAACTTTAACTCCTCCAACGTAAATTGAACCAGTTGAAACGTAGATGTCTCTCCATTGATATTCTAATGAACCTAAATCATACGTGTTATTTTGTGAAGGAACTATATCAGAACCGACATTGCTATAATTAACTGAACCACTAACAAAATGACCACCTTTAGCAACGTTTACATAACCTTCTACAGGTGATGAGAATGTTACTTCAATTGTGTTTCCGTCAATTGTTGTGATTTCACTTGGGATTACAATATGATTGTTACTATCCCATACGTTAACTAATGGATAATTTGTACCCAAGTTGTGGGTTACACTCCATGTATCTGATGATTCAAAATAAGCAACTAAACCACCCGTACCATCTGTACCTGAAGTTCCAGATGTACCTGATGTGCCACTTGTACCACTTGACCCATCACTACCACTAGAACCTGACGTACCACTTGATCCATCACTACCCGAAGTTCCACTAGTTCCTGATGAACCATCAGAACCACTAGTACCTGAAGTGCCACTACTACCTGAAGTACCGCTAGAACCATCTGAACCACTAGAACCTGATGTTCCACTTGTTCCTGAACTACCGTCACTTCCCGAAGTACCTGATGTGCCTGACGTACCACTAGTACCTGACGAACCATCACTTCCTGATGTGCCACTTGTACCACTAGTACCCGAAGTACCACTTGAACCATTACCACCGACAGTTGCACTCACTACCCCCGTCTCATTCCAATTAAAATAAACAACTAAATTGTTTACGTCAATTACTTGAACGTCTTTAGGTATGATTACATAACCATCACTATTATAAACCGTAATTGCGGGATGTAATGAATTTAAATTGTGATTAAAATTCCATGTTGAGGATGGTGTTGTAACTACTAATTTTTTTGTAGCACCGTCTACGACTATTGGGTCAAATGTAACCCACGATACATTCGTACCGTCTGATGATAATAATTGATTTGAGGTTCCATAAGAACCTAATGAATCAATTAATCCACCATGTATTGTAATATCACTATCAACATATACCGAACCTGTTATCGATACGTTTGTATTAACTTGAAATCCATCAGCTGAAATTGATGCTGTAAATGGACCGTCACTAATTTGATTAAGTTGTAAACCTGTTACACCACTTGCCGGAACATTATATAATCCCGTACCATCACCAATAAATGAACCTGTAAAAAATGATGCACTTACATCTCCACTAATATAAATTGAACCTGTGTTACTTGTATTTGTAACAATTAATTCTTGAACTGAGGGTCCTCCTGAACCAGATACGGCCATAAAGACCTTACCATCTGTCGTGTTTAACGCTAATTCACCAAGTTGTAGGTTGGAGTTGGTCGGTTTTTGTCCCGATACACTACTCCTACGCAGTTTTACTATTTGTGCCATATATATGGGGTCCCTCTATTTCAGTGTGATATGTATCACGAATTAATAACCTATGTAGGTCATTCTATAAATACTTCTGAATATTGATTTTATTTTAAATCAAATAAAATAATTTCAGTTTCTGAAGTTGGGGAAATTGTGATTGTTTGTTCGTTGGTAAAACTAAGTCCATCACCCTCAATTAAAGGTATTTGATTGGTATTAGATGTACCTGAAACAACATATAGATAGTAACTTCTATTTGGATTTAATTCAAATGTAAAATCCTCTGTGAATATTCCGGCAAGTAATCTTGCGTCTTGTTTGATTGGTAATTTCTCTGTGATGTTACAGAATTTATTTAATTTATCTTCTCTTGTAAATTGATACCAATCATGTCTTGGTTCAGTATTAAATTCATTTGGTCTAATCCATAATTGTAGATAACGATTTGGTTTGTCAGATGCATTTCCTTCTGTGTGTTTAATACCACCACCCGCACTCATTCTTTGTACAGCACCGGCAGGAACATCTACAACATTACCATGACTATCGGTATGACGACATAATCCTTCAACCACATAACCAAAGATTTCCATATTCTTATGTAAGTGTTCGGGAACATGACCACCTGGTTGTGTTCTATCATCATTGATGGTTTCTAAATCGCTGAAATTTGTATAAGTCTTATCAAGATAAGGTGGGAAATAGAATGTACGAAAAGAGGTAATCCAATCTGCTGTCGGATTACCTCTTGTATGTGCTTGTCTATGAAATATCATATAAATATATTAACACCAACCACCCTTATTAATTCGTGGTGTTATTAATGTGAATGTTGCAGGGAAATTAAATGTTCCATTTATTGACGATGTATTACCCGTATTTCCACTATCTAAATAATCAAGATCGGATTCATCAATTGGGCAAATTCTTATATTATTATTATTACCACCCTCTATAGTGTAAAATCCGACTTTTACAACACCGTTTTGTATTGTACTACCAGGTCCCCATGTAACGTTGAACATATAACCCTGACTGGTTCCAGTAATTCCTGCTGATGTCCATAGGTTTGTGATTTCAGTGAGACTACTACCACTTAATTCTGCGTTGATACCGCAATAAGAATCTCCATGTTCAGTAATTGTGATACCTGTAAAATTAATTAGTTGACCTTGTGCGTTACCACAAACAGAATCATTATAACCATTATGATCAAAAGAATCTGACGTTAATGTAAATGTAAATGACTGACCATTTGGTTGTGTGAAAAGTCCGTTTTGAAATAATATTCCCATTTTATATTTTTTTTCTTTTTAGCTAATTGTTATTGTTATTCGATCAGTATATGTAAACGGACTTGCTACTGTTACGGTTTGTAATGCGGTTGAAACCAATAAAAATCCTGCTGGGTCGAGTACTACTTGACCACTGGTTGCAACATAGGTTGCAGTATTACCATTTTGAGTAACGTTTAGTGTACCACCATTGCTTTGTAAATATGCGAACTGTGTTGTGTAGTCTGTACCCGCACTGTCCTTTTTATATATCATAAGATAATTGGCACCCGCAGCATTTGGATTGTATGTAGATCTTGGAGGACCGCCGGCAGTAGTATAGAATAATATTTGACCGTCTGATGTCGGTGGTGTATTAACTACTGTGTTTTCAGTTAGAAAGAAGTTCCATCCCGCACTTACTGCACCTGTTGAAGGTGTTGGTGTTGGTGTTGGTGCTATACCTCCAACTACAACATCAATTGAACCTCCTGACCATGTGTAAGTATATGTTCCATTAGTTAATCCTAATGTTGATAATGATGTGTTATTAAATGTTTGTGTACTTGAGATATTTGCACCTGAAGTATAACCTGTAGGTAAAATCAACAAGTATGGTGGATTTTGATCTACAATAATACCAAACGCTTGTCCACTACCTGAGCTATTAACACCTCCATTACCTGAACCAAAATTACTTGGTGTAGATGTGAATCCACTATATGTGTCAGCATAAGCACTATTAGGTCCACTGATAAATGTTGCAGTACTGATACCTAAACCACCTTGACCAATTGGACCAAAGTTTGAATTTACTAATGTTAAACCACTAAGATTGACAGTACCCGTCGATGTCATAACAACATTCGAACCTGACTCATAAATCGTAACTGTCATTGGTGCAGACGCTGATAGTGTACTACTAGGTGTAGGAGTTGGAGTTGGTGTTCCAGTGTTGGTTGGTGTTACTGTATTTGTTGGTGTTACTGTTGGTGTAGGAGTTGCTGTCGGACTTACAGGTGCATTTGTTATAGCCTCTATAAATCCTGTATCTCCTGTTACACTTACCGATATGTTACTTGCACCTTGTACTATTGTACCCATTCCAGTACCTTGATATGTAAAGAAATCAGGGTCGCCACATATAATTGTATATTGTTGTCCTTTAACTACATTAACAGTTGTTGATGTGGTATATACAGTACCATTAAAGGTAATACCTGATATTTCCGGTATAACACTAATTTCCAACGGAACAATATATTGTGTTGATGGTGTTGGTGTATTTGTTGGAGTTGTTGTTGGGGTATTTGTTGGAGTTGATGTAGGTGTTTGCGTTGGTGTTGGGTTTACACAACTAGGTACATCAAAAATCATATTGTTTATAATTTCTACAACTGTAAAACCATCATTACCATCATTAAGAACATAATATCCATCAGTTAGTGATACGGTTGTATTTGAGTTGTTGCTAGTATAAACCGTGTCAAGTGCAGTTGGCGTTTGGTTATTCACATAAACAAAAGGTCCCGTAGTAATACTACAGCTATAGCTTGATAAACACTCGACAGCTTGACAAGCTAATGATAAATCATAACCAAATGTACCTGTTACATTTGTTTCGTGAGCAATTTGAAATTGATATGGATGAAGTACTGATGTTGCTGACGGTGTAGGTGTCGGCGTTTCGGTACTTGTTGGTGTAGGTGTCGGTGTTTCACTACTTGTTGGAGTAGGTGTCGATGTATTTGTTGGGGTAGGAGTTGGGGTTGAACCTACAAATCCGTAACCTTCTTTAGAACTGTTAAAATCAGTTAAAATATCATCAGTTGACCTACAGTTATCGTAAACTTTAAGTGAACCAAGAACTAAACCTACATTAGTATTGGTATAGAAATCTTTTGAAATATTCACTGTACCATTAGGGATACTAAGATTGTTATTAGCTCCCGAGTTACTTGCTCCAACTATTTCACCATTAACCATATAAGTTAATGACGTTCCTCCTTGTGCAACAACAAGATGATACCAAGTATCATTTTGGAATTGAGAATTTAAATAAACGGTTTGATCTGAAACATTGTATTTAACAAAATTTAATGCGGTTCCACTATTATCAATTCTAAATGCCCATCCTCCACTATTATTACCACCGGCAGCTAATAATGACATATTACTAGGTATTGATGGTATTTTAACCCACATTTCAATTGTGAACGAGTTTACAATTTGATTGTATTGAGTTGTTGATATTGCTGATGCGTAACTACCACCACCTGTGAATGTATAACCTGTTACACCATTAGTCCAAGGATTTGAACCTGTGTAAGTGAAATCATTATTAAATGGTGATTGATCTATTAAGTTGTTACTTGCATTAATACCCGTAGTATAATCTAACCAAGTAATTAATCCATTAGGACCATTTGTACCATTAGGTGAAAATTGACTTAAAGGAACCGAACTTGGTGTAGGTGTTGGAGTCGGTGTTGGGGTTGGTGTTACACCACCAGGTGCCGCAACGTTACTATTTGAAGTGGATGGGTTGCTTGAAGTCCATGGGCTAGATAAGTTACATCCTTCCCAACTTGAAATAATAGCAATTTGATCATCAAAATCATTATCATAAATTATTGTAATGTTTCCATCCACCGGATTAATTGCGTCATGATTTACCGCATACCATATTTCAGCCTGTTGACCACAGTTACTATTAGGGTCTAAATATTTTTTTCTTAATGTCCATGTTAGTCCTAAACCAGTAACACTTGTGATATTACGAGGAACACCTGTGTTTCCACTTTCAACTCCTGTAGCGATTACAATTACCGTATTCGCGGCCGCTGTAAAACCAAACTGTATATTGTATGTTGATGATGCTTCGAAACTATCATAGTTTTGTAATGTAGGTGATGAAGTATCACCAACCAATGCATCACCAATTACTGTGATTCCTCTAGAATCGTCATCGAAAGCATCAAAAGAAGTATCTCCCTCAACAGCCAAATTAGTTTGTGGTGTTGTAAATTCTTTGGATGAAAGATATCCATATTGCCAATACGTGGCCCCTCCATTTAGACGATTGGTTATAGGACTCCAGTCAACAGCATAACCTGGTGAATCAGCAAAACTAAAAGCCGTAGTGGCAAAAACAATACCTGTGGTATTGCTTTCTGCAATTGACATGTTTAATTTCCAAGGCCCCACACCATATGGGTTTGTTCCACCTCCATTTGAGGCTCCGAATCCGAAACCATTACTAAAAGTTATCGACATTTTATATTTTTTAAAAAGGGGAGACTTGCTCCCCTTAATTTATTTTTTAATATGTTCCTCCGTCAATTAGACTTGAGAACTCTAATAATCCTGTTAGTTCGTTGTAACCTAACAATCTATCAGTTACGTTTCCTGTATCTGTTGTACCAACAAACCCTAACACATTTGAATCGTTTCTAAATACGATGTATGATGAGTATTCACCATTATCTGTTGAACCAACTCCTTCAATTGTGAAGTTTCCGTTAATTAACATGTTACCATTATCAGAATCTACGGTAAATTTATTAGTATTTAAAGCTAATGTTGTATCTAAATACGTTAATAAACTATCAGAGATATGGTCATCACCTGATGCAATTGGGAAGTGACCTACTGATAATGCGGTCTCATCACCTATAGAACCTGTATTCAATGGACCTGAAATCAAACGAGCTGAAGCTACTGAACCTAAATGATCAGGATGTGAGTAAATCCAAACGTTGTTTGTTGAATCCCAAAGTAATGAACCTGTAACACCAGCATTTGAACCTGAATCATAAACCGATAAACCTGCAAATCTTTCGAAAGGTGCGTATGTGTTTAAGTTGATGATGTTTGTCCCGATGTCAACTTGTGAAGCTGAGATGTGAACAACACTACCTGAACCTAAGATTGCTAAGTTTCCTGACACATATAAATCATTATGAATGTGTGTAGGTCCGTAAGTATCAAATGAACCAGAAACTGACATACTACCAGTAATTCCAATTTGAACATTTTCAAAACTTAAATTACCTAAATTATCTAAACTAACTTTATGTGTTAAGTTAGAAGATACGTCGTAAGTTTCTAAACTAATACCTGATTGTTGTACTTTTAATCTGTTAGTACCGTTTTCACTATTGTCAGCGTAAATCTCAACATAATCAGAATTATCACTATGAATATAAACGTTACCATCAGCACCTAAATCTAAATTTCCACCATCGAAACCATATATGTAGTTTGTATATAATGTATTACCATCATTAAAATACATACTATTTGATGTGTAAACATTACTACCAAATCTAATACTACCACAATCATTGAATAAAACTAATTGATCATTATTTGTATCATAATAGATGTCACCACATCCTTCGTTAAAATAAACGTGACCAGCATTCATCTCAATATTAGAACCATTGTCTAATGTTAAGTTACTATTGTTTGCAACTAAAGATGAGTTAAATACTCCTGAACCATCTGATACTATTAATGAACCCGTGATTGTTGCTCCACTTGATAAGTTTGCAAAACTACCTGTAAATCCACCTGGTATTGTTAAATTACCATTAGAGTCAAATGACATTGTCTTATCATCACCACTATCGTATTTTGTAATTAACGTAATAGGATCATTTGAACTATAGTTTCTTAATGAAAATATATCGTTAGCATACATTCTAAGGTCATCACCCGCAGTTATGCTTACATCGGTGTCAGCTTCAAAAGTCATATCGCTACTTGAACTCATGTAGATGTCATTGCCATCATATGTGTATAAGTTGAATGAACCTGATGTGTTTATATTTACACCACCGTTTGTGTTCATTGTAAATCCATTAGATTCACTATATGTGAATCCTGAATAATCAACCAATTCACCACCAACACCCGCAATTACAACTCTACTTTCGGTTAAGTTCTCAACATAAACCGAACCTGATAATGTAGTTGTACCACTAACAGTTAAATCACCAGGAAGTGATAAACTATTTAATGTAATGTCGCCAATTGATATGTTTGTAAAGTGTGCGTTTTCTGCCCAAACATTATTCCATGTTTGACCTGAACTACCTAAATCAAATGATGAACCTGTTTGAGGTAAGATAGAAGAACTAACTTCACCATTGAAGTTGATTGTATCTCCTGTGTAATCACCTAGGTTGATACTACCGCTGAATACAATGTCACCTGTTACTCTTAATGAACCTGTCACATTAACAGTTCCACCTTCAGCCCATAGTGAAATATCACCAGCAGATGATAATTCAACATATGGAGCACCGTTGGCACCGTTACCGTTTAATGCCAAATAATTCCATTGTTCTGTAGTTCCTCTTAAGTAATCGGTTTGAACATCGCCACCATCTTGAACAATTAAGTTTGAACCGCTCGTTAATAACATGTTACTGTTCTGAGCAACCAAACCACTATCAAATGTTGCAGAACCATTAGATACTACTAACGCTCCTGTTACTGAAGTATTACCATTTACATTTAATGATGAACTAACAAATACACCATTTACACCTACAAGTGATAAGGTTTGTAAAGAATCATCTATTTTTAAATAATTTATATCATCACCGAAGAAGTTGAAATCGGCATTACCTTTAAAGTGAATATCTGTACTACCTGAAGGGGCAGCACTATTATAAATTTCAAATAATCTTCCGTCGTTTTGGTCAGGTTGTAGGTAAAGTGAACCAGTTCCTAAAATTTGTGATGTATATAATGAACCTGTTTGAACTATGTCACCTTTAACGTGTAATTTGTTTCCAGCTCCGTTTAACGCATAAACATCACCAGTAGTGGCGTCAGTATTTAAGTTTACTACTCCACCATCATATGATGCAACATTTGTATTTCCACCACCTTCAGCCCATAACCAAAGGTTTCCACCACCATCTGCGGTAACATCTAAATTATTTTGGTCTGAATATATTCCAATGTATCCATCACTATTAGCGGTAAGGTAACTACCATTACCACCAGACATTTGAACACCGTTTGTTGAATCTTGAAGGTATAATTTACCGTCGTTGTAGATTTCAGACCCTGTGTTGTCACCAACATATATTGTTCCCGTTACATAAAGATTGTCTGTTGTTGATATTTTTGTATTAACTTGTAATCCAAAATCAGGTGAAATAGATGCTGTTGCACTACCACTAACAATTCTTGATAAGTCAAGGTTTGTCACTCCTGAAGCGGGGATGTTGAATAATCCACTCGCATCACCGACAAACGCACCTGTGAAATATGATGAAGTTACATTGGTTGATTGTAAATTATTAATAGTAACACCTGAAATAGTATTACCTTCAATGTTACCCGTTAAATCAATCTGACTATTTCCAACATTACTGTTGTTCAAAATATAAAGAGATTTATTAGAACTAGCATAGAATGGAGTACCATCTAAGGTTGTACCATAAGTTGTTGCCGTTAAGGTTGGAGCCTCACTACCAGCATAAAGTTTTGAAGCCGGTGAGTATAATCCTGAACCTTCATCTGTACCAATAAAAACGAAAGGACCATTCAAATTGCCAACTGAACCAGTCGCCATGATCAATTCACCTTTACGTGATGTTGAGTTTTTTACGGAATCTATCGAACCTCTTCTGTGTTTGATAATTTGTGCCATATTTCTTTTTGTTTGTGTTTGTTATAAATATCTTGACTTTATTCTATCTCAATATCTTATCATTTATTTTTTTTAAAAAAATCCGTCTCCACAGTCAATCACCGTAAATGTGGACATGTTACTCCTGTCTCCTAATGTTCCTAAATTTTGAATAGTCATTGAAGCGGATTTGATTTGTTGTCCAATCTGATTTTTCAATATACTCATTGCTCCTGATATGATTAATGAATCTGCATTAATATCATTCATTTGAACCAATGTTGTCGTACCCTCAACTCTTAAGTCACCTTTAATGACCATTGAACCGGTTGTATATATTGAACCTGTGAAATTGTGTGTGTCGTCTTGTGTATCACCGAATGATGTTGAACCACTTGCATATTGAGTGGTCATATTTGTTACAGACGATGATATGATTAATTGTTTTGCGGTAATTGTACCGTCAACAGTTAAATTGTTTGAGATGAAAGCTGAACCAGTAACATTTAAATTACTACCGTCAAATGACATATTACTTTCAACCGTAGCATATGGTTTAACACCATTTA
>Ga0078894_10001844_pt1 | contig 15914 bp, 14 predicted proteins | sample LauGreSu1BDMLBSD_2_FD_67506 | JGI IMG/M metagenome (GOLD analysis project Ga0078894, IMG submission 67506) | Freshwater lake microbial communities from Lake Michigan, USA - Su13.BD.MLB.SD (version 4) (version 4) | ecosystem: Environmental > Aquatic > Freshwater > Lake | place: Lake Michigan... | reverse complement strand
TGGCCACAGCTACATAGAGGCCGTCATGCGTAAAACTAAGACCAATCGGCAATCTGATGCCATTTACTTCTGCCAAAGGGGCGCCATCGGGCCCCTTCACGAATTGGACAGTTACTTCCTTGGCTGAGTTTCCGCCCAAAATCATTTGACGCGCCAAATCCCTAACTGCACGGCTGGCCTCGCCGCTTGGCATGCCGCTCGTCGAATCCATGCATCTCACCTTATCTACGTTGGAAATCAATTGGATACCCGCTCCTATCGCGGCATTGGCGAAGGCATAGGCATAGATAAATTCAGGGCAAATCAAGTGATTTACCTTAATCGAAGTCGAGCCAGCTAAAACTATGCCTTGATCTTCGAGGTAGCGAAGTTGATTGGGACGAAAAGTTAGCGATGCACTTTGTTGACGCAATAGCTTGTAAACGGATTCCTTAGCGGCCCATACAGTCTGCAAATAGGTTTGACTATCACGGTGTGATTCAAAGGTCAGAAGCTCCTCCGCACATAGTACGCGCGACGCGAAGCGATGATGCGGAGGATTAAGTAACCACGCTGCTCTATCGACGATATCGTTGCCAATGGGCACCATAGAAGACTGCTATATCAGTCGCGCAACTAGGTTAGCCGCATCTCCCACCGTTCTAATGCCATCGGCGTCGTCATCACTGATTGAGATATTGAACCAATCTTCGAGCTCGAGAATAATATCAACCAGGCGGGCAGAATTTACCTTCAGATCCTGCAGGATCGACATGTTGCCGTCGACACTGGTAATCTTGGACCGCTCCGGTGAGTGCGCGAGGATGATCTTGTGTACGCCTTCCAGGATTTCTACTTCACTCATAGTCACTCCACTTTCTCAGAATTAAACAACTATTTACGTCTCCAAAGCCGAAGCTCGCAGAGATAGCGGTTGTCATATCAATATCGCTAATCAATTCGCCGACAATACTTGGTGCGTACAAGGCTAGTTCAGGCCTTAGGTCCTCACAGTTGACAGAGGGGTGGATGAACCGATCGCGCAGCTGCAAGATCGTCGCCACGGCTTCAATGGCACCAGAAGCTCCTAGGGTGTGGCCGAGCAGTGACTTAGTGGAATTGATCTTTGGGAATTCTTCAATTGACGCGCCCAGTGCCTTTGACCAGTTTGGTAGTTCCTGGCCATCGGCCATTGTGCCAGTCAAATGACCGTTTATGTAGTCAACGTCACGAGGGTCAATCTGCGACTCACGCAGAGCTAGCCTAATGCAACGCACGACACCCTCGGAACTTGGAGCTGTCATCGTCCCACCACGCCTCATACCGCCACTGGTGGTGGCGCCACCCAAGAGTTCGGCATAGATGGGAGCGCCGCGACCGAGAGCAGAGCTCAGACTTTCCAGTACAAGCATGGCTGCACCAGAGCCTGGCACTAAGCCGGAACTACTAGCGCTCATGGGACGAGAGGCGAGCTGAGGCCGATCATTATACTTGTGACTTAGGACTTTTAGGGACTCAAGGCCAGACCAGCTCATAGCACCACCCGCCTCTGCCGCACCGGCAAGCATCCGATCTGCAATGCCAAGACGAATCTTTTCCGCCGCAAGTACTACGGCATCGGTGCCCGTCGCGCAGGCGCAGCTAGTTGTAACAATGGGACCGCCAAGTCCAAGTAGACCACCAATATGGGCGCTGATAGCACTAATCATGCTTCGTCCGGCTGTGGCGCTGCCGAGGCGACGCACCTCGCCCTTCACCACTCGAGGACAGACTTCAAAACCAAAATAATCTAGGTAACCAATACCGGTACCGATCACAGCACCCATAAGGGGATCAACATCGGACTCCGCAAGTTGACCCGAAAGAAGGTTAGCGTCCCTCATCGCATCTACTGCAGCCACAGCGCCGAGGCTAATGCACTCGTTCATCTGTCCCAACTGGTAGTCGTCAAAGTAGCGACTAAAGAGAAGGTCAAGGTTTTTAGGCTTAGCGGAAACCTGGCACCCAAACTTATAACTCAGCAACGATGGATCAGCCGCAACTCCACTCACACCATCCCTAAGAGCACTTGCGAATGCATCTAGACCGTGCGCGTTCGACGCCACCACACCCAGTCCCGTGACTACAACCCTCTCCCTATTTTTATTTAGCATGATTAACACCCTGCCCTGAGATGCGTGCTCGTGCCGCCACCTGCCCGTCGGAATCGAATAGGGAGACGTCGCAGCATAGTTTTCCTCGTCTAAAATAGATCTTCTGCGAATCAACTCTCACCCGTGTGCCTGGATAGATGGATCGCAAGAAGTCGACTGTTGCATCAGCAAAAAGAGGGACAACATCTTCACCACTAAGGTGATCAGAGGATGGACTGTACTGATATTGCTTCAAGTGTAGCCAAAGACCTACAAGGCCAATCTGCGCCATGGCCTCAAGTAAAATGACTCCAGGAGTCACTGGATGATTGGGAAAATGCCCACGGTAGTACCAGGCGTCCTCAGGAAATGTGTAAAAGCCGCTGATGCCCCAGTCGCTCACTGCCGTAATTTCATCGACAAAGCGAAATGGAGGCTTTTGGGGGAGACGTTCGACTAACTGATGGAGGTAGCTATAGGAGTCGATCTGCACCGTCATAAATCATCCTTCAACATGAATATGCAAAAAATGCAATTCACATGCCAATGTGGACATGAATCTTGCATATGCCGCCAGGTCCGGCGGCGAAGTCCGCTATGACACACGCTTATGTCACTACTTTTAGCGTTGGTAAGGGGTGCTCCTGATGATTAGGCATTTAAATGAGATAGTCGAACTGACAAGAAAGAACCCGCAGCGACGGATTGCCGTTGCGGCTGCAGCTCAGGCTAGTTCGTTGGTGGCTATGAGGCGAATTGTCGACGAAAAGATTGGAATAGTGACCCTGGTAGGTGACGAGCAGGAAATACATGCCCTCGCTGATGCCAGCGGAATCTCTCTTTGCGGAGTTAAAGTGGTGCATGTGCCTGATCCATACGACGCGACACTTGCGTGCTGCCGTATGGCTTCCGAGGGTGAAGTCGATGTCGTGGCCAAAGGGATGCTTGACTCGGCAATTTTTCTGAAAGCCGTCATGAGTCGGCAAGGTGGCCTGCGTATGCAGGGTCAAGTGTCACACGTGAGTGTATTTGAGGTTCCCACCTACGAAAAACTATTAATGATATCTGACGCTGCTGTGAACATTCGGCCCACCTTGCAACAAAAGGTCACGGCCATAAACCACTGTGTGGGCCTAGCAAAAATCCTTGGCAATACACATCCCCTGGTTGCGTGCATTTGCGGCATCGAAAAAGTTAACCCAGAACTCATGCCAGAGACGGCAGAGGCGGCTGTGCTCACACAGATGAATAGACGCGGGCAGATCTCGGGATGCACTGTTGATGGTCCCTTGGCACTCGATAACGCGGTAAATTTGCAAAGTGCGCAGCTCAAAAATTGCGAAGGTCCTGTCGCCGGGAGAGCGGATATTCTCCTGGCGCACGATCTAAATGCTGCCAATGCGCTGTATAAGTCCCTCGTTTATTTTGCGCAGTCCAGAGTTGCCGCTCTTGTGCTTGGATTCTCGGCACCCGTGGTCCTAACATCCAGGGCCGACAACGCCGAAACCAAGTACCTATCTATGTCACTCGGCCTTCTATGCGCCGATCATCAAAATTCCGTCTGTTGACGCCCGAAATGAGAAATTAAACTCTCCGGAGATCAAATGCCAAGTATCTTTGAGCGAGGCACACTCGAGCCAAGCACACGCCATGGCGAGCTAAATGGTTATATCTTGTCTTATGGGACTTATTTGCCAGCTAAACGGGTATCTACTCGCGCCCTTGTGAGGAAGATTCAAAGCAAAAATATCATTCCGCTCGCAAAGGAGAACGGCATTAAGTTTCGAAGGGTGGCTCCTGATTCGTCATCACTAGAACTGGCCCGTATGGCTGTTGATAAATGCCTGGAAAGATCCGAGGTAGAAGCCTCCGAAATTGACGTAGTCATCGCCTGCAATATAGCCAAACTAACAAGTGGCGGCAGATCAGCTGAGTTCGAACCTTCTGAAGCTGCAATGTTAGCTGGTTACCTTGGACTCAAGGATGCGCTTTGCTTTGATGTCAATAATGCCTGCGCTGGCATGATGACGGGCATCTATTTGGCCAATCATTTGCTGAAGGAAGGGCAATGCAGGCTGGCTCTTGTCGTGAGCGGTGAATATATCAGCCATATGGCTTTTACGGCTGTTAACGAGATTAAATCCGCGGCTGATAGCAAATTGGCATGTCTGACGCTTGGGGATGGCGGGGCGGCGGTGCTTTTGGCTGCGACCACTGATAACGATTTTGGGTTTCGTTACGTCGATCTCAAGTCGTTTCCGAAATATAGTAACCTTTGCTATGCGATGCCAAGCACTGAAAGCCACGGCGGTTTAGTAATGAAAACCGACTCGATGCAGATGCTGATAAATGGCAGCCGTCTAACGCGCAAGGCGTTTATGGATGCGACTCGTTTAAAAAAAATAAATTGGTCAAAAAATTCGTGGGTGATCCCGCACCAGATTTCAGACTCTGCCATTGAGTGCTGTGATTCAGCTGTAAGGAGTGCCATCAAATCAGATGCCATAAGGTCCAATGCAGTACTTAGCAACATCGAGTCTATTGGCAATACGGCATCGACAACACATATCCTGGCCCTAGCAAGGTCGATAGCTACGGGCAAAGTTAAAGATCATGAACACATCGTATTTGCAGTTCAGGCGTCGGGTCTCATCATAGGGCTTCTCGAGTACCAATTGGATGACCTACCAAGTCGGATCAAAGTAGGTAAGAGGACGGCAAGGACAAAGGGTAAAAAGGCGGCTATACCAAGCGTCACTCAATCCGGGCTGCGCACAATTACCAGACCTGTCTGTATTCAGGGAGCTGCAGTAGACTTTAGCGAAGCAAACTCCGTTAAGATGGCCAGTGCGGCGGCGCGAAAGTGCCTTGAATCAGCTAGGTTCAACTTTAATGATATCCCTGTCTTGATGCATACCGGGACAATTACTTCCGACTGGATCGAAGAACCCGCTGCATCGGCAATGATTGCTGGAGATCTAGCAGCGCAAATGGGAGAAATGCCCGCCGATTTTTTCAGCCTGGATATCCGCAATGGTGCACTAGGATTTCTCAATGCCTTGTTTCTTGCGTGCTCGAGAGTTGATCGGATCAAATGCAAAAACATCTTAATCACTCACTCTATGGATGCTAGCCATGCCAGTCTCGACGGGTCCACATCAGGTGGCGGTGCCATTCTGCTTTCAGCGTCAACAGCAGAGGATCGAGGGTTTTCTAGCTTTTACTTCAGATGTTACGGCGAGCACGCAGGTAAGCGTAAGGTATCTCTAAGCATGACTGACGGTAGGCCGAGATTATCTAAGTATGAGGATCAGGACTATGAGGCATCGGCAGTAGAATGTATCTGCGATGCTCTCAATGATTACCTTGAGCAAGGTTCTGCCGTGATAGGCGACTTTAAGTGGATATTACTACCACAGAGTACCAAAGGACTGCAGGATCGACTAATAGCCAATCTAGGTATCGATCCAGCGCGGTTGGGGAGATTAGATCCTGCCACTGGCGGATCAAGTGTCTCGACTTGTGTGGCACTAAAGTACTGTTTAGATGACAAAAATGTTAGGAGCGGCGACAAAATCTTGATGATTGAATTTGCCGCAGGCATCCAAGTTGGCATCGCCGCCTATAAGGTATGAGCGCGGCAACTTTCACATCAAGGATTCGCGACCAGCATCCCATCAACCTCTGTCTTACGACCACGACTGTCGAGAGTCTCGAGGCGCATCTCAAAGCCTTTTCCTTGTGACATGTCAAACTTAAGCGGAGCTAGACCGAAGCTGTATCCTTGTAGCTTGGTCGATAAGTTGATGGAGGCCCAGTTTTGGTCACCAATATTACGATACTGCAGATTCACGTGGGTAAGTTTACTTACAGCGAGATCAGCAAGGGCACTCGGCAACTCATTCGCCTCAGCTACTTTGCGGAACAACGGCTGACCAGAGGGATCGCGGCTGGCAATCTGATCACGGAGAATGGTTTCGTCGCCAATTAGCATGATAGGTGCAATCATAACGCCGTCGGCTTTAAGACCTCTAGCTTCGCGGATACCGTCCCTGACGGTTGGAATCCCATCAGTAATAAAGTAGATCTCCCGTTGAACATTTGAGCGCGCAAACTTTTCGAGCATTTTCCCTGCACTTGACAGGGCTGCAGCATAGTCAGTCTCCCCGTCACTGGCACAGACTACGTTTGTAATAGGCCGACGAGTCGATGATTCAAGATCGGCAAAAAGCGCGGCACCACTCTCATGGAAGTCCATTGATTTGGCTGTGACACGTGAATTGAAGGTGATCAGGCTTACTCTAGCCGAACCATCTGCAGGCAACTTAGCAAGCACAAGCCGGACGGCCTCCATCCGGCCACACGATCCATTGCGAATAGGATCGTGGTTAAATCCCTCGCCGTTTCCTGGCCCCATGGACCCCGTAACGTCTACGACCAGGACTATCTCGCGGGGAGTCGGGGCAGGCTCACAAACGTTGCCACTAAATGTTACCGATAGTTTCGAGGCCTGACCTAGACTTACTCCGTGACGGCCACCTCCCACGATCACACCGTTATCTCCGTCGGTACGCTGACAGGGAAGGCGCCACTCCAAGCTGAGAGTGTCAAGGCCTGGCGCTGATCCAGGTACCTGGGGCCTACCTGTACCGGGAGCGCCATCACCCACGGAACCTTCTGAACCTGGATTTACGTCGTCACCGCTACGAGAGTTTGGGTTCCCGTTACCGACTGGTTCGCCAGCGGACCTACTTTTGTCTTGGGCTGTTGCTTGGAGTGCCTCTCCACGCGTTGCACTATCTACCGTTTGCTGCTCGACACGTCTAAAGGTCATTGGCCCATCACCACAGCCCCAGAGGCCCAAGACGACCAAGGAACAAAGACGGACTGTAAGCCGGGATGATGCAGTTAGACCGAACATGACGAACCTCCAAACTCTTCGTTTCCAAGAAACTTTGACGCGCTCATTAGGCTCACTAAAGACTGAAGCGCATCAACCGATACGTACCTACGCATCGCCTAAAAATTTAACAGTCTTTAGAACCAGGGCCGGAATGCGCCTTAAGCCAACGATACAATGACATTTTTTTTATATACCGAGCGACTTGAGGGCGGGGTTGACCGTGGTGCTGAGGGGACTCTATAATTTTAGATATGGCTAAAAATTCTAAAAAAAAATCGGATTTTCGGACTGTTCCGACTAAGCGACTGAAACACCGCGTGGTCAACCGCTTGAGTGCGGCAACTTTAGCTATATCAGGTCTTTTAATCAGTAGTTTTTGCCTAGCTAAACCGAGCAAGATTTTATCAGCAACGCTTGCGAGCGATGAGATGCTCACAGCAATACTCTCAGCATCGTGTGAGCCACGACCCTGCAAAGAAGCCTTAAACCGACTTGTTGCTGTCTCTCGATTTGCCGACGATAAACGCTACAGTAACATCATCGACCTCGTGAGTGGAATCAAGGCGCGCTTTTACGGTGATATTGAGCAGGTCGTAGGGCTAAAACCAGATCTGGTGATACTTGCAAGCTTTAGCCGGCCGGAAACAATTAGTCGCCTACAAAACATGAACATCGATAAATTTATGATGGCCGACCTAGTAAGTATCGAAGCCATCGAGTCCACCATCGTAGCACTCGGTGCACGTATCGACGAACCCGCTGCCGCCACCAGAGTGCTGGAAGACATGAGAGCCGAGATGGCTACCGCGACGAAACCTGATGCTCAGATCAAATCGAAGCTCAATGTGATTCATATCTATGATGACGGCACGATTAGCGGACGTAACACCCTATTCGACTCCATAGCTACCGCGGCAGGTGCACACAATGCCGCTCATGATTTAGTAAATGGTTGGCAAAAGCTCAGTATCGAAGCACTGATTAAACTCAACCCAAGCGTAATCGTCGTCGGTGGGTCACCTGACCTTAGCCGCGACGAGGAAATAAAAAAGTTAAAAAGTGTTCCTGGGGTGAATAAACTTAGCGCATGGCGCGAGGGCAGAATTATCATTATCCCCGACCCTGAATTAGCCGCCGTGTCGCCGCATATCACCAAGGCAGTTGCCAAACTGAGGCGCGCCCTTAAAACCCACTCCAACGTCACCGCCACCGAGGCCCAGGCCGAATGATCCGAATGATTCGCCACCGTCAACATTCGGTTTGGACTGTCAGCGTCTTAACCTTAGGCGTCTTACTGGTGGCTAACTTAACCCTCGGCGGATCGTCTTTAAATCTGGAAGATCTCGCAGCGGCTATTAGGTCTCGCTTCGGCGGAGGAGAGTCGACCGAGGCCGCCTCGATGGCCTGGACTATTTTAACTGAGCTAAGAATACCTCGCGCGCTTACTGCAGCTTTGGTTGGAGGAGCATTGGCGGTAGCAGGAGTGTTGGCCCAGGGTCTATTCCGAGAAAATCTCGCCAGCCCAACGGTACTCGGCACCGAGGCTGGTGGTAGTATCGCTGCGGCAATTGCATTCATGCTTGGCTGGGCGCATGAAAATCCGCTGTTTCTACCTGTAGCTGCATTTGCTGGCGCCCTTGCCACTACCCTTATGGCCCTTGCCATTGCTAAGCGCTCGCAGTCACAAGAATCAATCACAAGTTCAACCACTAACCTGATGCTATCGGGCTTTGCAATAAACGCTCTGCTTGGAGCCGGCACCTCGTATCTCATCACTATGACCCTAGAGGAACCAGGGCGCAGCGGACGCGCGTTGTCATTCCTGATTGGCGGTTTAGCGGCGAAGGGCTATGAACATGTCGCGATTTCCGCCCTAACACTGACGGTCGGCCTTGTAAGCGGCCTCAAAGTCGCCTCAGCACTCGATGTTTTGAGTCTGGGTGAAGACACAGCGCAGTCCCTATCCGTCAATCTGACGCACCTGCGCCGCAGTACAATCGCCGTGATCGGAGTTCTCGTGGCGGGAGCTGTGGCTGCCGCAGGTGCCCTACCCTTTGTTGGACTGATTGTCCCCCATATTGCTAGACGTCTTATCGGCGCGAGTCATCGGAGCCTTGTAGCACTTTCTGCCGTCCAAGGTGCGACTCTAGTTTTGGCAGCGGATCTGGCGGCAAGGTGGCTTAGAGCGCCAATAGAACTACCTGCTAGCATCTTAACGTCGGCTCTAGGTGCGACGTTCTTCCTCCTCCTGCTGTCTCGCCCCAGTAAAGGAGAGTCGCCTTGACTAGACAACTACCAAGTCAGGTACCAATTCAGCCACCAATTGGAGTCGAAGGTCTAAGCTATGTGATCTCTAAACATCGCAGCCTTGACCAGGTAAGCACCCTCTTTCATGCCGGCAAAATTACCGCCCTGATCGGTCCTAACGGCGCCGGTAAGTCTACTTTACTGAAAGTACTAGCCGGCATTTTACCCCCAACCGAAGGTCAGCTAATCGGTCACGGCAAAGAACCCAAGGACCACAGCAAAATCTGCACTTGGCTCCCCCCTGCGACTCAAGTTGCCTTCAACTACACCGTATTTGAGGTTGTCCGCATGGGGCTATACCCGTGGCACCGCGGACGCCCATCTCGCAAGGACGATCAGTTAACGATGGCAGCACTCACCGCCCTGTGTGCCCACGAGCTCGCAACGCGGAGCGTCATGCAACTTTCCAGCGGCGAGAAGCAGCGCGTCATGCTTGCGCGAGCTCTCGTTGCTCCATCATCCTACCTTCTGCTCGACGAGCCGCTTACAAATTTAGACCTACAAACTAGCTTCATGATTCTGGACGTATTGCGGGCTCGGGCCAAACTCGGCACCGGTATAGTCATCTCTCTACACGACATCGCTTTAGCGGCCGAACTTACCGATGAGTTTGTCTGTTTAAAGCACGGACGAGTCGTAGGCCATGGTAACCTAAACCAAGCTCTGACCGATGGGCTTGCCGAGCGGGTATTCGGTGTCCGTGCGTCAAAAACTGGCGACCGTTGGTTTATAACAGGCACCAGCGATAGGTGATAATTTAGAAGAAAAACCGCATACCCAGTTTATCATCGTAGCTGATCCCCGGGTTCGTAGTTAGGTCTGAGAACGAGATGCCACTCTTAACCATGTCCTTGGTCAAATCGGTACCACTGACATTTACCGGCTGCTCCGTACCACTGGTGTCGGCGAGCAGATCACGGAACACCAGCTGCCCCTCGGCGCTGTCGATAGGAATCAAGACGCCGAGTGATCCTCGTTGCTCGTTGCCTTGATACTTTAAGCTCACATTGCCACCGTACTTGCTGCCATTAATCCTCTTCACAATCAGTGCAACCTCTTCTGCTGAGGCCAATGTATAGGTGCCGTCGTCCCTACGCTTTTGCCACTTGTAACTCAGACCTGTCACCTTATCGCTGCCATCAACATCAATTTTGATAAATAAAGCGAGGAAGCCCCTCCCCGCACTGAAATCAGATACGGCAACATTGGTCCATTGATAAGTCTTGCCGCCCACCAACAGTGTGTAGTCGCCCGCCTTAAGTAGCTTCGTCTCAAAATTGAATACAAAGTACTGATCGCCGTTAGCGCCTATGTCGTTAGTATGTGTAAGTACGCACTCAGTATTTGCTGGCAAGACCACCCCAGCGCCGAGACCTAAACAGGTAGCTCCACCATTGGTGGCCGTATCGAGCGCATCGCTGAACTTCCAGCCATAACTAGTGGGAGCAACTCCTCCTAGGTCGGCCTTAGGTATCTGAGGCATGATGCCCGTGCCCGTGTAGGAGAAAAGAGTATCATCGGGATAGAACTTATTCTTCATGTCCTGAATTGAAAGTGCCGCATTGCTAGGCGTTTTGGCCTCAAAGCGGTTATGAAAGTCGACCATGTAGCTCTTGCCTTCAACCGCATCAACTTTGCCGTTATTGTCGATATCTGGATTGCTATATCGAAGCGACACATCATCCAACGCCCCTACAGTCTCGGCCGCCGCTGATGACATCTTGATTGCAGCAAGTACCGCGTCGCTACCAGCGGTCATTGTAGCCTTGGAGCCACTAACGCCAATTGAGCCCATATCTAGTTTATCAGCTGCATCTCCAGCGTTAATGGTATCGAGTGTCCCAGAGGCGAACGAAGACACTATCATGTCATGCCCCTGCTTATTGCTGTCGATATAGGAAACGATCCAGGGCTTTGCTTTCTCTAGCTCGAGGGTAAAGGTCCCGTCAGACTTGACTTCGCTAAAAGTTGACTTGCCGGTCTCAACGTTCAAAGCAACGGCGTGCGTTACCTTAGTAGCGAGCAAAGGCAGAGTTTCCAGCTGAATAGTCCCAGCAACGGCAAACTTTTTCTGCTCTTCACCTGGACTACTCTGGCTGTTGCTATTGGTACTGTTACTGTCGGCTGGCTCAGATTTCTTTTTGCCACACCCAGAGACCAGGCCGGTTGCAGATACCAAGGCGATGACTGAGATATTCCTGATGTTCATAGAGCCCCCCTAAATTCCCGAACCTGTGTTCGGAGAATTCCTCACTATCTTTAGGCGCTAGGTTTCAGGTCACCACCGATCCCTACCTTTTAGGTTGACCCCTATAAGCGAACATCGGACAATATAAACTAAGAGAATATTTTTAATTTTTACCAATATTTTCCGGTCATTGAGGAAGAGAGGTCATCCCTTAATTCATCGAAGATAATCGGAGATAATCGGGGATAATCGGAAATATGGGCATGATCCGGACCGCTCTTTGCACTCTAGTGATAGCCAGTCTGAGTACCTCCTGCGCGATGAGACGCGGTGGCAGTAGGCCAAAGGTCACCAATGGTAAACGGACTACTCAGTACCCCGCAGTAGTAGAGATCAGAAACGGCACGAGCTCCTGTACGGCGACCTTCATTCGACCGAATGCGATTATCACAGCTGCACATTGTGTGCGCGATAGAGATATACCTATAAGGGTAACTGCCCTCAAAGTTGCTAGTAACCACGTGATCGTGCATCCGGAATATACCGGTGGCATCAATATCCCACCTCACGATCTTGCGTTAGTTTTCTTCCCTGAAGACGTTGGTGATCAGCTCCTAGGCATTAAACTAGATCCGCTGGCAGTGGGTGATCAGGTACAGTTGATTGGTTTCGGCGACAATCATTATCTTGAGGGCAATGCATCTAGTGGTGGGGGCATAAAACGCATCGGCACAAATCAGATTGAGCAAATTGAAAATGGCGCAATCACACTACTAGGCCAACCAGGGGCGAATGCCACCGGCTCAACTAGCCCCGATGGCACCCGATCTTCACTTGGATCAGGCGATTCCGGCGGCCCCTTACTTAATAAAAATGGCGAGGTAGTGGGAATCGCCGCATTTATTGATCGCAAATCGGCCGAGGATATCCGGTCATATTATACTTCCCTTGCCAGCGAGAGCGCCTTTATCGAGAGCACTTTCGCCAGTAATGCGGTTGTAGAGCCGGCATCGTTTCTAAAAAAGTGCCGCGCCGATATTAATCACCCAACTGTCAAAACCATCATGCGGATGGCAGATGATGATGGATCCTGTGACTCTGCTTACGCATACTTGGCTTCAATAACAACACTTAATCTCACACCAGACAATACGGTCTCGAGTGAGTTCGACCTGTCATTTCTTTTTGACATCGCTTGGCTAAGAAAAATCGAGGTGGACGGTGTTAAGTTAGTTACCTTCAATGCCATTGATGGCATCACCAAACTAGAGCGCCTCACACTGAAAAACACGGGGGTCAGAGATTTAAGCCCCCTAGCCAAATCCTACAGCTTAATAGCCGTCACAGTCGATGAGGGCACTGACCTACCTACTGAGAGCTTAGATGATCTTCCAAATCTCGCTGCAATAACTGTTAACACGAAATCGGTAACGCCCAAGAATAACATGCGCCCTCGCGTTCTCGGCGGCACTTGGGTACGTGAATGCCATCGGCCCATAGATGCGGAGTTTGACCAGTACCTAAGAGAAGCAATTCTCTACGAACCGTTTTTGAATAGCATTGAATATGTCGGCCACCTCTATACTGATCCAGGGTGCAGCAAAAAGCCGGCACTTACGATCAAAAACAATTACATAGTCAATAAACTTATACCCACTTTAGATAACAACACATTCCAGCTCGACCTTTCCCCGCAGACATCGAGACGCACTCTGACCGTATATGACGAGAGCTGGATACCCGCTAAAAGCAAGGATGCTTTTCGCTCTGAATGCCCCTATGAGCTAGGCAAACCAATCACTACGTGCGAGTTTTTCGGGTCTTTCTATCCGTTCACTTCGCTGAAACGTGAAGCTAACCAACTATTCATTGGCACCAGCACTAAAGACGGTTATTCCAACGGAAGGAGTGCCGAACGGCGCCACACGAGAATAGACCCGACGCCATTTTTGCAAACTGCAAAAACCCAAGACTATTCCTATTTCAACAGCTTTTAATCGCGTCTACTTTAGTTAACTTGCCCGCCGCTGCACGCCGGCTGCCTGTGCAGCCACAGCGGCCGCAATTTCTCGGTAACAGTCTTCTTGTACAAAGTGCTTGGCTGGCAGCCTTGTGATCTGACTACAGCCAAACACCTGGCGCGCATGCTCTCCGTATACACTTAGAGGTAGCGCATGATCATCCACTCCCCAAATGATCTGGCGTGGGCCGTTGTAGGCTTGAGCGGCCGAAATAACCTGATCTTCAAACCCTTGAGTTAACTCAAAACCGCGCATGATACGCAGAAAGCTCCGGCCATGATCCTCGCCCTTTAGCAACTGATAATAGGCGCGGTAGTCCTCTCGCGACAATCGGTTCATGAAGCCGTGACTATTTAAAGTAAAGGCGAAGCTCTGCTCATTCAGTGCCGCCAAACTAAGCTCTCCAGCCAATGGCACAGTAAATATCCGCATCATCGGATGTGGCCTGAATTTAGTGGGTAGCGTCATGGTATTCAGAATCGTCAGTGAGCTAATCTGATCTCTGAGTCGCCCGAGAACACCAAAACCAACGGGACCACCGATATCGTGTACCAGTAAATGAAATCTACCTAAACCAATGCTCTCAATAAGCTTCGTTGCAAATAAGCCGAGCCCCGTCCAGCTGTAATCAAACTCGACGGGTCTATCTGCAAGCCCAAGTCCAGGTAAATCAAATGCGATGCCACGCATGCCTAGATTCGCCAGTTCAGGTAGTAAATTTCTGTAGCAGTATGCGGATGTCGGTACACCGTGGATGCAGACCACGGCTTCGCCTTGACCCTGCTCCCAAACACGGGTCGCAACCCCGTCAACCCTATGAACGGCAGACTTGTCTCGCCACATTTCAACCACAGGTGCGTACTTCATAATTAAAATCCTATCGCCACGCGAACGTGTGGCTAAATGACTGTTTTCGCCTTCTCAATCAATTCATCGACCGACCATTGATCGTCGGCAAAGCTTCCGTACTTAAGATCCAGAATGAGGCCATCGCAAGTAACTAAAAAGTCGGCTGGCATACCTAGGCTACCGTTTTCCGGCTTCTTCAAAAGAAGCTTTGGATCGAGCGATTTCAGTCCCTTTAGCGCTGCAAGTACATTTTTGGGATTCAAGGCACCGGAAAGTGAAGTCTCCACACCAAACATTCTGTAAAAGGACTTCGCCGGGTCAGCCACACAGCCAAAAGGCAAATCGGCAAGGTACGGGATCATTTCATCGGCGCTTGAGTGAAAAAATACAAGTTCGATGATCCCGGCTGCCTTGATTTCATCGTGGCGCTTCATAACACTTCGTATATGTAGGTTACATATCGGGCAGCCTGCATAACGGCGAAACTGAATATGCAGCAGGGGGCTGCCCTTGTAGGGAACGGTGATTGACTCACCCTGAATCGTTGTCAGGGTCATATTCGGTATCGTTGCGCCTACATGTAGACGACTCATGGATAGCCTCATTGGCGAATTATTAGGGCAAAAATTAGGATGCTACTTTGCGTACAAATTGCATCAAGGATGCCGCCGCCTTAAATGGGGCATACTCCCGAGCCTTAAACACCTTATCAAGAGGCGTCTGGAAGACGTGGTTGGTGTAGTTGGTCATCGTCTTCATAGCAATGGCCAGAATAATCGAGAGAATATGATTCTCCGTGTAGCCTGCACTAAAGAATGCAGCAACATCAGCCTCCTCTGGCCAGCCCCTCTTCTCCACCATCGTCCGCGTGAATGTGGCCAACACAGCATACTTGGCATCAGGTATGGGCTGATCATCGCGAATTGCATTAGTCACGGCTGCCGGCACCGTCGATTTCATGTCAGCCATGATGCTATGAGCGGCGACACAGTAGTCACAGCCGTTCTCTTTACTGATCACCAGGAAGATCACTTCTTGTTCACTGCGATTAAATCCCGAGTTATTTTGAAACTCTTCTTCGGCATGCTGGTAGGTGCTCATCATAGCCGGTGAGTTGGCCATGACTCTAGGCAAGTTGGCAACCATACCATATTTGGCCTTTACACTTTGCAGAAGCTCGCGAGCGCGGCCGTCCGCTCGAGATGGATCAATGGGACTAAGTGACATTTTGAAGCGACTCATATTTCACACCTCACTACTTTGAGATTGCAACAGAGCTAGGATCATCCCAGCCGATGCTTTGCTCAGTTGTTTATATTCCCCATCATTCAAGTTTTGGTTTAAGGCTGCCCTGATGACACCATCCACTGCATGAACGATCATGAAGGCGACTGTTTGATAATCCGGCAAAGTTATCTCACGCGCTCTGGTGCGAAGGGCAAATATCACGACATCAACAATCCTCTGCAGGGCGCCTTCCGTTAACTCTGCGTGCTCACCGTAGGGCACTTGATTGCGAATAAGACCAAATAGCA
>Ga0078894_10001843_pt1 | contig 15920 bp, 8 predicted proteins | sample LauGreSu1BDMLBSD_2_FD_67506 | JGI IMG/M metagenome (GOLD analysis project Ga0078894, IMG submission 67506) | Freshwater lake microbial communities from Lake Michigan, USA - Su13.BD.MLB.SD (version 4) (version 4) | ecosystem: Environmental > Aquatic > Freshwater > Lake | place: Lake Michigan, USA... | reverse complement strand
TGATCAAAAGACCAAAATCCTAGCGTTGGCACGATGAGCTGCACGGCGAGAAAGTTCTCCCCAACGTGCGGCACATCGCTTGTAACTTTGTTTCGAAGGCTACGATCAAAGATAAAGTAGAACACCGGCCCAAGCGTAATCTCATAGGTAGTCGTGGTTTGAGCAAACGCTGATTCTAAGGTTTGTTCGGGGTAACCGTAGCTGGTTCGCGCCATAAGACTGGAGCCACTGATCAAGATACTAACGGGCCAGCGATTGCTCCGAACATCTACGGCTGCATGCAGCGATGGCTTATACCCGCTTGCAAATACATAATCGTTATACTCGAACCCTTGGGTTGTGTAGCCGCCACCTGCGAATATAGCCAGCGAGTAGGTTGAGTCCTCGACCTCCTCGATTAACTGAGCTCTAACCTTGATCACACGCCGACGCACTACCTTAATCTCGCGCTCCCAGCGCCTGGCCGCGTAGGTGATCACGATGGTGTGACGTCCCTCGGGGAGTATTAGCGTGGTTGGCGTCTTCTCCTTCGCGACTCGGCCATCGACAGCGATCTCAGCCTGAAGCTCGACCCCTTGATCAGCAAAGGCTGAAATCTCGACGTTACCTGTGTCCTGAGACGAGGCGTAGACCGTGGACGTGACCAGCACAAAGACCGTGTTTATAAACAATAATAATGACGTTATTTGCATGCCTTGATAATATCGAACGCCGGTACCAGGAGCAAGTAATGGCAACTGTTTTAAAGAATTTCATCATCGTCACCATAGATCAAAGTAACCGGATCATACGTGACGGTTCATTGGTGTTCGACCATGGCAAGATCACAGCCGTAGGGCCGGTGGACTCTATCCATTGTCCTCCGGGTGCCGAGGTGATTGATGGTCATGGCACAATGGCCGTCATGCCTGGATTTGTTGATGCGCACAGCCACTCCAGCTTGCTCCGCGGTTATTCAGAGAATCTCAACCTCATGGACTGGTTGCCAGTGTATCAGCGCGAGCATCAGGTGTTGACTGCAGAGGACGCCTACTGGGCTTCCCTACTTTGTTACCTAGAGGCTCTGAAGGGTGGCACGACCACGGTGCTCGACATGTATCGCTATATGGATCGCTGTGCCGATGCGGCGCAAACACTAGGGCTTCGTGTTCACATGGCGCCATATGTCGCAGACAGTAGTAACAAGGACTTTTTTGAATCTCTCGATAGCAATGAGCAATTAATTGCAAAATACCACGGCAGGTCCAATGGACGCATAAAGGTCATGGTGGGACTGGAGCACCTCTTCTACTGCACACGCCAAGCCTACGAGCGAGCAGTAGCTATGGCTGAGCACTATGACGTCCTTCTGCACACTCACTCAAGCGAGCTTAAATCGGAGGTCGACGCAGTTTATGCCCACTTCGGTAAGCTGCCGATCCACCAGTTGGACGGATACGGAGCAATTGGCCAGCGGACCCTTCTTGCTCACGGTGTTTGGCTAGACGACAGTGAGATGAACTGCCTGGCCGATCACGGCATCGCCGGAGTGGTCCTGTGCCCAACTAGTAACGCAAAACTTGCGGGCGGCATCCCGCCGTACGCCCGCTATCGTGAAAAGGGCATAACCACAGGACTCGGCTCTGATGGCCCTATTTCCAATAACTCGCTCAGTATGTGGGAGCTCATGAAGTTTGGCTCGCTGCAGCAAAAAGTTATGAGCTTCGACGCAGCAGCCTTACCAGCCCAGGATTGCCTGCGACTTGCGACTATGGGCGGGGCCAAACTCCTGCGCGAGGAGCGAAGCATAGGGTCCTTGGAGGTGGGTAAAGAGGCCGACCTATTTACCGTCAATTTATGGCAACCGCACCTGATGCCCTTACTGCGAGACGAAGAGCATGACCCTCTCCCTTGGAACCTTGTCTATTCTGGTCGCGCTAGCGATGTGGCGGACGTGTGGGTGAACGGTGAACGGCTGATCCACCAGGGACGGAGCACTCGAGTGGACGAGGACTTGATTCTGAAAAAGATCCAACTCCAGACAGCAAGTTTACTCGAACGCAGAAAATCTACGCGAATAGTCAGTATGGTGTAAAAAAAATGTCCTTAGCTAAACACCCAAAAGACCAAACAGTCCTCATCTCCGGTGCCGGCATCGCCGGCCCAACCCTTGCATTTTGGCTTAAGCGCCATGGCTTTAGCACCACCATAGTAGAGCGCGCCAGTGAGCTGCGTTTGGGCGGCCAAAATGTTGACGTCCGCGGCGCAGGCCGCGTCGTCACGCGGAAGATGGGGATTGAAGACGCTATTAAATCGGCTAATACTGGTGAGCTCGGCGTCCGTTTTATTGATTCAAGTGGGTCGTCAATTGCTGAATTTCCAGCATCAAAGTCTGAATCAAGAGGCCTCACTGCCGAGCTAGAAATCCTGCGCGGTGCTCTCGCTAAAATTCTTTATAACCAAACGACCAACTCCACCGAGTACCTATTTGGTGATTACATCTGCGCCATCGACAACGAGGTTGATGCCGTCTCTGTCAAATTCCATTCCGGCCTAGAGCGAACATTTAGCTTGGTTATCATCGCCGATGGCATCCGGTCGAAGACTCGCGAGCTCGTCTTTGGCGGCGAGACACAAATTCGCGAGCTAGGCCTATACATGGCCTACTTAACAATCCCGCGTTTACCCTCTGACAGTAACTGGGCCCTCTGGCAGAACGCCACTGGCGGCAGGGCCATACTGCTACGTCCTGATAATATTGGGACGATGCGCGCCTCTCTTTCGTTCCTATCGCCGCCATGTGGTTATGAATCGCTAGAGCAAGCAGAGCAAAAACAAGTGCTGAAGGATAAATTTCGCGACGCAGGGGGACTTGCGCCACGGATTCTTGACGCCTTAGATAAGACTCCTGAACTCTACATGGACTCTATCGGACAGGTAAAAGCTCCGCACTGGAGCCGGGGCCGCGTGGCATTGCTAGGCGACGCCGGTTACTGCCCATCGCCTATCAGTGGGATGGGTACGAGCCTTGCTTTTGTTGGTGCCTATGTACTTGCAGGGGAACTCGCTCGCGCGCCGGACTACCGTGAGGCTTTCGCTAACTACGAAAGAATCATGCGTCCATATGTAGAGAATGCACAGCAGCTAGCACCTGGCACCCCTCGCCTAGCGCACCCTAAGACACAGCTTGGGATCAGGGTTTTCAATCAATTGTTGCGGCTGGCAGCTAGTCCGACGGTAAGCGCCATAGGTCGCCGTATCTCAAAGCCCAAGGCCGAGAGGGTAATGCTGCCGGAGTACTAGACTTTTCTGCTACTCCATCGACCAGTTCCCTATAGGCTGCCGCATTGTCACGAGATGTCCCTCAACTGCTAATCTAACTTGTGATTTCGGTGGTTACGCAACCACCGAAAATACCTATCTTCTTTGTTAGACAAGAATTGACTCCCCGACGACAAAATGCGCCGAGAATAACCGCACTCAACTCACTGATATCACATACCTTAAAAAGAAAAACTCAAGAATTTCCGGCCCTGCGACGATGGCACCTATGAATAAGGGAGGAGGGACTTTCCCCACCGCCATACGAGTTGTCCTATGGGTACTACGCATTCCATTCACGCTGGCCAACGCGTCAGATGGTTACCCGGTATCGCAATGCTGGTTGCGATACTAGCGACTAGTTTCCCTGAAAAAACAGCGCGGGCCGCTGACGGATTCTCACTCAGCTACGCCGGTCGTTTGACCCAGAGCTCCGGGGCCCCAGTAGAAAGCCCGGTAGATATCGAACTTAGATTCTATCCGTCCGAGACAGAGGGGAGTCCTCTCGCAGATCCCTACACTTTCACCAATGTGACGTTACAGAACGGCATGTTCGCGCTCAGCGTGCAACTCACCACAAAAGATGCCCAAACCGTGCTCGGCACCGGTAGCGAGCCAGTTTTTGTTGAAGTCACAGCTGCTGGCCGTGTCTATCCCCGCCAACGATTTAGCTTCGTGCCCTATGCTCTGCGCATACCGGTGGATGATAGCTCGCTTGTTTACGATAAGACGTCCGGCAAGCTAAGCATCAATGGATCTGGGACCGCCACTTTGGGGCAACTCTTGACAAGCGACGGCAACGGTAAAGTAAGGTGGGATAAACTTAGCTCCGTTAGCCTAAGCGCTCAAACTGCGACGGGCGATCAGCCAGGCGAAGATCAAATTCTCACCTACAAGAGCGGCAAATGGGTAGCAGGCAACTTGGTGGATATCCCGTCAAGCTTTGGCTCAGTTACCTCGGTAACAGCAGCGCCGCCACTTACGGTTACGACTCCCTCTACCACTCCTGCACTATCAATCACACAAGCAAGCGGGACGACCGGTGGCTACTTGAGCTCGGCCGACTGGACCGCCTTTCATAGTAAACAGGCCGCCGGCAACTACCTCACAGAACTTACTGGTGACCTCGTCGCCACCGGACCAGGCAGCGGCTCGGCGAGCCTTGCTCCCATTGCACTGCCGGGAACTGCGACTAAAATCACGTTTGATGCGAAAGGACGCGTCACTTCAGGTACATCGCTGACTGCCGCTGATATTAGTGGCGCGCTTGGATACGAACCTCTAGGGCATGTGAGCATTCAGACCGGGACTGGTCTCACAGGTGGTCCTATCACAACCTCAGGCACCGTTACCCTAGCTGACACAGCAGTAACACCCGGCACCTATGTGCGAGCCAATATCGTAGTCGATGCACAGGGCAGGCTGACGCAAGCCGAAAGTGCGCCCTTAGTGAGCGATGCTGATATCGCTGCAGGCGCCGCCATCGCTCAAAGCAAAATTCAAGGTCTCCTCTCTGATTTAAGCAGTAAAGAACCAGCCTTGCCAACTGGCGGTGGCTCTGCGCAGTTTTTGACTGGCACCAAGACGTGGCAAAGCTTAAACACAGCCCTAGTCACTGAAGGTCAAGCTAATCTCTACTACACTGACGAACGCGCCCGCGCTGCTATCACGGCAACACCGCCGCTAAACTATTTTGCAGCTACCGGCAAGATGACGATGTCCAAAGCCGAGGCCACTGCCGATGGGTATCTGAGCTCTGGAGACTGGGTCACATTCAACGCCAAGCAAGTTGCCCTAGGATTCACACCTCTAAATAAGGCCGGTGATAGCATTAGTGGCACCATGAATTTCAGCGGTAACGATCTACTTGCCGTAGGTAATATTCAGATCGAAGCGGCGAAAACCCTAGGACTTGGTATTTACGATTCCGATCCAACTGGCCTCACTGCCGCGGACAAAGGCAAAACGTGGTTCAACGCATCTGACAACCAGATGAAGTACTGGGACGGCACAGCCACCCAGGTCGTAGGAGCAGTCGGCGCCGCACTAGCAAGCCTCAACGGACAATCGGGACCTTCACAGTCATTTGGCAGCCCGGGAAGCTCAGGCACAGCGCCAGCTTGGTCATCCAATAGTAACGTCCACACTCTTAATATCCCCATGGCTGCTGCAGGGGACGTTACAGCAGGCCTGCTGTCAAACACGGATTACGCCAAGTTTAACGCTAAGCAGCCAGCCGGGAGCTACCTCACTCAACTTGCTGGTGATATCACCTCATCCGGATTTAGTGCAGGAACTGTGACCACAACTCTGCAATCGGTCGTCTTACCAGCCACGTCCACCAAGGTCACCTACGATGCCAAAGGCCGCGTCACTTCCGGTACCTCGCTTGCTGCTGCTGATCTTCCAGCGCATAGTGCCTCGCTGATAACCTCTGGCACCGTGGCATTGGCTTACGGCGGTACGGGCACAAACCTAAGTGCCACAGGTGGCGCTGGTCAGTACCTAAAACAAGTGACTGCAGGCGGTGCTGTCACCGTCGGGACTTTAGCTTCGGCAGATGTCACTAATGCTCTAGGCTACACACCAACGAACAAAGCTGGAGACACCATGTCTGGTGCCCTAGCTATGGGTGGTAACGACATTACGAACGTAGGCAATGTCCAGATCGCTGCAGCCAAAACTCTAGGCCTCGGTGTTTACTCCGCCGACCCAGCGGGCCTCTCGGTAGCAGACAAAGGCAAAACCTGGTTTAACTCCGCTGCGAACCAGATGAAGTACTGGGACGGTACGTCAGTACAAGTAGTCGGTGCCGTTGGTGCGGCAGTCGCTAGTTTAAATAATCAAACTGGTGCTACCCAGTCCTTTGGTGTCCCAGGCACTTCTGGCACAGCACCCGCCTGGTCTTCCGCTGGTAATGTCCACACACTTAATATCCCGATGGCCTCAGCCAATGGTGTCACAGCAGGGTTACTTGCTAATTCCGACTATGCGACATTTAGCGCTAAACAACCAGCCGGTAACTACATAACCGCAATAACAGGCGACGTAACCGCGTCAGGCCCAGGCTCGATCACCGCAACCCTAGCCACAGTTGCCACTGCAGGCACGTACACAAAGGTTAATATCGACACCAAGGGGCGCGTACTATCGGGAACGACCCTGGTCTCTAGCGACATCACCAATACACTTGGCTTCACACCGCTAAACCGGGCTGGTGACACGGCAACGGGAAAATTGGAAATGGCCTCCGCGGTGATCACTGGTAACGTTGGAGTAGGTACAACATTACCTCACTCAAGTCTGCAGGTCAGTGGCAGCGTAGCAACCGCTATCACTGTCAGAAGTGCCAATTCAACCCTGACATCGAACGACAGCATCGTCCTCGCTAATGCGAGCTCGTCGCCTTTCACCATAACTTTACCCAGCGCTAGCGGTATAACTGGCCGCACCTACTCGATCAAGAAATCTGACTCAACAACTAATGTCGTCACGATTAACGCCACTGGTGCAGAGCTCATTGATGGAGCCGCCAGCGTGAGTCTTGCGAATCCCTATCAAACTCTGCAACTAGCCAGCGACGGCGCCAATTGGAGTCGGATTGGTGGCGAGGCCTGGGGACACACGGGCGCCGATGTGTGGCGCCAACAGGGGAACGTTGGTGTAGGTACATCTTCACCTTCGACTAAACTAGACGTCAATGGACTGGTAAAAATACAAGGTGGCTCACCAGGCGTAGGTAAAGTCCTCACGAGTGACAGCGTGGGACTCGCCTCGTGGACTACTCCGGCCGTTGGTACCATCACAGGAGTAACGGCAGGATCTGGCCTGACAGGTGGCGGTGGCTCCGGTGCCATCTCACTTGCCGTCGATGCAGGAACGACAGCAAATAAGATCGTGCGCCTAGACGCCACAGCAGCTCTTCCTGCAGTCGACGGCGCAGCATTGATAAACCTAAGCCCTACAAATCTAGGAACTGTGGTACCTCTTGGCAAAGGCGGCACCGGATCGAGTTTACTTCTGACTGGAGGCAGCGGCCAGTATCTGAAGCAGACAGCATCTGGAGCGAATGTAAGCGTCGGATCGATCGCTGTTGGCGACCTACCAACTCTAGTTGGTGACACAGGGTCCGGTGGAACCGCTGGTATCGTTCCCGCGCCAGCGGGTGGCGATAGCACTGCCGGCAAATATCTTAAGGCTGACGGAAGCTGGAGTGTGCCTCCCGGCATCACCAACTGGTCAGCACCTGGGACCATCGGTGCTACGACATCAAATTCAGGTTCGTTCACTTACTTACTCGCTAGCGGCAACGTCGGCATAGGCACGAATACAGCAAGGGCCACACTAGACTTAGGTGCCCGTACAGATGCCCTAGCCTTACCCACCGGCACAACCGCCCAGCAACCAAGTTCACCGCAAGCAGGATGGATTCGCCACAATACAACGACAACGCTACTCGAATACTTTAATGGCACCGCTTGGATGCCAGCAACAAATGCCGTAAGTCCGGCTGGCATGATCGCTCCGTTCCCTACGTCAACTTGTCCGACCGGTTGGCTTGAAGCCGATGGAGCGGCTGTATCTAGAACCACTTATAACGCGCTTTTTACCGCTCTCGGCACGAGCTACGGAGCAGGTAACGGTACAACCACGTTTCATTTGCCGGATTACCGTGGTTACTTTATGCGCGGCTGGAGTCACGGATCTGGCAACGATCCCGATGCGGGATCGAGAACCAATCGCGGCGACGGCACTACCGCTGACAACGTGGGTTCGCGTCAAAATGATGCCTTCCAGGACCACACACATGCCACCTACGCGACCGATGACGGTGGCCGCAATGATTCTACGACAGCACAAGGTGGCCAAACTTATCTACAGGGTGGATATGCCACTCAAGGCGCAAACTCTGGACGCTCCGCTTCTGAAACACGTCCCAAAAACATCTACGTTACGTATTGTGTGAGCACACAGCTGCTCCCCACAACTACCGTGGCGAGCACGGGTTCAGGCTCTGCAAGTTACGTACCCCAGTGGACTAGTTCCACAGCCTTGGGCAATAGTCCCATCGTGATTAATAACGGTAACGTCGGTATAGGCTCCAACACACCAGCCAAAGCACTTGACATAGGTAGTGGCAGCGTACGTGCCGGCGGATTTGAGCGTAGTGACGGCACTCCGCTATATAGCGGTGACATCTATACGCGGTGGGGTAATGCTACGGCGCCGGCTGGGACTGAACTTTTATACTCCGGTTTTGCCTACACCGCTTTTTATAACCACAGCGGCTCCGGGGACGTGACCTGCTTCAAGACCAATGGCACTGCAGGCACCGTGGCCCATAGCTACGGTGATCTCCTTTATGCAGCAGACGTCCACCATTTACATAACGACGGCGTTCCCGCCCACACCATGGTCAAATGTGCCGTCTACTACTCGCCTCGCCCTCGGGCAATTATTTGGGGAGACAACACCTGTCCTGCTAACTGGACGCTCTCCTATCACGGCTATGCTATAGGATCCTACTATACGCACCCAGCGCCGATGGAACGCATATGTCTGGACGTCCAAAATATAGATTCAAGCGTTAATGTTACAGGAGCCAAAGCGCACATGTACGCGACAAATCTCTATCAAGGATTTGCGGAGCTAGGAAACCCACCAACAAACCGCAACCTCCGCTGTGCCGTGTGCCAAAAGAACTAAGACTAACTATCGTCACTCTTGCTCACTCCTAGGGATTCTGCGCTTTCAAGTGCTGTTGCAAGAGTTCGATACCCAGCTGAGCAGCAGATCTGGTGGCGCTTTCTGATTCGTGAGCGTCACAAATCAGCTGAGTGATATCCACGTCTAGCGACTCGGCAATTCTCATTAATGTTTCGATGCTAAGATTGCGAGCGTTTTGCTCCAGCATGGCTACGTACCGCTGGGACACTCCTAGGCGCTGCGCCAAGGCTGATTGAGTGAATCCTGCACGCTGCCTACAACGTTTGATATTGGCAGCAACACGCGCCCGCATCATAGATGCGCTTCTACCGAAATTGGGTTCCATGAATTCCAAGCCTCCACAGATATTTGCAGCCATTGTTCAGACTACTTATCGGCAGAATGGTCAGAAAACTTTAGATGTTTATACATTTTTTTATATTTTCTGAATCGCTCTATTCGCTTTGTGCTTAATAGTCAGAAATAACTAAAAGAGCAGCACAGTGTTAGCCGTGCTGCCGGTGGGTAGAGAGTTAGCGTTTCATCTCAGGCTGCTTCTCGGTTCATGGTGAACTTATATTTAGCGCGGGCCATTTGGTAGTTACGAGTCAATGCACCGTCCTTTGGGAATTGTTGGTACCAATATAACTTCATCTTCAACCATTCGCTCTCGTCGAGATTAAACAACTTTTCCAGTGCTTCCTTCGTGGTGCGTGTTACTGCCATTTGGATTTCAACATAATCATCTATGCTAGCCGGTTCAAACGGCATCCGAGTATTAGTCGGTGCACTACTTGATTCAATCTGAGTATTGTTTTGCTGATTCCAGAAGCCCCGGATCAGCTCCCAATCGTTAGGGGCAATTTCAAATCTACTCTCCAACATGCGGGCGACTGCCACATCCACTAGATGCTCAATTTGAGTAAACTGCTCAAGACTACATGGCTGTCTTCGGACGTTAATCCTTACTGGCCGGGCAGAAGCCGGGGGCGTCGCTACGAGAGAACAACTTGGTACAGGGATTGGCGCGACCAACTTATCTTCAGACGCCGAGATTTCCGGTAATTTTACCGACTGCACCTTTGATTGCTTGGATTGACGTCGAGCGTGCTTGGCGTTCCAATTTGATTGGACAGCGATCAACCTAGCTTTATCCAACTGGCGCTGACGCATCACCCCAACCAGACTAGTAAGGACAAGCGCCAGCCCAAAAAGCACGAGCACCACTGATCCCGGATAGATGTATTCACTTGGCATAGCGTTTACTGCGGCAACAGCATGTTGAGGAGAACTTGCCTCGGGACGATGCCACACAGCATGCGATACAGGCCTAAAGGCAGATCCTGATTTTAACTGCACTCGCTCGGCCACTACTAGCTTGGCTTGGTGAGTCTTAGCGTGAGCGTGGGTGGAGGCTAAAGCTTCGTTTGATGTCAAAAGAGCTGATAAATTTACAATCAAGGTTAGGGCGACTCTACTGGCTTTTCTAACACCGTCGCCATTGGATCTGATTGTCGAGTTAGTTTTACTTCTATACATATAAATTCCTCAAATATGCTTCTATTTTTGCTTAGATTATTAAACGCACTTCACTCAGCGTAGTAGCGCCTGAAATCGCTGATAAGCGAGTGGTAGCATCGCTAAGCTAAATAGATCAGTCGGATCAGAAATAAACCTAGCCTTTACACCTGCGAGAGCGAAGCCATCGACGCAAAGACCACCAATCTCAGGCGAGAGTTTGATCGCCACCACTGAAGCGGCTGCAACTAACATAGCTCCTAAGACGATTCCTTGGGCATTCCTCATACTGGAGCTAAACATCAAAACCAAATCAGCAAGCAGGAATGGCAGGAAGTACATTCCAGCAAAGTCTGAAACTTTGCCTGACACCAGGCCAGCATAGGGAGATGCTTTGATCAAGAAGTCGTTAACAACAACCACTAGGAGGGCTATTATGCTTAAATAGTCCTGAGTAAGTGGCTTCCATCTAGGATCGAGTATGTTAGCGGTGTGCTGAACCTCTAGGCCGTACTCGTAGTTGATTTCATCTGTAAGCATTTTGGTCCTCGTAAGCGTGGGTTCCAGTTCATCCATGTGCGAATCACATGCCTGTGACCTATATTCCCCCTTGCTGCTCTTTTGAGGGTAAACGGCCATCCACTAACGGACCGAAATTACTTGTTGCGCTGCCTTATACTCACCGTATCGGTTGATGGGGTCAAAAACTTTAGCCGAAATTAAAGAAATTTTGAATTTACGAACCAAGGCCCTTGGAGGTAAATTTAATTTACTGAAATAACTGCGATTTTTTTAACCAGTCAAAGGCCAACAGCCGGTCAACCTCGAGTCAGAAAATGTCTTTTTTCTGCTCTCGATCGGGCATTCAGATCAGTCGCCTGATGAAAATCTGAAAAATTAAGACCCTGCAGATACCCAATCAATGACGAAGGAGTCGATCCACCGGCGATCACCGAACTCGTTAAAGGTCTGACCAATAAAAGCAACGTGGCCACCGCGCTCTTCGATTCTAAGATTGATGTTGCTTGGTATTCCCTTCTTGAACATAGCTACAGGAACAATCGGATCATCAGCGGTGGTGAGAATAGTGACAGGTACCGTAACCCGACCGAGACAGCTCTTGGCGGAGTAGGCATCGTAATAATCAGACCTGGTGTTATATCCTGCCACCCTGCAGTTATACTCCTGATCCAACTCGCGAGATCTGAAGATCAGCGGGAGATCCCGACGTAATGTTCTTGGCTTTTTCCCCTCTAGAGTCCGCGCCTGCTTGACAAATCGCAGAGTCATAAAGGTGTCGAAAGGCCTGTTGCGAGGCGTGGCTAATGCGAGGGAAGCCGTCTCTAGCTCGATAGGAGGGCAAACAGCTAATACTGCTTTGACGTTTTTGAGAGCGTACGATTTACCATCACCTAAAAGACGAAGCATCATATTGCCCGACAACGAATAACCCACGACTAGACAGAGACGACCTGGCCATCGCCTATCAAGATGATGCAAAGTATCGAGCAGATCCAAAAGTCGACCAGCGTGGTAAAGACTAGTAACACGCTCTAAGGCGCCAATACCGCACCCGCGATGATGGAAGCGAATGGCCGTGTATCCAAGACGCCTAAACTTCTGGGCCTGGCGGACTATCAGAGAATCATCCCCCGACCCGCCCGTACCGTGAAGAAGCAAGATCAATGGCCTTTCGCAATCGTCCTCTGCTGGAGCATGGATATCAAGACGCAATTGGTCGCCGTCGCCCAATTGAACCCAATCGACGATCGATGGCTCTACCGGATCTAAATGCGGCCATACGGCGGCAAATAAGGTTTGCGTATAACCCTTAGGTAGCAACGGATGGGGGGTGAATTTAGCAGTCTTCATGCCCTAATCTTAGCAATCCCGAGCCGCTTCGAAAAGATGGCCGTTAAATTACGGCCTGCGTCTATAACTAAAGCAAATCGCCCTCGGCTTGACAATTACTGTACAACTACCCACCTCAGCTTACCTACCCGGATTGCAGCCAAGGGATTTAGGACGGCGAAACCTATATGGTTTTTGCGCAGCTACTAATATCAATCCGGTTTAGTCAGAGATGGCACAGATTCTGCAGATTTGTTTGACATCGGTATGGAATGGCCTAGGTACTAGATTAGCAGATGGCGGAGATTGAGTATGAAAAACATCGTGACGCGCATAAAGAAACTAGCCAACTCGACAGTGATAGCTCTATTCGGGCTGACTTCGAGTTGCGGCGGAAAAGCGACGAGTAATTTAGCAGGATCCACGATTACTCCAGCCTCGCTCAGCGGTGGAACGTGGGCTAAACAGTTGATTCTTGCCTCGGAATCGTCTGCAGCAGGGATTAAATCAAACGGCACAATTGAGCGCCTTCTATTAGTCAAAGCCGATAAAAAGGCCGACCGCCTTGAAACTAGAGAGGAGCTTTGTGACATCACCTCGGCTAGCTCCAAAAGCACCAAGCTAACGTTTCCCGAAGCGTTTAAACGCTCTTTACCAGTCCGGACGACCTCTTACAGACTTGCCTACGACGGCAGTAAACTACAGCTCAGTACGCCATCTATGACCGAGGTCATTGGTGCCAAGCTAGACAGCCCAAGTAGCGATGAACTACCAAATCGCGCCTCTGACCCACGGGTTTACGATCAAGATGGCGATCAGCAGCCTGGCAGCACGGTTGAAGTGAGTGCTTCGGCTTTATTTGTAAGTCTGAGCGGTAAAGTCTACATCACCCAACGCACGATTCTCGAAGAGAATGGGGTCGCAGCAAGTTCTGACCGGATTGATGGCAAAGTCAAGTGGACGATCGAGCAACAAGTTTTAGGATCTGACTCTACCGTATTGGGCGCCGTATCGCCCAAGATATCGCCAGATCTGGAGAATAGCCGCTTTAGCATGGTCAGGCTTGCAGACGACGCCACATGCGAGACTATCTTGACGTCACGCGACCAGCTATTTGGGCGGTGACGAGCTGTCGAGCTAACTTAAACTAAATTTTGCCTGGTCGAGGGGACGTTTTGTCATTGGTGTCCACGCCTTAAGCCGTTATAAGTAGGAGTCTAACGAATGAAAAGCGTGGAATTTATGACAGCAATTGCCGATCCTAAGTTTAATCAAGATCTAAAGTTCATCATGCAGTGCTTGCGCGAAGTGCTCATTGATCTAAAGCTAAGCAACTTGGTTGACTGTGTGCCTTGGCTCGAGTCTTCGTCCTTAACCGTAGGACATGAAAGCGCCGATCCAGATTTAGTGCAACTGCTGTCAATTTCGTTTCAGCTACTCAATATGGTGGAGGAAAATACTACCATCCAGCGTCGGCGCCTTAGGCAAACCTCCGAGCACCTGGAGGAAGAGAGCGGCCTATGGCCTTGGGCCTTAGCGCAACTTATCAGCCAGGGTTTCGGACCGGATGATATCCGTACCACCATCCGTCAACTTCAAGTAGAACCCGTACTCACGGCCCATCCAACCGAAGCCAAAAGGCCGGCCATACTCCAACACCATCGTGACCTTTATCTGCTGCTCGTTAAGCGGGAAAACCAAATGTGGACGCCGATAGAGCAGGTTTGGGTGAAAAACGACTTCAAAACCGTACTCGAACGCCTATGGCGCACGGGGGCCACTTATATTCAGCGGCCTGAGGTTACCGACGAATTACAGAACGTCATGCACTACCTGAAGAACGTCTTTCCCGAGATTCTGGCATGGCTAGACCGGCGCTTTGAGTCTGCTTGGCGTTTAGCTGGCTTTAACGACACTCTCTCGTACATGGATAACGATTACCCAACTTTTACACTGGGTAGTTGGGTTGGGGGCGACCGCGACGGGCATCCCTTGGTCAGTGCAGAGATAACAGCTGAAACGCTTAAAGCTCTGCGCCTTAATTCCCTGATTGTCCTGCGCCACAGGCTACTTGACCTGTCAAAGAAGCTAACCATCGCCGATCATAAACAAACCCTTCCAGATCTACTAACGAGCCGACTCAGCCACTATCAAACCTCTTTGCCTACTCATTATTTGGAGGCGATCAAGCAGCACCCCGATGAGCCTTGGTTGGTCCTGACAAGTATCATGATTAGAAGACTACCGATCCAGGTGGTTCGTGATCATGCGATCGAATTAGGCGATAGTGATGCGTGCTATCAGTCGCCAAGAGAGCTCATGGAGGATTTTCATGTCCTTCACAACTCACTGACTGCTATCGGCGCTGGCAGACTAGCCGATAACGAATTGCGTCAAGCCGTGCGGACGTTACAAACCGTTGGTTTTCACCTAGCTAAATTAGACATTCGTCAAAACAGCCAATTCCACGACAAAGCCATGCGAGAATTACTAGGAGTTGCTGGCATACAGGACGGCGCCTCCTATCCGGAATGGTCGGATGAACGCCGCACAAATTTCATCCTCAGCGAACTCATGTCACCAAGACCATTTTCTCCGCCCAACCAAAGCCATACCGGCGAGGCGAAGACTGTGATTGATTGCCTGAAAGCGGTCAGAAGGCATATCGATCACTATGGACCAGAGGGAGTAGGTTCCCTCATCGTGTCCATGACGCATTCAGCGAACGATCTATTCACCATGTACTTGCTTGCACGCGAGGCCGGCCTTTTGCGCCTTAGCGGCGCAAATCTCGTCTGCAAAGTGCCCGTGGTTCCGCTTTTTGAGACAATCGAGGATCTAGAGCATAGCGCGCAAATTCTGGGCGATTTTCTAGATCACCCAATCACGAAAGCAAGCCTCGAGGATCAGCGTGTTCTTCTGGGGCGCTTGAAGCCAATTCAGCAGATCATGATCGGCTACAGTGACAGCTCTAAGGATGGCGGCATTTTGGCCAGCCAGTGGAATCTTTATAAAGCACAAAAAGCTATGCAAGCCGTAGCCGAGCGGCATGGAATCGAGATTAACTTCTTTCACGGCCGTGGTGGTACTATTGGCCGGGGCTCGGGACCAATACATAGGTTTTTGCAGGCCCAGCCTAAAGGTACATTGACTGGTGCATTCCGTGTGACTGAGCAAGGCGAGACTATTGCGCGCAAATACGGCAACTTTGCCACAGCGGTCTACAACGTAGAAACTATGCTCGCCACTGTAACCTCAGAGACTCTGCAAACGAATAGAAAACCATCAGACGACCCCGTGTATTTGCAAGCGATGGATAAGCTGAGCAGGTCTACCCAGGCCTCTTATCAAACTCTAGTCCAAGACCATCGCTTTTTAGGTTTTTTCCGCTCGGTAACTCCTATTGATGTCCTCGAGCGCCTCCGTATCGGCAGCCGACCGGCAAAGCGCACCGGACAGGCCACTATTGCTGATTTACGCGCTATCCCGTGGGTGTTTAGTTGGATCCAATCACGTTTTTATTTACCGAGCTGGTACGGAGTCGG
>Ga0078894_10001841_pt1 | contig 15931 bp, 12 predicted proteins | sample LauGreSu1BDMLBSD_2_FD_67506 | JGI IMG/M metagenome (GOLD analysis project Ga0078894, IMG submission 67506) | Freshwater lake microbial communities from Lake Michigan, USA - Su13.BD.MLB.SD (version 4) (version 4) | ecosystem: Environmental > Aquatic > Freshwater > Lake | place: Lake Michigan... | reverse complement strand
TATATTTCCACTACACAAATGATATTAGTTCGTATTTTTACAGAAATTCTAATTATGAACTTTTGGAAAATTATCGGCATAATACTACTTATTCCCCTCAGCTATGTAATAGGTTGTATCGTCTATGCTAAGGTGACTTATTTCGATCCCCCTATCATAGAGCTACTATACTCTAATAATCAGGCTCCAAAACTAGAAGGAGATTCCTTCTCTACCATGATATGGAATATAGGCTATGCCGGGCTGGGTGCAGAATCCGATTTCTTCTACGATGGTGGTAAAATGATGAATCCAGAAGAGAAGATGGTGCATAAATATTTCGATGGGATAGTCAATAGCCTGTCTGATACTAGTATAGATTTTATCTTATTGCAAGAAGTAGATTCACATTCGAAAAGAAGCTACTATTTAGATCAAGTTTCCTTTCTCAAGGCACAGGCGCATAAATCCAATCCTTTTTCGCATTTTGCTTATAACTATAAAGTGAACTACATACCCCAGCCATGGACAGAACCTATGGGCAAGGTCAATAGTGGCCTATTATCACTCGCTAAATATGAGCCCTACAAAGTAGAGCGCCATCAATTGCCCGGTCAGTTTGGCTTTCCAAAGCAGTTGTTTTTCCTCCGAAGATGTCTATTGATTCAATATTTTCATCTGACCAATGGTAAGGACTTAATTTTCATCAATATTCATAATAGCGCCTACGATGATTCTGGCAAACTAAAGGCAGAAGAAATGGCCTATCTAAAAACGATTTTGGACAAGGAAGATGCTAATGGAAACTATATCGTCTGCGGTGGAGATTGGAATCAGTGTCCGCCAGATTTCGCCTACAATAGACTAGCTGCAGGTAAAGAAGGCGACTATTCCCAGACCAATGTAAAACCTCTGACCGAAGGTGGTCAATGGATATATGATCCTCAAATAGCAACCAATAGAAAAAATGACAAAGCCTACGATGCTAAAAAAACATTCACCACAGTGATCGATTTCTTTTGGGTTTCTAAGAATATATCTGCTATTTCTTGTCATGGCATTAATCAGAATTTCGAATTTTCAGACCACCAGCCAGTCGTATTTAAATTCAAACTAAACCAATAACAAAAACTAAATCATACGAATCAAGTGATGACAAAAAGAACAGAAATAAGTGAACTAGGAGAATTTGGACTCATACAGCGACTCACCCAAGGAAATACACAACACTCTGATACCATCAAATCTATAGGCGATGACTGTGCCGTCATCGATACCAAACCACTCAAGACACTAGTCACTACGGATTTTCTAGTCGAAGATATTCACTTTGACCTAAGTTATACACCCTTGAAGCATCTAGGCTATAAGGCAGTAGTTGTAAATGTTTCCGACATATATGCCATGAACGGCACTCCCAAGCATATCACGGTCAGCATAGCAGTGAGTAATCGATTTTCGGTAGAAGCCTTGGAGGAAATATATGCAGGAATATATCTCGCCTGTGAAAATTATGGTATAGATGTCATAGGAGGAGATACTACTAGCTCACCAAAAGGATTGATAATATCAATTACAGCTATAGGAGAAGCGGCAGAAGATAAAATAGTTTATAGAAATCAGGCGAAAGAAGGCGACCTTATCTGTGTCACTGGCAATCTAGGAGCGGCCTATTTAGGATTACAAATCCTAATCCGAGAAAAACAAGTCTATCTCGAAGACCCGAATATGAAGCCGGAGATAACGGAAGAAAATAGCTATCTTATAGAGCGTATACTCAAGCCAGAGGCTAAAAAGAAGATCATCGAGTATTTTAAGACGGAGGATATTCTGCCACATGCTATGATTGATATTAGCGATGGGCTGAGTAGCGAACTAATGCATATATGCAGTCAGTCAAAGGTAGGATGCCTGATTGAAGAAAAGGAAATCCCAATAGATCAGACGGCCTATGACCAGGCGATGAAATTCAACCTAGACCCTACTGTATGCGCGCTAAGCGGTGGTGAAGACTATGAACTTTTATTCACCATAGACCCGAAAGACAGAGAAAAAATTATTCAAAATGAAGGAATCTCTATTATTGGTGTAATAACCAAAGTAGAAGATGGCCTCAAACTAAAATCCAGAGGTGGTAATACCTTTGACCTCAAGGCGCAAGGCTGGGTGAGTTTTTAGAGGTTTGAACCCGCTAATTTCGTTTTTACTTTCCTAATTATCACTTCATTTTATCTGAAATCAGTACTTTTACTTCTTACATAGATTTATAAGCATGAAATACTCGTTTTTACTTTTCTTATCGTTCTTTTGCAATCTTTTCTCTCAAGACCCTACATGCTACCATTATGACCAAGGCACTACCCGGGAAAAAAACATAAGACCCTATGACTTAGTATTAGAACTAAAACTAAAAGAAAAGGAAGGAAAAGTAGAGGGCAGAGCCAACTATAAATTTCTCCAACTCAGAAAAGAGGTCGATAGTTTCTTCTTTGATGCTATACAGTTTCAGGTTCAGAAAATTAATATTAATAACGAAGAGGTAAAATTCAGAACGGATAGCGCAGGAATCACCGTTTATCTTCCTAAAAATAGACCTGACACCAACCAAATGGTCATTGACTATCATTGCTATCCGACGAGAGGTATTTATTTTCTCAACTGGAATAACCCTGACACCAATGCTTACCGACAAATATGGACACAAGGTCAAGGGGTAGATAATAGACATTACATACCAGGTATAGATGACGTAGCTAATCTACTGCGTATGACAATGAAAGTCACATTTAATGATAAATATCCTGTAGTATCGAATGGTAAGCTAATCTCTACTATTCAAAATAAAGATAAGACAAAGACCTGGACCTATAAACTAGATCACCAGCATGCACTGTATCTGGCTATGATAGCGGCAGGAGATTATAAATTTAAAAATCAAAAATCAAAAGGTGGGATTGTCTTAGAGCAATATTATTATCATGACAAGCCTGAATACTTCGAGCCTACTTATCAGCATAGTGAAGTCATGATGGATTGGTTTGAAGATGAAATCATGGTGCGATATCCTTGGGGTAAAATTTATAGAAATGTACCGACTCAAGACTTTCTCTACGGTGCTATGGAAAATACCTCTTCGACCATATTCGCTGATTACATGCATCAAGACTGGCGTGGTCAGCAGGAGCGAGGCTACCTAGCTGTCAATGCTCATGAACTAGCACACCAATGGTTTGGCGATTTAATTACCGAACGCAGTGGTCCGCATCACTGGCTTCATGAAAGCTATGCTACGCATTATTCCAAAAAATTCCTTCATTTTCTGAAGGGGGAAGATATGTTTGACTGGATACGAAAAGGCGAATTAGAAGCTTCATTTGGAGCTGGAAGAGCCAATTCACTCCCTGTAGCCCACACGGCATCGGGCTCATCGCGTCATTATCCTAAAGGCAGTTTTGTGCTCGATATGCTTAGAAATGAATTGGGAAATGATCATTATAGAAAATCTATAGCCCTCTATTTAAACAGATTTTATCATCAGAATGTAGAGACCAGCGATCTGGTAGCGTCTATTTACGAAGCCACGGGCCGCAATGTCAAGTGGTTTTTTGACCAATGGATACATAGAGGAGGTGAGCCTGTGATAGATTTTAATTATACAATAAATGGTAAAAATCTAAAAGCAACCACCCAGCAAATTCACAATATGGATGCCACAGTGGGCAACTTTAGACTACCTATGAAACTTTCTATTTATTATGTAAATGGCACTATACAGCATGTCCCTGTTACCATAAAAAACAACATGGATACTTTCTCAGTTCCTTTAGAGCAAAACGCTGGAGTGCATTTTGTTTTATTAGATGAAAACATGCAGTTCCTCCGTAAAATAAAGTATAGTTATGATACGAAAACATTACTAGCTATAGCAGAAAAGAGTCAAACCACCTTTGGACGATTGGAAGCTATCGAAAAACTAGAAGATGTAGCATGGACAGAAAAAAATAAAACCTTGGTCAATGTATATCACAAAGAGACTTCTAGCCTAGTCAAAAATGAAATCGCAGAGCAGGTAGCCAAAAGCAATGGAGACGAGTTTGCTAAAGATATACTCATGCATAGTTTGACCGACGCTCATGTGCAGACAAGAAGAAACGCCATTAAGTCAGTTCATTTCAACGATCAGACCTTAAAGAAAATGCTTATTGATAGATTAAATGATTCTTCCTATGTGAATGTAGAAAATGCCGTCAATAAACTAATCGAGCTTTATCCTTCAGAAAAGATGACTTGGCTAAAATCTATCGAAAATCAAACAGGCATTATGAATAATCTCACCTACCTCTATCACTCCAATGTATTGGCTGATAGCAGTTTTAAGGAGAAACATCCAATGTCTAAAGATAAATTGAAATTTCTAGCCTCTCAGAGCAACGAATTTAGATCTCGAGTGCCTGCCATCACCTTTCTCATGGAGAATGATATCATGGATATAGATATTACGAAATCTATGATTCAAGGTGCACTATACTTTCACCCTGGTATCAGAGGAAATAGCATAGAGTTTTTGAAAAAGATAAAGACCAAACAACCCAAGATGTATGAAGAGGCTATAAGCAATTATCCATTTGCTGAGCCCAATATGACCTTGAAAAAATTAGAAAGTCTGATTAGCGCCAAATAGCCAAGGATTGATACCGCAGTTACTACCATTTCAGTATAGCACGACTATTCAGCTTCGCTGGAAGGATATAGATCAGTTCGGCCATGTAAATAATGCTGTATACCTCACCTATTTTGAAACAGCTCGCTATTACTATAATAGAGACGTCAATCAGTGGGATTGGAATCAAGACCAATATATCATAGCATCAATTAAGGTAGATTATCTCAGACCTATTTTCTATCCTGGAGATATCATGGTTTATTTGCGTATCGGAGATATTGGGGACAAAAGCTTTGTCTTTCATTACGCCATTACCTTTGAGAAAAATGGTATTGAAAAACTAGCAGCTACAGGTCAATCCACACAAGTCTTTTATGATGTCCGAAATCAAAAGACTATACCTATACCAGAGCGGATTATAAAGCAATGGAAAGCCTTTGAAAAGGAAAATTTATAAATCTACACTGATGTTTTATGATAAATAATAAATGACGAAGCTCCTGCGCATAGATGCTCATAAACCAGACGAACGAGGACTAAAACAGATCATTGATGTTTTAGAAAATGATGGAGTCATCATTTATCCTACTGATAGTGTTTATACATTAGGAGCTAGTATTCATAGCGACAAAGCCTTTAAGCGCATCTGTCAACTAAAAGGTGTACGAGAAGATAAAGCACAATTTAGTATAGTATGCTCAGATTATAGTCACCTCAGTGAATTTGCAAAACAGGTATCCAATGTTGAATTTCGAGCATTGAAACAGCACCTACCTGGACCATTTACCTTTATACTGGAGGCTAATAAAGAAGCGAGTAAAATCTTCAAACACAATAAAAAAACGATTGGATTTCGAATTCCAGATTATCCTCTCGTCATCCGATTGATAAAAGCACTAGACAAACCCCTATTTTCTACTAGTATTCAGATAGAACATGATAGCCCCTATGCTACCACAGCCGATGAAATTTTTGACGTGTATGATGGCAAAGTGGATTTAATCATAGATGGCGGTATATGCGGAGAAAGGCCTACCACTATTGTAGATTTGACTACCAGTCCCCATGAGATATTAAGAGAAGGTGCGGGAGAGTATTTGGGTTGATGTGATGATTTGATAATGCTTCAATTTGAAAATTGATTTGATGACTTTGCGGTTAATATTTATACCCTATAATTTAAAAATTCGTGACCCTGTTTGTCAACAGACAATTTTCTTGCTATTTTATGAAATCAAAAAAATCTTTTCCTTTTTTCCTAAAACTAGCGAGCTATTTCTATCCTGTAACTATAGAAAATAGCTCGACACCTTATGAACTAGAATTAGTCTTATCTAAAAATAAACTCATTCTAAATTCTAAACATGCTAATCAATCTAATGGTAGTCTAGAATATGCATTTCATGAGTGCTTTCATCACCTAGGTATCTATACTAAAGAATTTAATAATGTATTAGTACTTGGATTAGGTCTGGGGAGTGTAGTTCATTTACTTAATAAAAATGGGAACATTAATCAGCTAACCGCTTATGAAAATAATCCCCAAATTCTTGCATGGTTAGAAAAATATTATGACAGCTCTGACATCAATATAATTTCTAAATCTGCTAATGAAATCGATACTGTAAATGCCATATTTGATCTCATTCTCATAGATCTTTTTATAGATACTCAGACTCCAAATTTTCTTAATGAAATTTCTTATTGGGAAAAATTAAATTCAATCACAAAACCGAATGGACTCATCATTTGGAATACCCTGGTTAACTATCCACCACAGGAGAATTTCAATCTAAATAATTTCTTTGAGAAAGGTTTTGAAGTGCAGGGAATGAATAGAATGTGGGTGAAAAAACTTACACCTTAGCCAATTGCATTATGGGAATATTATCTTGAAACTATTGAAATTCTCTATCAAAAACAATACCCATTCCCTTCTAGCACTTTATCAGCTATGCGTCTGCGAGCAGCGATGGTATTGTAGGGTTCGTATTTAGTGAATCGCTTAAGACCCATCATCATCATACGCGCCATGTCGCCTTCTGCGTGTGATGCGATTGCATTCTTTCCATAGATATTGACCTTGTCCACCATATCATTGATGAGGATTTTAGTGGCATCGATTTGAAGGGAATAAGCTTCTTCACCTTTTGCAGAGATCAGTTTGGCAGTGCGCACTAAAGCACTCTCCGCTACGAATACGTCAATCAACATATCTGCGAGATACATCATGATTTCTTGTTCTTTCTGTATCTTCTCTCCATATTTCTGACCAGCACTTGCAGCTATCATCAGTATGGCTTTTTTTGCTTGCGCTATGGCTTTAAATTCTTTAGAGAATGTAGTTTCCTCTTCCGCTTCAAAAGATGGAATAGACATCAATTCTTGCTGAATAGCCATAGCAGGACCCATGACATTGATTCTACCGCGCACGGCGCGTTTGATAATCGTGCCTATTGTAAGGAGTCGATTGATTTCATTTGTCCCTTCAAATATTCTATTGATGCGGCTATCTCTATAAGCACGGCTAACTACTGTTTCTTCACTATAACCCATACCGCCGAAAATTTGTACAGCTTCATCACTGACATAATCGCCTGTCTCGCTTCCATAGACTTTCAATATAGCTGCTTCTATACTATACTCATCAGCGGCATCAATTTTTGCCTGAACCTTGTCAATTCCTGCTTCTAAGAGCTCCTCGATTTTTTCTGTAATCAAACCTGTCGTTCTATAGGAAGCGGATTCTAGTGCATACGTTCGAATAGCCATCTCCGCTAATTTATGCTTTATAGCTCCAAACTTAGCGATTGGTATGCCAAACTGCGAGCGCTCCAACGCATAGGTCGAGGCAGAAATGATTCCCTGTTTGCAACCTCCTATGGCTAATAAACCAAGTTTGATTCTACCAATATTCAATACATTAAAGGCTATTTTATGTCCCTGACCTATTTCTCCTAGTACATTTTCTACAGGGATTCGCATCTTTTCAAAAAATACTTGACGAGTAGATGAACCATTGATACCCATTTTATGCTCTTCCGCACCTAGACTCAAACCAGCCACTCCTTTAGGAACTATAAATCCTGTGAAACCTTTTTTATTTTCTAATCGCGCATCTTCTTGTACTTGAGCAAAAACGGTGAATACATCGGCAAAGCCTGCATTGGTTATCCAAATTTTTTGTCCATCGATAATCCATTCCTTACCATCTTCACTTAAGACTGCTTTCGACTTAGCACCTAGCGCATCACTTCCAGAACCAGGCTCTGTCAGGCAGTACGAAGCTTTGGCTTTTCCACTCACCAGCTTTGGCAACCACTCTTCTTTCTGAGCTTCTGTACCATAATAATAAATAGGTAAAGTACCAATACCCACATGCGCAGCTAAAGCCACACTGAATGATTGAGATCTACCGAAACCTTCAGACACTAAGCAGTCTGTATTGAAGTCTGTACCCATACCGCCATATTCCTCTGGAATACCCATGCCGAGCAAACCTAATTCTCCCGCTTCTTCCAAAAGGGTTATTACCTTGTCAAATTCTTTATGCTCTATGGCATCATAATTTGGGGCGATTCGCTTATCGATAAATTCATTGGCAGCTTCTATAAATGCTAACTGTTCGTCAGAACGATCTTCGATGATAAACGTATCTTGTGGATTGGTTTCTTTAACCAAAAATTCACCACCTTTTAATATTGCTTTTTTTGTATCTGTTGTATCCATATGATTGAGTTTTCTCAGTTATCAGTTTGTTTAGTTGTTTCAGATCTTAAAGTAGTTCATATATGCCGGCAATTCCTTGTCCACCTCCAATACAGGCTGTCACCATTCCGTATTTATTTTTTCTTCTTCGCATTTCGTTGAATAATTGAATGGACAATTTCGTGCCTGTGCACCCCAATGGGTGACCTAAGGCTAGCGCACCGCCATTCACATTGATGATGTCTGGATTCAAATCTGGCAATCCTTTCATCACACCGAGTGATTGTGCACCAAAAGCTTCGTTTAGTTCTATCAAATCTATATCTGACATTTCCAATCCTGCTAATTGCAATGCCTTAGGGATAGCAGCTACAGGACCTATACCCATGATTCTAGGATCGACACCTACTGTGGCAGAGGTGACCATTCTAGCTATAGGCGTTAGATTTAACTCCACGACCATTTTCTCACTCATCACCAGCACAAATGCAGCGCCATCACTCGTCTGCGAAGAATTTCCTGCCGTGACCTGACCGCCTAATTTAAACACGGGCTTTAGTTTGGCTAATACCTCCAGAGTCGTATCTGCACGTGGACCTTCATCTGTATCTATGATAAATTTTTTGGATTGTTTTTTTCCATCTTTGTAAAACACTTCTTCTACTTCTATCGGAACAATTTCATCTTTAAATTTTCCTTCTTGAATAGCTTTCACTGCTTTTTGATGTGAATGAAATGCAAAGGTGTCGCTTTCCTCGCGTGTGATACTATATTTATCAGCCACCTCTTCGGCAGTCAATCCCATACCGATATAATAATCAGGATGCGAAATTGACAAATCATAATTCGGTGAGATTTTATAACCTGTAGTCGGCACTAGGCTCATAGACTCTACTCCACCTGCCAATATGCAATCTGCCATGCCCGCTTTAATCTTAGCGGTAGCCATAGCTATAGTCTCTACTCCAGATCCACAGTATCGATTGACGGTGACACCGCCTACACTCTCAGGTAAATTTGATCGCAGAGCTATCCATCGCGCCATCTGCAAGCCTTGCTCAGCCTCTGGTACAGCATTACCTACTATGATATCATCTATTCGATTAGGATCTAGCTGTGGTAAAGAATCCAATAAATGATCTATGACTTTGGCTCCTAAATCAACTGGTGTAGTAAATCGAAAGCCCCCGCGTTTTGCCTTTCCTACTGCGGTTCTAAAACCTGCTACTATATATGCGTCCATTGCTATTTAATTTTAAATTTTGAATTATAAATTTTGAATATTAATTCTACCCTTGTATTAAAAATTAAGAATTAAAAAATCAACATTAATTACGTAATGGTTTTCCTGATGTCAATATACTCTGCATTCTTTCCAAGGTTTTCTTTTCTCCACAGAGCGAAAGAAATGCCTCACGCTCCAGATCTAAGAGATACTGCTCGCTTACACGAGTCGGTTCACTCAAATCTCCTCCGCAGAGCACATAAGCTAGTTTTTTAGAAATCAAAGCATCATGCGCACTTGCGTATTTCCCTAATTGGAATGAAGCTATTCCTGCATAGAGCGCTGCCAAACCAGTTCTACCCAGCACTAAAATATCATGACGCATTACAGGCTTTGTATATCCCGCATCATAGAGTTCTAAAACCTTTTCTTTTGCTGAGGATATGGCTCTATCCGGATTGATAACTACTGCATCTTTATCTTTTGTAAATATTCCTAGGTCAAAAGCCTCATAAGCAGAGGTCGCGGTTTTCGCAGTAGCAATGGTAGTAAATCGTTCACTCAATTTTGGAATCCAAGTATCTTCTGCGCCAAAACTATCGGATAATCTCAGGGCAAATTCTTTGGAACCGCCACCACCAGGTATGACACCTACACCTACTTCTACCAGTCCTATATAGGTCTCTGCTGCAGCCATACAGGCATCTGTATGCATAGACATTTCACAGCCACCTCCTAGCGTTAGCCCATGCGGTGCAGCTACTACTGGCACAGAACTATAGCGCAATCTCATCACCGTATTTTGGAAATGACGAACTGCAAAATTCAATTCATCCCATTCCTGCTCTATTGCCTGCATGAGTACGATGGCCAGATTAGCTCCTGCGGAGAAATTAGGTGCATTGTTTCCCAACACAACTCCTTTCCATCCGTCAGCTTCCGCTATATCCAAAGCCTTATTAATACCTTCAAGAACTTCGCCACCTATGGTATTCATCTTAGTTTGAAATTCTACACAAAGCACTCCATCTCCGATATCGTGCACAGTACAACCTGTATTTTTAAATACTGGAGTCTGACTTCGTTTATGATCTAGTAATATAAAATTTTCTCTTCCAGGAATGATCTGATAGGCCTTGGAATTAATATCATAAAAATATTGTACGCCATTCTCTAATTTATAGAAACTAGTATGCCCTGCATTCAACATATCTTCTACCCAAGAGGCAGGCTGGTGTCCATGCTCCTTCATTAGGGGTACTATATTCTCCACACCCAGAATATCCCAGTGTAGAAAAGGTCCTATTTCCCATCCAAAACCTGCTATCATAGCATCATCGATCCGATAGAGCTCATTAGAAATTTCTGGAACACGATGGGATACATAGTTAAAGATAGAATAATTCAATTTATTAAGAAAATCGGCCGCTCTATCCTTTCCTTTTGCTAATATTTTCAAGCGAGCTCGCAAAGAATCCACCAATTTAGCTTCACCTACGGAAGCAAATTTTGTTTTATCACTTGCCTTATATTCCAGTGTATTTAAATCTAATTCTAAGATGACTTTCTTGCCATCTACGGTAGTTTTTTTGTAAAATCCTTGTCCTGTCTTGTCTCCAAGCCATTTATTAGCTTCCATTTTCAATACATAATCTGGCACTTTGAACGTATCACGCGATGCATCATTTGGACAAAATTCATAAACTCCATTCGCTACTTTGATTAAGGTGTCTAGTCCTACCACATCTGCTGTTCGGAACGTGGCTGATTTAGGCTTGCCGATTAACGTTCCTGTTAAAGAATCAATTTCTGAAATGGATAGACCCGTTTCCTGCTGCAACTTAAATATAGCTGCCATAGAAAAGACTCCTACTCTATTGGCTATAAAGGCTGGCGTATCCTTGCATAATACGGGCGTTTTTCCTAGGAACTTATCTGCATAATATTCAAAAAAATGAATAACATTCTTATCTGTAAATGGAGAAGGAATAATTTCAAATAAACGTAAATAGCGGGGTGGATTGAAAAAATGCGTTCCGCAAAAATGCTTTTTAAAATCACCGCTTCGGCCTTCAATAAGCATAGATATGGGTATTCCTGAAGTATTGGTTGTAATCAATGTCCCTGGTTTCCTATAAAGCTCTACTTTTTCAAATAAAGATTGTTTGATATCCAAACGCTCTACCACTGCTTCTAAAATCCAATCGCAATCTTTGATCTCCGTTATATTGTCCTCAAAATTTCCTGTTTTAATCCTAGATACAAATGAGGTCTTATAAATAGGGGAAGGATTCGATTTTATAGCTGTCAGCAGCGCAGCATTTACTAGGCTATTGCGCTTAGCTGCATTGGCCTTTTCTTCTTCTTTCAATTCTGGTGGAATAATATCTAAAAGCAAGACTTGTAATCCCACATTAGCGAAATGACAAGCTATCCTAGAACCCATAACTCCTGAACCTAAAACCGCAACTTTTTTTATCGTTCTCATTTATGATGTTTATATTTTAATTTATAATGCTCTTTCTTATTATGAATTTATTAAAATTGTTTGCTCCTGAGCTAGCTTTTGTATTTTATCTAAACTTTTGATTAGTTGATTCATTTCTTTTTCGGTCAAAGCATCATTAACTTTTTGCTGAAAATCTAATACATAATTCTTTGACACATCACGCATTTCTAGACCTTTTTTCGTCAACTTAATTATGACATTTCGCTTATCAGATTTACTGACTTCTCGTTTGATCAATCCCGCTTCTTCCATCTTGGTCAGTGTCCTAGATAAACTCGTAGGTTCTATACCCATCTTGGGACCTAATGTCATGCTCAATGAACCTTCTTTAGGATCTATAGATAATAGCGTAAAGCCTACCACCATAGTAGAATCATACTGCGCTGCTTCCTCATTATACATTTTGGTCACTGTATTCCAAGTAGTTCTTAACAAATAATCGATTGTCATCATCTTATTTATTTAACAAAGATAGTACATTTTTATTATGCATGCATAATTTATGTATGCATAATAATTGTTAAAATCTCATATTTATTAATATATCAGGTTCACTAGTTTTATTTATGCTGAATATGATTGAATGTCACTAATTATCAGCAGAGAACATCTCTATTTTAATACTTGAGCCAAATACTCTATGTCTTTCCAGCTATTAGCAGGAAAATTGGAAAATCTAAGCTGCTTATCTTTGTTTTCAGCATACCCGTCACTGCAAACAATATTGCTCTTTAAAAGCAGATTTCTCACTTCATCTATGGACTTTAATGGATATGTGCAAAGGACAGTATCGGAAGAGTTAAGATCATGATGACTTAGCCCAAGCCAATCATTTATTGCAAAAAGAGATTGAAGAAAGTATTTCTTATCTAGCATTTCCTTATTAAGTTCCATCATTCCTTTTTCATTCATATCATGAGCAACTCTGCCCATTAGATAGATTCCCAAAACATTCGGAGTAGATGGCGTCTGGAATGTTTTATAATTTTTCAATAAATCGCCTATCGTGTTATGAGCACTTCTCTTATCGCTATAGTTTGCCACTGCTAGATTTTCTGCCACATTCCTATTGACTATCCATATACCTATACCTGCAGGAAGACCAAAAGCTTTTTGGGTTGAGAAAAAAGAAATATCTACTAGACTATAGTCTAGGTCAACAAATGGGGCTGAACTTACAGTATCTACTGCTAAAATAGATTTAGGATTTCTTTTTTTAATATTATGTATATACGCCTCATTGGTTTTAATCCCTGTACTCGTCTCATTATGAGTAATACATATTAGTTCAGTATCGGAGTGAATAAATGGGTAAAAATCAGTAAAGAACTCGGATTCATATTTAGAGGTATCTAACCCTATTCGATTAGCATAATTATAAAACTTCTTAGAAAATGCGCCATTTATAAAATGAAAACTAGATTTTGAAACACAATTTTGCAGAATTCGTTCCATAATTTCTGACCCAGAACTAGCTAGAAAAATAGCATGAGTCGAAGGTATATTCATTAAAATACGCAACTGTTCATCTAAGTGCTGATACATATACTGAAAGGCAGTTGAACGATGATACTCCGAAGCATAACCCTTCTCGTAAAATTCATTTGTCCATTTATCCACATTGAGATAAATAGCAGAAGGGCCGACAGTAAAGAAAACTTTTTCATCCATTATCTTTAATCCATTTTATTACTTCATAAAAGTCACTACATACTTCATCCGCATTGTTCACTATAGTATTTCTATATACTGTCTCAGTGTATGCAATAAAAACATCAACAGAACCATGCAATTTAGCTTCTAGATCTGTATATCCGTCTCCTATCATAAATATAGGACGTGATAATTTAAGCTCATTTAGCACCTTAACTTTACCCATATTCTGAGCAATAGGTAAATTCCTATTAAAATCAATAATTGTTTCACCTTCCAATACAAATTGATTGGCAATGATATTGGCTTCTAGAAAGCCAATTCGCTTGCAAATAGGCAAAATATACTCGAGAAAACCTCCTGAAATTACGTAGCAGTTTTTTGGGAAAATAGACTTCAAGTTAGTTAATGCTTCTATGCTAGGAGAAATAATTGAAATCAATTTAACTATTAACTCATTCAAATCAGATGTAGATGCATTTATAAGTTTTATTCTTTGTGATAATGATTCTTGAATTGAAATTTCACCTATCATTCCTAAATTAGTAATGCGCTTAATTTCTTCTTGAATAGTTTCACTCCTATTACAAATAGCAGCAAGAATGTCAAGGCTTTCTGCTTGAATAAGAGTGCTATCAAAATCCAAAATAATATTCATGGTTCAAATATAGGCATAAAAAAAAGACTGCTATTAAAGCAGTCTTGACGAAAGTTGACCGACAAGGATTCGAACCTTGAAAAACTGCACCAAAAACAGTTGTGTTACCGTTACACCATCGGTCAGTCAAAATTTAGAAGTGCAAATATATATATAAATTGATATTCCTATAAAAAAAAATGCACTGCGAGTGCAGTGCATTTTACTTTATTTCTGTATATTCTAGTATTCCCAAAAATCGCTTTCCTTATCTCTTATTTCGTTATGAATTCTATCCGACTCATACAACAAATCTAAATTGGTAGCATAAGATTCAATTCTTCGATCCTGTACGTTGGACTCTTTCATGATGTAACTATTGAAATAACGCATTTCAAAAATATCTTCCCAGCTTGTGGTATTCGCATCATTCTTAATATTATATACTTGATTAGTCGCTAATATCTTTCTTACATCTGGATAATATATCCAGTACATAGGAATATCAGCTACATACTCTCCAGCTTCATTATATTTTTCCCTCATAAAGCTTAGACCAAGAATTCTCACTACCATAGTAGAAGTTTCAATATCAAATAACCAATCTTCTTTAATTCTTAGCTTCTTAACAGTCTCCGGATTAAATGTATTGGTTGTAACCACTCTCTCTTCAAGACCTGTTTCAAAGTTTACTCTCGAGACAGTATCAATAGAAGCCCCAATCTGAGCCACATCTTGAACATTCATTGGCTCTTTGAATACTTCTCCAGCTTCTGAGGATTGATAGACTTCTATTTCTCCTTTTTTTGCAGCTTCATGTAAGATATTTACCAACCCCATTTTAGGATGAGCAAATGGTAGGTTTAATTTTTCTTGAAAGTCAATAACTCTCCATAATCTCTTCTTCCACTTTATATCTGCTTCACGAAGATGATCATAAGCTATTATCTCTCTTTCTTTAAGAGTTACCTTTTCATAGGCGCCATCTAATTTTTCTTCTAACTCGTCTAGGGGAGCAGATTCCGCACCTTCCGTCTGTGCATAAGACGCTGTAAGGAAAAGAGAAAATAATACAAACAATAATTTTTTCATACGTTATATCGTTTAATTGTTAATTACATTTTAATTTGAACAGAAACGCCAGTAATAGTTCTCATAGAACCATCTGGACCTGTCACTTTAACCTTTTCTATCATAAATACATCATTTGGCTTACATGCATTAACCGCACTAGTCCATTCGTTGCTAAATCTATCTCCGGTTACTCTACCTTCTCTTGGATCGCCATTTTTAGGAACATAGGTATATTCAAAACTATTCACCGTAAACTTCGCATCAAAATCAAAATTCTCTAATATCGCTTTTACCCCTTGCTGCACTTGTAAAGTTCCTTTTGGTATTTTGCCACCCTTTATTGTTCCTCCAATGGTTGTAACCGGGTCTGGAACTCTTTTTACTCTGTATTTGAAAGGTGTATTCTGCTTTCCATCAGATATAGTGATGGTAGCTTCACCAACGGTCGTAGCCTTCACAATATATTTACCAGGAGCTGACTTA
>Ga0078894_10001838_pt1 | contig 15935 bp, 13 predicted proteins | sample LauGreSu1BDMLBSD_2_FD_67506 | JGI IMG/M metagenome (GOLD analysis project Ga0078894, IMG submission 67506) | Freshwater lake microbial communities from Lake Michigan, USA - Su13.BD.MLB.SD (version 4) (version 4) | ecosystem: Environmental > Aquatic > Freshwater > Lake | place: Lake Michigan... | reverse complement strand
CCGGCCCAAGCACCCCGGGCCCGGCTCAGGTCGTCGGCCATCGGCGAGGAGCCGGGGGGCGGCTCAGTAATTCCGGCGCCGCGGCGGCGGCGTGTAATTGGAATTCTGCTCCTTCATCCGGAAGGTGATCCGCGCCTTCTCCAGATCGTACGGGCTCATCTCCATCTTCACGGTGTCGCCCGCGGCGATCTTGATGAAGTTCTTGCGGAGCTTGCCCGAGATGTGCGCGAGCACCACGTGCCCGTTCGACAGCTGGACCTTGAACATCGTGCCAGGCAGTACCGCCACCACCTTGCCCTCCACCTCGATCGCGTTGTTGTCAGACGACATAGGAGGACGTAAGGGCGATCCGGAGCGAGGTGTTGAGCATAAGGGAATTTCGAAACCCCTTGTAAGCCAGAAGGCGGCACCCTTAGTCAAGCTTCCCGCCCTCGCCTTATGGCCGCGCCCCCGCCTCCCTGCCCATTCCCCAAGCTCCATCCCTCGCAGCTGGTCCGGGACGACGCGTTCTTTATGAGCCTCGCCTACAATCAGGCGATCGACGCGTGGCGGGGGGGCGAGGTGCCGATCGGGGCGATCATCGCCGTGAACGGAGAGGTCGTCGCCGCCGCTCACAACACCGTGGAGGGCAACCGGGATCCAACCGCCCACGCGGAGATGCTCGCCCTCACCCAGGCGGCGGCCGCGCGTGGCGACTGGCGGCTCGACGGGGCCACCGTCTTCGTGACCAAGGAGCCCTGCCCGATGTGCTCCGGGGCGCTGCTAATGTCCCGTGTCCAGCGGGTCTGTTACGCAGTCCCGGACCCGAAGATGGGATGTCTGGGCGGCGCCACGGACCTCAATCAACTGCCCCGAATGAACCACCGCCTTGAGCTTACCGCTGGCGGGGTCCTCGAGGAGGAATGCCGCACGTTGTTGCAGGCATTCTTCCGCGGCCGCCGCGAGGGCGCCGAGGGAGGAACGGAGGGTTCGCCTTGCCCCGCGGCGCCCGGGTGCTGAGCCTCGCTGGATGCGCCGGATCAAGATCGCCCAATTTGGCCTCGGACCCATCGGAAAGGAATCGCTGCGGCTTGCCGCGGAACGCGCGGACCTAGAGGTGATCGGCGCCGTCGAGATCGACCCGGCCCTTGCCGGTCGCCCAGCCGCCGAGGCGTTGGGGTGCCCCTTGCCCACGGCAGCGCGCATTCACCCCACCTTCGCCGCGCTCACCGCGCACGCCGGTCTGCCCGATGTCCTCCTCCACACCGCCGGCTCGGACGCCACCCGCTCCTTCGCGCAGGTGATGCCGGCGCTCGAGGCGGGCGTGAGCGTCGCCTCCACTTGCGAAGAACTGATCTTCCCGCGCCTGCTCGCGCCAGAGAGGACCGGGGAGATAGACGCCCTCTGCCGCCGTACCGGGGCGCGATTAGTCGGCACCGGCGTCAATCCCGGATTCGTGATGGACGTGCTCCCGCTGTGCCTGACGGGCGTCTGCCGGGAGGTGTCCGCGGTGTACGTGGAGCGGGTCGTTGACGCCCGCACGCGCCGCCAGCCGCTGCAGGCGAAGATCGGCAGCGGGCAGGATCCGGCCGAGTTCCGCGCCCGGTTCGCCGCCGGTACGGCTGGGCACGCTGGCTTCCGGCAGTCGGCCGCCCTGCTGGCCCACGGGCTGGGCTGGCGGCTCGACGAGATTCGCGAGACCTGCGAGCCCGTCGTGGCCGAGAGCCGGGTCGTCACGCCCCACTTTGACGTCGCGCCAGGCCGCACCCTCGGCCTGCACCAGCGCTGCGTTGGCCTCGCCGGCGGGGAAACCCGGATCCGGCTCGACCTGCAGATGTACCTCGGGGCGCCCCTCCCACACGACGCCATCGTGATCCAGGGCCGTCCCGGCCTCAACGTCCACCTCCAGGGTGGCGTCGCGGGCGACGACGCCACCGTCGCCGCGCTGCTCAACGTGATCCCCTCCTTGCTGGCCGCAGCCCCGGGCGTCCGGCTGCTGACCGAGCTTCCGCTCACCGTCTGCCGGAACGCCGGTGCCACCGCCCCACTCCCCTGAAGTCTATGCCGACTGCCCGTACCTCCTCCCGCCCCTTTGCCCTCGTGACCGGCGCCGGTTCCGGGGTCGGGCGCGCTACGACCCTGCGACTCCTGCGCGGCGGCTGGAGCGTGGCCGCTAGCGGACGCAGGGCGGAAACTCTCCGGGAAACCGCGGCGCTCGTGCCGGCCGCACAGCGGGCGCGCCTCCATTTTCTGCCCTGCGATCTGGCGGATCCAGACGCCATCGCGCGCCTCGCATCGCGGGCAGGGCGCATTGCCGGACGGGTGGACGCGCTCGTCAACGCCGCCGGTCACAACATCCCGCGGCGTTCGCTCGAGATCCTGTCCCCGGAGGACTACCGGGCGGTGATGGCAGCCAACATCGACGGCGTGCTGGCGCTGGTACAGGCGGTACTGCCCACGATGCGCCGCGCCGGGCAGGGCACGATCGTGAACGTCGGTTCCGAGGCCGGCCGGCAGGCCTCGGCGAAGTCCGGCGCCGCCTACGTGATCTCCAAGTTCGGCCTGACCGGACTCACCCAGACCATCAACGCCGAGGAACGCGACCGGGGGATCCGCGCCTGCTGCGTATTCCCGGGGGACATCGATACCCCGCTGCTGGCCAAACGGCCCGCCGCGCCGCCCCCGGAGGCACGGGCGCGCATGCTGCGGGCGGAGGATATCGCGGAATGCATCTGGTTCGCCCTTTCCCTCCCGGCGCGGGCCAACGTCGAGGAGATCCTAGTGCGGCCGAGTCGGCCCTGGACCGGGTAAGACGCGGGGCCGGGGCTTGCCCCGGGGACCTCCGCCACCCAGCCTCCCGCCTCCGATGATCCTGCCCTTCACCGACCGCACCTGGCTCTGGCTGGCGGCGGCGCTTTACCTGGCGGGTTTCATCCAGGGATCGATCGCGCTCTTCAAACGGGGGCGGCCCGCCGGCGGCGCCACCTACGCGCTCATCCTTCTCGGCTACCTCGCGCAACTGGCGGGTCTCGGGCTGCGCGGCCGCGCGGTCGGCGGCTGCCCCCTTGGCAACGCGTTCGAACTCTACCAGTTCACCGCGTGGTCCGCGATCACCCTCTACCTAGTGGTCGGAGCAACCTTCCGCCTGAGTCTCCTCGGCTACTTTACGGCCTGCCTCGCCTCGACCGTCACCTTGGTGTCGCTCCTATTCCCCAGTTGGGACGCGGGCCAGCGCGTGCGGATCTTTGGCCCCAACCCCTGGATCGAGCTGCACGCGGCACTCGCGGTCTTCAGCTACGGAGTGTTCGCGCTGCTCGCGCTCACCTCGCTGATGTTCCTGCTGCGACACTTCTCTCTAAAATCTAAGCGACTCGGCGGCTGGTTCTCCTTCCTGCCATCGATCCGCGACCTCGACCATATGGGCGTGCGACTGCTCGCCGCGGGGGCAGCGATCCTTGGCTTCGCGGTCGCCGTCGGCGCGGTGCACTGGGCGCGACCGGAGACGGTCGTGAACCTCGAGAAGGTCTTGGTGACCGTGGCGGTGGCTGGGGCCGCGTTCGCGCTGCTCCTCCTCCGCTTGCGCGGCATTTTGCTCGCGCGCCGGTTCGCGGTGGCCTGCCTCATCCTCTACGCGGCTGCGCTCCTGTCGCTCGTCACCGTCGAACCGGGTCGCGGTCGCGTTCCGGCCCGCCCCGCCCCCGCCGCCCGATGAGCAACGGCCATCTCTTCGTAATTGGAGCAACGCACCACCGGACGCCTATCGAGGTCCGCGAGCGGCTGTCACTCGACGCCGACGACACCGCAGCGCTCCGCGACCAGCTCGCGGCGCTGACTGGCTTGCGCGAGTTCACGGTCCTCAGCACCTGCAACCGGATCGAATTCTACGGGGTCGCGGCGGGGCCCGAGGTCGCGGAACAGGTGGGTAGCGCGTTCTGCCGGCGGCAGAACTTTGACCCCGCCGAGTTCGCCAGCTTCCGACTCGAACTGCGCGATGCGGCCGCGCTGCAGCATCTGGTGGAGGTCGCCGCCGGCCTCGATTCGCAGATGCTCGGGGAGACGGAGATCTTCGGCCAGATGAAGCAGGCCTATGCCGCCGCCCAGGCCGCGGGGAACACCGGGCCCGTGCTGAACCGCGCCTTCCAGAAGGCGTTTCAGGCCGCCAAGCAGGTGCGCACCCAAACTGCGATCACGACGGGGCAGGTGAGCGTCGCGAACGTCGCGGTAGAACTCGCGGGCACGATCTTCGGCGGCCTTTCCGATGCACGCATTCTCCTACTCGGCGCGGGCGAGATCGGCGAGAAGACCGCCAAGGCCTTCCAAAGCCGCGGCGCCGCGTCCCTCACCGTCGCGAGCCGCCGGCTAGAGCGCGCGATGGAGCTCGCGACGGCCCTCGGCGCCAGCGCCCTGCCCTTCGAGCAGCGCGAGCCCCGCCTAGCGGAGTTCGACATCGTGGTGTGCGCCACTTCCGCCCCGGAAATCATCCTCCCTGGCTCCGCCGTGCGCGCCGCGATGGCCCGCCGACCCGCCCGACCGCTCTTCCTCATCGATCAGGCGCTACCGCGCGACATCGACCCCGCGGTCGCCGAGCTGGAGAACGTGTTCCTCTACAACCTCGATGACCTCGCGCGGATCGCGGAGGAGAATCGTGCGGCACGCGAAGCCGAGACGCTCAAGGGTCGCGCCATCGCCGGCGAAAAGGCCCGGGCGCTGTGGCAGCAGCTCGCGGCGCAGGTCACCGCCCCCAGCTCCACGCCCGCCAGCGAGCCGGCCCGGACGAGCGCCTCCGCGTCGGCCCCAGAAACCCGCTAGCGGTCTTCCGTAGCGGCCAGCTGGCGCGCCAGCCAGCCCGCCGCGTCGCGTCCCGCCGGCGCGGCAAGAATCCCGCGCAGCCGCTGGGCCCGCACCGCAGTCGTTTCCCAACGCGCCGGATCCTCCACGCAACGCCGCAGTTCCTCCGCCAACGCCCGCGCCGTCGCGCGCCCCTGGATGAACTCCGGGTACATCTCCTCGCCCAGCAACAGATTCGCGATGCCGAGGTACGGGACCCGGACCAGCATCCGCCCGAGGACGTACGTGACAGGGTGAGCGCGATAAGCGATCGCCCCGGGAATCCCCGCCAGAGCGCACTCAAGGGACATCGTCCCGCTCGACATCAGCACGGCGGAGGCGCCCACCGGTGGCGCCTCCGCCCGCGGCACTTCCCGCACCTCGATCCCGAGCATCGGCCCCGCCGAGGCGAGCAACCGCGGCATTTCCCCTCCAGGGTGCAGCGCAACCGCACGCGGCCGGCCCGACGCCAAAAACCCGGCGCGCAGTTGGGGGAATATCCGCATGACCGCCTGGCGGCGACTGCCCGGCAACAGCAGCACGGGACCAGTAGGATCCGCAGCGACCGGTGCCCGGTGCCCGGGATCCAGGAACGGATGGCCCACGAACTCGACGGGCAGCGGTGTGTCTGCGTAGCACGCCGGCTCAAAGGGAAAAATCACGGCCAACGCGTCGAGGTCGCGCGCCATCGTGAAGCGGCGCCGCGCCTTCCAGGCCCAGATCTGCGGTGAGATGTAGTAGACGACCCGCACGTCCCCGCCGCCGGCCCGCGACAGGCCGTGCTCCCTCAGCGCGGCGGCCAACCGGAGGTTTAGCCCAGGGTAGTCCACGAGGCACACCACCCGCGGCCGATGTTCGCGGATCCAATCCACGAGGGCCGCGAACAGCCGCCGGAAGTAATCGTAGTGGCGCAGCACCTCAACCAAACCGACGACCGAGGAAGACGTCAGGTCGTGCAGTAAATGGGCACCGGCCCCGCGCAGACGCTCCCCGCCCACGGCCGCGATTTTGCGGCCTGGTTCCGCCCCGAGCAACCGGGCCACCATCCGCGCCGCGTGCTCATCCCCGGAGTGCTCGCCGGCGATGACCAGCACGTCCGGCCGCCCCTCCACCGGCGGGGGCAACGGGAAACTCGAGTGGGGCGGGCGCGTCACGACCGGGATGGTCTCAGGGCGCGGTTTCGGCCGCGCGGATCTGCTCGGTGATCGCGAGCGCGACCTCGAGGGCGCTCTTGCCTAACGCCGCCCCGACCTTGGGTTGGCTGGCCCGCGCGACGCTCTCTACGAAGTGCGCGAGCTCGAGAGCCAAGGGCTCCCCCTTCTCGATCGGGATCTCTCGCACCGGGACGGCCTCGCCGCCCTTCAGGTCCCCCGCGCGCACCCGGACCGCGTGGGCGACGAGGTCGTCCCGCTTCACGAGATGCCCGGCCTGGTTCATAAAATCGAGCGAGAGGTAGGCGTCTTCCTGGAAAATCCGGATCTCGCGCGCCTTCTTCAGGCTCATCCGGCTCGCGCTGAGGTTCGCGACGCACCCGTCGGCGAATTGCAGGCGCGCGTTCGCGATGTCCTCACTCCGCGATAAGACCCGGATCCCCACGCTGTCGATCCGGGTGAGCGGGGCCTTGATCAGCGCGAGGACGATCCCGATGTCGTGGATCATCAGGTCCAGCACCACGCCCACCTCCGTGCCGCGCGGCTGGTACGGGGCGAGCCGCTCAGCGGTAAGGTAGCGGGGCCGGTTGATCTCCCGCTCGAGGAACGCCATCACCGGGTTAAAATGCTCGATGTGCCCGACCTGCACGATGCGCCCGGCCTCGCGCGCGGCCGCCAGCACCTGCTCCGCCTCCGCGAGCGAAGCGCAGAGCGGTTTCTCGATCAGCAGGTGGCTGCCGCCCGCTAGCAGGCGGAGCGCCACTTCCGCGTGCCGGTCTGTGGGCACGACGACGGACACCGCGTCGCAGGCGGCCCCCAGCGAGGCCAGGTCGGGGAACACGCGCCCGCCGTGGCGGCCGGCAACCTCCGCCGCGCGCCGCGCGTCCGCATCGAAGACGCCGACGAACTCCACCCCGGAGAGCGCCGCGTAGATGCGGGCGTGGTGCTGGCCGAGCGAGCCCACCCCTGCTACGCCGCAACGGATCTTGCTGGGAACCATCCGCGGACCGTAGCCACCCACTCCCCGGGCGCCATCCGAAAGCGCTTCAGCGCAGGACGCCGTCGTGGAGGGTGCGGGTGCCCCGGCAACGGGCGGCGTGCGCCGCGTTGTGGGTCACCAGCACGAGGGCCGTGCCCGTCGCCGCGCAGAGGCCGACCAGCAGGTCGATAACCGCCTCGCCCGTGTGCTCGTCGAGGTTGCCCGTGGGCTCGTCGGCGAGCAGCAGCCGCGGGCGGTTGATGAGCGCGCGCGCGACCGCGACCCGCTGGCGTTCTCCCCCCGAGAGCTGGGGAGGCAGGTGCTGGGCACGTCCGGCGAGGCCGACCTGCCCTAGGAGCGCTTCCGCCCGCTGCCGCGCTGCGATGTCCGGCGCGCCGAGCATCCGCGCAGCGAGGAGCACGTTGCCGAGCGCGTCGAGCTCCGGGACAAGATGGAAGGACTGAAAGACGAGTCCGAGGTATCGGCTGCGGCGCGAGGGGTCCGGCGCCGACGCGCCCCAGCGGATCGAGCCGGCATCAGGGACGTCGAGGCCCGCCAGTAGGTGCAGCAGCGTGGATTTGCCCGAGCCCGACTCCCCGCGGATCGCCAGGCTCTCGCCGGCCGCGAGCGCCAGGTCCACCGCACGGAGCACGGGGATGCGCGTGGGCCCGGTCCCAAAGGCCTTCGCCACGCCACTCGCCTCGAGGATCAGCTCACTCACTGCGCAGCGCCTCCACGGGCTTGAGCCGGCTCGCGCGCCACGCCGGCAAGAGTCCGGCCAGCGTGGAGATGACGATCGCCGCCACCACCGTCATCGCGAGGTCGGACGGTAGCGTGTGGGCCGGCAGGTCGGTGAAATGGTAGAACTGGCGGAGGGTCTCCTCGCGTCCCAGCCCGCGGGCGATCAGTCGCACGAGCTCGTTGCGCCACGCGAGCACGGTGAAGCCGCCGGCCAGCCCGAGGAGCGTGCCGGCGACCCCGATGAGGAAGGCCTGTGCGCAGAAGCACAGGGCCACACCCCGGCGACTGGCGCCGAGCGCGCCGAGCAGGCCGATCTCGCGCGTCTTGCGCACGACCGAGATTAAGAGGGAGCTCATCACGGAGAAGGCCGCGATCACGACGATGAAGAGCAGGAGGAAGGCCGTGATCGTCTTCTCGAGGTTCAGCACCCACAGGAAGCTCTCCCACTTCCGCGTCCACGGCAGCGCCTCGATCCCCGCGGGGAGCACCCGATTGACCCCGGGCAGGGCGGCGACCTCGTCCCGGCCAGGCGCAAGACGCACGTTGATGCCGTGCACCGCGCGGCCGAGCCCGTAGAGCTCTTGCGCGGCGCGCAACGTCGTAAACGCAATGCTGCTGTCGAGGTGCTGGTGGCCGATCTCGAAGAGCCCCACCACCCGGAAACGGCGCGGCAAAATCACCTCGTCCTGTTTCAACCGCTCGAACAGCAGGGGCGAGTAGAGTTCCACGACGCTGCCTAGGCCGGCGCCGAGCTGTTCGGCCACCTGCCAGCTTAGGATCACCGAGTCATCATCCAGCTCGTCGAGGCTCCCGGCGCGCACGTAGCGGCCGAGTTCGGCGACGCTGCCTACGGAGAGCGGGTCGATGCCGCGCAGCAGCGGGAAGGCGGGCCGGTTCGCCGCGAGGGCGGCCACGGGTCCCTCGACGAAGGGCGACGCGCCGACCACGCCGGGCGCGCTGCGGATCGCCGCGAGCACCGCCGCGGGATCCTCGATCAGGCCCTTCGCCTTCACCTGGATCTCGCCCTCGGTCCGCACGATCATCCGCCGGATCTCGTGCCCGAATCCACCCATCACGCTGGTCACTATGACTAGGACGCCGACGCCCAGCGCGACGCCCAGGACCGAGATCGCCGTGAAGAACGGGAAGCGCCGCCCCGCGGGGAAGAGCTGGCGGAGGGCGAGGTAAAGGTACCAGGGCATCGGGGGCGGGCCCGCGGGGCCTGCGGGGTTCAGGTGCCGCCGGGGCGGAGCTGCGGGAACAGGATCACGTCCCGAATGCTCTCGGCGCCCGTGAGGAGGATGCAGAGCCGGTCGATGCCGATGCCCATACCGCCGGCGGGGGGCATCCCGTGCTCGAGAGCGAGCAGGAAATCTTGGTCGATGTTCTGCCGCTCCTCGCCAGCCTGCCGCTCGAACATCTCCCGCTGCACGTCGGGATCGTTCTGCTCGGAGTAGGCCGGGGCGACCTCCATCCCGCCGATGATCAGCTCGAACACGTCGATCGTGCTCGGATCGTCCAACGTCAGCTTGGCCAGCGGGCACAGCTCCCGGGGCAGGTGGGTCACGAAGGTCGGCTGGATCAGCGTGGGCTCGATTCGCTTGGAGAAGATCTCGTTAGTGATCTCGAACTCCTCCCACGCCGGGTTCACCCCGAGGCCGAGCCGCTCCGCGCCGGCGATCTTCTCGGTCTTGGAACGCGTGAACCAGTCGGCGTCGCCCGTGGCCTCGCGGATGAGATCCTTGTAGCGCACCTCGCGCCAAGGGGCGCCGAAGTCGATGTCCTGCCCGCTCGGGGCGTGGCGCAGGCGCAGGCTCCCGTCGGCGGGACGCACGACCTCCCGCACCAGCGACTCGAGCAGTTCCCGCACCAGCCGCATCATCCCGCGGAAATCCGAGTAGGCCTCGTAGACCTCAAGCATCGTGAACTCGGGGTTGTGCTTCCGGGAAACGCCCTCGTTGCGGAAGATGCGCCCGATCTCGAACACGCGATCGAATCCACCCACGAGCATCCGCTTCAGGCGTAGCTCGGTCGCGATGCGGAGGAAAAAGTCGGCGCCGAGCGCGTTGTGATGCGTCTTGAACGGCCGGGCCGCCGCCCCGCCCGGCGTCGCCTCCAGCACCGGCGTCTCTAACTCAAGGAAACGGCGGTCCTCAAGGAAACGGCGGATGTGCGATACGATCCGCGGCCGCAGCAGCAGCCGCGCGCGGGACTCGGCGTTGACGATCACGTCAAGGTAGCGCTGCCGGTACACCTGCTCCGGGTCGCTGAGCCCGTGCCACTTCTCGGGCAGGGGCCGCAATGCCTTCGCCAACAGCACGAAACCGTCGACCTTGACCGTGATCTCACCGGACTTGGTGGTGAACAGCGTCCCCTGGGCGCCGATGATGTCGCCGAGGTCCAGCCGCTTGAAGGCGGCGTAGGCCGCCTCCCCCACCACGTCGCGCTTGAGGTAGAGCTGGATCTGCCCGTCCTGGTCGAGGATCTTGACGAACTGGCTCTTGCCCATGTCCCGGATCGTCACGAGGCGACCCGCGACCGCCACCGAGGCGGTGTAGTCCTGGCCCGCCACGTGCGCCCGGAGGGCCTGCGCGGAGGAATGCGTGGGGCCGAAGCTCGCGCGGAAGGGATCGGCGCCCGCGGCGCGGAGTTCGGCCAGCTTTTGGCGGCGGACGGCGTGCTGGTCGTGCGTTTGGTCGGGATGAGCGTCGGACATCGGAGCGAAGGGTCACCGTGGGCGCCGCTCGGCCGCGGGGCAAACGCAATTTGCCGGGGCGCTTGCCACCCGCCCGCGCACCCGCCACGGTTGGAGAGTGAAGCCGTCGCGCGCCCCCTACGTCGCCAGCCGTGTGCCCCTCTCCCGTCGCGCCTTCCTGCGCTCCACCGGCATCGGGCTCACCCTGCCGCTGCTCCAGGCGATGTCCCCCGTGCTCGGCCGCACCGCGCCCACGCCCGGCCCCACCCCCGGCGCGCCCCGACGGATGCTCGCGATCTGCAACAACCTCGGCCTGCTCGCCGACCAGTTCTTCCCCACCGAGGCGGGCGCCGGCTACACCGCCTCGCCCTACCTCCGCCTGCTCGGAGAGCACCGCGCGGATTTCTCGGTCTTCAGCGGCGTCTCCCACCCGAACGTGGACGGCGGTCACCCCGCGGATGTGTGCTTCCTCACCGCCGCTCCCCACCCCGGTAGCAGTTCCTTCCGCAACACCATCTCGCTCGACCAGGTCATCGCGGAACAGATCGGCACCCTCACCCGCTTCCCCTCGCTGACCCTCGGCGTCAACACCCGCACCCGCAGCCTCTCTTGGACCGGCAGCGGCGTCGCGATCCCCCCCGAGGACAAGGCGGCCGACGTATTTCGCCAGCTCTTCCTCCAGGGTTCGGCTGCCGAGGTGACCGCGCAACTGCGCCGGCTCGACACCGGGCGCAGCATCCTCGACGCCGTGGCCGGCCAGGCCAGCGCCCTCCGCCGCGACCTGCCCGCCCCGGACCGCGAGCGCCTCGACCAGTACTTCACCAGCGTGCGCGAACTCGAGCAGCGGCTCCAAGCCTCGCGCGGCTGGGAGCAGCGGCCCAAGCCCGCGGTCAGCGTGCCCGTGCCGATCGACCCGGCCAACCCCGCGGCCTATATGGAGAAGGTGCGCGTAATGTACGATCTTGCGCGGCTCGCCTTCGAGACCGACTCGACCCGGGCGATCACCCTAATGCTCGACGGCGTGAGCACCCCCGCGCTCGAATTGGCGGAGGCCACGCTGACCGACGGTTACCACAACCTCTCCCACCACGGGAAATCCGAGAAGAAGCGGGGCGAGCTCCGCCGGATCGACGAGTGGCATATGCGCCTGCTGGCCAAACTGCTCACCGACCTCAAGGCGACGCGCGAGGACGGCGGCCCGCTGCTCGACCGGACGATGGTGCTCTACGGCTCGAACTTCGGCGACGCGAACGCCCACACCTGCTTCAACCTGCCGACCGTGCTCGCCGGTGGTGGATTCCGGCACGGCCGCCACCACGCGTTCAACACCGCCCATAACTACCCGCTGCCGAACCTCTTTGTCTCGATGCTGCAGCGGATGGGCATCCCCGCGGAGCGATTCGCCTCCTCCACCGGCACCTTCCGGGGACTTGAGTTCGTCGGATGAGGCGCTGGCTCCAGCGGTTCCTCCTCGCGGTCTTCACTGCGGCGAGCGCGGGCGCGGCCCTCCCGGCCGGCGCGACCTCCTTCATCGAACGGCACTGCGCCGGCTGCCACGATGACGTGGAGCGCAAGGGCGGCCTCGACCTCGGCGCGCTGCGCCTAGACCCGGCTAACCCTGGCGATCTCGCGCGCTGGGCTCGGATTCACGACCGCGCGGCGGCCGGCGAGATGCCCCCGGAGAACAAGGCCCGGCCCGAACCGGCGGCGCTTGCGGGCTTCCTGCGGGAGCTCGGCGAATCCTTGCAGGCCGCCGAGCAGGCGCGCATCGCCGCGTCCGGCCGCAGCGGCGCGCGCCGGCTCAATGCGCTCGAGTACGAGAACGCGGTCCGGGATCTCCTCTCCGCCCCGTGGCTGCAGCTCCGGGGCCAGTTTCCCGAGGACGGCGAAGCGCACCGCTTCAACAAGGCCGCCTCCGCCCTCGACGTGTCGCACGTCCATCTCGCCCGCTACCTCAGCGCCGCCGACCACGCCTTCCGCCAAATCCTGAGCGTCCGGCACGCGCTCACGCCCGCCACAGTCACCCGTCACTTCGCCCGGGACCAACGCACCCTCACGGGCAAGTTTAGCGGCAGCATCTTCAACTCCTCGCCGGACCGGATGACCTATCCGATCCTCGACCTCATCACGCCGCAGCCCGAGGTTCGCCGACTGCAGGCGCCGTTGACCGCGGGACCGGCCGACCCGGCACAGCGGGAACGCGAGGCCGTCGGCTGGGTATCTAGCAACTACGTCACCGGGTTCACGTACCGCTGGGACGGCTTCCGCGCCCCGGTCGCCGGCCGCTACCGAATCCGCTTCAGCGGGCACACCCTCTGGGCGGCACCGGGCGGAATCGCGCAGCGGTACGCCGACGAGTCGGACCGCCGGGGGACGCCCCGCCCACCGAACCCCAACGTGCCGAACTACGACCAGCTCTCCCCGGGCCGGACCGTGGAACCGATCACGGTCTACACGCGCAACGGCGTGCTGAACCGCCGGGTCGGTGACTTCGACCTTACCCCGGAGCCGGCGGTGCACGACATCGGTGAGGTCTGGCTGCTGGCCAACGAAACCCTCGTGCCGGACGCCTCCCGCTTCTACCGCTCCCGCCCGAACAATTTTCGCAACCCGCTGATGACGCCCGAGGGGACCCCGAGCGTCGCCTTCCGCTGGATGGAGGTCGAGGGGCCGCTCCAAGACGAAACCACCCTCGCAGGGTATCGCCTGCTGTTCGGCGAACTGCCGCTGCGTCGCGCCCGCGCCGGGGAGAGCGGGGTCGCGGTGCCGGTGGTCCGCGAAGCCGCGCGCGCCGACGGCAGCCGCAATCCCGGCCAGCGCGTCGAGCCCCTCGGGGAGGAGAAGGTCGAGGTCGAAAGCGCGGACCCGGCCGCCGACGGTCGCCGCCTCCTCGCCAACTTCGTCGCCCGGGCCTACCGCCGTCCCGTGCGGCCCGGGGAGACCGAGGTCTTCATCCAGCTCTTCGACGACCGCCGCGCCGCGGGCCTCGGTTTCGCCGAGTCGCTGCTCGCGGCCTACACCGCCGTGCTGGCCTCCCCGGGTTTCCTCTTCCTCGAGGAGTCGCCCGGCCTCCTCGGGGACCACGCGCTGGCCACTCGGCTCGCTCTCTTCCTCTGGAACTCGCCGCCCGATGTCCGACTGCGCGGCCTCGCGGATGGAGGTCGGATGCGAGAACCAGCTATCCTCCGCGCGGAGACCGAAAGATTGCTCGCCGATCCCCGCGCTGAGCGGTTCCGCGACGCGTTTCTCGATTACTGGCTCGACCTGCGGAAGATGGAGGACTCCACCCCCTCGACCACTCTCTACAACGATTACTATCTCGACGATGCGCTGACGGAGGCCGCGAGTGCGGAAACGCGTCTCTACTTCGCCGAGTTGCTCGCCCGCAATCACCCGGCGCGGCTCATCGCGGATTCCAATTTCACCTACTTGAACGAGCGGCTCGCCCGCCATTACGGCCTGCCCGGGGTGAACGGGATCGCGATGCGCCGCGTCGACCTGCCCGCGGACAGCCCGCGTGGCGGCCTCCTAACGCAGGCCAGCGTGCTCAAGGTCACGGCCAATGGCACCACGACCTCACCCGTGCTCCGCGGCAAGTGGATCGTCGAGCGGATCCTCGGCATCGATATCCCGCCGCCCCCGCCCGTCGCCGCGGTCGAGCCGGACATCCGCGGCGCCGTCACCATCCGCGAGCAGCTCGCCCGCCACCGCGAAGACGCTTCCTGCGCCTCCTGCCACCGGAAAATGGATCCACCCGGCTTCGCATTGGAAAGCTTCGACGTGCTCGGCGGCTGGCGGGAACGTTACCGCGCGGTCGACGAGGAAAAGCCCGCCCTCCGCGGCCTCGGCAAGAATGGCCAGCCCTTCGCCTTCCACCTCGCGCTGCCCGTGGACGCGAGCGGCGAGCTACCCGACGGCCGGCCTTTCCGGGACATCCGCGATTTCAAGCGTCTCGTGAGCGCCGACGAGGCGGCGCTCGCCCGCAACTTCGCCCGGCAGCTGCTGCTGTTCGCCACCGGGGCCCCCGCCCACTACAGCGACCGGCCAGAAGTCGAGCGCATCCTCGCGGAAACTCGCGGCGACGGATACGGCCTGCGGTCACTCGTGCACGCGGTGGTGCAGAGCCGGCTCTTCCGCGAAAAGTGAGGCGCCCTCGAGCGGTGCCCGCGGACGTCAACCGGGACCGGCGTAGGCGGCGAGCAACGCGACGATCTGGTCCAGCTCCTCTCGCGCGCTCGGCGCGCCGACCTCCGGTGCGTGACGGTTGAGCAGGATGGCGAAGGCCAAACGCTCGCCGCCGGCGGTGGTGACATAACCAGAGACCGCGTTGGCCCACCGCAAGGTGCCGGTCTTCGCCTTCACGTTGCCCTCGGCCGCCGTGCCGCGCAGGCGGGTGCGTAGGGTCCCGTCCCGTCCAGCGATCGGCAGGGACGCCTCAAAGTCATTGGCCGCCGGATGCCGGGCCATCGCCGCGAGCAGGCCGACCGTGGCGCGCGCGGTGAGGAGGTTATTTCGTGAGAGGCCAGAACCCTCCTCAAACCGCACCTCCGCGGGATCCACCCCGGCGCGCACTAGGAATTCCCGCAACGCCTCGAGGGCCAACGCCTCACCCGTGTGGTACGCGGGAGTGGCGGCCCCACGCCGCGTTTCGCCCAGATGCCCGAAGATCAGGTCGGTCTCCAGGTTCTGGGACGGCTTCATAAAATCCGCCACCAGCTCGCGCAGCGGCGGTGACGTTAGTTCCCCCAGCGCGACCGCACCCGCGGGCACCGGGCTTGGATCGGGCCACCGCGCCGCGCGCGGCCGGCCCTCCACCGCGATTCCCTCCCGCGCCAAGGCGGACCGCAGCGCCGCCGCGTACCACTCGGCCGGGCGGGGTACGGTGACATTGACCCACTCGGGCCGGCCCCCGGCGGGTATCGAACCCCAGAGGTGCACCCGCGACTCCCCCACGAGCCGGCGCACCACCACCTGCGCAGGTGCGTCGGCAGCCACCGTCTGCAGACGGGCGAGCACTTCCAATCCGGCGTCCGGCTGGCGCCACGCGAGCGAGACCTCGCCACCGGGGACCAGCGCCGGCGTCAGACTCAGCTCCGCGTAGTTCTGCTCGAGGCTGACCCCGGAAAGCTCGGCGCCGTACCAATCGTTAAGATCGTCGACCGTCCAGCCCGAGCCTTGGGGGGGCTGGTGGAACCAGGTGGCGTCGGCGACCACGTCCCCCGCGATGCGACGCACGCCCGCGCGACGCAGGACCGCGATCACCGGGGCGAAGGTCGAGTCGAAGGGGCGGCCGGTCCCGCGGGTGCGCCAGCTGGGATCGCCCCGCCCGGCAATAAACAGGTCCCCGGACAGCGCGCCCTCGGCATTGGCCGCCACCGAGGCGAGCACCGGCGTGCGGATGCGGTACTCCGGACCGAGCACGTCGAGCGCGAGCGCGCCGGCGAAAAGCTTGCTGTTGGAGGCCGGGCTCATCAGCCGGCGGGGCTCGTGCTCGAACCAGACGCGGCCGGAAGCGAGGGAAACGACCTGCACGCCCCACAGGCCCCCACGGAAGCGCTCGCCG
>Ga0078894_10001837_pt1 | contig 15942 bp, 13 predicted proteins | sample LauGreSu1BDMLBSD_2_FD_67506 | JGI IMG/M metagenome (GOLD analysis project Ga0078894, IMG submission 67506) | Freshwater lake microbial communities from Lake Michigan, USA - Su13.BD.MLB.SD (version 4) (version 4) | ecosystem: Environmental > Aquatic > Freshwater > Lake | place: Lake Michigan... | reverse complement strand
AGAGGAGCACAGAGGAGATGATCGAGGACGCGTCAGAGGATGGGTGACGAGAGACGGTTTCCAGTCGGATGCGACCCAGCGCTGATTGATGCTGCGAATTACCGATCAAGTCGCCGACCATGGTAAACGCACATCAGCCCTTTCGGTCTTATCACCCCAGCCGTCCGCGTGCGTGCTTCTGCTTTGCCAGCGTCGGCATTGATTGCGATCGACGCGAGCAAGGTGTCCCTGCCGGCGGACGGGGTGGCAGCAGGTGCGGATTGTGGTCTGGTCGTTGACGGCACGGGTGTGGGACGGGGTGCACAAGTCGGTACTTTTGCCTTCTACCCCCGCATCCCCATCGCTATCTCCCATTCCTTTGAGATGTCGATCCCGACGTCTGGTGCGGTGCGAAGTGTTTGAAGGCGGCACACATGATTGATCACAGGTGCATACCGCTGAAGTGGCCGGGGAGGGAACGGAGGGTGTATTGCGGGTTCGGATTGTTGATGTCGAGGCCGGATTGGCCGAGCATCGCGATTTCGATGCCGATGGCGCCACGCAGATAGCTTGCCACATCCATCCGCTGCGGTGCGCGATTCCGCATGGTTTGCTGGGCGAGGTGTCATGCTGGGGAGGTCCTGAATAAACGGCCGCTGGTCGACCGTCCAGACGTGTACCGCTTTTCTGCATCAGCTCGGTGTCATAGGCCCGCGACAGTTTGGCCATTGCTGACGCCGAGGACACAAGGTAGCCCGAGCATTCCTGACGCGAGGGACAAAAGTCGTCTTGTGGCGTCAAAACGAGTTCAATTCATTGAACAACGCCGTGTTTTTCGAGGGGCGGGCCGGGCAAGAATGCCCGGGCTACCTTTTTGTCCCTCGCGTCATCGCTATCGTGTCTGGCATCGGCCGCTGTCAGAGATTGTCGGGAAGGGGCCGCCACTGGTACTGCGCTCCATCGTATGGGCCCCGGACTGGATGCCTTCGGGGTTCCATTTTTGTAAAGGCGGTGTGGTATCCGTTGCGAGCTGCCGCTGGCATTCGTGAGAGCGTTGTGTCGCATGATCTGCGGCACAGCCACCTGCTGGCGGCCGGAGTGTCGCTGAAGACGATTCCAGCGCGGCTGGGGCATCAGGGTTTCGGGACGACGGCCAACACCTGTTCCCGCCTTCTGGAGGGGCACAGGCCGAAGCTGTAGCGAAGGTGGCTGCGTTAATGAGCCGAGTGAAAAAACGCGGTTGAAAAGCTGGTTGGTGTATACGGTTGGCGGTACGCCACAAAACCACCACTGAGCATCAAACGAAAAAACCCAGTGAAATCACTGGGTTTTTTGCATTGCACTCGAATGGGCTCGAACCATTAACCTTCGGTTCCGTAGACCGATGCTCTATCCAATTGAGCTACGAGTGCCCGGTTGCTCGGGACGGAAGAGTGTACCCGGTTTTTTAAGAATGGCAAGCAGGTTCCGGATTTGATTGCGGGTTGCCTGTTCTGAGAAGTCCGAAAATACGGAACATCTTTGCCAGACAGCAGATACAGCAGACAGGTTCACTCAGCACTGCAAAAACTGGTGCCAGCCACTAACGGCCTTCCTGACGCTGCGGATTCCACGAAGGGTTGACTGCCGAACGTTTCGCCCCAACCAGAACCTGCCAGTCCTGCAGTTGCGAGCGCAGGCTGGTGACGACCCGAGGATGCTCGGCCGCCACGTTCCGCTGCTCACCCGTGTCTTCATACACTCGAAACAGCTCAAAACGCTCGTCTTCAAACCATTCAATCAGCTTCCAGCCATCCTGTAACACCGCTGCTCCCGGCGCACCGCCCTGATTACCATAATGCGGATACTGCCAGAACAGTGTCCGACTAAGATCTGCCTGCTCAGGCCGCTGCAACTGCTGTCTCAGCGACTGACCATCAAAACTGAACCTGCCGTCCGTATCCGCAACACAGAAATCCACAATTGTCGGCAGATAATCAATACTCATCACCGGCGTGTCACAGGTGACCCCCGCCGGTATGCGGCCAGGCAGACGCATCAGACACGGAGTCCGAATGCCACCCTCATACAACCACCCCTTGCCAGCCCGCAAAGGCTGATTGGATGTCGGTGAGCCTTCACTGGTGGATAATCCGCCGTTGTCGCTGGTGAAGATCACCAGCGTTCTTTCTGTAAGCTGCAATCGATCCAGCGCCTGCAGAATCTTCCCGGCCGCGAGGTCCATCGCTTCCACCATGCCGCCATAGACAGCATGGTCCTGTGACATCCGCACCTTTCGCGGTGGCTCGTCAGCAAACACGTCCCGCTCACTCAGTGATGCTCGCTTCTGTTCATACTTCTTCCGCAGATCATCACGAGCCATCAGTGGTGTGTGCACGTCATAAAATGGCAGCCAGATCAGAAAAGGGCGATCCCGATGAGTCTCCATGAACCGCACAGCCTCGCAGGCCAGCCGATCCGGCAGATGCTCACCCGCCGGACCATCGGGCAGCTTCGGATTGCCGTAAGGAGAAAAGTACTTTTTACCGCCATACGGTCCTCCCTGAGCAAGACCACCAAGGTTCACATCGAACCCCTGCTGCTCCGGCAGAAATCCGTCGCCACCAAGATGCCACTTGCCCGCAAAAAAAGTGGCGTAGCCGCGTTCCCGAAGAATCTCAGCGACCGTGGTTTCCGGCAGTGGGAGCTGCAGACTGTAAGCGGCCGGCAAATGTCGAGTATTGCGTTTCCAGGCCTCAGGCTGCGCAGCACCGATGTAGTCGGTGATACCGCTGCGCTGCGGATAGCGACCTGTGGTCAAGGCCGCCCGCGTGGGCGAACACACAGGACACGCCGAATATGCTCGAGTAAAACGCACTCCGCCAGCCGCCAGTTGATCGAGTGCCGGAGTTTCATAAAACGTGCTGCCATAACAGCCCAGATCCCGCTGACCCAGATCATCCGCGATCAGCACCACCACATTCAACGGTCGCTCATCCGCCACTGCCGCCGACAACGGCAATGCCGCTGTCAGCAGCAGCCCCGCCAGCAACAGGCGACAAAATCCCAGGGCTCGGCTCATGGACTGACTCCGGCAACCGGCAACTCGTCACACAACTGCAGTGCCAGCAGCGGATAGGCCGTTCCGCTGTAAGTGATGAAGTGCCATGAATCGGTATTGAGAGAGCGAGTCCACCAGCGGCCACTTTCCCGCTGATTGTTTTTCAGCCACACAAGCCCCTTCTGAATTGCCGCGTCACTGGCCGCAGTACCATTTTCCCGCAGCACCACAATTGCCAGCCCGGTCATGTGCCCGTCGCCTGGAGGATCAGCAAATTCCGGTTCGGCTTTCAGTTTGGCCGCACGATTGCCGCCACCCCACGCCTCAGGGGCCGCAAACGATCGAATCGACCAGCTGCCATCCGATTTCTGATGCCGCAACAGCACCTGCTGCAACTCCTGACGCTGAGCCTGAGACAAGAGATCGGGCATCCGCGCTGCAGCCCACAACAACAGCACTCGACTGTAGTCGTGCAGCGGTGGCTGAGTCCTGAGATACTGACGCAGTTTTTCCAGACCGACGGCTGTCGCGGATGCGGGGGTGCTGCGAACTTTGGCGATCCAGCCCGGAGCAGCAGCGGCAGCCATCGCTGCGACAGTTGCCTCATGGTAAGCATCCGATTCAAATGGGGGCCAGCAGTCCAGAGTTCCCCACGTGCCCTCATCCGTCTGAATCCGGAACATCAGCTCAAGCGCCGTTTCCGTTTCCGGTGACAACGATCCACCAACCGCCGCATCCCACTCCGCGAGGCCCGCAGCAATGTAGATCACCTGAGCCGGTCGAGTTGATTGTTTGAGGCGTTCCAGTGGTTCCGCCTGCAGCTTCTGCAACTGCTCAATGAAGAATACCCGGTTGGCAGCATCCGGCGGTCCCAGCGTGCGGGAGAGCTGCGGACGGATCGTCATGTAGGTGCCGTTGGTGTGGCAACTGACGCACTTCCGCTGTCCGCTCCATGCCACCGAACCATGCTCAAGATATTTTGCCGCAGCTTCGATCGACAGTTGCGCCCGCACGGGCTCGTCCGCAGTCGCCCGAGGCACCGAAATGGCTTCAAACTGGTACTGAAAATCGTCCGCCTGCAGCGGCGCCGGCAGCAGCAGACAAGCCAGCAGCGCAAGGCAGGGACAGAACTGTTTTCCGCTCATATTTCAGCCTCCAAAGGCACAGCAATCAGTGAAACGCCGGTCAGAATTTCAGACTGTAACCAAACATTTCGGATGTTCAATCACTCAGTCGGCAAGTGGACGAAAGGCTTGTTCAGTCCAGAATGCGGATACATGAAGGACCAGGGATTTCAATACCTTCCCCGCTGGCAGTCAGGCGACCGGTCTGCTGATCGATCCGAAAGATCATCAGTCTGTTGCCCGGCATATTGCCGCACAGCAGCAGCTGGCCGTCGCGAGTGATCGCAAGGTTCTGCGGCCCTTTCCCACCAGACGGCTGGATCCCAATCAGCGTCAGTCGCCCGTCCGCGGCGAGACTGTACATGGCGAGGCTGTCGTGTCCGCGATTGGTACCGTAAAGAAAGCGTCCGTTCGGAGTGATCTTCAGATCGGCACAGTAACTTTCGCCCTGAAAATCAGCAGGCAGTGTCGAGATCGTCTGCTGCTCTGTCAGAAATCCCGTGTCGGGCTGAAAGTCGAACATCGTGACGGAATTCAACAGCTCGTTGATCACATACATGTGGCGGCCGACAGGATCAAATGTCAGGTGGCGAGGACCTGCACCGGGCATGGTGCGAACAAACGGCTGAGCAGACGGCTGCAGCGCTCCTGTCTCGGGATTCACTCGGTAACACAGCACCTGATCCGTGCCCAGATCCGCAGCGTAAGCAAACCGATTATCCGGGCTGAAGACAAAACAGTGTGCATGAGGTTCCTGCTGGCGCGACGGATTGACACTGCTGCCGCGATGCTGAACAAAGGCAGAAGGTTCAGAAAGCGACCCATCCGGCTGAATACGCCACGCAACGACGCTGCCCGAGGCATAATTGGCACACAGAACCATGCGACCACTGCGATCGACCTCGACAAAACAGGAGGCGGTACCGCGAGTCGTACGGCGATTGACGGGCGTCAGCATTCCTGTCGCAGCATCCAGCTTCCACGCTGCCAGCTCTTCCGTGGCAGGACCACCGAAGGTCTCTGCGTGAATGCTGAACAACTGGCGACGATCGGGCGAGACATCGAAGAAAAATGGCTGGGGCACGGGGGACGTGCGGTGCACCTGAGTCAACCGAGCGGCAGACTTCTGCAGGCGGAAAGCCGTAATGCCACCCTCCGCGCCACTGGCGAACGACGACACCAGCACCAGCGGATCCTGGGCCTGACACACCACAGAGAACCGGCCCTGCATCAGCAGGGTTGCCACCAGCACACTGCGACACATCCACGACGGAATTCTGCACTTTTGCCACTGCATGACAGCCCCCTCCTCCCCTTCAAACAACTGATAAACAGGATCCCCGTGATCGGATCCACTGCATCTCACCAGACCAGTTGCTGAATTCCAACTGCCGGCCGAGAATTTTTTCCGGGCAGGCTCAGGTCAGTACCAGCAGGCCGATTTCGTAGAACAGGATTACGCCAAGCACGTCAATCATGGCGGCAATCAAAGGATTGGACATGATCGCCGGATCCATACCAAGTCGGCGAAACAGCAGCGGCAACAGGGAGCCGGCGGATGTCCCAAGAGTCACCACCATGACCACCGTGGCAGCAATCACCGACGATTCGTACATGCTGCGTCCGAACCACAGCCACGCCACAGTGAAGTCGAGAAAGGCCAGTGCCGATCCCAGACACAGGCCGATCAACAGCTCGCGAGCCACCAGCGGCAGATCATTCACCAGGTTCGAACTGCCGCGACCTGCAGACGGCCGCAGCGCAAACATGCGAATGAACAGCGTCGCTGACTGCGAACCGGCATTGCCACCGCTGGCCATCACCAGCGGCAGAAAGAGCAGAATCAGAGACGACAGTCCTGTGCCCACCTGAGTCGCCTGAGGAGAGTCTGCGGTACCGCGGTAATGATCGATCACGTGCGCGTTCATCAGGGCCACAAAAGACAGAAACAGCAGCCAGACTCCACGCTTCCAGAGAATCTCGAACAGCGGAGATTCCTGGTAGGTATCTTCGAGCGGTGCCATGGCGCTTTGCAGATAGGCGTCCTCCGTGGCTTCCTCCTGCACCACGTCCAGCGCATCGTCGTGCGTTACAATGCCGACCAGCCGATCGGAATCATCGACGATCGGGACGGCAATGAAGTTGTACCGCCCAAGCATTTCCGCCGCCACCACTCGCGGCTCTGTCACTCGCACACGAATCGGATCACGCTTCATGATCTCGGACAGTCGAGTTTCAGGGCGGGCAAGTATCAATTGTCGCAGCGAGATAACACCTTCCAGATGGCGATTTTCGCCAAGGATGTAAACGTAATAGATGCTTTCACTGTCCGGAGCCTGCTGCCGCAGGCGAGCGAGGGCATCGAGAACAGTGATGGAGGCTGGCAGGGACGCATAGTCCGAAGTCATGACAGCGCCCGCACTGTCTTCGTCGTAGGACAGCATCCGCCTGATTTCGTTGCGCTCGGCCTGCGCGATCAATCGCAGTGCATTTTCGCGACGACCCTCAGGTATACGCGACAGCAGGTCGACGCGGTCGTCCGCCGACATCCATTCGAGCAGATGGGACAGGCGTTTCTCGTCGAGCGACTCTGCGAGTTCCGTCTGACGCTTCAGCGAAAGAAACTCGAAGATCTCAACCCGCAATTGATCGTCGGCCTGATCCAGAATTCGCCAGACCTGCGGATCTTCAAGCTCTTCAAGAATCTCGGCGACAGAAGCCGGATGCACCACCCCGCAGAACGCCGCCAGGCCCTGAACGTCATCCTCCTGAACCATCTGCATGAGGTCGGGAAGAATGAGGTTTTGCCAGGCGTCCCGCATGGATCATCGCCTCCTGATTTGATCAAGCTGAGACGCAGCGGCGCGGGCTTGAAAAAAAATCCCTGCGGGACGCTTCCAGCAGGGATTCGGGGAATCAACTGAGTGATACCACCTGAGGTGGTAATCGTTGGAGCTTCTTCAGCGTTTTGAGAACTGGAAGCTGCGACGGGCTTTCTTGAAGCCATACTTCTTGCGTTCAACCATGCGGTCGTCGCGAGTCAGCAGGCCGGAAGTTGACAGGTCATGATGCCAGTTCGGGTTCATACCCTGCAGTGCACGAGCCAGTCCGAGGACGATTGCGCCGGTCTGACCGGTGATTCCACCACCCTGAACGCGGACGGAAATGTCGACCTGACCAACCTTGCCAACCACCTTCAGCGGAATCATCACGCTTTCACGGTCACGCTCGACACGCAGGAAGTCTTCCAGCGGGCGACCATTCACCACAAACTGTCCGTTGCCTTCCTTCACTCGAACACGAGCCACGGAGGTCTTGCGACGACCAGTGCCCATGGCAACACCGAACCGGTCGATCTTGCCACGAATGGTTGGCTGGAAGGTTGACTCAGCCACAGCACCGCCCGACATCGTCAGTTCGGGAAGCGTCGATGATGGGACTTCAGGAGCAGTCAGGTCACCCGAACTCATTGAAAAATCCTTGGACTATGATCGAGATTTCCGAAAGGCAATCCGGAGGTTCAACGATTGCCTGAATCCATTGCGTGGCGCAAGACCACGGTTCACTGCAGGACCAGCCTGCCGATGCCTCAACGAGGCAGCAGATATTCCGGGAACGGCTTGGGCTGCTGCGACTGATGATCATGATTCGGGCCGGTGAACACACGCAGCTTTTTCAGCATGTGACGACCAAGCTTGTTCTTCGGAAGCATGCGTCGAACAGCTTCCTGAATCAGAATTTCGGGGCGATGCTGCAATGCCTGAACCGCCGTACGAACACGACGACCACCCGGGTAGCCGGTGAAACGGTCATATTCCTTGGTCGCCATCTTGGTGGTCAGGTAGGGAATTTCGGAATGCTGCATCGGGTTACCACTGAACCGAACACGCTCGCAGTTGACCACGATCACGTAATCACCAGTGTCCACATGTGCCGTGTAACCGGGCTTGTGCTTGCCCATCAGCACTGTCGCAATCTGAGTTGCCAGACGGCCCACTACCTGATTGTCGCCGTCGACCACGAACCATTCGCGACCTGCGACATCTTCCTTCTTCGCCATCCATGTTTTGCCAAGTGCCAGCATGGAACTTTTCCTTGCTCGCCAATTGTGCGAGCTGTGAACTGATCTTAAACAGCAAAAAACCTGATTTCAGCTATCTTCCAGACCCACAATCCCCAACACCCGACGGACCTGAAAGATCTTGGGTTATCGGATTTCCGGAGTGGAAAGTGGAGCAGTCTACTGATTTGCAGGGGCAGAATCAATGCAGCAGGTGCCAAAAGGAGTGGCAAAAGCGGTGGATCGTGGGAATCCTGAAATCCAGGAATGTCCCAGTCCCCGGCAGTTTGTGCCGGAAAAATCCTGACAACCAGCAGAATCACACGGTGACCGGCGAGTCGATGTACTGGTAGAAGACATTTCGCTGCCGCGGAATGTAACCCACATTCTCAATACAACGACGGATCGTTTCCACCGTCAAATGATGCACCGTGCCTGCCTGCGACACCACATTTTCCTCAATCATCAGGCTGCCCATGTCGTTGGCACCAAACAACAGCGCCAACTGCCCAACCTTCTCACCCTGCGTCACCCACGAGGACTGAATGTTCGGGAAATTGTCCAGATACAGCCGACTGACCGCCTGCGTCTTCAGATACTCAAACGCCCCTGCCGGGGGGATGTGTGCCATGTCCGTATGTTCAGGCTGAAAGGTCCAGCAGATGAACGCCGTGAAGCCGCCGGTTTCATCCTGCAGCTGCCGCAGACGCTCCAGATGCTCGATCCGCTCCTGCAACGTCTCCACGTGACCGAACATCATCGTCGCCGACGATTTGCCGCCCAGCTCATGCCAGACCCGCATGACGTTGAGCCAGTCGTCCGTCAGCACCTTGCCGCGAGTAATCGACTTGCGGACTCGATCAACCAGGATTTCGCCACCGCCACCGGGCAGACTGCCAAGTCCGGCTGCCTGCAGCCGTTCGAGCACCGTCTTCAGCGGCAGCTTACTGATCTTTGTGAAGTGATGGATTTCCGGAGGACTGAAGCCGTGAATATTGACCTGCGGGTAATGCCGGCGAAGTGTACTGAGCATTTCCTCGTACCATTCCAGCGGCAGCTTCGGGTGCAGTCCGCCCTGCAGCAGAATCTGGTCACCTCCCAGAGCCACCGTTTCCTCGATCTTCTTCAACAGCACATCCATTGGCAGCACATAGACTTCCGGATGGTTTGGCGGTCGGTAGAAGGCGCAGAAATCACAGACCGCCGTACACGCATTGGTGTAGTTGATATTGCGATCGATGTTGTACGTGCGGAACGGTTCCGGATGCAGTCGTTCGGTGACACGGTTTGCCGCAGCCCCCAGCGCGGTCAGATCGGCTGACTGCAGCAGCTGCAGACCTTCGGCCGGAGTCAGACGGTCACCTGCCGCAGCTTTGTCAAGCAGGTACGAGTTCTCTGAAGATGAGTTCGACATCGGGGTTCACCAGGTGGTGCCGAGCGGCGAGGCTGCAGAACAGTCGCAGTCCGTTTTTCTCGGCAGAGGTCAGATGATAGTGCAGATTTCGAGTGAGGTAGCGATAGGCTGTCTGCTGATCCAGCCCCAGTCGAGGGGCTTCTGTGCGAGCAATCTCAGCGGCCATCCGCAGCCCTTCATCGCGGGCCGCCGCGAGCGCTTCGTCGATGCCTTCGGTGTCCACATCCTGCCGCGCCACCCACATCGCAAACACAAACGGCAGACCCGTCCAGTTGTTCCAGAACTGACCGAGGTCGATGATTTCAGCGAACTCACCCGGAGGCTTGTGCATGGCGCGATCGCCGATCAGCAGCACGGCGTCCGCCTGTGTATCCGCAGTGGTGCACTGCATGTTCAGCGGCTCAGTTTCCGGGAATACACCGTAATGCTCGGCAAGAATGACCTTTGTGAGCGCTGCGCTGGTCCGCGAGCCTTCATCCAGAGCCAGGCGGCGGATCTGCCCGGGATGCACGCGGCAGAAGAGTTTGACGCTGAGCACTTCACCGCGAGCCGCCACGCAGGCGTCAGAAATCACCTCGTACCCGGGTCTGCGAAAATATTCGACGGATGGGATCAGCGCCACATCCAGTTGACCGGCCGCCAACTGGTCAGCCAGACGACTGGGGTAATCCAGCGTCAGTGACGCTTTGGGGGCGTGGCTGGCCAGAGTCTGCACCAGTGGGCGCGAATTCAGGTAGCTGACAGCACCAATACGCAATTTGCGAGTCCTGCCGAAATCGGGGGTATCCAGGAGCCTGTTCATGGTATTACCTGTGAAATCACGACATTCCACGAGCATTCAATAGTGTAGTTTGCGAACCGCCGGACTCAAATCGTGCATGCCGAATCCGCAGAAACCGACACAGATGAGAATTCCGGGGGGAAATCGTTCATTGATCAGACCGAAGTCCGGGGCGGTCGTTAACCCGGAAAACGGGTGCGGCGGCCATTCGCGGGGCCAAATGCGGCAAAATGTGTGTGTTTCCGTTCAGCCTTTGGCTCCTGTGGAAAGGTTCACCCGCGAATTCTCAATATGGGATCCCCCCGTCCGGATTGAATTCTTCATTTGTGTTTGTCGGGCTGACCGCTTCAAATATGAGTCTTGACTCGCCGGTCGGACATTCTGTCCGCCTCACTCCTGCTGAATGCTCTCACGTTCGGATCCTGCCACATGACTGAAACACACACCACCGCTGATGCCGCGGTTGAAGGCCATGCGTCCTGCTGTCAGGGGGGAACAGCCTGTGGTCCCGGCGACACGCCTCGTCGCGGCCTGTTGATTCAGGGGCTGACGGCGCTGATCAGTACGGCCCTGATGGCGATCCCGGCAACTCTTGGCGGTTTATTCTTTCTGGATCCGATACTGCGGAAGAAGCAGGCCGCCGGTGCCGCGGGCGGTGCGGGGGCTCGCAAGGATGAGCAGGGCTTTCTGCGTCTGGACGTGAACCGGGAAGCGATCCCGGCCGACGGCACGCCGGTGTCGGTCACGGTCTACGACGACATTGAGGATGCGTGGAATCGATTTCGCAATGTTCCGGTGGGCAGCATCTGGTTGCGCAAGGTTGGCGACGGTCCGATCCTGGCATTCAGTTCGGTATGTCCGCATCTGGGCTGTTCGGTGAATTTTCGCCGGGCGGAGAACGATTTTTTCTGTCCGTGTCACACCAGTGCCTTCGGTCTTGATGGGCGCAAGTCCAACGAGGTCCCTCCGCGGGATATGGATGCACTGGAGGTCTCGATGCGAACAGCCGGTCAGGCGGACGCTGCGGGCACTGAGATCTGGGTGAAATTCCAGAACTTCCGCCGTGCCACGGCTGAGAAGATTCCGGTGTGACGGCGCAGGTCGTCCGGGTGTCGATACTGGCTTGCCAATTCCCGCTGCCGCGACAGCGTTACTGATTCTCGGGGTCTGATGTGATGAATGCACTGCTGAGCTGGCTGGACAATCGTGTCGGCGTGAAGTCGCTGATGCATGAAGCGTTGTACGAGCGCGTACCCGGTGGAGCTCGCTGGCGGTATGTCTGGGGCAGTACGCTGGTGTTTACCTTTACGCTGCAGGTGCTTACGGGCTTCATGCTGTGGTCGGCCTACAGCCCCAGTACTCGCACCGCATGGGAAAGTGTGTACTACATTCAGCACGAGATGTTTCTGGGCTATGTGATTCGCGGTCTGCATCATTATGCAGCCCAGGCGATGGTGGTGCTGATGGCGATTCACCTGATGCAGGTGGTGATTGACGGCGCCTATAAGGCTCCGCGGGAGATCAACTTCTGGCTGGGTATTGTGCTGATGATGATCGTGCTGGGATTGTCCCTGACCGGTTACCTGCTGCCGTGGGATCAGAAGGGCTACTATGCGACGCAGGTGACCACCAACATCATGAGTGCGACTCCGGTGGTGGGTGCTGAGGTGCAGATTCTGGCGCAGGGCGGGCGTGATTACGGTCACCTGACTCTGACTCGCTTTTTTGCAATGCATGCCGGCATGCTGCCTGCACTGCTGGTGGGTTTTCTGGCCCTGCACATTTATGTGTTTCGCCGGCATGGCCTGACGGTGCATGATCCAAAGCATGCTCCGGATACCACATTCTGGCCGGATCAGGTACTGAAGGATGCGGTTGCGTGCCTTGCGGTGCTGGCGACGGTGCTGGTGCTGGCTGTGCTGCGTCCTGCCGAGCTGAGTGCCCCGGCTGACCCCGCGGTGAAGTTTGATGCGGCGCGGCCCGAATGGTACTTCCTGTTTCTGTTCCGGTTCCTGCGATTCCATGCCGTGGAGGCACTGGGTCTGACCTTTGGCGCGATCATTGTCCCCGGTGTGATCATGGGGATTATTGCTGTGATGCCCTTGACTGAGCGTCTGCTGGGGCGTTTCGGGCATCTGGTGAACAAGGGCTTCATGTGGCTGCTGGCCATCGGTGTTTTTGCTCTGACCGTGCTGGCCTTTTACGAGGATGCGAACGATCGCGGACATCAGGCTGCACTGGCTGAAGCGCATCGGGATGCGGGGCGAGCGATTGAGCTGGCGAAAGGTCCGGACAAGATTCCTGTGGAAGGTGCTGTGACCCTGCTGCGACAGGATCCGTTTACGCAGGGCCCCCGCCTGTTTGCTCAGCACTGTGCCAGCTGTCATCGCTGGAATGGTCATGACGGTCGCGGATCGTTGATTACGGATGCGCTGCAGCCGGGACAGTCAGGGGCTCCCCCGCTGACACCGCCCACCGCCGCAGACCTCGGCAACTTCGGCAGTCGCGAATGGATGCGGGCGATCGTACTGGATTACTCGAACCACTTCCGCTGGCTGAAGAATGCCGGCTGGTATGCGGAAGCCAGACAGAAGACGGCAGCCGGTGAGTCGGTCGATTTTGTGGATCCCGATGGTTCAGAAATGGCCAACTGGACTGCCGACAATACAGAGTCACTGAAGTCGGCCGAGAATGCAGACAACGTGACGGCACTGGTGGAGTTTCTGGCAGCGGAAGCCGGCCATGCTCAGACGCAGTACGACGCGGCACTGGTGCAGAAGGGCCGTGGTCTGGCTGTCGACGGCAGCTGGGCCGGAGCTCTGAAAGGGACATCGTGTGCGTCCTGTCACGAGACGATCAGTCAGGAATTCCCCACAGCTCCGGATGATTCCAGCGCCAGTGGTTACCCGATCATGGCGAAGTATGCGTCTGCGGCGTGGCTGAAGGATTTCATTCGGAATCCCGGTGCGGCCCGGCACTATGGTGCCAAAAATCGGATGCCGGCATACAGTCCGCAGCAGCTTTCCGAATCAGAGCTGGATCTGCTGGTGCGGTGGATGACGAAGGAGTATGCGGCATCGACGGTACCGGATTATCCCAGTCAGCTGGAGGCGTTGAATGCGGCCATGGGTGGCACAGCAGCGGCCCCGGCAGCAGCGGAACAGCCTGCAGCAAAGGCTGAGGAGGCGGCAGCGAAGGCTGAAGAGCCGAAGGCGCAGTGATTCCGGCGGTGCAGCGCAAGTTACGGGCCCGTTTGTTGTCAGGCTGCACGTGCGGGACAGGCGCGTCCGTTTCAGTCCAGCCATTCATGAACGGCCAGTACGGGACATTCAGCGTGCTGCAGAATCTGTTCGGTGGTTGAACCGCGGAGGGCATCCAGCAGACCATGGCGTCCGGCCGTGGTCATGGCGAGCAGATCGGCGTGGACCTGCCGGGCCTGCTGCAGGATGGCACTGACAACCGATCCGGTCGTGGTGTGCCAGTGATACTGCACATGGGCACTGCCGGGCAGACTGACACCCGGCGAATCCGCCGGGTTGCCAGCGTGCAGCAGATGCACATGACATTCGGGAACATCCAGCGCGGCGACGATATCGCATACGACTTCGATGGCGGGTTCCGGATCGGGTTCGAAATCGATTGGCACGAGGATATTCCTCAGCTGGACTTCCCCGGTGTCTTCGCTGACAAAGCCCGGGGTGCCCACTGGAAGAAACAACGTGGCACCATCACTGCCGGCGTTGATGCGTCCCGCCGTGGTCTGATGCAGCCAGCGATCCAGACCATGACGCTGGTGAGTGGCGAGGACGAGCAGATCAGCGGGGTGTTCGTGGAGAAACCCGAGAACTCCGGAGGCGGGATCGGGATCAGCGACTGAGGCTTTGCCGATGCGAACACCGAGGGCAGCGACATCGGAGCGTGCAGCGTGCGCGGGCAGCAGGCCCCAGCGGGCCAGAGTATCGCGGACCGCCGGAAAGCTGGACCAGTCCGGCTGCCGATCTTCCTCACGTTCCACGTGCAGGATGGAAAGCGAGCTTTTTGTGGCGCAGGCCAGACGCAAAGCATGTGCAAAGGCCACAGTGCTGCCTGCACCAAAATCTGTGGCATGCAGCACATGCCCGATGGCCAGTCCGTATCGCTCTGACATCTCAACGCTCCTGAAATCGCCGGCTCTGGTGTGAACATACCGCAGTCCGGAGAAATGTGTGTGAGCGCAGTTGCGTAACTCAGGCCGTTTTCAGAAACAGGGAAAACAAAATCACGAATGAATCCGGATGGGCTGGGGTTTCCCGACCACGGCGACACGCGAATCCTGCGAAAAATGAGGTGCGTGCAGATTGGGCGTGTTCTGAGGGGGCATGGATATTCAGACCGGACACAAGTCCCGCTTTCGCGGTTCCGTGAAGGAGCAGCGTTTTTCGCCGTTTTTGAAACATCGGACACCCGTCTGCGGGCGCTGGCATGTCCTGTGCTGCAAGACAGCCGCATTTATTGAGGAATCCTGAAAATTCATGGCGGACGGCCGAGCTCGGATGGCCTTTGCGCTGTGCGAGACCGTGCCGGCTGGGTGTGTCGCAATGCGCCAGGACTTCGCGATGGACCAATCATGCGATTCACCGGTACGCTCAAGTCGTGGAATGATGATCGCGGTTTCGGGTTTATCGCAGTTGACCGGGCCCGTCAGGACGTTTTTGTTCATATCTCACAATTCCCCGCAATTTCCGGTCGTCCGCAGGGTGGAGAGCGACTGAGTTTTGATGTTGTGGCCGATCGTGATGGCAGGTTGCAGGCTGTCGCAGTACGGATATTGCCTGCGGCTGCTGCTGTTCGCCATGACGAGTTACCGGCGGCATGGACAATTCCCCGACTGCTGATCCTGCCGATCTTCGGCACGATCTACGGTGTTGTGGCCAGTCTGTGGGGGTTCTATCCGTGGGTGCTGACGGGTTACGTCGCGGTCAGTCTGGCCACATTCCTGGCGTATGACCTTGATAAGAGTGCGGCGATGCAGCATCGCAGGAGGACTCGCGAAAGGACTCTGCACCTGCTGTCGCTGCTGGGAGGCTGGCCCGGCGCCATGGTTGCTCAGATGTGGCTGCGTCATAAATCATCAAAGTCGTCCTTCATCGCGAAGTTCTGGTTGACAGTAGTCTTCAACATCGTGCTGTTCGTGCTGCTGCATGCCGGTGTGGCATGGAAGAAATCCGGGCTGAATGAGGTTCTGCGTGAATCGTGGCGGACATCACAGAGGTGATGAAGTACCCCACTGTGCTCAGTCTGAATGAGCAGGGGCCATCCCCGGGCAAGCCGTTGGATTGCATTCCGGGAGGGCGCCGGCGGAAATGCGGGATGCAGGAGCTTGAGAGGTGTTCGGCTCGGCAGGAGCCTCGCCCTCCCAAGCGGGCGAAGGGGACGGTGGAAATGCGGGATGCTGCGGCCGGGGAGATGTTCGGCTCGGCGGGAGCCTCGCCCTCCCAAGCGGGGACTTTGCTATTACTGAACACTGAACACTGAGCACTGAGCACTGAACACTGAGCACTGAAC
>Ga0078894_10001836_pt1 | contig 15943 bp, 14 predicted proteins | sample LauGreSu1BDMLBSD_2_FD_67506 | JGI IMG/M metagenome (GOLD analysis project Ga0078894, IMG submission 67506) | Freshwater lake microbial communities from Lake Michigan, USA - Su13.BD.MLB.SD (version 4) (version 4) | ecosystem: Environmental > Aquatic > Freshwater > Lake | place: Lake Michigan... | reverse complement strand
AAAACTGAACAAATTTTCCACTCACCTTCCGAAACAAAACAAGCAACGGAAAAGGCAAGCCATTGGCCCGCATAATTTGCAGGTCTTCTTTGCTTTTGGCCACCAAATTACTGAGTTTGGAGCTCGCCCCACCCTGGCGCATCAACATCAGCACCTGGGGCAAGTAATGTATTTTTAAATGGGGCGTTCGAAACACCCTCAAGATGAAATCATAGTCTGCGGCAATGCGGTAACGGGTATCAAAGCCTCCCACCTTTGCATACACCTCTTTTCTAAGAAAAAGCGTGGGGTGCGGCGGCATCCAGCCTTTACGCAATAAAGTGGGAGCAAAAACCTCACTTTGCCAATGGCGCAAAACCTTTGTTACATCTGCAGCCTGCACGTATTTTAAATCACCATAAACGCCATCAATAGTTGTTTTGAACGCTTGTTCTACTTGACTGAGAACTTCAGCATTCGGGTAAAGGTCATCGGCATGTAACAAACCAATCCACTCGCCACTGGCCCTACCCACGGCCTTATTGAGCGCATCGTAAATACCGTGGTCTTTCTCCGACACCCAATTGACCCGAGCATCAGAAAGACTTTCTAGCCATTCTAAAGTACCATCGCTTGAGCCACCGTCTTGCACAATCCATTCCCATTGGGTGTAGGTCTGCGCGCAAAGACTCGCGTAGGCGTCTTTGAGCGTGGTTAGGGAATTGTAGGTAACGGTGAGGATGGAGAGGGACACTTGCAAAATTGATTGCTAATTTATGAATTCAGTTGTCGCAAATTTTGCAATAACTTATTAACGGTAGTTCTAATTGACTTCAGACATTAATGCATTAGCCAATATTCTTTGACCCGACTCATTCAAATGAATATTATCCCTATAGTTTTCTGAACTAAACGGATAATCTAAACCCTTAATTATTTTTACATTGTTCTCGTTAGCCCAGTTCATGATCTCCATACCTTGTTCATTGTAATTTTTCTGTTTTAATTCTTCGGAATCTGGGTGTAAATAAATTGTAAAAGGAATTTTTTTTGATTTCGAAATTTTTAAAAGGGCATCAAAGCCACTATTAAATTCAATTCCTGCTTTAATAATTGTTTGGTTAGCTTCAGATTCACCAAAAATTCGAGGGAGTAGGTAACGGTCTATCAATTCAATCCAAGCCAAACTGTATTGCTCACTTGGATAACTTGACATCTTACCAACAACCGGAACAAAATCCATATTGTCGTGAGAATCATGGCTACTGCAAACCAAAATCATTTTTTGAGCTTTAAAAGTGCCATAATGATTTAAATACGCTGCAATATTATCAGGCCCCCAACTACCTGCAGAGATATTTAATACTTGAAACGGAGTATTCTTTGAAAGAATTGAAGTTGCTAAAGAATCTTGTTCAGTGATTACACCTCCGTTTATAACCGAGTCACCCAAACCAAGAATTCTTTTTTTCTTTTTACTAGGTGAATTACTTCTTTGAGAAAATTCATTGAATTTATAATTTTTACCAAATCTCTTCCCTTCTTGATTTGGAAGCGTATTGTATTCAAATTCTTTACTTGAAAAGTAAAGGGGTGCATTACAAAACCCATATAAGCGCAGGCCAATTTCTCCTACAATGAATAACACTAAACTTATCCAAAATAACTTTTTTAAATTCTTTTTCATAATTCTCGATTCCTTAGAAATTGTGCCGGATTGCCCTGATAAATAGAATAAGCTTCCAAATTTTTGAAAGCGCAGCTTCCTGCAGACAATACCGAATGTGACCGACAAATTACATTTGGACCAACAATAGACTTGGCTCCAATCCAGACGCCTTCTTCAAGGGTTATTGCACCTGTTATTAAATCAAAACTTGATGTTTTATAATTATGATTTCCTGTAAGTAGAAATGCACCTTGGGAAATACACACATTAGACTCAATGGAAACCTGAACAAGGTTATCTATCCAAACTCCCTCACCAATCCATGAATAAGCCCCTATACTTAGTCGCCAAGGTTGTTTGATGTTTACATTCGGCTTGATAACAACCTTTTTCCCTAGTCTGGCTCCAAACAAGCGAAGAAGCATTGCTTTGAAAGCACTTGGATAAGGTAAAATAGTTTGAAAAAAGATCCGCGAAACAAGCATCCAAACCAATCGAACGGGTAAAGACTTCCCATGATGGTATTCTGGATTTGAAAAAGAAGATAGGTCTGTAGTTTTCATGGTCTTATTTTTCAAATAGTTGGAGATATATCGTTTTGTTAGCTTCGAACGGAAGCACAATCATTTTTTCATAATACGCCGCGGAACCCCTACACCATTCATCATAGTGTGCTTGGTCCATAGCGGCGAGTTCGGCAAGCGCCAGCGGTAAATCTGTAAGGATTACATCCCAGCCTGCTTTTTGCGCTGCTAAATCTTGCCATGGGGTGTGCTTTGAAATGAGCACTGGGCGGCCTTGGCCAAGGCTTTCCACAATAGAATGGCCGTAGTTTTCTCCCTCGCTGGGCAAAAGCAAGGCATGAGCAGCGGCAAGATGCGCAGCTACCTCATCAGAGGGGCAAGGCCCATGGTAGTTGACTTTGATATTTGTGGGCAATTGCGCAATTACTTGCAAACACTCGTTCCAATACGCTTCATTGTAGCAAGTGCCATAAAGATATAATTGAATCTGCGCTTTTTGAGAGGCCAAGGCTTTTAAACCGTGTAGCGTGCCTTTTTCAGGGGCAATGCGCCCAACAGAAACGAGCTTCAACAAGCCTTCCACTTTACTAATATCCTGAGGCGCTAGTTGCTTGAGGCGCGCTAAATTGGGCACCACCTGCACATTCATTTGGCCGCCAAGTACTTTTTGAATATCTGTTTTCTCCACCTCAGAAGTAGCATGAAAAATCACATGCGCGTAGGCAGAGAGCCAACGCATCCAGGTCAAGAAAAGGTACTTCTTGAAGGGCTTAACACCCAAGGCATGCGGACTGAGCATACCCCTCGCTGCAACCACAGTTTTCAGGTTTAATGCCTTACCGATTGAAAATGGCCAGCGCGAAAACGCTTTAGAGTAAATGCCATTGATGTAAAGCACATCTGGCGCAATGGCTTTGAGTTGCGCTGCAAGAGTAGCTTTGGATAGGTTTTGTTCGGAACAATAATACACCTCACATTGCTCACTAAACTTCACCCAAGTATTGGGTGTAATTCCTTCATAGGCTTCGGTAGCGCAATAATCGGTATTGCGGGTAAACACATAAAACTGACACTCAGGCAAGGCTTCAATAAGGTTGGCAACCGAACGCACTGGCCCACCGGAGTTGGTGCCGGGTAAAAACCAATCTATGGACACAAAAACGCGGGTCATTTTTCTTTGGGCAGCAAGCTGCGGTATACCTTCAAATATTGCTGCGCCACCACTGCTGGGTCAAAGCGCTTGCAGTTTTCAAAACCTGCAGCAATGAGCTCGTTTCTCAAAGATTCATTGAAAATCAATTGCTGTAGCCCCTCTTTGATACTTTTAACAGAAAAAGGATCTACTAACAAGGCTCCTTTACCCGCCACATCGGGCATCGAAGAGCAGTTGCTGGTGAGCACTACCCTACCCGTTGCTTGTGCTTCAATGATCGGCATGCCAAAACCTTCATGGGTAGAACACAAAGAAACGATATCGGCTTGTTTGTATTTCTCAAGTAAATCTTCAAAAGGAATGCTATCGCAGACTTCATAGTGCTGATCTTTCAGCAACAACAACTCTGCTGCATCTAGCTTCGCAACAATACTCAATTTGACATTTAACCCTTGGGTGGCCTTGAGCACCCGTTTGAGGTTTTTATTAGGCGCCGAACCTAAAAGTAAAATGGTAGGGCATTCCGTATTGAAAGCCTTTTCTACTTTGGTAAAACGCTGATCTACAACCGTAGGTATTACTTGAATACGCCTCGCTTTCAGCAAATGTCGCAGGATTTCATTTTTTGTTGCAGTACTCACGCAAGTAATGGCGTGGGCTTTTTTAACGGGCCCAGTGAGCCAAAAATAGCGCAATAATTGGTATTTAATGCCCTTTGCTTCGCGCAAAAAGCCAATATCATGGATTGTTAAGACCCGTTTCCCTTTGGGAATACCCCATAGTAGAAAATGCACATCGCCACTCACATGCGTAATGTTTGGGCGCCATTTTTCTACTTTAGTTTCCAAAGCTTTTACACTCAAGTACCGCGGAACAATGCCATTCGAAAAGTGCGGCGCCTGCCAGTGCTCAAGCTCCGCTTCTTTTTCTAAAAAAGGGCTCAGGGTCTGAAAGTAATTTTCAATACTGAAATTCCCGTAAGGGCGTGGTTTTCTATGCGCGAACAGTAATTTCATTATATACTTATTCCCATAGTAATAAATGATTCCGCGTTTATCAGTCTTTCTTTTACTATAGCTTCATTTCGAATGTAGATAGTGTTCAAATTTCCGTACGATTCAAGTTGGCTCAATTTTCTGTTAAATGGGTCATATGAATATGGTTGAAAACCACTTTCGGTTAAAAGTAGATGTAAAGAATTATCATCAACATCGAAATATTTTCCAGAACCATTAATCTCAATAAGGATAACATCAAGATTAGGATCCGCTAATAATTGTTTGGCACCATTTAATACATTCCATTCAAAACCTTCTACGTCAATTTTGATCATTTTAGGTGAACGCGATTTAAAATGATCTAAATATGTCATGTCAACTTCATGAAAATCAGAGCTGTTGTCATTTTGGCTAATGACATGATTAATTGTGTCTTTAGCGACTGAGAATTTAATCTTCCCTATATTCTCACCTACGGCTTTTTCCTGAATCGAAACAGTATTTTCTATTCCATTCAATTTCAGATTTTCTTTAAGATTCAATAAGGTATCCTTATCTGGTTCAAAAGCAACAGTTTGGCAACCAACATGACCTGAAGCAAGTATTGTGTAAATACCAACATTTGCCCCTACATCAAAAAAAGAGTCTTCTTTTCTTAAAAAATGTAAGCAAAAAGCCATGTCATTAAATTCTAATAAACCGCAATAATAATTTCCAGATGCACCAGCCAAACCTGGTCTTAGCATCATTTTTGATTTTTCAGTAACTAAGAATACTAGCTTTTCTTTTCTAAAAAATCGATAGGCAAATTGCCAATAAAAAAATCTGAAAAGTGCTGTGATAGGCTTTTTAGAACCAATAGGGTGGCTTAGTAAAAAGGTTATTATTTGCTTCATTTTTCTGTATCTAATTTATTCTTATTTTATTTTTAAGCATCCAATCCTCCAAAGCAACAATACTCCAAAGGCGAGACCAAGACCACTGCCCCCTCCCCATCACAAATTTCTCCCACTCGGTGTTGAGTTGTGGCGCATCAATGCGTTGGGCAAAAGCCGCAATACGGGTTTGGCAAAATTCTTTGAGCTCATGGCGCATCCATTGTTCCCACGGCAAGGTAAAGCCTTGTTTTTTGCGCTCATAAACACTCGCTGGCAACAAATCTTTGAATGCTTCTATAAGCAAATATTTGGAGCGTGTGCCGCGCTTGAGCTCATCTGGGAGGCTCAGCGCAAAATTCACTACATCTTGATCCATGAATGGAGCGCGTAGCTCAAGGCCCACCGCCATGCTGTATTGGTCTGTATCGCGCAGTAAAACTGGTTGTGTATAGTAGCGCCATTCTTCAACAGAACGCGCACTCATGGTGTCGGGCCAAACAGCATCGCTTGGCTGCAAAGTAGGCAAAGGCAAACCAAAAGCCTTCTGCACGGTATAGCTGTCGAACAAAATGCGCTGATACGCATAAGCCCCAGCTACTTTGTCTAAGTTGGCCAACACATCCATGGCTTTGCGGTAACGCAAAGGTAATAAACCTGTAAAGGAACTGAGATGCCGCAGTACTTGCTTTTTCTTCAGCGCATCGAGCGCCGTAAAGTAATGATAACCCAAAAACCATTCATCGCCACCAATGCCGGAAAGGGCCATTTTAAAACCCGCAGCTTGTGTATGTTTAGAAACTACATAAGTATTCAAGCCATCACCACTCGGGTGGTCTGTAGCCGCCAAACCCGCCTCAATTTCTTTCAAGAAATCTTGGGGCGTCAGCCGAATTTCATGATGCTTTGTGCCATAGCGCTTCGCAACTTCAGCAGCAATATGGTGTTCAGAAAAAGCAGCTTCATCAAAAGAAACCGTAAAGGTATTTAACGAGGCCCCTAGTTGTTGAGCCGCTAAGGCGGTAATAATGCTGGAGTCTACGCCACCGGATAAAAAAGCAGCAAAGGGAACGTCACTCACCAAGCGCTTTTCAACGGCCGCGGTGACTTTGTTCTTGATTTCTTTCAGTGTATCTTCACGCGAAACGGAAATACCAGCATATGGATTCTTGGTTACATAGCTTTCTTGCGCGAGAATTTGACCTGCTTTCACGAAAGCATAGCTTCCCGGTGCCAATTCTTCGATGCCTTCTAGGAGTGTTCCTCCGGGAATGGTTTGCCAGAACAACCAATTGCTGACTTGTTGGGTAGAAACCCGATTCAAGTAGGGATGCATGCGCATTAAAACCCGTACTTCACTGGCAAAGCTAAAGCTCGTTTCGTTTTGGTGGATGTACAAGGGCTTCTTCCCAAAGCGATCGCGTGCGAGTAACAGATTTTGTTCTTGGCGGTCGTAAAAAGCGAGGGCGAACATGCCTTCCAACATGGACAATGCCTCCGCTCCTTTTTGTATCAACAAAGCCATCAATACTTCCGTATCGCTTTGTGTCTGCCACGGATAGCTCAAGCCTGCCTTCAGTTTCTGAAAATTGTAAATCTCCCCGTTAAACACCAAAACAAAGCGTCCGCTGTGATCGTGAAAAGGTTGATTCGCCCGCTCATCGGTATCAATGATGCTCAGGCGACTGTGGTACAGGTCAATACCTTCCTCTCCCCAATGCGCTTGGGCATCTGGACCACGGTGAGCCAGTTGCGCCAAAATGGACGCATGCGCAAAAGTCTTTTGCTCGGTACTGTTATGTCCTGCTAGGCCACACATGTTTGATTAATCTTTAATTGTCGTTTTAATATAATTCAAGACTTTTCTAGATTCTATTTTTCTTCCTTTCAGATTTAAATGTCCTCCCATGTCAAAGAAGTACTTTTTATTCATCCTTTTACTTGAATAAGAGTTCAATACCTGATTCTGAGAATTGTTGATGAAAATGTATTTCTTATTTAATGAAATATCAGGAATTGGTGGATGGATGACATAAAATTTAGTAGAAAAATGATGCCGATTTATGTCCTCTGGATTACTATTAATGATTAGTTTATCCTCTGGAATAGACGTGTTATAATGCATATAATTCTGATTATTCCGATTAATTAATAACAGTGGATTCTGGCTTGATAGAGTAGTTTCGTAAAATTTAACTTTTGACTTTGCTCTTAATCCAGAATTATTTGCTCTGTATTGATAATAAAGATTTAAGGCCCATGATTCACTGAAGATAATAGACGGATTTTTATTTAATAAATAATTTAAATAATTTCCATTTGAAAAGATTTCAAAACATCCAAAACCATTATGAATCATACTATTAGATGAATTAAAACAGACATAAGGTAAATAGAGAAATATTTTTTGATATTTATTTGTGTCCAAAACTTTTTTATCAATCATGTATTGAATGAAGTTAAAATTTGTGCTTCCTGGAAAACTATAAAAATCGATATTTAAATCTATTTCATCTCTGAATTCTTTAAACTCAAGATTAGATTGAATATTACTACCCCCTACGATGGCAATCGAATGTGTATTTTTTTGCTTCTGTTTATAAATCTCAAGCGTTTGAGTATTATTTGGAATTATTTGAAAAATTATCCAAATAGAAATTAGATTAATTATTAAATGAATGGCTGCTATTAACGCGGTCCAAATAATAATTCTATTTAAAAACTGATGTATCAAAATTGAAAATAAATAAAAGTATTGGGAATATCTACTGAATAAAACAAATCATAGCAAAACTGAATCTCTATTAATAATAAACTCAACCAAAAAACCTTTTTTGAAAACAGTTTATAATTGAAAATCAATAATTCCAATATCAAAAATATAGCAGAGAAATAAACAATTTTCACTCCCATTGGAAGTAGGAAAAGTTGAGCTGGATTTGAAATAAAATCAATTATAATTATTTCAATATAATTAAATGCAATTAAAAGGCTATCAGCTCGAAAGAAAACATAACCAAAACAAACGAATGAAAACGTTATAATTATTTTTGGCAGATCCGTGAAAGAAATCAATTCAACTTTCTTTTTCACCATGGATTTCAATCCTTTTTTGGAGTAAATACTGGGGATATAATATATTGCATGCAACGCACCCCAAATCACAAAATGCCATGCAGCACCATGCCAAAATCCAGAGATTAAAAACGTAAGGGTAACAGCCATAAAAACACCCTGTCTTCCCCAATTCCGAAATCTTAAGGCAAGTGGAGTAAATACATAATCATTTAACCAAGAAGATAAACTGATGTGCCATTTTGACCAAAACTCAGGTATTGATTTACTGAAATAAGGAAAATTAAAATTTAAAATTAATTCTATTCCTAAGAGTTTGGATACGCCCCTAGCTATGTCTGTATAACCACTAAAGTCACCGTATACTTGAAAAGCAAAACCGATAACACCAATTATCAAGGTTATACTTGAATGATTTTGATAATTCTGGAAAATTTCATTAACCACCGGTGCTAATGAGTCTGCAATTACGATTTTCTTAAATAGCCCCCAAATAATTAATTTGAGTCCTTCAACACCCTGAACGTATCCAAATTCTCGTTTTTCTTTTATTTGAGGTAATAAGTGAGTAGCGCGTTCAATTGGTCCCGATACTAATAAGGGGAAATAAGACACAAACAGCGAATAATCGACAATATTTTGATGCGGCTTAATTCTACCGAAATAAATATCCAACACATAGGAAACACCATGGAAAGTATAAAACGAAATTCCTACGGGTAAAATAATATTTAAAGTATATGGATCTGAATGTATACCGATTACATTAAATAAATCTATAAAGGAATCTATGAAAAAATTAGTGTATTTAAAGTAAGCAAGTAAACCCAAATTAGTTAGGATGCTAAACCGCATCCACCGTCTTTTTTTTAGGTGCGAATCAGCTTTTTCTATAATTAATCCTGTTGAAAAATCTAAGATAGTGGAAAATGCCAATAAAAATGAAAAACGCCAATCCCAGAAAGAATAAAAAACATAACTGGCAATCAACAAAAATACGTTTTGAGTGGATTTGTTTTTAGAAAAGACAAACCAATACAGGACGAATACTATTGGTAAAAAGAGAAAAAATTGAAAGCTATTGAACAACATTTATGTTACTTGTTAAGGTCTGTTAGGATGTCGCCAACGCATTTCCAACTTTGAATTTGGTGTGTTGTAAATTTTACCTTGAATTGTTTTTCTATCGCTACCACCAAATAAATATGATTCAATGAATCCCATTCAGGCACATCTGCAGCCACAGTAGATTCTGTAATTAATAAGTCATCGTTTTCTAAAACTTCACAGAAAATTGGTGATAAATCTTCAATCTTTATATCCATATCTAGTAATTTATAAAGTGTTTCAATGGTATGTATTTACTTATTTTCAATTGATAATTATGTTCGTCTAGTTTATCCATTGCTAATTCTGACAATAAGTGTTCTACTAACATATTTTTATCCGTCGGTAGGTATTCACCTTTGATTATGTCGATTTTTCGCTCTATTAACTTAGAAACAATGAGATTCATCAAAAGGTGTTCAACTGTTCTTTTTAAAACTCTGCATGACATTATCCATGTGTCTATAAATGCAGTGTTTTCTTCTATTTTTACGATGACCATACTTATAAGACCATAAGACCCAAATTTATCATGTAAATGCACAGAAAATGTTAGGTAATTTTCATTATTCATGATATTTTCGATATCCTGAATTGAGTACCTCTTCGTTCTTAAATTAAATTGGTTAGAACGTTGACTGAGTTGTGCGATTCGCTCGATATCGAAACTTTGAAAATTACTAATTACAGCTCTCATATTGAGAGAAAGCAAATAGTCATCCATGTTCGTAATCGATTGCGAAAATGCGACCCGCTTTGATTCTTCTTGGTATTGTCTCGTTCTTTCTGAATCGTTATTGGAATAGCTAACAGTTTCAAAAATATTCTGAGAGATCAAAAAAGGCAAGTAATCTGCTGGGTCTAATGGTAATTCCGGAACAAGAATTTTTGGAATATGTGTTCTCACGATTTCTCTTTCTGCCGGATTGTCGTCAATAAATACCATCGAATCAAAACCTATATTTAGAATCTTTTGAATTTGATTAATGTTATCGGCTTTACTATTCCAATTTGCCATAAACACAGCAATATCCTCCAACTTCAGAACCATTTCAGGATGTTGTTCAAAAGCGCTTTTAGCAATATCCTCGTTATTTTTAGAGCAGACAGCTAAAATAATTCCTCTATTTTTTAATTCCTTTAACCATTTTTGTAAACGCGTAAAGGCTTTACCTATACCTAAAGTACCAATATGAATGTTCTCTAACCCATCATCACCGATAATGCCACCCCACAATGTATTATCAAGGTCTAAAATGATGCATTTTTTAAATTGACCGCGAAAAGCTTCGATGGTTTTTAAAACCGATTCACTTAACCAATCTAAATAATCTGGGGAGAAATGTAACTCAGCATTTACTACCATGGAATAATCAGTGACCACCAACTCATTGGTACTTGGTTGACTTTCCATTGGATAAAAATTACTGAATTGCAATGCCAATTGATTAATGCTTGTATTTATTTTATTTCGTTGAAACATCCAAGAGGACTCCACTTTCAAACTAAAATTACCAAACACTTTGTCATCAAAATTTATTCCGTGATTTGGGAAAATCACTTTGGTGCCTGGTAAATTAATTGAAATGGTGTTCAAATACCCTTCAATCCTAGCTTGATAATTTAGTGCAAATTCTACTCTATTTTCTGTAATGGATTGATAAAAAGTATCCCTTAATCCCAAAGTTGACTCATGCCAAATAATATAATCCGGTTCAAATTGAAAAAGCCCAGAATGAATATCTAATAGCTCAATATCTATCGTATTAAATTCCGATTGATACATTTGTATATCCGAATGATTCTTTTTTAATTTTCTAAGTAAAGACTTATGAAAAAATTGCGTCGCATAATTACCAATAATGGCTATTTTCATTTTATAATTTTGTACTTAAAGTTATTAATTTGTGAAACAACAAAACCTTAGTGTCGCTTTATGTTTTCTGCGTATTAAAAGCATGTCTTCAGCTGCTGGAATATTAAATCTCCCCATTGAACACCATGAAATAGCGTCCGCTAAGACCGTGAAAGGGCTGATTCGCCCTCGCATCTGTATCAATAATACTCAAACGCGCATGCCATAAGCAAATATTATCTGAGGACCAAAACGCCTGCGCGTCTGGCCCGCGATGCGCCAAAGCCTCCAAAACGGATTTGGTATCAGGCTGAATATTTGAAGTGGAAAGCTGACCGGCTATACCGCACATAGAAATTTATTTGCTACCCACTAAATTAAGGTGAACCAATTTCCGTTTGTTCTCTTGCGAATCAAGGGTAAAGCGTTTACGAGTCAGGTATACCAAAAATCCGTAAAGCAGAATTCCTTTAAATAAGTGATTGATAGTAGTTTGCAACTCACAATCCGGCCTTACGGCGTAATTCAATAATGGAAGAAGTAGGAGTACATAAAATGGCGAAACTTTTGTCCAACGTTCCACCAGCTTAAATGTTAATGAAAACATCAAGCCTAAGACAAACCCAAAAATAGATACTCCCCATGCGCCATAGGCAATATACCCATCGGCAAAAATACCCAGCCCCATAGAAGTATTTTCATTAATCGTATGTCCTGAGAATTCATTAAAAATAACCTTGTCCCCTGACCTAATTTTATCGGGCGCTAAAAATCTCGGTAAAAGGGCTGCTTCTAAATATTTATTGACATTCGTTAAACCTTGAAATTTCTTTGTGCGATCCATGTTATCAACAGTGCTTGCAAAAATCCAAGCCTGATTACCTCTGTTCAAGGTTCCAAGTAAATTCTCTTCACCCAATATTGCATCTGAACTAGCTTTTTGGGAACCCACTTCAAATGCTGTTTCTATGTTGGCTTCTTTCCCACCAAACCAGACTTCTGATCGATAAATCGCTTTTACAGCTTGAACGAATAATATTAATGTAATAACTGCCGAAGCACCTATTAACTTTACCCGTAATGATGGCTTAATTGCGTAAATAAAATATAATCCAAAAAATATTATCCACATTATTGCATCGTGATACATTCCGACTAGAAAAGCTGCTAATAATTCTAATGACAAAACAAGCGTTGGCCAATACCAAAGACGGCGGTCAATTGACAAAAGAGCAAAAGAGCTTACAAAACGTAAAAGAGAAATTAGATAAAATACAAAACTAAGTTCACCTGGTACCGATGAAAACACTAATCTAATCAACAATGAGAATATTGTAATATTTATCAAAAACTTTTTATTGAGTAATGCTCCGCTGTCCACTTCTTTTGTACTGATTGTAAAAATTTTTGAAGGTAGAATGTACATTCCAACTGTTAGAGAAATAAAACCAGGAATAGCTAAGATAAAGTATTCATCACGCGGAATTTTCATCCCATATAAAATAACTTCCTCCGGCTGAATATAGGTTATTGCGGGTGCCACCAAATAGTTTAAAGCGTACAATATCAATGCCCACTCGCGAAAAACAAATTGTTGATTTGATTTAAAGAAAATTACGTACAATAAGAGTACAAAAATCCCAATTGAAAGTGACGAGTATATTTCATTAAAATATAGTAACCCCGAAAAAGAACCTAATAAAAAACTAATTGTTGATTTCAATCTAATGTTTCTAAATAAAAAATGATGCTTTCTTTAAGTTAAGAAAATCAACGATATGAATTTTTTTATGACCCAATTGAACCGTTGTTTTTAGCTCTCTATCTGCAATTACCATTAAACCGCAAGCCAAATATTCATATACTTTGTTTGGCACATTGTATATAAAATTAGGGATATGCCCTTTATACAAAACTAAACCAATATCATACTTTATCAATTCCTTTGGCAGGTCATAATAATCTATTGGGTCCTTAATCTTTATGGATGTTGTATAATAGCTAGCAATGAAATCTCTAGTTTGACCTTCCAACTGTTGGCTTATAATGGTGAGTTCCATTTGATCTTCATTGGTTTTAACCCAATCAAGTAATTCTTTGACATACATAGTTTTGTTATCAAAAGCGCCTACGTACACCAAATTTAATTTTGCGTTGGAACTTTTCTTCTTGAATTGACCATAATTGTTCCACCAAGACTTTGGAGGCATATTTGGCCTCAACTCAACCATTTCTGGCTTTAAAAATGGCTTGTCTGTTAACAACAATTGCTTTCGGTCTTCATTAGTTTGGCTACAGGAATACTTTTTAAGAATCTGATCTTCGAGTTTAAATAAAAACTTCATGTATGCCGAACTTGCAGATCGTTCAGCTTCACTTATGTATTCATGAAAATGAACATGCCCTTTTTTACTTTTAAATATCTTAGAAACTAGCCAAAATGGGAATATGGAGAGTGTTTCGAAAACTGTAATTTCATCAACTCTATTGATGAATAACACAACTGAACTCATTAGGTTAAACCATACGTAAGAAACATATCGTTTTACTGGATTGGTGCTTATGGTTCCAAAACGGTAAATCCGTGTATTCGGGAAGTGAGGTGTTGTAAATGATGTGGAATTTTTTGTAGTAAAAACTATAATTTTTTGCGATGGGTTTTCTTCTAAAGCATCAAAGATGAAGTTCATTACCGGTGGGTATTTTTCGATAATGTTGAAATGAAGAATTGCAATTTTTTTAGGCTTCATTTACAATTGAAAGGATGCGTAGTGTTTGAACTTTATAAGTAAACTCCTTTAGAACCTTACTTCTGGCTCTTTTTCTAATTTCCTCAACTTTCGATTTATCTAGGTTCAATAGGCGCTGTGTTTCATTTATTAGGCTTTCGGTGTCTGTGTACACAAAAATCTCATCACCCAATACAAAAAAAGCCAAATGATCAGCGGTTTTTGGAGCGAGCATTACACCCCCAGCCCCCGGTATTTCAATGCTTCGCATGTTATGCGAATTGAGGTTGTGCGCACGCATAATATTGAGCTGCACTCGGTATTTACGCAAGGTTTTATAAAAGTTTTGGCCATAAACTGGCTGATGGATAATAGCGCATCTGTGGTTCACAAATTTTTGCCAATCGTTTCCATACACATGTACTTCGATATGCTGGTCTAACACTGTTTGGATGATAGAAGCCCTATACGCATCTGGGTTCCCTAAAAAGCAAACTGCCTTTACCTCATCTGTAGCATTCAGTTCCTCATCAGAAATTGCTTCTTCGTCAAAACCAAAAGGCAATAGTTCAGTTTGAATGTTGTATTCCCGTTCAATTTTCTTCTTTACCCATTCATCATAAGTAAGATGCAAATCGTATAAAGAAATACCTTTCGTAACGTTGCTATTGCCACTCCCTTTACCCGAAAAAATAAAAGGATTGTCAGGGTTGTAATTAATTAGTTTTTTTGTTTTTAATTTGAGCCCCCGCAACGATTCCGGAAACAATTCCATGCCTTTAAAAACCCAAATAAGTTCGTAATGCTTTGAAGAAACATGACTCAGCAGGTCTTTATTGATTTTGCTTAGGATTCCACTGATACCTATGCGATAGATCAATTTATGGAATAGACTTTTGTAGTAGTAATCATAAAACTGATTTTGGACATCAAGCAGTTCTACTTCGTGGCCTAGAGCTTCTAACTCTCGCTTGTAAATACGCTCGATAGACCAGGTGTAGTTAGAACCGATGAGGAGGATTTTCAATTTAAATTTTCTTTAACCGCCTCGATAATTTTATCGTAGCTAAAATTGTTTTTGAAAGTTGGAACAAATTCCTTTTTTTCTTGAGAACGGAACTTTTCTAACTTTTCAATAAAGCTTTCAACACCTTTTTTCGGATCGAATAGAAACCCGTTGTCTTCGTTAATCATATCTATTGCACCACCGCAATAAATGGAAGCCGCAACAGGTGTTCCACATGCCAGGGCTTCATTGATTGCCAAACCCCAAGTTTCACCTGGGCCTAATGATGGAAGTACAAATATATTGGCCAATCTGTACATTACTGGCATCATTGACTGGTTTTGAAAGTTTAGAAATTTTATCTGTTTTCGAGCTTCATTTTTTAATTCAGCTTCAAGATGGCCGTTTCCTACAAAAATCAATTTTATACTTTTATCCGAAACTGAATTAATAAATTCCAATAAAAATCGAGGATTTTTCTTTTGTTCTAACTTACCAGCAAAGAGAATTATATAATCGTCATTAGTAAGATCTAAAGAATGTCGTAATTCTTTTAAATTTTGATTTACATATTCGGTTAAGATCTCAAATCGGGAGTTATCTACAGAGTGTGGCGCGAATACCAATTGGTGTTCTTTCAAACCAAATTTCAAAAAGTAATCCTTATTATGTATGCCAACATAAAATGCTTTGTCGATATGGCTATAAACCCATTTCAAAAAAACTTTTCGAAGCAATTTCTTTAAAGAAAAACCAGAAGGCTCATCTAAAAGAGTAGAATCTCCTCTGAACCAAACTATTGATTTGCCTTTAAAGTGTCTTAATACTTCTAAATGACTTTGAAACGCCCAACCCCAAACCCAAAGAATATCGGGTTGCCATTCTTCAATTTGAGAAATTAAATTAGGCGTTTTAATTCCATTAAAATGATGTGAACCTGGTTCTTTTGCTACATTTTCGCAAAAGCAAAAAT
>Ga0078894_10001834_pt1 | contig 15956 bp, 13 predicted proteins | sample LauGreSu1BDMLBSD_2_FD_67506 | JGI IMG/M metagenome (GOLD analysis project Ga0078894, IMG submission 67506) | Freshwater lake microbial communities from Lake Michigan, USA - Su13.BD.MLB.SD (version 4) (version 4) | ecosystem: Environmental > Aquatic > Freshwater > Lake | place: Lake Michigan... | reverse complement strand
CGGGAATACCGAGGCCTTCACCGAGACGTATCCGACCGGCTCGACCTCTTTCACGCCAAGCTCTCGAAGTGTTTTTCCCGCCATAACGCGAGAGGCGACCTTCGCCCACGGAACGCCGGTCGCTTTACTTACAAACGGAACCGTTCGCGACGCGCGAGGATTAACTTCAAGGATATAGATCTCGCCAGCTTCCGTCACCGCGAACTGAATATTCATGAGACCAACAACGTTGAGCTCTTTCGCGAGTATCTTCGCTTGACGCTTCATCTCCTCGACAACAGGTTTCGAAAGTGTCTGAGGTGGCAAACAGCACGAGCTATCACCGGAGTGAATACCCGCTGGCTCGATGTGCTCCATCACTCCCGCGATGAGCACCTCTTTTCCGTCGCTTACGGCGTCAACGTCTACCTCGATAGCAGAGTCAAGGAAACGGTCGAGCAAAACCGGACGGTCGTGAGAAACTTCGACTCCCTCTTGCATGTAGGCTTTTACCTCATCCTCGGTGTAGATAACGCGCATGGCGCGTCCGCCGAGTACGAAGGATGGACGAATCATGAGTGGGAAGCCAACGTATCGCGCCGCCTCAAGCGCCTGCTCAGCTGAGCGAGCGGTGGCGTACTGCGGCTGACGGAGCCCGAGCTTCTTTATCAACGCTGAGAATCGCTCTCGGTCCTCAGCGACATCAATAGAATCAACGGAGGTACCGATGATTGGCACTCCGAGAGAGGCTAGCTCGTTCGAGATCCGAAGGGGGGTCTGCCCACCGAATTGCACGATCACACCGTACGGCTTCTCACGCTCAACGATCGAGAGCACCGATTCGACGGTCAGCGGCTCGAAGTAGAGACGATCGCTCGTGTCGTAGTCCGTCGAGACGGTCTCAGGATTACAGTTGACCATGATCGTCTCATAGCCATCCTCTTTGAGCGCCATCGCCGCGTGCACGCAGCAGTAGTCGAACTCGATCCCCTGCCCGATTCGATTAGGCCCAGCGCCGAGAATCATTACCTTCTTGCGGTTCGTTGGCGGGGCGTCCTCGCCCTGATCGTACGATGAATAGAGGTATGGCGTGTGGGCAACGAACTCGGCAGCGCACGTATCAACCGACTTAAACGAGCTCTTCACCTTGAGCTTCTTGCGGTGGTCGCGAACAGCGGACTCCGAAACGTTCAAGAGCTGCGCCAGTCGACGGTCCGTGAATCCGAGGCTCTTTAATTCGTGGAGCGCCTCTCCGTCGAGGCTCTCCAGCGAGCTACCCTTGAGGGACTCCTCACGTTGAATCAGCTCCTCGATCTGGCCAAGGAACCAAGGATCGATAGCGGTAGTTTGGTAGAGATCACGAACGGAGAACTTCGCGCGAAGCGCCTCACCTACGATCCACAATCGGTGTGGTCCGGACACACCCGCCAAGTCGAGAACCTCCTGCTTACCCAGATCCTTGGTGAGCTTCGCCCGATCAAAGCCGTAGGTATCCATCTCCATCGAGCACATCGCTTTCTGGAGCGCCTCTTGGAAGGTGCGGCCGAAGGAGAGGACCTCTCCCACAGACTTCATCTGAGTTCCCAGGGTCGTATCCGCGGTCGGGAACTTCTCAAAGTTGAATCGTGGGATCTTAACCACAACGTAATCGATCGACGGCTCGAAGCACGCTGGAGTTTCCTTGGTAATGTCGTTCGAGATCTCATCGAGTGTGTACCCTACGGCGAGCTTCGCCGCGATCTTCGCGATCGGGAATCCCGTCGCCTTGGACGCGAGCGCGGAGCTGCGCGATACGCGAGGATTCATCTCGATAACGATAATACGGCCATCCTTTGGATTCATGGAGAACTGAACGTTCGATCCACCGGTATCGACACCGATACGACGCATGACCTTAATCGCTGCGTCACGGAGGAGCTGATACTCCTTGTCTGTCAACGTTTGAATCGGGGCTACCGTGATGGAATCTCCGGTGTGCACACCCATCGGATCAAAGTTCTCGATACCGCACACGATTACGACGTTGTCTTTGAGGTCGCGCATCACCTCAAGCTCGATCTCCTTCCATCCGAGGAGGGACTCCTCAATAAGCACCTCGTGGTTCGGACTCGCCGCGAGCGCGATACCGACCTTACGGTGAAGTTCATCAGGGGACTTTACGATTCCGCCACCCGTTCCACCAAGGGTACGAGATGGACGAAGCACCAGCGGATATCCAAGGGATTTTGCCGCTTCCTCAGCGTCCTTAATCGAGGTCGCAAGGACCGAACGAGCCGATTCAAGTCCGATCTCATCCATCGCCTTTCGGAAAAGATCACGGTCCTCAGCGGTTTTGATCGCCTCGACGTTGGCGCCGATCAACTTACAACCGTACTTCTCGAATACTCCTCGCTCTTCAAGCTCAAGAGCGGTGTTGAGCGCGGTCTGACCTCCCATCGTCGGAAGTACGGCGTCAGGTCGCTCAATCCTGATGATCTCCTCAACGAAGTCAGCGGTGATCGGCTCGATGTAGGTCCGATCCGCGAATTCGGGGTCCGTCATGATCGTCGCCGGATTCGAGTTTACAAGGATAACTTTGTACCCCTCTTGCTTGAGCGCCTTGATAGCTTGCGTACCCGAGTAATCGAACTCGCACGCCTGTCCGATAACGATCGGCCCCGAACCGATAAGGAGGATGGATTTAATATCAGTTCTTTTTGGCATCTTACGCTCCTGCCCCTACGACGAGATCAAAAAATCGCTTGAAGAGGTACCGTGAATCGTGCGGCCCCGGCGACGCCTCTGGGTGGTACTGCACCGAGAACGCCTTGAGCGCCTTCGATTCGAGCCCCTCAACTGTGTTGTCATTAAGATTGATGTGGGAGATCTTCACCTTGTCGGAGAGCCCCTCTTTCTTTACAGCGAAGCCGTGGTTCTGCACGGTGATCTCAACCTTTCCGGTTGTCTCATCGCGCACCGGGTGGTTTCCACCACGGTGACCAAACTTCAACTTGTAGGTCGTACCGCCAAACGCCTGTCCGAGGATCTGGTGTCCGAGACAGATGCCGAACATCGGAACCTTTCCGAGCAACTCCTTCGCCGGCTTCACAACGTATCCAAGGGTCGCTGGATCACCCGGTCCGTTCGAGAGGAACACACCGTCAGGTCTGAGCGCCATAATATCATCCGAGCTGGTACCAGCGGGCACCACAGTCACACGAAATCCGACATCGACAAGAAGTCGGAGGATGTTCGTCTTCACGCCGCAATCAACCGCGACCACATGAGGCCGCGACACGAGCTGCTCCTGAGAGAGCTTGCGCCCATTGCCGTGCGCAAGGCTCCACGAGAGATGATCCCAGGTGTAGGTCTCTTTGCACGCGACGTGCTTAACGTAATCCTTTCCTTCCATCGAGCCGAGCGCCTTCGCTCGATCGACCAGTTCAGCGGGCTTCACACCTTCGCCACCAGCCATCACCGACATCTGCGCGCCGTGGTCGCGGAGATGCGACACGATCACTCGTGTATCGATACCCTCAAGCCCCATAACGCCGCTGCGAGCGAGGTAGCTTTGCAGCGAGATGGTCGAGCGGAAGTTCGAAGGTATCTTGTGAGCGGTTCGAACAACCAACCCCTCCGTGAAGATCTGCGAAGATTCAACATCCTCTTCATTACATCCAACGTTACCGATGTGGGGATAGGTGAAGCACATAACCTGCCCCGCGTAGCTCGGGTCGGTCAGGATCTCTTGGTAACCGTACATTGAGGTGTTAAACACCGCCTCTCCGGTCACCGGATTCGAGATTCCTCGCAACGCTCCGAAGCACTTCCCCTTGAAGATCGTACCGTCCGCGAACGCAAGGTAACCTACCTCGCCTCTCGCTTCGGGTGCCCCAGTATGCGCTCGTTCGTTCTTCATAGTGTGCTCTCTCTTATTTTGAATTCGCCGCTACGGACGCCCCATCTTCAGAAGCCAAGCGTCCCCCGCTCACGACGTGACGTCCACCGACAAAGGTGTGTACAGTCTGACCGGTCAACGTTCGCCCGATAAACGGGCTATTCTTGGACTTCGAGCGAATCTCATCCGACGAGAGGGTCCATGAGTGAGAGGGATTAACAACGATGATGTCAGCGTCCCGCCCGATCTTCAACGTTCCGTAATCGAGACCGAAGGAGCGACATGGACCGGAGCAGAGAAGATCCACCATCCGCGTCCGAGAGATAATCCCCTGCGCGGACATCTCCATCAAAAGAGGCAAGCTCGTTTGGAGTCCGAGGATTCCAACCGTAGCTCGAGAGAACTCAACGAGCTTGCTGTCGGCGTGATGCGGAGCGTGATCACTCGCGATAGCGTCGATCGTTCCGTCCTTAAGCCCCTCAATCAAACCGTCGATATCCTCGTTCCCCTTCAAGGGAGGCATCATCTTGAACGATGTGTCGTAGGTCTCAACGCAACACTCATTGAGAAGCAAGTGATGCGGCGCGACCTCACAGGTGATATTGATACCATCGTTCTTCGCTCGGCGAATAAGCTCAACGCCACGAGCCGTGGAAACGTGACAGATATGAACCTTCCCCTTGGTGTATCGGGCGAGCTCGATGTCGCGAGCGATCATTACGTCCTCAGCGACACCAGGGAACCCCTTCAATCCTAATCGCAGTGAGAGTGGCGACTCATTCATGCAGCCACCACAACTTAAGTTGCGATCCTCTTCGTGACACGAGAGCGGCAACCCGAGCATCAAGCACCACTCAAGGGCTCGACGCATCAAACCAGCATCAGCGACCGGATCGCCGTCATCAGAGAACGCGACGCATCCAGCCTTGGCGAGCTCGTGATACGGCGCGAGCTGTTGCCCCTTTCGCTCCATCGAGATAGCGCCGATCGGAAGAACACGCGACGCGCCAGCGGCCTTCGCCTTCTCAAGGATAAATCGTGTCACCTCAGGTGAGTCGTTCGCCGGCTTTGTGTTCGGCATACAACAAATGGAGGTGTATCCACCAAGCGCGGCGGCTTCCGCGCCCGTTTGGATCGTCTCCTTCCACTCCTCTCCCGGCTCGCGGAGATGCACGTGCAGGTCAACGCATCCTGGCATCACCCACTGACCCTTAGCGTCGATGTGGTCGGCCTCTACCTTCGACTTCAACACGCCTGGCTTTTCGATGGCGGCGACCTTCCCATCCTCTATAAGGAGATCAAAATCACCGTCGCGATCAGACGCGGCGTCGATCACCTTTCCACCATGAATAACGACTGGCTTACCATTAGCCATGAGCAACCTCCTCAACGGACTCAACGGTACGAGCAAGGAGGTAGAGAACCGCCATGCGCACCGCTACTCCGTTTGTGACCTGTTGTCGGATTAAGGATCGGGGACCATCGGCGACATCGCTCGTGATCTCAGTTCCTCGATTCATAGGACCGGGATGAATCACGATACTGTTCGGAGCAACCTTGGAGAGAAGCCGCTCACTAATACAGTACTCGCGGCTGTACTCGTCGAGGTTGGGAACGAAGTGCTCCTCTTGCCGCTCAAGCTGCATACGGAGCGCGACGACAACATCGAGCCCCTCAAGGCCGGGCGCAAGCTTATCGAAGACCTGAACCTTTTCCTCCCCGAACGTCCCACGAGCGAAGTCCTCGGGCACCAAGGTGTTTGGACCGATCAGGCGAACCTCGTTACCAAGCGCGAGGTGCGCCCACACACTACTGCGGGCGACCCGTGAATGGCGGACATCACCGACAAATCCGACCTTGAGTCCTTCGATCCCACGACCTTTGAAGTGCTGACGCATCGTCAGGAGATCGAGGAGCGCTTGTGTTGGGTGTTCGTGTTGACCATCTCCGGCGTTCACAACAGATGTGTTCGCGAGGCATCGAGCGGCGAAGTGTGGAGCTCCGCTCTCCGAGTGTCTCATGACGAGAACGTCGGGCTTCATCGCCTCAAGTGTGCGTACGGTATCAAGGAGCGTCTCCCCCTTCTTCACCGAACTCGACCCAATACTGACGTTAATCGTATCGGCAGAGAGTCTCTTGCCAGCTATGTCGAAGCTAGCGAGCGTCCGAGTGCTCGGCTCAAAGAAGATGTTGACGATTGTTTTTCCGCGGAGAGTTGGAACTTTTTTGATGTCCCGCTCGGAAACCTCTACAAACGAGTGTGCCGTGTCGAGGTACCGATAAATTTCACTCTTCGAAAGCCCTTGTATTCCCAACAGGTGGTCGACCATCGAGTCGTGAGTTAATCCCACTGGCGCGAACTTTACAAGAGCTTACCAGCTCATTATTTTCAGAAAATTACGAACCAGGGAAAGTTCCGACGGGAGGAGCGCGAACAGTGGCCGACAACCGAAAAAAAGTTCGCCGCCCTCCTCCTCGACATCGCGCGGAAGAGCCTTCAGAACACCTGTTGACAGCCCTACCGTTCCTCTCGATCGATGAGGTATGCGCCATCTCGGTACCCCATCTCACTAAGCCGTACCCGGACCAATTGGTTACGCTGGCACGGCACAACCTTGCCGACGTAGTCGGCCTGAATCGGCAACTCACGATAGCCGCGGTCGCACAGAACCGCGAGTTCAACCCGCCGCGGGCGACCGAAATCAATGATGGCGTCAAGCGCTGACCGGATAGTTCGTCCGGTGAAGAGCACGTCGTCTACCAGGACGATTCGGGAGCCCGCGATGCGGAACGGAAGGTCGGTTCCCCGAAGGGTTGGTTGAGACTGCGAGGCCGAGAGGTCGTCACGATAGAGGGTGATGTCGATGATACCGTAGGAGACATCAACCCCCTCAATCCTCTGTATCTCCCGCTGGAGCCGCTTCCCGAGATATTCGCCCCCGGTACGGATACCGACGATAGCCAGGTGCTTTATGTCACGATCCTTCTCAAGTATCTCGTAACTCATGCGGGAGATGGCTCTTGAGATGGTCTCTTCATCCATGACCACCTGCCACTCTCGCGGTACCGGCTTAAACTTCTCTGTCATACGTCGATTTCCTTACTCCTCGACCCCTACTTCCGCAGAGGGGGTAAAATCAAATGTGTAGAGGGTGAAACTTCGTCCCAAAAGGGAAACATCAAGGGTTTCTTGATAGTTTAGCCACATTTTTACCCGGCCACCAATCCTCTGTATACCGATATCTCTCAGCTCCTTCTCGATCCCATGAGCGCGAATGATCTCAAGCCACTCCCGGCGAAGTTCCTCATCAGACAACATAGCGGCGTTTTGTAGTACCTGCGCGCAGTTAGTCTTGATATCGAAGTAATAGTAGTAGAACGGCACCACCTTGTAACCTAAAAATAACACGAGGGCCGTAAGCCCCAACCCAACTAAGGGGGCCCCCTTCTTCCCCCCTTTTGGGAGGGCAGGAGCGGCGTGAACCGAGGACTCACCTGATGCCTGATCCGGTGCCTGAGCCGGTGCCTGATCCGGTGCCTGAATCGTGTTATCTCTGACCTCTCCACTCATACGTTTTTCTTATAGCGACCCTTCAAATTGCACCAGACAGAAGTTTGAGCTTGGAGGCCCTGACTGCTGCGAATTATGTTCTCCCCGGGCCAGACCGGAGTATAATGGCCAGGGCTCGTAAGTGGCCCATACCCACACCGATCACATGCGATACCCACGGCACCTCACAACGATGACCCTATGCGCTCTCCTCTTTCTGGTTATCGGAACGGGGAATGTGGTTATGGGCTACCGCAAAGGTGTGTACTTCGATGAAGCGGTACAAGATATTCATCGCAAGCGTGTGGAGATGGGAACCTTTGATCCCGTTCTCCTCGAACGCCTTCAGTCTAAGCAGAGCTTCTATCGAATCGTGTCGATGGGAGGGATCGGGCTCCTTTGCGTGGCTGCTATACTCTTAGGAGTAGACGTCGTCCGGCATCGGAGGCCTTAGGCGATACTTAACGCGAGGAGCGCTCTTTCAGGACTCGACATCCTCAGACACCCTGGCCGAGAGCGCGGAGCGGGTGGTTGCGCTCGCCTTGAGCAGCCCCTCGACCCCTGACTCAACAAGGCCTTTAGGAAGGGTAGCGGGTAGAGCTTTCTCTATCTTTCTAATATCGCTTTTCTCAAGTTCGAAGGGCATCTTCGCGAAGAATACCTGACTCGCCAGTATGAGCGTGCCTACGGAACACACCACCAGAAAGGCGGCGGACTTGAAAACGCGTATAAGGGTCAGACAGACGCTCGCCATCATCGTCGTAAGAAGCACTCCACCTACCGAATCCCTCCACGTCGGAGCGAACGCGTTAAGGGTTTGCGGATCCGCTATGAGTAACACAACTACAAGGCCAGCCACGGCAAGCAAGAGGGAGTAGATCGCTCGAAAGAGTCCAGCCGGCCCCTTAACGGCTCGCAGTAGCGCGCGCATCAGAACCCACGCGACCGCGAGGGCGAACATCAGTCCCCACCCTCCAAGGACCTGCACCGGAGCTTTTGAAAGAAGGGACTGAGAGGATACCGAGAGATCGGCATACGGCAATCCAAGTGGCAGCGCGGCCCCAATCACGGACGCGAGCTGTGAGATATTCAGCGCCTTACTGACGGCGATAGCTCCAACGATCGCGCATACCGGTACCACCGCTATGTACCATGGTAGTGAGAGAAGTTCGGTCATGAGGGTCCACGTTTTGGATGCTAGACGAAACCGCTACATCGCAAGAGACAACACACCGGATAAAACACACCACCGCGGAGAGGCATTCTGGGGTCGATATCCACCCCTCTGCCCCTGCCTTTAGTATCGGGCTGAGAGCGAAAAGCCCTGAAGGAGTTTGGCCAGGAAAACCACGATTTCTTAAGGTTGAATAGGAAAATCGGGGGGTTGAGGTGTAGAACGAAGGTTTAGATACTCCTGCGCCGCGATTGCTATGCTCCAAAGAGGCTCGGAAGCACTCGCACGAACTTCGACCGCGGCATCACCTCTCCAAGGCCGAGCGCAACAGCCTCGCCGGCGACCTCTTCGTGCACATGCGAAAAGAAACTTACCACCCTCCATCCCTGCGCTGTCAGCTTCGCTACCGGCTCACGGAGATCTCCTTTCACGATCCCCGATTTCTCTAGATCAATCATAAGAGCGCCAGGCGATGACACCTCCCCGATCGCCCGCGTGAGCGCCTCAAGGGAACGCGCGACCTTTACCTCTCCCTGAGCAGCGGCCGCAGCCTCCTTCACCTTGGAGATAAACATGAGATCACTGGAAACAAGGATACCGATCTTCATGAGCGCCTATTCGATACCAAAACCTTATTCAATACCAAAACTCTGCGCCTTAGCGATCAGGTTCGAGCGTGAAATGCCGAGCTGACGAGCAGCTTCACTCTTATTCCCTTCGCAACGCTTTAAGGTCGCGACGATCATGTCGCGCTCAACGCTCTCGAGAACATCCTTGAGCTTACCCTCTTGAGGAAAGACAACATCCCCCTCGGCGGTAGAGCCGCTCGCCGCGACAGCCGGGAGAGACACGCTCTCGTAATAACCCCATCCTTGCCCGCCATGACGTAGGCGCGTTGAATCTCGTTCTCAAGTTGTCGGATATTTCCAGGCCACGAGAATGATTCGAGCGCCGCCATCGCCTCAGGGGCGATCTCCTTTTGAGCTTTACCACTCTTCTCAGCAACCTTCTTGAGAAAAAACTCGACGAGGAGCGGAACATCGCCTCTTCGATCTCGAAGTGGAGGAAGGGAGAGATTCACCACATTCAATCGGTAGTAGAGATCCTCGCGAAAGGTTCCCGCTTTAACCATCTCCTCAAGGTTCCGGTTCGTCGCGGCGATAACACGCACGTCAACCCGCACCTGCTTGGTGCCTCCCACCGGCATAAAGGTACCATCTTGTAATACGCGAAGAAGCTTTACCTGAAGCGCGGGGCTCATCTCACCCAACTCATCGAGGAAGAAGGTGCCTCCATCAGCGACCTCAAAGAGGCCCTGCTTATCGCGCAGCGCTCCGGTAAAGGCACCCTTCACATGACCGAAGAGTTCAGACTCAAGGAGGTTCTCATTAAACGCGGAGCAGTTAGCGATGACGAACGGTTTCCCTTTACGTGGCCCATTCGTATGGAGAGCCGTAGCGACCAGCTCCTTACCGGTACCGGACTCTCCGGTGACGAGCACCGGAACATCGGAATCAGCGACCTTCGTCATCACCTCATACAACGAAGTCATCGCTGGACTTCGACCGATGATGTTCGCGAAAGAGAAGCTCTCAGACATGCGGGCCTGAAGGCGTTGGTTAGCGACCTTGGTCTCGCGCAGCTCGCCATAGATCGACCGCACTCGAAGCGCGGCGTGAACCCGCGCTATCAGCTCCTGTGAGTTGTAAGGCTTGCAAATGTAGTCATCCGCACCCTGATTGAGACCGTGAATAATATCCGCTAGCTCATCTTTTCCGGTGAGCAGCACAATCGGAACGTATCGGAGATCGGGATCGCTTTTCAGGATCTTCGCCACCTGATACCCGTTCGGCTCAGGCATCATGACATCAAGAAGAATGAGGTCGGGGTTCTCAGCGCGAGCCTTCTCAAGGGTCTCGGTCCCTGACGAGGCGGTGATGACGGAATAGCCACGGAGCAAGAGGAGCTGCTCAAGGGCGTACAACCCATCTGGCTCATCATCAACGGCGAGGATCTTTAGGTGGCGGTCATCAGACATGGGAAAAACATTAGCTTGAAGTAGCTAGTGCCGAAAGTCCCTCCCTTCGCTGCGGATTCACGCGACGCGGGGCGAGCATTCCTCTCTCGACTATGCTCGGGACAGGATGGTCGCCGAAACGTTGCGTATCGCAAACGGCCTTTGCCTCGCGCGACCACGGCTCCGCACATCCCGGAGGGCCCGTCTCCTGACGGGCCGGAACTCGCGATCCGGACCTGCTTGCGGCTTCCGGCCTGTGAGGACACAGGCCCTCCGGATACACCAGAATGGCGGTCGCCCTCCCCCGTCACGAGGTGCAGTGCGCTTTCACTTCGAGACGCGCTCTTTGTTCGGAGGCGTTCCTCGGAAGTACCTCATAAGGCACGCTAGTGAAAACTGCCCTATGCCGCCGGCGGTAAGCATACTGCCGAAGAGGAGCCATTTACATGCCACCTCCGTGTTCTGAAGGTGAAACGCCACCGCCCCTAAGCTCATCATCGTGACTCCGCCGAGCGACACCATTACTGGCATTCCGTAGATCCCTCGATCAACGACGAGGGATTGCTTGGATTTAGACTCGGCTCTCTCGACGTTCATCTCGGCCACCGCCGATCTCCACGCCCTGTTCAGAGGAGTGTGCAATTCAGCTAAGTCTTCTTCCAGCGGACGGAGTGAGATCGGCTTGGATGGTCTTGGAGCGACAGACGCTCGTAAATCTTCGTGGAGAGAACGAGGTCGATCGTCGTGGGAATTCGCTCTACGGTCTGACTGTATGCTGGCCATTATCGCTCCTTCTCTTGTTCATACTAATCCACCTGGTCAGAGGCATCCAAGAGAAAGATGAGAGCGGTGTGAGGCAGATACGTACGGGTGCGGAGTGATGAGGGCTGGGGGATGGTGTGTATCAGCCGTTGCGAACGGAGTTGGCAACGATGCGCATTTCACAAACCGGAGGGCCCGTCTCCTGACGGGCCGGAACTCGCGATGAACATACGATTGCGGCTTCCGGCCTGTGAGGACACAGGCCCTCCGGATTCGGGTCGAATACGAGGGGTCCTACCCCTTCATCTTATCCAAGAACTCCTTGTTGCTCTTGGTTCCTTCCATCTTGCTGACGAGGAACTCCATAGCCTCAACGGAGTTGAGCGGGTTAAGCACCCGTCGGAGCGCCCAGACCTTCTGCATGACATCGTTCTCAAGGAGAAGGTCCTCTTTACGGGTTCCCGACGCCTTGATGTCCATCGCTGGATAGATACGTCGCTCAGCCAGCTTCCGATCGAGCACGATCTCGCTATTACCGGTTCCCTTGAACTCCTCGAAGATAACTTCATCCATTCGGCTTCCGGTCTCGATGAGCGCGGTACCGATGATCGTGAGGCTTCCGCCCTCTTCGACGTTACGAGCGGCACCGAAGAAACGCTTCGGCTTGTGGAGCGCGTTGGCGTCCACACCTCCGGAGAGGATCTTGCCGCTTGGTGGGACGACGGTGTTGTACGCGCGCGCGAGACGGGTAATCGAGTCGAGAAGGATAACCACGTCGCGCTTATGTTCAACGAGACGCTTCGCCTTCTCGATAACCATGTCAGCGACCTGTACGTGGCGCTGTGCTGGCTCGTCGAAGGTTGAACTCACCACCTCTCCTTTAACAGAGCGAGCCATGTCGGTCACTTCCTCAGGACGCTCGTCGATGAGGAGCACCAAGAGAATGATCTCAGGGTTATTCTCCGTGATCGCGTTCGCGATGTTCTGCAAGAGGATCGTCTTACCGGTACGAGGGGGAGCGACGATCAACGCGCGTTGTCCCTTACCCACTGGGCAGAAGAGCTCCATGATGCGGGTCGAAAGAGCGCCGCTCTTGGTCTCGAGCTTGACACGCTCATCTGGATAGAGCGCGGTCAGGTTGTCGAAGTGGATCTTAGTCTTTAAAACCTCAGGTGGATCGTAGTTTACGGAGTTAACCTTCAAGAGAGCGAAGTAACGCTCGCCTTCCTTCTCACGAGGGGAACGGATCTGACCTTCGATAGAGTCTCCAGTTTTCAATCCGAACCGTCGGATCTGAGCTGGCGATACGTACACATCGTCTGGACCTGGAAGGTAGTTGTAATCTGGGGAACGAAGGAATCCGAATCCATCGGGTAGACACTCAAGAACGCCGCTCGCGTAGATGCTTCCATTCGCGTCAGCCTGCGCCGCGAGGATCGCAAAGATCAACTCCTGGCGTCTCATGTTATTAGCGCCTTCGATATCGAATTCGGCGGCCAACTTCATGAGCTCTTCGGTCTTCTGGCGTTTTAGTTCATTGAGGTTCATGGTGTAACACTCGTTTTTTGTTTCTACACACTACTCGTTCAGCCTTCGTCCGCACACTCGTGGTTGCCACTCTCATCGGAGTGACACCGCTACACATGTGACCTAATTGCTTTGGAGTTTTTTGATCTTGGAGTTATTTGTTACAGATGTCCAGATACGTGTATCCTACGAAGGATACTAAAAAGAAGCGCCGGAGGCCGTCGATAGACGTCTCCCTGACACTGTCGTAGCAAGGAGTTCGTGGTGCGTCAAGCCCCCTGCTTTCGCTCCGCAATCGTTTTTGCGGCCACCGCCCTAAGGTAAGTCGGCTCCAGGGCAGCGATTTCTCCGATGTCAAAGGCTTTCGCCGCACCGATATCGAGCATTACAAGACCCTTGGAGATATCAGCTTCTCCCTCCAAAGGCACCTCCGGAAGGGTAAAATCACGCTGCGGGGTCACCCAAAAAGTACCCTCCTTTGCCCATACCGGCCCACGTAGATCCACCACTGGGACGATACATGGAGCCACCTCCTCAACCACCGGAGAGCCCCGAGTATACGCAGCGGCGAACACCTCATCACGACGGGCATCAGCGAGCACGACGACTCGATTGAGCGAGCTGTCGCGCGACATAGTCGCCGCCGCCGCACCCGCAAGAGAAGAACACCCAATAAGAGGTACCCGAAGGCACCACGCTAACCCTTTCGCAAAGCTCATCCCGATGCGAAGTCCTGTAAAAGATCCAGGACCAACGCCGATACGAATGGAGCGTATATCAGCGGTGGTCATCCCGGCATCGTCGCAAACACGCCCTACCAGCAACGGAAGCTGCTCGAAGTGATCCCCCGAACCCGCTGAGGACACGGCGGTGGGCACTCCGGATCCGTTAACGACAGCGACACTACAGAACGAGCCACTCGTATCGATCGCTAGGACGTTCGTACAACCTACCGCCATCCGAACCAGCTACTAAAAGAGGGTCCAAGGAATAATACGCCGGATATCGTTCCCGATCGCGAACACCATAAGGAGAAGGAGAACGGTCATCCCTACCCTCATCGCGTATTCCTGGAACCGCATGCTGAGCGGTCGCCCACGGAGGAACTCAAGGGTAAAGAGCACCAAGTGACCACCATCCAATACCGGGATCGGAAGGAGGTTCATGACACCGAGCGTTACATTGAGGAAGATCATCATCGAGATGATCGCGAGCCATCCCTCGCTAGCGCTCGCCGCGGTTTGCTTAATAATCTCGATCGGTCCACCGATAGCCTTCTGCGGATTGATGAGACCGGTTAAGAGTCCTTTCAACACCCGGAGGGTCTGAAGGGATAGTCCGACAACTTGTTTCTGCCCGGCGTTCATAGCGCCAAGAAGCCCTACATCTTCATACTCAACGTTCTTAAACGCTGGGGCGATTCCGATGCGATAGGTAGGCTTATCGCCGGTCGTTCCCTCAAGTGCGTCGAGCTCTGGGCTACTAGCCTGAGGATTAATGGTAAGTTCGACGGTATCTGCCGCCGCGGTCGCTCCCGCGGACTCCTGGGTAGGCCGTTCAATCTTTACCGTGAGAGGCCTTCCATCGGAGCCACGCACGATATCGATCAACTCTTTATAACTCTCAACCGCCTCACCATTCACGGTAAGGATACGGTCACCTACCTTCATTCCGGATGACTCAGCGGGCATCCCTGGCGAGATTCCACCGACCGTAACTGGCCCGTCGATGATCTTGGGGAGACCGATCGTGTAGTACATCCCGGAGGCGAGAATCCAGGCGAAGAGGAAGTTAAAGAGCGGCCCAGCGAGGACGATAGCGGCACGGGGGCCGTATGGCTTCTTGAGGAACCATCGAGAGGAATCCTTTACCATCGCCTCTTGCAGCGGGGTCAACTTCTCATCCCCACCCTCGATAGGGGATGCTCCCGCAGCCGCTTGCTCAGCGATCTCCTTCTCCGAGCGATTGGGGTCGCCGTGGACCATCGTCGGGTCATCGCCGGCCATGCGCACAAAACCACCGAGTGGGATCATACGGACCGTGTAGGTCGTCTCCCCAAACTGGAAGCGGGTAAGCACCCGACCGAAGCCGAGAGCGAACTCAAGCACCCCCACACCGAAATACTTCGCGACGAGAAAGTGGCCGAGCTCGTGCACGAAGACGAGGATGCCGAGGACTAGGATAGCGGTAATAATGCTCATATCGTTCTATGTTCGAATACTCGTCGCGTGTTGTCGAGCCCACACCGACACCTCATCGGTAAGTGAGAAGAGCCCCTCTATATCCTGATAAGACCGGGAACCGAACTTCTCTAGGGAATCCCCTATCAATCTATGAATAGACTCGAAGGATAGAGCCTTATTCAAAAAGAGCTCTACCGCAACCTCATTTGCGGCGTTTAAGACCGCGCAGGCCCCGTTAGCACCCTCGATACACTCCCTAGCCCGGCGTAATCCTGGGAACTTTTGGTCATCAACGTTGAGAAAGGTCAGCTCCGTCACCTTGGTAAAATCGAGTCGTTCCATAACCCCCCGCGCTCGGTCATTGGGATAGGTCAACGCGTACGCTATCGGTCCCTTCATGTCAGGGATAGAGAGTTGCGCCAAAACGGTACCGTCAACTAATCGGATCATCGAATGGATGATGCTCTGAGGGTGGATGATAACCTCAATTCGTTTTGAAGGGACGTTGAAGAGCCAGCGAGCCTCGATCACCTCAAGCGCCTTATTCATCATCGTCGCTGAGTCGATAGAGATCTTCGCCCCCATATTCCACTTCGGGTGCTTGAGCGCCCGCTCAGGGGTAATTGCGCTAAACTCTGCAAGTGGCGTGTGCAGGAAGGGGCCACCTGAGGCGGTGAGGATAACAGATTCCAGATCATCCTCCTGCGTCCCTTGGAGTACCTGGAAGATAGCCGAGTGCTCACTATCAACGGGAATAATAGAGACACCCGCGGCGCGAGCGCGCTTCATGACGAGCTCCCCTCCAACTACGAGTGACTCCTTGTTCGCGAGCGCGATATCTTTGCCAGAATCGATCGCCGCGAGGACTCCCGCGAGCCCCGCCATGC
>Ga0078894_10001833_pt1 | contig 15956 bp, 18 predicted proteins | sample LauGreSu1BDMLBSD_2_FD_67506 | JGI IMG/M metagenome (GOLD analysis project Ga0078894, IMG submission 67506) | Freshwater lake microbial communities from Lake Michigan, USA - Su13.BD.MLB.SD (version 4) (version 4) | ecosystem: Environmental > Aquatic > Freshwater > Lake | place: Lake Michigan... | reverse complement strand
GTTTGTGACCTTACAGGTAAAAGAGCGATGGTAGGAAATAATGTTTCCCACGCAATGAATAAAACTAAGAGAAAATTTTCTGTTAACTTAGTTAAAAAACGTTTCTTTCTTGCTGAAGAAGACAGATGGGTTACCTTAAGAGTAGCTGCTTCAACAATAAAAACAATTAATAAAAATGGATTAGCTTCAGTTTTAAAAACTGCTAAAGCTAATGGGTTTATTAAATAATCCTAATCCAATAAATATATAGTAAGATGGCAAAGAAAGGTAATAGAATTCAAGTTATTTTAGAGTGTACTGAGCATAAAGAGTCTGGACTTCCTGGAACTTCTCGTTACATTACTAACAAAAACAAAAAAAATACTCCAGATAGATTAGAGATTAAAAAATTTAATCCAATCTTGAAGAGAATGACTGTTCATAAAGAAATTAAATAATTAGAGATTTTATTTTAATCATAACGATAAATAAAATTTAAATACTCATTGAATCATGGCAAAAAAGACCGTTGCAACATTACAAACAGCTTCTAAGAGATTAACAAAAGCTATCAAAATGGTTAAATCTCCTAAAACAGGTGCTTACACATTTGTAGAAAGTATTATGACTCCAGAAGAAGTAGATTCTTTCTTACAAAAGAAATAATTCTAATAAAATAATATAACCAAGCTACTTTCTCGCGGAAGTAGCTTTTTTATTTTTATATTTGTCACTACTATTAAAAATTTGTATTTATAAATACTAGCAACCGACTTATATTATGAGTTTTTTTAAAAAATTATTTTCCTCAGAAAAAAAAGAATCAGTAATTACCGAACAAGAAAAGGTAGTTCTTGATAAAGGTTTAGAGAAAACCAAAACTTCTTTCTTTTCAAAACTTACTAAAGCTGTAGCTGGAAAATCTAAAGTCGATGATGAGGTTTTAGATAATCTTGAAGAAATATTAGTTACTTCGGATGTTGGTGTAGAAACCACTTTAAAAATCATCCGTCGAATTGAAGACCGTGTTTCTGCCGATAAATATTTAGGTACCGATGAATTAAATCTAATTTTAAGAGAAGAAATTTCGGGTTTATTATCGGAAACTAAATCGGGTGAAGAAACCGAATTTAAAATACCAGAAAACAAAAAACCCTACGTTATCATGGTTGTTGGAGTTAACGGAGTGGGTAAAACTACAACAATTGGAAAATTAGCTTACCAATTTAAAAAAGCAGGTTACAGCGTTGTTCTAGGGGCTGCCGATACTTTTCGTGCTGCAGCAATTGATCAATTGCAAATATGGGCCGATCGTGTTGGGGTGCCTATTGTAAAGCAACAAATGGGTTCTGATCCTGCATCGGTTGCTTTTGATACCTTGCAAAGTGCCGTTTCTCAAAATGCAGATGTGGTAATCATTGATACCGCAGGTCGTTTGCATAATAAAGTTGGATTGATGAGTGAATTGTCTAAAGTGAAACGTGTGATGCAAAAGGTTTCCGAGGATGCGCCACATGATGTATTGTTAGTATTAGACGGTTCAACTGGACAAAATGCATTCGAACAAGCCAAACAATTTACTGCCGCTACCGAAGTTACTTGTTTAGCAGTTACTAAATTAGATGGTACGGCTAAGGGTGGAGTAGTAATTGGTATATCCGATCAATTTCAAATTCCTGTAAAATATATTGGTGTTGGTGAAGGAATAGAAGATTTACAAGTATTTAACAAATATGAGTTTGTGGATAGTTTCTTTAATTAATTTGCAATGAACAAAATAATTACTTTTTTCAAATCAGCGTCTCCTCTAATCTTAATTTTGCTTTGTATTGGAGCTGAGATTGTATCTAAAATAATTGAATACAAACTCCCAACTATAGCTATGGGATTGCAATTAACCACTTTTGTAGTGTTTATTTACGCCCTAATTAAGTTTTTTAATTCGAAGTTTTAGTTAGTTCAATTATTGATATAGTGCATTAATTTTTTGCCAAAGCACATCATCAAAATCGGATAATGCCATATTAACTGCGTCTGCAGCATCTCCCATTCGAATTACAACCATTTTTTTACTAGGAACAACATAAATTTTTTGATCGTTTTTCCCCAATGCTGCATACGTGTCACTTGGAGCACTTGGAATAATACTACCGCTAAATTGAAATTGACTTTGTGGTAAACGGTAACTTGATTTTCCATTTAACCACCATAAATACCCATACGATTGGTTGATAGTTTGCGAAGTTGTTGTAGCCAAATTAAAGTAGGTTTCATTAATTACGGTTGTCCCGTTCCATTTTCCTTTATTTAAAGCCATCAATCCAAAACGTGCCATATTTCTGGTGGTGCTCCAATAAGTTCGGGTTCCTTCGGTACCATTTACCCACAATCCACCGGTCATACCAAGTTTATCTCTTAGTTTGGTATTGAAATAATTATTCCAAGTTTGTCCTGTCGCTTGAGCAACTACATCTTGTAATTTTACATATACATTATGATAAGCCCAACGCGTTCCTGCATTAGCTACATACTGTAAATTGGCCGGCGACACATTATCACCTAGAGAATCATCAAGTCCCGAAGACATTGATAATAAGTGCTTACAAGTAATTAAATTTTCTTTAGCTATGGGCGCACTAGTCCATCCTAATCCAATATAATCTGAAACTTTATTGTTTGTGTTTATATAACCTTCTTGTTCTGCAATACCGGTTACTGTTGCGGTTAATGTTTTTCCTGCACTTGCCCAGTACCAAGCTGTAGTAGCAGAATGTCCATTAAAATAATTCTCCATCACAATTCTCCCATTAACCAATATTATGAACGATTTTGAGTTTTTTAATTGCAAATAATCCAATAAAGGTTGTACTGCATTGGCATTCCAACCAAGTGCTGCAATAGATTTAGTTTCCCATGTGGTACTTCCATCGCTTGGAGGAAAGTACATGCTATCCCCTACAGTTGTAGTATTATTATCGGAGTTATTGTTGGAACTACATCCAAAACTAAAAAGTAAAATTGATATTAAGCATAGAACTTTTTTCATGAAATAAATTTTATTTCTTTGACAATTAATATTTCAAAAGGTTTATTCAAAATTACTTTTTTATTCCTTAAAATTAATTGTAATTTTATCTTTTTATTTGAATTATGAAAAACACACTTCTTTTTTTTCTGTTGAGCTTCTTATTTCTTTCTTGTAAACCTTCGGTAAATGAAGCCGATTTGGTAAAGATTAATGGTTATTGGGAAATTCAAAAAGTAGAACTTCCGCAAGGAGGTAAGAAAGAATACAAGGTTAATGAAACCATCGATTTTTTTTCTTTAAAAAATAATTCGGGCTTTCGCCAAAAGGTAATGCCACAATTGGACGGAACTTATTTAACTAATGATATTAAGGAGGATATTAAAGTTTCCAATAAAGATGGAGTGTTTTATATTAATTACACCACTACTTTCGGGAAATGGAAAGAAGAAATTCTTGAAATACAAGACAGTGTTTTAGTTTTAAAAAACAAAGATAATTTAGAATACCACTATAAAAGACAAGTCCCTTTTTCAATAAAATAATGGCAAAAAGACAAAGTAACGAAAGTTCGATATCTGAAGTGTTGCAACAATTTATTCAGCAAAATAAACTGGAAACAGGTATGGATAAAATTGATGTGGAAAAAGCATGGAAAAGCCTCATGGGAAACGGAGTAAATAGCTACACCCAAGAAGTTATTTTAAAGGGAGGTACTTTGTATGTGAAACTAACTTCGGCTGTATTGCGTGAAGAATTAAGTTATGGCAAGCAAAAAATCATTGCCATGATTAATGAGGAATTGAAAAAAGAAATTGTGAAAGAAGTGGTGTTGAGATAAGTGATTTAAGTTTAAAGAAAAACTATAAAAAAATCCCATTTCTTAATTAAAATGGGATTTTATATTTATATAAATTCTTTATTAAAATTGCTCTCTTCCAGCAAAATGGAATGCACTTTCAATAGCAGCATTTTCATCAGAATCAGATCCGTGAACTGCATTTTCTCCAATTGAAGTTGCATATTTTTTACGGATAGTACCTTCAGCCGCTTCAGCTGGGTTTGTAGCACCAATTAAAGTTCTAAATTCTTCAATTGCATTTTCTTTTTCAAGAATTGCAGCAACGATTGGACCGCGAGACATGAATTCAACTAACTCACCATAAAAAGGTCTTGCAGCGTGTACCGCGTAAAAAGCTTTAGCGTCAGCAACAGTTAATTGCGTTAATTTTAAAGCAACAATTTTAAATCCACCTTCTGTAATCATGTTTAAGATTCCACCAATATGTCCGTTTTCTACAGCATCTGGTTTAATCATTGTAAATGTTCTATTAGTAGCCATTTTTTTGTATTATTTATAAATTTGGGTGCAAAAGTATACTTTTTTTTGCGATAATCAAAGCAACTTACTTAGAATGTAATTACTTTAAATTCTTGTTTTAATGGATCCAACTCTGAAAATAATTTTTGAATAAAATCGGCACCAAACTCCAAGTAAAATTCACTAAAATTCAGTTGTCGTTCTTGCAAACTTTGATTCGGGAAAAGTTCGTTTTGCAAAGCTTCAATTCGCTGTAGATAATCGGCATGCGATTTTTTTTCGGCCTTTAGTAATCTTCTTTCAAGATGCTCTAATCCTTTTATTTGTTTGGCTTCCTGTGCTTTTACTGCTCCAGAAAATGATTTGTCGGTTTGTAATGCAATTGCATTTAACTTTTCAAATTGTTGGCGTAATGCTTCTTTTTGTTTGGAGAAATCTATTGTGAAATTTGAAATTTCTTTGGTTTTATTGTTTATTAATTCATTTTGATTTAAAAACAAATCAGCAAAATGCAATCCCAGTTTAGTTGCTTTTTCAGCTTGCTTGGCTGTTGCAATAAGTGCCGAATTTCTTAATAATAATAATGGAAAAGTAATATTATTGGCCTCAAAGTTGGACTTTAATTCCAACCAGTAGGCTAGCTCACCACCTCCGCCTATGTAACACAAATTAGGCAAAACCACTTCTTGATATAAAGGTCTTAAGATTACATTCGGACTAAATTTTTCTGGATGATTTTCTAATTCATTAAGAATTTCAGTTGGAGTGAAAACCCGTTCCGTGTTATTTATCTTGTAAGTGTTATTCTCAAAAATAATGCGTTCACGCAATTGATCTTCAATATAAAAAAGATTGATTTCTCTCGGATTAACTTGAATTTTATATTCCGATAATTGTGAATTAGTTTCAGTTACTTTTTGATATGAAACGCCACTTGTTATTTCATTTTTCACAAAAGGAATAAACATTTTCTTTAATTCTTTTGCATCGCCATCCACAATTACTAAACCTTCTGCTTTGAATAATTCATTTGCTAAATAGCGAGTGGCAGTAGCTAAATTAGAATGTTTTAAATAGGAGTTTTCAAATAAATTTAGTAAATCCTTTGCATTTTCGCTGGAGCCTATTTCATTTTTTAAAGCTTCAAATACTTCATTTAGTCCTTCATTTGTTAATCTTCCAACGGGACCCGAACTTTCTCTATTCCATTTTATTTTAGATTTTTTGAAATTAAAATAATTTATTTCTTCAAAATCATGGTCTTCGGTGGCCATCCAATATACAGGAACAAAATCATTGTTTGGATAGGCTATTTTTAATTGTTTGCAAAGGTTTATTGTTGAAACAATTTTGTAAATAAAATACAACGGCCCTGTAAATAAATTCAGTTGATGTCCTGTAGTAATAGTAAAAGTGGTGTCTTTTTTAAGTAACTGAAGGTTGTCTTGAGTTTTCTGCGAAATATTGAAATTCAGGTATTGATTTTCAAGTTCGGCAACAAGTAATTTTCTGTTTTCAACTGGGAAATTCTGTTGTTTTTCGGCTATTTGATCCTTGAATTTTTCAATTTTTGGAAACCGATTGTAAAACTGTGCTAGCTCTGGTTTTTCATCCAAATAATCTAAGATTAATTTAGAGAAATATCCCGATTTTTGATAGCTAATACAATCTGTTGGCATCTATTTATTTTTTACAAAAATACTCAAAATTCAATTTCATTTCACAAATTCAATTTCATTCCTAATTTGTACTTACTAAATTAGTATTTTTACTTTTGAAATAAAAACTTCACAATTGAAAGACATTCTATTAATAACCCCACCTTTTACTCAGTTAAACACGCCCTATCCGGCTACTGCCTATATTAAAGGTTTTTTAAAAACAAAGGGTATTTCTTCATTTCAGATGGATTTGGGAATGGAAGTTATTCTTGAATTATTTTCAAAAGAAGGGTTAACCGATTTATTTCAAGTAGAATCAAAATCAAAATCGACTAACTCCCAGCGGATTTTTGCTTTAAATAAAGAATACATAAAAACAATTGATTCTGTAATTGCTTTTCTACAAGGTAAGAATCCCACTTTGGCTCGAACTATTTGCAGTGGTAATTTTCTGCCTGAAGCTTCTCGATTTAATCAATTGGATGACATGGAGTGGGCTTTTGGAACTATGGGAATGCAAAATAAAGCCAAGCATTTGGCTACTTTATATCTAGAAGATTTGTCAGATTATATTGTAGAGTGCGTTGATGAAAATTTTGGTTTCAGTAGGTATGCCGAACGGTTGGGCAGAAGCGCCAATTCCTTTGATGAATTGTATTTGCATTTGCAAAAAGAACCTACCTATATTGATCGAATCACTCTTAATATCATAAAGAAAAGATTAGAGGTTATTCGTCCGAAGCTTGTTTGTTTTTCGGTTCCTTTTCCTGGAAATTTATACAGCGCTTTTCGTTGTGCTCAATTCATAAAATCAAATTTTCCAAGTTGTAAAATTGCAATGGGGGGTGGGTTTCCCAACACCGAATTGCGTGAATTGAAAGACGAAAGGGTATTTGAATTCTTTGATTTTATTTCATTAGATGATGGTGAGCTCCCTTTGGAATTAATTTACAATTCAGTAAGTCAAACGGAGTCTGTAGACGTTATTTTAAAGCGAACCTATATATTAGAAAACGGAAAAGTTACTTACAAAAATAATGCTTCACAACCTGATTATAAACAGAGTGAAGTAGGTACACCCGATTATTCCGATTTGTTTTTGGATAAATATATTTCGGTTATTGAAATAGCCAATCCAATGCACAGTTTGTGGAGTGATGGCAGATGGAATAAGTTGACCATGGCACACGGATGTTATTGGGGTAAATGTACTTTTTGTGATGTTTCTTTAGATTACATCAAATTATACGAGCCTATTGCCGCCAAAACTATTGTAGATAGGATGGAGGAGTTAATAGCTCAAACAGGTGAAAACGGATTCCATTTTGTGGATGAAGCAGCGCCACCGGCATTAATGCGTGAAGTTGCCCTGGAAATTATTCGCAGGAAATTAGTTGTTTCTTGGTGGACCAACATTCGTTTTGAGAAAAGTTTTACTTCCGATTTAACTTATTTGCTTAAAGAATCGGGTTGCATAGCTATTTCAGGTGGATTGGAAGTTGCATCCGATCGATTATTGGAATTAATTAAAAAAGGGGTTACAGTAGAACAAGTGGCGCAGGTGACTAGAAATTTCACCGAAAGCGGAATTATGGTTCATGCCTATTTAATGTATGGATACCCTACGCAAACTATACAAGAGACTGTTGATAGTTTGGAGATGGTGCGCCAACTTTTTGAATTGGGAATTATTCAATCGGGATTTTGGCATCAATTTGCGATGACGGCACATTCTCCTGTGGGGTTGAATCCAGATGAATTTGGTGTTATTCCGGAGAAAAATGAGATTTCTTTTGCAAATAATGACATTCAGTTTAAAGATAAAACCGGAATTGATCATGATCAATTCAGTTTTGGATTAAAAAAATCTTTATTCAATTACATGCACGGCATCTGTTTTGATTATCCGCTGCAAGATTGGTTTGATTTTAAAATTCCAAATACAAAAATTCCTACAAACTTTATTAGTAATTGTTTGGATAAACAAATTGATTTGAATTTCAAACCTAATTCTAAAATCCTATGGTTAGGTGGTGTTCCTGAAGTTGAAGTTTATACAAAATCAAAAAAAGGAAGTTCTTGGCAGATGATGGAGCTTACCTTTCAGAACAAAACAGATCTATTTCAAATAGCATTAGAATCATCCAAAGCAACATGGTTAATTAGTATGCTTAAGAAGGTCTCAAAAATTGAAAAGTCATTAATCACACTTCAAGAGATTAAATCGGATTATGAAATGAATTTTGAGGACTTTGAGTTGTTTTGGTACTCAAAACCCATATTTCATTTAAGACAAAATGGGTTAATCTTATTTTAATCATCTATTTTTTATTTTATTTTTGGTAATTATTTATTTTTTATATCTTTATCAAGATTAATTATTAACAAGTGAAGTCTATTTTTGTTATATCGTTTATTGTTTTTTCGTATTCGGCATTATCTCAAAAAAAGAATTGTTTTGATTTAGCTCGTTATGGAACTTTGTCCGAAATAATTTCTGAATATTCAAAAAACAATAAAATTATAGACTCTGTAGATGCGAATTCATCAAGTATGTTAATTCTTGCTTGTTATAAAAATAACAATGAAGTAGCAAAATTTATAGTTGATAAAAAAGCAAATTTAGATTATATAAGCTCTAATGGTACCGCACTAATGGCTTGTGTAATAAAAGGAAATATCGAAATGGCTGAATTTTTATTGCTAAATAAAGCAAATCCAAATTTGACTGACATAAATGGAATAACTGCTTTGATGTATGCAGCACAGTTTCAAAATGAAAAAATGATAAAATTACTTTTAGATCACAAAGCCAATAAAAATATTAAAGATAAACAAGGCAAAACTGCTTTTGAATATTCAGTAATGACAAAAAACGAATTAATTATTAATCAATTTAAATAAAACCTATGAAAAAAATTACTATTTTATTTTTAACTCTTGTATGTTTTTCTGGATTTTCTCAGAGCAAGTCAACTGGAATTATCAATTTAACTTCTAACATGACTGCTAGTTTGACTTTAAACAATACAACATCAAAAGTTACATTAGTGTTAACCGGTCCTTCTGATAGATGGTTTGCTCTTGGACTAGGCGTTGTTTCTGGATTTAGTATGGCAAGTGGAGATGTGCTTGTTTATACTACATCATTATCAGATAGAAATTATGGTGGATATGCTTCCCCTTCAATAGATGCTAGTCAAGATTGGACAACTGTTTCTGATAATGCAATGTTGGGTATTAGAACATTAACATTGGAGCGTTCTTTAACGAATTCTGATAGTAATGATTTTCAGTTACCCTATGCTTCAACAAATTCAATCAGTTTGGCTTGGGCAAGATCAAATAGTGCTTCAACATCATTATCAAATCACCAAGGAACAAATAGAGGTTTTTCAACAGGAAACTTTACTTTGAGTAATAATGAATTTTCTTTAGAATCTGCATCTGTTTTTCCTAATCCATCAAATGGAAATTTTACATTAAAAACAAATGTTGAATTGACTAGTATTAATTTATACTCTCAAACTGGGGCTTTTGTTAAAGAAATTAAATTTAATTCTGATTCAAAAGAAATTGAAATTGCTTTAAATGGATTATCATCTGGAGTTTACTTATTAGAATTGAAAAATGATTCTGAAAAATCTTGGAAGCAAATAATTATTAATTAATTATTAAAAAAGATAAAATAAAATTTGGCGTGTAAGCGCCATTTTTTTGTTGCTATACTTAACTTTTTCTCTATGAATCAAAAGGTATCTAAAATATTACTTATTTGTGTAATTGTCATATTATTTTTTGTAGGATTATTTTTTTCAGCTCGATATTATGCCTATAATGGTGGTAAAAGAGATTTAAATAGTGAAGAAGCTGAATATACTCTAACTGCAAAAGAATTTGTTGCAAAATTTGTAACAGATGAGATAGAAGCCAACAAAAAATATTTAGAAAAACCAGTTGCAATTTCTGGAAAAATTACTTCTATAAATAATAAAGAAATTATTTTAGATGAAGTGGTAGTTTGTATGTTAAATGCTGTAGAATCTAAATTAATAGTTGGTCAAGTCATTCTAGTTAAAGGTCGTGTAATAGGTTACGACGACTTAATGGGGAGTGTAAACATGGATCAATGTTCAATAAACAACTAAATTTATAATGAAATTAGAAAAAATTACCTTGTCAATAGTTTTACTTTTTTGCTTTCTATATACAAATGCACAAGATGAATTGATGAATGAGCTAGACTCAAATAAACCAGTGAAAAAAGAAATCGCCTCTGCAGCGTTTAAAGGATTACAAGTAGCAAACATGCAATCCACAAAATTACCTGCAAAAGGAGAGTTTTATTTTTTAGTTTCTCATCGTTTTGGTGACATTACGGATGGATTAAATAATTTTTTCGGATTAGATGTAGCTTATACTAAATTAGGTGGAATTTATGGTGCAACCGATTGGCTGTCTATAGGTTTTTCAAGACATACATTTCAAAAGAACTATGAATTTGCAGTAAAATATAAATTAGCGAATCAAGAAATTGATGGTTTTCCAGTTACTATTGTTGGGTACAACACAATGGATATTAGAAGTGATTTGAAAAAAGATTTATATCCAGATTTAATATTTAATGATCGATTGGCTTATTCTTCGCAATTAATTGTATCTCGAAAAATAAATAATTCAATTTCAGTATTATTAAATCCTATTTTAGTTCATAAAAATTTATATGATGAGCTTACTGAGCAAAAAAGTACTTATTTACTTGGTACTGGAGCAAGATTTAAAGTATCAAAACGACTAAGTATTAACTTAGACTATGCTGCTAGATTAAATTTGCCTGAATCCTATGATTTTACTTACCATAACCCAATGACACTTGGTTTGGATATTGAAACCGGTGGGCATGTATTCCAATTAGTATTATCGAATAGTCAAACCATGAATGATGTATCTTATTATACAACTGCTTCAGGGATCAATCAAGGAAAAGATATTTTCTTTGGATTTAATATGTATCGAGTATTTTAATTTTTTTAAACATGAAAATGAATAAATTAATTTCAGCATTTAGTTTATTAATAGTAATTTATTTAGTAACTTCTTGTGATTCTAGACCACTTCAAGATATAGAAGGTATAGTTGCTAATCCAACTTACACAAAAAATATTAAACCGATTCTTGATGCTAAATGTGTAAATTGTCATTCGCAAAGCGGTGAAGGAATTTTCCCGGATTTAGATACTTATCAAAGTGTAGTAAATGCTCAAAACGGTATTGTTAGTTCTAAATTATTTTGCAGTATTTCATCAAGCTCATGCACAACACCAAGAATGCCAAAAGGGGACGCGCCATTATCAAATGGAGCTATTTCAACAATAAAAAATTGGATTGATACGAATTACCCTGAAAACTAAAACTTTAATTATGAAAAATATCCTATTTATATTAATTTGCATTGCTTTTTCAACGGTTGCATTTTCTCAAAAAATGATGACTCGTTCGGGTGAAATTAAGTTTGATGCAACGGTGTCTGGCGCTATGGATTCTGTTATTGCAACTAGTTCTACTGTTTCTTCTATTTTTGATAAATCCAATGGGGATCTTGTGGTTCAAGGACTTGTAAAATCTTTTAAGTTTAAATCGTCCTTAATGGAGGAACACTTTAATGAAAATTATATGGAAAGTGATAAGTTTCCAAAAACAAGTTTTAAAGGGAAAGTTACTGGATTTGAAGGGAAATCTGGCACATACGATGTAGAAGGAGAGTTAACGATTCATGGAGTTTCAAATAAAGTAAAAACAAAAATGACTTTAACTGTTGGAACTAAAACTTTAATATCTGGTAGTTTTAATGTGAAATTGAAAGAGTATAAATTAGAAGTACCGACACTAGCTAAGAAAACACTTGCTGAGACTGCTAAAATTTCAGTTAAATTAGAATTAGAAAATAAACAATAGTTTTTCTAACTTCTATATTTTAAAATTAAGTTAAAGCTAAATTCCCTCCTTTAATTTTTTGTAAATTGCATACCCTAAAAAAAAGTGCAATTCGCACTTTTGGTAAATACCAAATTATGAAAAAATTTCATTTAATACTTATTCTATCTTTTTTCTTTTCCATTACTGCTTTTTCTCAAAAAGTAATCAAGCATAAAATTGCAAAAGGGGAAACCATTTTGGGATTGGCTATTAAATACGATGTAAGCGAGAAAGATATTTATGAGCTAAATCCTAAGACAAAAGGCGCTTTACTTCAATTAGATCAAGTACTTCGAATTCCGAATAAGAAATATAAAGAAAAAGAAAAACCTTCCAAAAAGGAAAAGAAAGAAAAATTAGTTACCGATAAAAATAAGGAAAACAAAATAATTTCGGAAGCACCAATTGAAGATAAAACCAAAATCAAGGATAAATCAAAAGAGCAATTTTTAACCCATTTGGTTCTCGTTAAGGAGACATTATACAGTATTTCAAAAAAATATGGGATTACAATGGAAGCCATTTGCGAATTGAATCCAATATTAAAAACTGAAAACTTAAAAAAAGGACAAAAATTAAAAATTTCTAATCCAGACTATACCACAGAATTAGCTATAATAGCAGAACCAAGCAAGACTGAAGTTAAAGAAACAGCTGAAACTAGCGGAGATTTAATTCATAAAGTATTGCCTAAAGAAACTTTGTATCGTATTGCAAAAACTTATGGAGTTACAGTTTCTGATATTGAAAAATTAAATCCAGGTATTGAAAATGGACTTCCAATTGACTATTTATTAATCATTAAAAAAGGAGCCGCTGCTCCCGATTCCAATCCTACAGTAACTGCGCCAATTCCCGCAGATGATGTAGAAATTAAAGATATACCTGCAGGTAATAGTGAAAAAGCGGAGTTTTTAATTAAAAAAGCTTCCGAACATTTAGGGACAAGATACCGAAGAGGTGGTTCTACAAGTGCAGGATATGATTGTTCTGGTTTGATGTTTTCTACTTTTCAAAATATTGACATGATTTTACCTAGATCCTCTTATGAGATGGCAGGATATGGAGTTAAAATAAATAGAGTTCAAGCTCAAAAAGGAGATTTAATTTTCTTTGCAACATTTGGTGGCCGCCGTATAAGTCATGTAGGTATGGTTACAGAAGTGACCGATGGAGAAATTAAATTCATTCATTCTTCAACAGGCTCTGGAGTGATTGTATCTTCATTAAATGAACCTTATTATGCAAGGACTTTTATTCAAGTGAATCGAGTGTTACCTGAATAAATTGATAAAAAAAACTCCAAACTAAGTTTGGAGTTTTTTGTTTTATCTTACAATAGTTTGTTTTCTATCAGGTCCTACTGAAACAATCTTAATAGGAACTTCAATTTCTTTTTCAATGAATTCGATGTATTCTTTTAATTCTTTTGGTAACACATCAAAAGTTGTCATTCCGGTTAAATCGGCTTTCCAACCTTTAAATTCGGTATAAATTGGAGTTACATTTTCTTCTTCAATATTATAAGGCAAATGATGGATCGTTTGTCCTTTGTAGTTGTAAGCAGTACAAACTTTTAAAGTTTCAAATCCAGAAAGAACATCACCTTTCATCATCATTAATTGAGTTACCCCATTCACTTGAATCGCATATTTTAAGGCTACAAGATCCAACCAACCACATCTTCTTTTTCTTCCGGTAACCGAACCAAATTCGTTTCCAACTTTGGCCATGATATCTCCAGCTTCACCAAAATCTTCAGTAGGGAAGGGGCCGCTTCCCACACGAGTGGTATAGGCTTTAAAAATTCCAAATACTTCTTTGATTTTGTTTGGAGCAATTCCTAATCCGGTGCACGCACCTGCTGCAGTTGTGTTCGATGAAGTTACAAACGGATAAGTTCCGAAATCAACATCTAACAACGAACCTTGAGCTCCTTCACATAGAATTGATTTACCTGCTTTTTGAGCTTGTGCTAAATATTCTTCGCTATCAATAAAAGTCAATTTTTTTAAATCTTCTATCGCTTCAAAAAATTCTGTTTCTAGTTCGGCTAAGTTATATTGAAGTTCTACATTGTAAAAAGCAATCATTGCTTCATGCTTATCCGCTAGTGAACGGTAACGCTCTTTGAAATCAGCCAATTCAATATCTCCTACACGAATTCCGTTTCTACCGGTTTTGTCCATATAGGTAGGACCGATTCCTTTTAAGGTTGAACCAATTTTGGCTTTACCTTTAGAAGCTTCAGATGCAGCATCTAATAATCGGTGTGTTGGAAGAATTAAATGTGCTTTTCTAGAGATAATTAATTTTGATTTGATATCTAAATTAAATTTAGCTAAGCCATCAATTTCACTTTTAAAAACTACAGGATCAATAACCACTCCATTACCAATAACGTTGATGTTGTTGTCGTGAAAAATTCCAGAAGGGATTGTTCTTAAAACGTGTTTAATTCCGTCAAATTCCAAGGTATGTCCTGCGTTAGGTCCGCCTTGAAAACGTGCAATTATATCATATTTTGAGGTAAGAACGTCAACTATTTTTCCCTTTCCTTCATCTCCCCATTGTAATCCGAGTAGTAAATCTACTGTCATTGTGTTGTGTGTTTAATTTTATATTAATTGAATGCTTATTGTTTTTTATTAGCGTAAAAATAAAGTGAATGGTTGGTTATTTCAATACCAAAAATCTCTTCGATGGTTTGCTTGATAGTTTGTATTCTAGGATCACAAAATTCAATCACTTCCCCGGTGTCAGTCATGATAATATGATCGTGTTGTTTGTCAAAATACGACTTTTCGTAATGGGCTTGATTTTGACCAAATTGGTGTTTGCGAACCAATCCACAATCTAATAATAATTCGATAGTATTGTATAGGGTTGCTCTACTAACACGGTAGTTTTTGTTTTTCATTTTGATATATAAATTTTCAATATCAAAATGCTCCTGATTTTCATAAATTTCTTGGAGTATAGCATAGCGTTCAGGCGTTTTTCGATGGCCTTTCAACTCAAGGTAAGTTGTAAAAACATTTTTTACAATTTCCTGATTATTACTATTGTCAGTGGCAATTTGTGTCATAGTAGCGCAAAGATAATTTTTAGTTTAGAAGAATTAAAATTTAAGAGTTTAAAGTTATAAACTACTTGTTAATAAACGATTTTAGTTTTTATAAACCCGTGTTACTTTTTCAATTCCATCTATTTTTTTGATATTATCAATGAGTTTTTTGAGAATGGTATTGTTTTTTACAATTACCGCAACTTGACCATTAAAAATTCCCGCTTCACCACTAAGTGAAATACTTTGAATGTTTACGTTCATTTGGTTGGATATCACTTTAGTTAACTCATTAGTTAAACCAAGGGTATCCATTCCGGTAATTTTTAACACCGCTTTAAACTCTTGTTGAGAAGAATCAATCCATTTTGCTTGCATGATGCGGTATGCATAGTTGGATTGCATCGATATTGCATTCGGGCAATCTTTTTTATGTACTTTAATACCTTCATTTATGGTTACAAATCCAAATACTGCATCTCCAGGTATCGGGTTGCAACAATTGGAAAGTTTGTATTCCAATCGGTCTTGCTCTTTTCCAAATACGAGTAAATCATAGTTGCTACTTAATTCGGGTTTGAAGATTTCCTCAACATTGGTGTTTGGCGAACGCTTAATTTTATTTTTGAAAAAGTTAATTAAGGTGTTGCTTTTTTGGGAAGCGTAATCTTTTAATTGTTGGTTTTCTATTGCGCCTATTCCTACGCGATAAAATAAATCCAAACTTGTTTTTAATTTGAAAAAATTCACTAATTCATTTACAATCGACTCATTTAAGGTGATTTTTAAGTGTTTTAATTTGCGTGTAAGTAATTCTTTTCCTTCTTCAGCAATTTTCTTAGTGTCTTCATTAAGTACGTTTCGAATTTTGTTTTTCGCTCTTGAAGTGGTTACATATTCGAGCCAGTTGATGGTTGGTTTTTGATT
>Ga0078894_10001832_pt1 | contig 15965 bp, 16 predicted proteins | sample LauGreSu1BDMLBSD_2_FD_67506 | JGI IMG/M metagenome (GOLD analysis project Ga0078894, IMG submission 67506) | Freshwater lake microbial communities from Lake Michigan, USA - Su13.BD.MLB.SD (version 4) (version 4) | ecosystem: Environmental > Aquatic > Freshwater > Lake | place: Lake Michigan... | reverse complement strand
ACGGGCTCTACTTCTGGTTCCACTACGGGCTCTACTTCTGGTTCCACTACGGGCTCTACTTCTGGTTCCACTACGGGCTCTACTTCTGGTTCCACTACGGGCTCTACTTCTGGTTCCACTACAGACTCAACTACAGCCTCAACTACAGCCTCAACTTCTGGTTCCACTACGGGTTCCACTACGGGCTCTACTACGGGCTCTACTACGGGCTCTACTACGGGCTCTACTACGGGCTCTACTACGGGTTCCACCGGCTCAACTACAGGTTCGACCGTCTCAACTTCTGGTTCCACTACGGGTTCCACTACGGGCTCTACTTCTGGTTCCACTACGGGTTCTACTACAGGCTCCACAGGTTCCACTACGGGTTCTACTACAGGCTCCACAGGTTCCACTACAGGTTCGACTTCTGGTTCCACTACGGGTTCCACTACTGGCGCTACTTCTGGTTCCACTACTGGCGCTACTTCTTGTTCAGGTTCTGGTTCAGGTTCCGGTTCCACTACAGGTTCTGGTTCCGGTTCCGGTTCCACTACAGGTTCTGGCTCTGATTCCGATTCCGGTATAACCATATTTTCAACGATATCGTTGTACAGCGTCTCTCTTACATCATTTCGACTGCAAAGTTTACAGTATTCCGCTACATTTTCCCCGCAAGAGATACATGCATTTGCTATAGTACTGTTGGATTTAGAAATCGTCAATCTCAACTGTACCAATAAATTAGTATACCGAACCGTATGGTATCGATGATACGTCGTAAAATGATTGTTAAATAACTTCAGTTGATCTGCCATTAAGGACACCTGATGCTGCATGATATTAAAGTAATTCCCAATATTCAACCCTTTGGTAATCTTTTGATGATGTTCCTCCAATTCCCTCTTTTTTTCTGCAATCGTGGATTCCAAAAAGTGTAAGTACGATTTAATATCCTCATACAATTCTTCAATAACGGCATTCCCATATACTTTGTACGGTTCTAAATCCTTGTACACTGGATACTTCTCTATGTCCATCGAATATTCGTTCTTGCAGTAATTGTACATCGACGTAAATAACTTATAATAATCTCCATAAGTTCGATTCTCAATATACTGGTTCATCTTATGATAATGATCATATTCCATGTCCAATAATTTCCTCTGAAATAAAAACGAATCCAACATTTCCGGATGTTCCGCACTTTTTGCATATTTGATATACCATTCATGAACATCCTGTTTCAGTAAGGCAAGCGATTCAAACGAAGACGCAATATCCTTCTTCAGTGAAAGCATAGTATACGATAGTATTTTTTATTGTATACTAGTATGGACGCCGTCAATTGGGGACCTGAACATGAAACCGTACTTGCCGAGTGGGCCGACAAATCCAATTGTTATATGTGGTTACATACCAAATGTAATGAAAAATTTCATTCTCTTCATATTTGGTACACGATTCCAGTCATCATCATGAGTACACTGACAGGAACGGCCAACTTTGCTCAAGATAAGATCCCCGCCAATTTTCGAGGATATGCAACCATGATTATAGGGGGAGTCAACATCATGGCAGGAATCATTACGACGATCCAACAATTCTTGAAGATTAATGAATTGAATGAGTCTCATCGTGTGGCTGCACTTTCATGGGATAAATTTTACCGAAAAATAAAGGTCGAACTGGCGAAGAATCCTAAGGAACGCCAAAAGGTAGGACTCTTTTTTGCAGCTGCAACCGAAGAATATGATCGATTGATGGAAGCCAGTCCTGTCATCGAAAAGGATGTTCTTCTTCGGTTCAATAAGGTGTTCAATAAAGTGGGGGATGAATTTTCAAAACCGGAAATATGCGATACGTTAGTCAGTGTAAAAACAACCGTATACCGAGAGAGTCCGGATTCCAAACGCGATTCGATCGTCAAAAACCTTGTAGGGGATATCATGATGGTTCAAACGGAACGACAAGATACTCAACAAAAAATCATTAAGGAATTTTATGATAAATTTAACGCGGAATTGCAGAGAAATCCTACCAAACAAGAACTCATCGACAATTTGGTACGCGATCCCAGTGTACATGATTTGTTAATTACAGAAGAAGCGATTGAGGCATTTTTAGATTAACTACATAAAAAAATAGGGATATAGTATGGCGTTATGTAAAAACCTATCGTTTGAGGAATGCGAGATTGCAATTTTAAAGCATTCGGTAGAAAAAATAACGAATCAACAAGGAGAAATTTTGATGAATGAGCCGGATACAAAGAAAATGGTCAAGATCGCTGAAGATTTTATTTCTCAGAAAGATTGTGTCCTGTATGGAGGAACTGCCATCAACGCGATGCTTCCCAAGAGCGACCAATTTTACAATTACAAGTATGAATTACCGGATTACGATGCCTATACTCCTCTAGCGTTGGACCATGCTAAAGAGCTTGCCGATATTTATGTAAAGCAGGGATTCAAGGATGTAGAGGCAAAAGCAGGGGTTCATTATGGAACCTACAAGGTCTATGTCAATCAACATGCTATCATGGATCTTACCCAACTGCATGAAGAGCTGTATACATCGATCAAACGACATGCCAAGGTTATCGATGGACTTCGATATGCACCGGTGAATTATTTAAGGATGTCGTGTTATTTAGAACTTTCTCGACCGATGGGAGATGTCTCTAGGTGGGAAAAAGTATACAAGCGTCTCTCCAAACTGAACAAATATCATCCTCTTCTTTTTAAGAAATGTAAGCGTATTCCCAAGCGAAGAAAATTCACGTCGGAAGAAATACTTCTTTTCAATACTTCGTTGAAGACGTTAGCGGAGATGGATGTGGTATTTATTGGAGCTTATGCGAACAAAATCTATACATATCAATCGAATGTACCGTTTGTTGAGAATTTATCCGAGTTTGATGTCATTTCGTCTACTCCAGAAGAGACCTGTCATGCGATGATGAATGCACTTACCAAAGCCGGATTTATTCCAAACTTAAAAACTCATCCTCCGATCGGAGAACTGATTGATACCCATCATTCCATTATCGTGAATGAAAAAACAATTGCCATCGTCTATCCTCCGATGGGGTGTCATAGTTATAACACCGTCAAGGATCGATACGGAAACAATCTTAAATTGGGAACGATTGATACGTTGTTCAGCTACTATCTTGCCTTTTTGTATGCGGATCGCGACTACTTAGAATCCGATCGAATTGCCTGTATATGCAGTATACTGTACAAGGTTCAACAAGATCATCGTATAACTAACAAAAAGCCGTTGCAACGGTTCGGGATCAATTGTTATGGAAAACAAGAGACCCTTTCTACGATCCGATCCCATCGTACAGAAATGTTGGAGAAGTTGGTCCCTCACACACGCAAGTATGATGAGTGGTTTTTGAAGTATACTCCAAAATCAAAGACCAAACGATTTAAAAGATCTTCGAGAAAGAAGGGTATATGAGCACCGTGGTCATCATTCGGTCCAACGGTGAAATGAAGATGGGAAAGTTCCCGAAAAGCAAGAATGTAACCATCCAACATACATGGTCGACACCTGAGTACGACATTCAAGTCTATGCAAGGACGACTGGCGCAGCGGGAACCGAAAACAAGTATGATTTTCCTCCTCCGATCGATACTGTCCTGTATTTTGGGGATGTGGTCATCGCATCACCGACCTGCGATTTTACAGAGGACATGTGGATATCCTTTTACGAGGGGATCATGCAGTTTGAGGATATTGAAGAGTCGGACGGGGAACGATCGGAGGATGAGATGGATCCGGATGCCGAGTATACGAAGGAAGGGTACATGAAGGATGGGTTCGTCGTCTCGGATTCAGAACTCGAAGAAGAGGCCTATAAAATTGATATAAACACTAAATCAGATTAACGTTAACATGTATATTATAACGGACCCTGCAACCTTCCGTAAACGGTGCGTGGAGAAAATCAATACTGTCATAGAGGATCCAAAGTTGAGTGAAAATATTGAGATTGGCGTGTTCAATTATAGCATTCAACACGCCAAAGAAAAGCAAGTCATACGAAAATGGGTCAACAAGTTTTTCGTAGAAATATATTTGTCCAAACTGAAGTCTCTCTTGGCCAATCTGACGAAAGAATTAGTTGCCTCGTTGAAAGAGCCTCACAAGATTGCCTTCATGGAACACTACGATTTAAACCCTGCTCGATGGGAGAGCCTCATCCAAAAGAAGAACAAGCGAGATGCCTACTTGTATGAACCCAAGACAGCGGGTTCTTCTGAACTCAAGTGTTTCAAATGCAAGAGTAATAACTGTTCGTACTATCAGCTTCAGACGCGATCGGCGGATGAGTCGATGACGACGTATGCGAACTGTATCAATTGCGGCAATCACTGGAAATTTTAACACAATCATGGATGAAGAGGAGCAACTCCAATTGATGTTCGTGAACATTCGTATAAATGATGATGTACTTACAAATGAGTTTAATAATCTCGTATTTATAAACATCTTTCATCGGAAAGTTTTTTATGAATTGGAAATAGGTATCCAAGATGTCGATGACGGAATACCCTTCTTGATATAAGTATACAATCGCGGATATTGCATCAGGTTCATCCTGTTGTAATATAGCATTCGTCATACGAACAAACACCTCATCGTGTATGGTATGATGCGTTGATTCGATGTACGAACGTGTGATCGGTCTCTTTAAAATGGAATATTTTTCCAAATAATTCAGAAGGGTGTTGGTCGAGGAACCCGAAATGGACACAAGGTACTCGATCGCATCGTCGCTGATATCAAGTCCCTCTTCAGAAATCACTCGTCGAGAAAGATTCATCAAATACTCGTTGGATACGGGTTTCATACACACGACGGCGCATTTTTGAAAAATACCCTCCAGTATTTTCTGACTGTTTTTTCCAATCAAAATAAATTTAACCGAAGAACCATATTTATTCATGTAGTTCAAAAAAATTTGTTGGGCTTGTTCCGACATGTCATCAATCTCATCGATGACCACCATTTTGGGGATGGAGGGTGTTGTCTGACAAAAACATTTCATGTCCGTGCGATAGTACTGAATCCCCTGTTCCTTGATGTTATTAATCATGAGACAGTTCTCCTGTGTAGGTACGATGAATTTTTTGGTAAGCAATTCAGCAAGTGTGGTCTTCCCTGTACGCTCTCCGCCCAATAATAATAAATGAACATTATTACTGAAGGAATGTTCGGTTTCAAACTCGCTCATCGTGGTAGGTTTATACTTATACATGAATGGAGTCATACACATAAATATACAAGTAGCCTTTAATACAAAGGGTTATTAGTTATGGTAAGACCGCAATATTCAACAGGCTTTTTAGAGTAGTCGACTGGATCGTACAGATTTTCTGCAACTGCATTTTCCAGAATGAATTCAAAATTCGTCCAAAATTCCTCGTTATGTCCTACGGACGCGGACATTAAATGAGAGAGTTCATGTAGCGCTACAAAGACAATCGTATTAAGATCAATCAACTGTGCATTATTCTTATACTTTCTTAAACAAAAGGCTAGCTTTTCTCCTTTATTCTCACTATAGGCAGTATACGTACTGGTAGGAAGCGTTTCCACAATTCTATCCGGATTAAAGTTCTTGACGAGGCGTTTTACACGAGGATCATCCGGATACTTTTTATCTAAAAAGGCAACTACTTTTTGCATACGAATGTTGACTTCGGCCAAAAGTTCAACGCTTTCTTTCAGAAGAGTAGAATCGCGAACACAATACTTTTTTCCGTCCTTTTCGGCAACGACACAGGTTAAATTAAACGTGTCCGATGTAAAATACATGATCATCAGGATCGCTATGACAAGGATCGCAATCAGGTACTTGTTCATACAATGATAATATATAAAACTATATAGGGTATTTACCGAATGCCAACATCACTAAGAAACCTTAGAAATTCATGCTACATGAACGCGATTCTTCAATGCATCCTGTACATTCCAGAAATTACGCAGTGGTGTAAACAACATAAGAATGAGATTATGAAAGAGTATAGCGATCTTCAGGCCATTATGACAAGAGACCATAAAGAAGTTGCGCCGCATCGATTTCTTCATTTTATACAGACATCGTTTCAATTGAATGCAGGAGAACAACACGATGCGCATGAGTTTTTAATCCAATTGTTGGATAAATTGGAATGTCCCTCGTTGAGGGGTGAGCGTCGATCTATGATTGGGAAATCGGTTCAGGTGGAGCCTTTCATGTGTCTTGAACTTCCTATTCCGAGAGAAGGAGCTTCTTTAATGGAATGTATACAGGAATGTATCAAAACAGAAATGGTGGAATATGAAGGTAAAATGGTAGAAAAACGATGGGAATTGATCATCCCGCCTATTTTATGTATTGTTTTATTGCGTTTTCACAACTCTTCTAAAAAGAAGGATTGGAAGGTAGATATTCCTTTTCAATTAGGAGAATATTCTCTTGTCAGTATTTGCAACCATTATGGATCCTCTTCTCATGGACACTATACAGCAACCGTATTCTTGGATGAGTGGTATGAATTCAACGATGAACACGTCCAAAAGACGAGACCGACCTTAGAGAATGCATATTGTCTATTCTTTAGGAAAAAACCTTAATACATACTATGAATGAAATATATACGATTTCGATATCGCTTGCTGTAATTGTGGGGATATTCATTTTGTTCAATATCATCAGTATGTTGGGGTATCTTGCTTTAATGGTTGCCCTTTTTGTAGGGATTGTGGTGTTGATCATGATGTTTGTTCCGATGCCTGAATGGGTACAAGATATAAAGGCTCCAGAGTGGCTGAAAAATATGAAGTCTCCTGAGTGGAAGATGCCTGAGATTCCTCCGATGTCGGAGTGGTTTAAAAAGAAAGAGGTGGAGCCTCCAGAAGATCCTCTTACTACCGATACGATGATGCCAGTTGAGAAAGAAGAAGAAGTTACCCCGTCAGCGCCGTACATGGATTCCATCGACATAACCACACCTGCACTAACTGCACCGATCACCTCCGCCCTCGACATGAGTCAGGGGAACGAAGTCTTTCATGTACAGGGCCAATTTGATTACTCGATGGCGCGTGCCGTGTGTAAATCGTACGGAGCTCAACTGGCGACGTATGACCAAATTAAAGAGGGTCATGATAAGGGAGCCGAATGGTGTGGGTATGGATGGTCGGATGATTCGATGGTGCTCTACCCTACCCAATACAAGTCGTGGGAAAAGTTCAAGGAAAGTGAAGAACCTCAACGATGTGGCATCCCCGGTGTGAATGGAGGGTACAATAATGATACCTCGCAACAATTAGGTGCAAACTGTTATGGAAAGAAACCTGCAGGCAAAATAACACCTTTTTCATTCCCTAAAGTAAAACCTCGTCCTGTACCCGAATACGATGTATCCCCGTTCAATTACACTTCATGGAGCGGAATTTAAGAAGGAACTCTTTTTAAAAAAATAAAAAAGTAAACTATGGATTTAACCTTAGAACATTATTCCCTTGATGAATTATTAAAATTATTCAAGCTCCCTAAGAATTTTACGGAACAACAATTAAAAGCGGCTCGAAAAATTGTTGTTTCTGTTCATCCTGATAAATGTAATTTGCCCAACGAATACTTTTTATTTTTTTATAACGCCTATGCTCTCCTTGAATCCATCCATAAATTCAACCAGAGAGCTCAACAGAATGCATCGGAACCTCAATCGTTTCAGGATATTTTATCAACGATGGATGATTCTCACAAACAGATTATTGCGAACCAGTTTACCAAAAATCCATCGTTCAACAAAGAGTTCAACAAGTTATTTGATACGTTGTACATCCGAGAAGATGACGGGTACGGAGATTGGCTCAAATCCGATGCGGATTTAGATGTACCTTTTGAATCGAGAAAGGAGAGTGCGAGAGCCATCGTGGTCAATACGATTGAACCCGCTGTCAAATCCAAGTATACGGATTTAAAATCAGTGTACACCCATGATTCGGTCATCGGTGTTTCGGAAGTGGATTTTATTCAGAAGGAAACCAACGTAGAAGCTCGCAAAACAGAACGCGCTCGACAAATAAAGCCGTTGGATCAACAGGAAGCGTCCAGAATCTTGGCGAAAGAACGTGAACGAGAAGGTGCAGAGGCATCCGATCGAATGTTCCGGCTGCTTCAACAAGATAAAGTCAACGAAAAACATCAACAAACGTTTTGGGGTAAATTAATGAGCCTTACCCAATAAGTTTAAACACACTTAACAAAATGTATCGGCTAAACTATGTTAACGATCCATTTACAAGGAGGATTAGGAAACCAATTATTTCAGATCTTTGCCGCAATTGCTTATTCGATGGAACATGGTGAACGACTTGTCATTTCTACTTCCAAGTTCGATGAAAAAGAAAGGCCTACCTATTGGAACAGTATGCTGAAGAAACTTAAGGAAAATGTAGACCCTACCGTTCCTAAATGCCCTCGTTTATGGGAGAAAAATTTCCATTACGATCCTCTCCCGAAACAGTCGAATGTCATGTTGGTAGGATACTTTCAATCCTACAAATACTTTGACAAATTCTACGAGAACATTTACAAGAGATTGAATCTTAAGTTTGAACGAGAGATGATTAAATCCAAGTATTTGAGGATGACGAAGACCATTTCCTTGCATTTCCGCATCGGAGACTACATCCACATTCAGCTTCATCATCCCATTTTGAATGATATATACTATACTCGATCGATTCAGGAGATCATCAATCGTACGGGATCTTCCGACTGGAACATCATTTATTATTGTGAAGAAAAGGACAATCTTCCGGTCAAACAACGCATGCGCAACATCAAGAAGAAATTTCCGGAAATTACTTTTTACAAGGCCGAAGATGAAATGGAGGATTGGGAACAGATGTTGCTCATGAGTTGTTCCGATCATAACATTATTGCCAATAGTGCCTTCAGTTGGTGGGCTGCCTACTTTAACTCGAATCCTCAAAAGATCGTCTGTTATCCCAGTACATGGTTCGGAGCGTCCAACTATGATAAGGACACGAAGGACATTTGCCCCCCTTCATGGTTAAAGATATCATGTTGAATGAAATTGATACAAAGTATACTACTTTAGTCTTGAGTAGATGGAAACGTTGTATGCAGATCTCATTCGGCATCGAGAAATCTTTCTTCCCATCAAACGAATTGATGATATGTTGGTAAATTCCCGCATGTACATGAGTACAAATGGATGGGGTGAAGAACCATCGACCATCTTCTACTTTGAAGTCTGTTTACATGATGGAACCCAGTATGTAGATGCAGGAAGTACGTATGAACATTTTTGTACGATGATTGAAGGACTCAAGGACATGAAGTTCAGTGTACTCTTGGGAGAATTTCAAAACCCAAATAAATTAAGTAAGTGTCATCTGTACAAGAGGCGAATCATGCCGATGTTTCATCATCCCAACATCGAAATGGATTATTCCGATTGTAGCGTTTGTTTTGAGACAACCTATTCCAAAACAAAATGTAGTCATTCCCTCTGTATGCGGTGTCATCAAAAACTCAAGGCCAATATATGTCCTGTATGTAGAGGAAGCCTTGCATGGGAGTTGGATTAATTTATATGAATATACTATGGCACAAATTAATACGACGGAAGAATTGGATGCTTATTATCGTGATTCCGATGTTCATACACTTAACTTTCCTCACATCTCCAATACGATACAGCGTATCTTAAGAGGACACCATTCGCATCGATTGTTGCCTCTTTTTTTATCCACCATTCCGTTGATTACCAATCATAACATCAGCGGGCTCATGACAACGTTGCTCAACACCCCTCATTTCGAGTTCAACGCATTAAATATTCACGGTATTCTAGAAAGTATACAGGATGAACCTGATTATTATGAGTTAGCTCCCGATGTGAAACAGCGACTGGTACAACATTTTGTATCCGTTCTTCCTCTGGATACGTTAGACCGTATTGATGCATTCATGGACTCGTCGGATGTATCGATTGACCCTGTCTATCATACCCATATTGTAAGAAACATCTCGGAAAACGGAGAAGCCTTACTTGCACATTATTTGTTTAAAAAAGGTGTCATCCTTCACGATATTAACGGATATGTGGATGAGTTTTTGAGAACGATTGATTTTGATAATCTGGATGAGGCTGGAAAACGAACACACTTATTGATCGTAGAGGAAATGCTAGAAGATCCACTCCTCTCTCCTGAAAATAGAGAACGACTTAATATGTTAAAAGGTACTCATGTAGCCCGAGGCAATTTAAAGCGTAAAAAACGTACTCGTGGGAAGCGTAGGAAGCGTAGTACACGACGCATTTAATATCCAATCAGCCGACGACCCAATTCCCCGATCGTAGGCGGAGGAAGAGGGGTCGTTTCAAACACCTCTCCACCGTACGTGCGCGGTTGAGTTCCAAATAATTTCACGTTGCATGGCCAGTGGCTCGTCATCCTTCCCTCTTCAAATGCGGTTCTCCGTTTTTGAAGTTGTTTTTCAGTTGCCATCGATCTCGGCATGTAGCACGTATAGACCACACATCGAAAATTTGCAACGGATCTATCCTTCAGAGGTTCTACTCCGCAGTGTACGGTACGACTGTCCCATAGAACCAACGATCCTCTGGGACACACGATTCTCGTCTCTTGACACCCTAGCGAACGATACTCCGCCAAATGTTCCTCTTCCAATTTGCACCAGTCCTCCTTGTCTGTCATGTTAAACTTTTGAGCGATGTACTTGTGATAGAGATGACTTTTTGGCATGACACAGAGTGTCGCATCTCCTTCCCTGACGTCATATCCGGTTACCCATCCCTGTATACATTCAAACTCATTTCTTGTATAACTTTGATCCACATGAAGCCACAAGTTTCGAAAATACCCCTTTCCCGTTGCTTCATGCGGCATATGGAAAGAGACTCCGTCAAAACTACAAAGGAGATCTTCCGGAGGACACTTCCATAACTCTGAAAATACATTCACGACCGATGGATTTTGACGTACGTTCCATACAAAGGGAGCATGACCAATCCCATGATGTTGATGTAGCATCGAATGTTTCGGATAAAGTTTTCCCATTTCACCCCACGAAGCAGGATTCTCTCGACGAATCGGAAGTTCCCATGTTTGGGTAAGTGTCTCTAACGTCTCCCACATGCCATGCTGCATTTGTATTGCTTCAGACTTGGATAATGCGGGAACAATCGCTACACCCTGTTCGTCCAGCATCGCCTTCGCACCTTCGACGGTTGTCATGTAATCCATCTTTTATGATACAAAAGATGGAAATCTTGGTTCAATTTATCTAGCCTTTTTTATCATTTTTACCACAAGGTACACTACCAGTAGGAAGAATCCAGAATAAAACATGAACTCAGGAATCGTCATGTCCGATTCGGAATCGGATAAATTAGTAAACTTCTCCTTTTTCTTCTTTTTCTTCTTTTTCTTTTTATTGTTTCCACCTGAGGCAACTTCGCCTGTAATGGGATTTGTCTTGTCTTTGAACCAACTTGCGGGATACGTCTTTAAATCATCATCCAGTACATACTGTCTTTCTGTACCTGTCTCGTTTTTAATATTTCGGGTTTCCATCTCGACTTCTCTGCATATATCACTTTGGGTAAACGCTGAAAATAATTTAGAAGGGTTGATGTAGGCAATATCTCCTAATATACCGGGTACAAGACCTCGGGCGGATGAAAATGCCGTTGCTTGTGGAATGTTATTTACAAAAATGTATCGAGGATGGGCTACTCCTGCAGAATCTTTGCATTCGGTTTTGGTTGCCAAAAAATATTTATTCCCTAATGGCTGTCCTCCTATCTGCGCCTTACTTACTCCTGAAACCATTACGTCTACGTAGTCTCCAAGTATACGTACATCCTTTTTTAAAGCTTGCATCGTACCTTCGGGAGAAGCACCCAACTTTTTGGGCGATTTAATGAAGTTGGAGTAAGGATAATTATGATCTTCTTCCTGCTCTGGAGATTTAGTGTCTCCCATAGTTAGAATGTATATTTTATACAGGGAGTTTCGCATCGGGTTTATTTGCAAGTTTTTGAGTTTTGATCGTAGTAATCATCGATACAAGATCACTTGCTTGAGTTGTCTGTTTATCCGACAATTGTTCTAGTATACTTACCCTAGACTCCGTTATGATAAACTCGCTGCCCGGTTGTTGTGGAGTGCCTTGAAGTTGTCGATTCATCTCGGCAATACTTAATCCCTCTTCGATGATATCTTCGTCTCCTTCGACTCCTTCGTCAAGTCCCTCTACCTCTTGATTAAAGAACCATAAAAGTAATAAAAGAAGTATTAAAATGAGCAACATACTATGCGATGGTATTTTAATCAAAGGTGAGAGACACCTCAATATTTTCCTTTTTAATACTCTTAGAAGCTGAAATCGATAACTCTTCTCGCTTCTTACGGTTCTTCTCCGTCTTCGGCTTAACCGTACTATTACGTGTATTCATGTCCGCCTCAATCTCATCATAATGATCCACGATGTAATCGAGTATCTCGTTTTCGATGACCCATTTAAAAAAGTTAAGTTGTCCAATCGTAGTAATGACGTATTTGGATCCATAAGGGAACTCGATCTTTTGCCATCGACAAAATGGATCGAATCTCTTTTTGGAATAGGCCTTTAACTTTAGCTTGTATACGTTATAGACTTTGAACCGGAGTCCTGAAGACAGGGTGTACACTGTATACTGCTGCTTTGCATAATTGGTAACAAACCAATCAATAATACGAAGGGAGATCTTCGAATCTCCATTCAATACGGAGAGCATCTCTTTCAAATTTCGGTAATCATCCTTCTTGTAAAACTCTGTCAGATTGTTCAGTAATAGGTCATTTTGTTTTGTATAAGCAGTCATAAGTGTTTACCTAATTATTTATTTAATATTTTTTTCAAATGAATCAGTTCATTCGACCACATCGTATGGATCTCCGTCGTCTCCAAATCCGTCATCTTCTTCATGACGGACTTGTACTCCGCCTCCAACTCTTCTACCCTTTCTGTAGATACGCTGTCCATCGGCAACTTGATCAGGTAATTGAACCCTCCATCATGGGGTTCGATCTTCAACGCCACAATCTCTGCAATAATGACATCCGATTTCTTATTTCGGAGATCCAACTTTCCTGATACCACCGCTCGAATGTAGTCCACTTTATTTTTAATCTTGTGTAGATCACGCTTCAACGCCTCAAGCTGATACGCTTTTCGCTTTTCGTACCCTTCCCATCGGACGTCAAAGAACTCATCGATGATCGTCTTGACGTTAGGGTAATGCGTCAGTTTCTCTTCCGAATTGTAGAGGTTCATGTTTTTGATACTGAGCGAGGTACTCAATTTGAACACCTTTTCAACATCCTCGACCGGCTTCAGTAGCTTGACTTGAATGTTGACTTCTTTGTCAGTACTGTTGTCCGTATACTCTTTGATGACAGTACCAATCAACTCTTCGAGAAATTCCTTGTAGTCGATGGTCCATACTCCCACAGGCAATTCTGTAATGTGAACCATCAAATCCTTTTGAGTATACTTTCCCTTGACTGCATATTTCATGTCCTTTTCATCTTCCATCGTACCCACGAACCCTCGATAGTACGGCTGGATGTCAGGGACGTCCTTCCCTCCTAGTTTTTCAAGAAGCACATCAATCAACGTAATCGGATTGTAGCACAGAATGTGCGTACTCGTTCCTGTACCAATCCCCTTGCAACCGTTGACGAGCACCATCGGAATGATCGGAAGATAGTATACCGGTTCTACCGTATCCCCATCATCCACGACATACTCGAGAATCGGATCATCCTCTTCTGGAAAGATACTCCTCGTGTGCTTACTCAACTCCGTAAAGATATAACGTTCGCTCGCACTATCTTTGCCTCCATAGAGACGTGTTCCGAACTGTCCATTCGGCTTCAACAATTCGATGTTGTTCGACCCCACAAAGTCTTGCGCCATCCCGACAATCGTCCCATTCAAACTCGCTTCACCATGATGATACGCCGTGTGTTCGGAAACATAGCCACTCAATTGAGCCACCTTGATTTCTTTCGTCAAGCGGCGTTTGAAACACGCATACAAGACCTTACGTTGAGACGGCTTGAACCCATCCATGATGTTAGGAATCGATCGAATACAATCGTAATTGGAGAAATGCGATAACTCTTTATGAACGAACGTATCGTACGAAATGACGCGTGTTCGGGTATCCACCGCGGCGGTCTTGCAATACTGCTCAAGCCACCGCTTTCGATCATCCGCCCTTGATTTATTGAACACCATGTCGATCGTATCTTTACACTTGTCGGAACATTCGAAGAGGACGGTCAACTTATCTTTATCCTTGAAATACTGGATGAACTCTTTCGAAGTACTTGTACCTAACCCTTTGTAGTACTTGATGTCCCATCCCTTCGTATCGCCTTTCTTCCATTCATCGTACTGAACATCATTATAGAAGAGAATCTCTTCCTTTCCCTTTCGAGCTTTGATGATCGGTGTATTCATGTACCCAATAAATCCGTTGTGTTCAAGAAGTGTTTCCCATAGACTTCCGAACATGTTCACACCCAGACCTTTGATATGACTTCCATCCTTATCTTGATCGGTTATGAATCGAACCTTGCCATATCGGAGGTTCTTTTCGATGTCCAAGGCGGTATACTTCTTTCCCAACTCTAGACCCAAAATCTGTCGCAGTTCTTGAATCTCCTTATTCTGGTTGATTCGTGTAACCGTCTCTCCACGTGTATTCAACATCTTACCACGCATCGGATACACCCCAATCAGGTTTCGATCCTCTTTGCTCAAACCGGAAACGACACTTGCTGCAGCTGAATCTCCTTCTGTCAGGATAAGCGTACACTTACCCGAGTCGATGGTTCCAGCACGATTGGCATCGACCAATTTGGGAATCCCACGAATCGTCTTCGTCTTCGAACCATCGTTTCGCTTCGCGACCGCCAACTCTTTCTGTTGCGTCATACTGACTGCCACTTCCATGAAACCACTATCCACCAGCTTTTTGACAAACTTATCACTAATTTCAAAGGAAGAACCGAACATCGACGACGGCGTACTCAAGTAGTCTTTCGTCTGACTATCAAACGTCGGATTCTCAATCGAACAGTGAATGAACACAAAGAGTCGATCCTTCAAAATACTCGGTCGAACGTCAATCTTCTTCTTCGACTGAATGTACGATGCCATTTTTCTGAGCAACTGATTGACAAAATAATCCACATGCTTACCGCCCTTTTGCGTATAGATGCCGTTCACAAACGATACCTGATGATGCTCACCGAAGAAGGCTGCACCGACTTCCCACCTCGGATGACTTTCCACCACCTTATCCTCTTCTCCAAGATAGAGGTCGATGTAATGCGGAAAATCACGAACCGCAAGCGTGGTCTCATTCAGCGTAACTTTGACTCTCTTGTGCGTAACCGCCGCAATATCCATGACGCGTTTTTCAAAGAGTTTCAACATCGACGTATCCAATCCCGGAATCCCGAATCGAGCATAATCCGGTCGGAACGTGATCGACGTGTAAGGCTTCTTCTTGTACGGAGTAATTGTCGGCTTGTCAATCTTCGACAGATTCGCGTGAAACTCCTGTGAATACTTCAGTCCTCGGACTGCATCCACCGTCTCAATCTTCGCGTAGGTTGACCAAATGAATGCCAACTTTGCACCGAATCCATTTTTACCACCCACAATACGCTTCTCCGTTGTATCATAATTCGTAGACGTACGAAGCTCTGCAAAGATCATCTGCGGAATGTAAATCTTATACACGGGATGAATCTCTACGTCGATACCGGGGCCGTCATTCACGACCGTAATCGTTCCGTCAAGTATAGTGCATTTAATATACGTGACAGGCGTTTCTGAATCCTCTTTTCGTTTA
>Ga0078894_10001831_pt1 | contig 15968 bp, 23 predicted proteins | sample LauGreSu1BDMLBSD_2_FD_67506 | JGI IMG/M metagenome (GOLD analysis project Ga0078894, IMG submission 67506) | Freshwater lake microbial communities from Lake Michigan, USA - Su13.BD.MLB.SD (version 4) (version 4) | ecosystem: Environmental > Aquatic > Freshwater > Lake | place: Lake Michigan... | reverse complement strand
GCAGGTGGTTCTTCTGCAGGTGGTTCTTCTGCAGGTGGTTCTTCTGCAGGTGGTTCTTCTGCAGGTGGTTCTTCTGCAGGTGGTTCTTCTGCAGGTGGTTCTTCTGCAGGTGGTTCAACAGGTATAGGAGGTTCTGGAATTGGGTCAGGGTCAGCAACAGGAGGTTCTGGAATTGGTGGAGGAGGTGGAGGCGGAGGAGTTAAATCATCAATAAAAACTTGAGCAGCAACTACGCTTGAATATTTAGCAAGTGAGTCATTATCTGAACGAACACTAATTTGATATGTAGTATCTAATCCACCAGTTGACTCAAACAAAGAGGCTGAAAGAACAATGCTTGTATTAAGTGCGTTGGCGTCCCCTGCATTGCCAGTTGCAATTCCCCATCCGCTATCTCCAACAGACCATGAGATTGCATAACGCTCTGGAGAAATTATTCCTGAAGGTGGGTCCCAAGAAACTTGAACATCGCCATTTTCTAACTGTGTAACAACAATGTTTGTTGGGGCCTCAATAGGGCTTTGAAGAATGACTTCTTCTTGAACTGTTGTCTGTGCAGTTTGAACAGCAGCAATAGCCTCTACTGTTTTTGTTATTGCAGTTTGTGCATCAACAACTGCAGTTTCCATAGCAGTTACAGCAGTCTGAGCGGCTACTAAGTTCTGCTGGGCACCTACCAAGTTTTGTTGGGCAACGTCTTCCTGTAAATCCAAAACTTCAAGTTCGTCTTGTTCTTGAGCAAGAGTTGCTTCAGCAGTGGCTAATGTTTGTAGTTGTTGAGTTGTTGCTGATGATTGAGTAAATTCAGAGCCAGGGGCTATAACCCAGCCAGTTTCACTATTTAGACGATAGAACCAGACACCTGCCCCACCACCGTTTTCGTAATACCAAAACTCAAAGGCTTTACTGGTTCCAGCAGATATTGTCTGTTCAACAATACTTCCTCCGCCACCTTTGTCATACCAGTCATTAATCACAAGTTGACCATCAAGATACAGTTTTACCCCATCATCTGCTGGAGCATAGACATGAGTTACATCAATTGAAGGTGTCCAAGTTCCTGTGTATTTAACAACTACATCTTCTGCTCTATTAGAGCCCGCTACTGCTCCGCCACCCCATTGCTCACTAATTCCATTGGTATCAGTTGCGGTGTGGATTGGTGTTGCACCTGCTGGAACAACTGGAGCGTTATTTTGTCCTTGAACGTTGTAGACCTCAACTTTGAGTCCTGGGGTTGTAGCAGCATCTACTACTGCTTGTGCAGCAGCCTCGGTAGTAACGGCTTGCGTTACTACTACTTCTTGAGCATCTACTGCTGCTTGCGCTTGGGCTAGAACTTCTGTCTTATCTGCAACTACTACTGTTGCTGCTTCTACTGTAGGAGCAGTCTCTGCAAGAGTTTGTGCTGTTTGCATAGATGTTGTTGCTGTTTCAATTGCTTCTTGTGCCTCAACAACTGCATCAACAGCAGCATCAACTACTGCAATGATTTCTGGCTTCTGCAAAGGAAGTCCATCTGAAGTTGTAACAACTGTCTCTAACGCAGCGGATGCTGTTTCAATTGCTGCTGAAGAAACAACTACCTGCGCTATAGCAACAACAACAACTGCTTCTGCTACAGAGGCTGTTGCTGTTTCGGCAGATGAGAGAGCAGTGGTGGCTGCTGTCTGCATAGTTGTTGTAGCGGTAGTTGCTGTTGTTTGAGCAGTGGACTCTGCTGTTTGAAGAGTTGTAAGAGTTCCTTGCTCTGTAGCAAGAGTTGCTTGAGCAGTATTAGCAGCATTGTGGGCTGCGCCCCACGCTGCATGGGATGCATCACGAACTGCTAGTTGTGCGTCGTAAGCAGCCTGTGTTGAAGCAAGCGTAGCGTTTGCTTCTATTGCTGCTGCTACTAAAGCAGGGTCTGAAGAAGTCTTGGTTATAGCAATGTTGTCAACAATGTAGTAATCAGCATCTTTTGTAATTGTGATGGTGTTGATTGATGAGCCTGTTATTGTCTCTGTTGAAGTATATTGAACAGCCTGTGTTTGAGGAGAAACGTTGTTATCAATAACTTCTACTGAAGTTGACCCGTCAGCGTTTGTTGCTGTCATATTTGTATTGCCATTTTTGGCATACACGCCCATAGTCACGGAAGTAACATTTCCTTGATTAGAAGGATTTACATTAATAACAACATCATTAGTTGGGTTAATAATAGTAAGACCAGGGCCAGAAGTTTGTGGGGTATTCCAGTTACCACCAATAGAAACACCAGGACCTGTTGTGACTGTAACTACGCTTGTGGTGTTGTTGGCAAAAGTTTCTGTAACTGTTGTGGTTGTGTTGGCTTCATTGGCTGCTGCCTGTGCAGCAGTAGCCGCGGTCTGAGCAGTTGATAGAGTAGAAGTTAGAGTCCCTAGATTTGCATTCTCTTGATAAAAAGTTGTTGTTGCAGTAGTTACTGCTGATTCAGCAGATGAAACAGCGGTGGTTGCTTGAGTTACTACTGCTGCTTGAGCCTCAGTTGTGGCGGTTGCTTGGGCCAGAGTTTGATTGGCAGTTTGCGATGTTGCAATGGCGGTTTCCGCCGTGCTAACTGCTGTTGCTGCTGACTCGGTGGCTGCACTGGCTGTCTCTACAGAGTTAGTTGCGCTTTGTACAGCAGTGGTTACGACTTGGGCTGGTTGAGATATTGATGATGCTACCTCCGTAAGTTGGGTTACTTTTGTTTCTAGTGTTGTTACCGCAGACTCTGCCGTTGCTACAGCAGTTGACGCTTCAGTCACTGTCCCTTGCGCTGAGACGACTGAAGGGTCTTCTTGGACCACCTCCGACGACGCACTTGAACCTACATTAGTATTTTGCCCAGCGCCTCCTTGGTCGGATTGAGTATTATCAGCATACGCTTGTGTGGGGAATACGATTGCCAAAATAAAAGCAATAGCGGGCATACCAACAAGAGCAGCAATAAATCTCTTTGCTGCTCTAACACTTGTAACACGAACAAGGCGCTTACGCACTCAGAAATACTCCCACCACAGGTTATTTCCAACAGATATCTCTGTCGTATAGTGCTTATTTTACAATACTTAAACGCTTAAAATTACTTTGTTTTTCTTAAATGAACATTACGAACTGTTGATGCATACCAACTTTTACCACCAAGTACAGTAGGAACTTCATCTTTATTCAAATTGTCTGCAATAGACTTATATGAAAGACCAGCATTCCTTTCTATAGTTATTCTTTCTTTAACTGCTTCATCTACAAGAGGTAGTGGTCCTAAATCAATTCCCCACACTTTTCCGTTGTTTTTTCTATCCTGGTGTACATCTTTCTGACGTAATGAAATCATTCCACGCTCCATCTCAGCCATTGCAGACATAATGGTGACAACAAAGCGACCTTGATAAGTTGCAGTATCTAGACCTAAATCAAGAAGTGCTAGACGCCAACCGTATTTATGTGAACGGTCAACAATGCTAAGGAAGTCACGAGTTGAGCGTGCAAGACGGTCAAGACGGGTTACAAAAAGTGCTTCTGCTTTTCCAGCGTCCAAGTCTGCTAAAGCCCTAGTTAAGACTGGGCGACCAGTAATACTCTTACCTGAGCGACCCTCTTCTCTGAGCATGACAACTTCATACCCCTGAGCCTCGGCTGCATAGCGGAGTTGTTTCTCTTGGGCATCAAGGCTTACGCCATCGTCCACCTGCATCTGGGTAGAGACTCGGGCGTAGCAGTAAGCAATCTTTGGCTTTTCTTCCATTAATCGTTCTTGACGACTCGTAGAGAGTTGTTGGCTTCTTTAGCCTTTGACTTCTTACGCATACTGTCTGTGAATGTCTTGACAACTGCGTAGAAGATAGCAACAACTACAAATCCAATCAAAGCAACTAACAACCAGCCAAAAGACCAAAGGGCTAGTTCAAAAGCAAGTTCAAACGGTTGTTTCCAGTTCATTATTCTTTTCCTTTTCTATGTAAGCATTCCAGCATGATGGACAACGATGAGCCTTGTGCTCTTCGTCGTAAAGATAGGTTTTTCGTAGACGAATACCTTTTCCGCATACGAAACAGTCATAACCCCACGTTCTATGGGTTTTATCTGTCATTTACGTCCTTTCTTCACTAATTAGTATACAGACTTAGACCTAAGTATGTACAGTATTTAGCCTCTTTAGGGCATAGTTTCTAAGTGTCATATTGGACGATTTCTAGCCTAACGCTATCCAAATGAGCGTAAAGATGATGACAGTTGCAGTTGCACCACCTAGAAAGAACTCAACCACGTTTATGTTCCTTCATGTGTCGGACTAGGGTGAAGTGTGCAAAGCCAGAGCGAACTTCAATCTCTTTCTTGCACTCAGGGCATATAACTACACGATTTGCTGACATTGTCTTACTCATCGCAGCCACAAGGCTTGTCGTAGTCAAACTCGCAGTAGTAACAACCCATGAGTTCGTTATGTGCTTTGCAGTAATACTTGAACTGTGATGCATCGCAGTGCATCCAAGTTTCATCTGCAATCTCGTAAAACTCTGTTGAATCTATGAAGGCCATAGCCGTCCTTTCGTCTCTGTTACCCCAAGTATAAGGGGCTATAGAATAGAAAGTCAAATCTTCCGCGCTCTCGGTCCGTCCTAAGAAAAAGGGGAAGAAGACCAGAGAGGGGGAAGGTGGGGCGTGGCTGCCCCTGCTGGCTTCGGTCCAGCGACTTCCGAATTAACAGTTCGGCACTCTACCAACTGAGTTAAGGGGCATTGGGTACTACTGGACTAGAGTAGCAGACTGGCTTTGCAGGTGAGCAACTAAGTCGTCAAAGGTTTTAAGGTGTTGGATGGGGCATTGGTAGAAATCGTCATAATGTTGTCGCTGGTAGTCAAAGAAGTGCGAGATGGTCCAGTTGTTTTTAGTTGTTACTGGAACGACCAAGACGCCATCTGTCTTTTGGGATATGAGCACATAGGCGAGTGGCTTTACTGCCTTAGTCTCAAAACTTGAGACAGTATCAACAATGAGTCTGTCGTAGGTTCTTTCTGAGCCATTACGCATCTGGGTTCGTGCTGTCTCTGGCTGTCCATCTTCAAAGGAGAAACTAGAAGATTTAACTTCAATCCAACCATTAACATCTAGGAGAACAACATCTTGCTCGTTGGCTGTGAAATCAGCAATCTCGCTATGGTTTTGGGCAAGACGAAGTTCTGGGGCATAGCACCTAATACCTGCATCATTAAGACGCTGGGCAATTTTTACATTGTAGGAGTGCCCTAGTGTGTAGGAGGATTTGTAATCAAAAGACACTTCTTACTGTAGTTCCTTTTCGTCTTTCTTCCAGTGCATATAGGACTTAATGTAGACAGCAGCGTAGGCGACAGCCATAGCAATAAAACCATACTGGTCAGTTGCAAGTGCGTAGGCAATCCAAAGACATTCGTTGACGCAAAGGATGAGCCATCCCCAAATAGTTTTACGACCTACAAGAAAGATTCCAGTAACGCCGATTGCTGCAAGTAGCCATGACCACCACATTTGAGTTCCTCTTATCTATAGAGTTGAACTATACAATACAAACTGCGTTTTTTCGCGCTCTAGGTCCGTAATAAGAGGAAGAGGCAGAAAAGGTGTTTAGGGGGGAGTGTGGGGCGGCGAACTATATTAAGCCGCGCTTTTTTTGCCACATCTCTACTGCTTCCATTTCGTGATGCTTTACGCCTCTATGGTCTTGGCAGACATAGTATTCATAATCAAGAAGTCCTTCAGCACTGTGCATTGAAAGTATCTCTAAAGAGACTGCCTCAGTCTCGCAGTAGTCGCACTCTGGGTTTTCCATTTAATCTTCCAGCCAATCATCTAGTGCCATCATCAAATCTTCCATCTCAATCTCTTTGTTGTATCCAGAGTCTTTAAGGAACTCGTAGAAATCATCTGATGTAACCATAACTGGAACATCATCTAAAGTAGTGGTGAAGAACAGGTCTCCGTTGTATGTGTCGTTAAGTCCGTTGTACATCTTTATTACTCCTTCTCGGTAACGCCAAAGTCAACAATGACATGATAGGCAACATCTATATAGACAGAGACGTTAGAAATTAAATCCTCTGGATGATTAAGTTCAGTTGCGCCTCTGCCCCAGTTGCGTCTTAAATACTCTTTAAGTCCAGGAATTAGCCTATCTACAAACTCGTCTGAGGTCATATATCCTCGTTCGCGTAGTTCTTTGTCTGTAGGCATTTTTGAGTTCGCCATGTGTTTTGCCTTTCCGTCTTTTGTCTCTAGCAGTATGCTTATCCTATGACAACAATCATAGGAGTTCAAGGGGAAGATGGCTGCTGGTTGGCTTGCGACTCGCAGACGACAGGAGAGACTGGTCGCCCCTATGAACACCCTTGGGTTGCAAAGATTACAGAAAATGGCGAGTATTTAATTGCTGGTTCTGGCGATGCTGATGCCTGTGATGTTATTCAGCATTTATGGCAACCACCTAAGCCACCTCGCAAGAAAAACGACGAGAACCTGTATCGCTTTATGCTTATAGAAGTTGTTCCTAGTTTGAGGCGCTGTCTTGAAGACAACGACTATGAACAAGATAAGAATGATAAAGACAGTGGTTATTCTTTTCTTATCGCTCTTCGTGGAGTTATCTACGAGATTGATAACACCAGCAGTATTAGTTTGCGTGAAGATGGTCTTTATGGAATTGGCAGTGGTTCTAAGTTTGCAATTGGTGCTTTGATGGCAGGTGCTGATTGGGAACGAGCACTTGAGATTACAGAGACAAATGATATTTACACTGGTGGCACTTTTAAGTATTACGAACAGTCTAAGAAATTATAGAATAGAAACTTGATTTTTCTGCGCTCTAGGTCCGTAATAAGCCGAGGAGGAAGAAAAAAAGAGGGGGTGTGTCGGGGGTCGGGTGTTGGGTTTGGCAATATGCTTTTGCTGTGGATGACTTTGAGGAAGAAGATGATGATGCTTTTGTTGAGCATCTGATTGCTGAGGGCATCCTCGTAGAAGATGGTTTTACAGAAAAGGGTGAAGTTACATATACATATAACTTTGAATTAATGAAAGTAATGATGCCAGAGTTGTATGAAGAAATAATGAGTGGTATTACAGATAATCTTATGCATCTTTACGAATTAGGTTTTGTAAATGTTGATTATGATGAAAACTTACAAGCGCACTTTAGCGCTACAGAAGATGGAAAAGAGTTCTTCAAAGAATTAGGTTTGTAGTTTGGATGTGCGTAGGTAGGTTTCTTATAGCCTAACCTTTTGTTAGGCTCCCGTCTCGTCCACTCATGGGCTTTTGCTTGCATCCCACGCACATCCTTGCCCATTGTTATAGGTATCTAACGCCCTCATCTAGTGAGGTACGAGGCTCATCGCTTCCCCTATCGGAGATATCAGAGTATCAAACTTATTTTACAATGACAACTGACAGTTTTGATTTAGGGCACTTAGCGTTGATTGATTTAAGAACAGCAAGTTCTTTATCGTCAACAGTCAAAGCCCAACGGACTTTTACCTGAACCCAAGACTTGACATAGGTGCAGTGATAGTTGGCAAATACTGGAAGCCACTCTGCAGGGTCTTGGTCAGACTTTGAGCGGTTAGAGCCAGCAGTCACAGCAATAAGGGAGATTGGGTCTGCTACATCGTTTGCATAGACCTCACGCTTAGCAGCATCCCACTTACTAGCACCAGAGTCCCATGCCTCTGCAAGAGGAACAAAATGGTCAACGTCAAGGGCTGAGAAGTTAGTTACTTCTTTATTATCATATGGGCTAAGCCACTTGCCTGTGTCTTTGACAATCTTGCAACCAGCATCAACTTTTGGTTTTTCAATAGCCTCTGCTAAAATTACATCGTTGCGAGTATTACAACCATTCTTATCTAAATCAGACCAGTGCTTAAATTGTGAGCGTGCGTATCCTGCACGAACATCTGGAGCAATCTTGAGGGTCTTGATAGCAGCGTCAACAGATGCAAAGGTTTTTGGCTTCTCTGTTGCATGTGCTGGTGTAGTTGTGAGTCCTACAAAGACAAGGGCTGTTATTAGTTTTCTCATTTTAGGCTGCCTATTCTTTAGTAAGAATTAATTTTATCTTAATTAAAAAAATCTAATTATGGAATTTCGTAGGTTCCATTGATTGACATAGTATCTCCAGAAGAAAAAGTGACGGGGAATGAGGAAGTCACACGGGATACTGTAGTCGTAGAGGTTCCTGCATACAAAAGTATGGAAGTTGTTCCTGTAGCAAGTCCCCACATCAAGTTAATTCCAGTTCCAATTGCCCCAACAAAAGTAAACTTTTGAGTAGGAACTGGAGCGATTGGGAGGGTAAGAGCGTAATTGCCCGAGCCTTCAGTTGTAGTTGAGCCATCAACAACATGGATTCTAAAGTGAACTGTCTTACCGAAGACAGCGTAGGCTCCAGTAATAGAACCATTTCCAATTGTTGGGTTTGTTGTGGTTGCTGTCCATACTGGTGTGTAGGCAGTCCAACCGTCTGGAAGAGTTGCTGGTGCGCCAGTTGGTCCTGTTGGCCCCTGTGCACCTGTTGGTCCAGTTACAGTACTTGCTGCTCCTGTTGGACCAGTAGGTCCAGTTGCTCCCACATTTCCTTGAGTTCCAGTTGGTCCAGTCGGTCCTTGAACTCCTGTGCTTCCTGTAGGACCTTGTGGTCCAGTCGCTCCCGTTGCACCTATTCCTCCAGTGGGTCCTGTTGCTCCAGTGCTTCCGCTAGTTCCTTGAGGGCCAGTAGGGCCAGTAGCGCCAACAGCCCCAGTGCTGCCAGTAGGGCCAGTGATACCTTGAATGCCTTGTTGTCCTTGTGCACCTGTTGCTCCTGTCGGTCCTGTAACTCCTTGAATGCCTTGAATTCCTTGCGGCCCTGTTGGACCTGTATCACCTACGGGTCCTGTTGGCCCAGTAATTCCTTGGATTCCTTGGATACCTTGAACTCCTTGTATACCTTGAACTCCTTGAGGTCCAGTCGGACCTTGCGTTCCTGTCGGTCCTGTCGGTCCTGTAACTCCTTGAATACCTTGTCCGCCTGTTGGTCCAGTAGCACCTACAGCGCCTGTAGGTCCAGTATGACCTGTTGCTCCAGTTGGTCCTTGTGGCCCTAAAAGATTTCCTGCGTTATACCACGAAGGGGTCGCTCCATTACTCCATATGTATAAATTTCCGCCAACAAAATGTGCTTCACCTAAAGTACCTGTTGGATGTTCTGCAATAAACTCTGCATAAGTATCGTGTGCATCAGAAATTGTTATACCAATTCCTTGCGGGCCTGTTGCTCCCGTAGGTCCTGTTGGTCCAGTCACGTTTGAAGCAGCACCTGTTGCTCCAGTTGCTCCAGTTACTCCTTGAGTTCCTTGTGCACCAGTCGGACCTACTACACCTTGGATTCCCTGAATTCCTTGAACACCTTGTGGGCCTGTTGGTCCTACATTTCCCTGTATTCCCGCAGGACCTGTTGGACCAGTAACAGTAGATGGTGCGCCTGTAGGTCCTGTTGCACCAGTCGGTCCAACAAGTTGAGCAGTTGGTTGAATTGTTCCATCTGGGAAAACTAGCCCTGTGCTCTTGAGAGTAAATGAACGAGATGGACCTGTTGCTCCTAGTGGAGTAGTCCAAACCTGAACTTCATTTCCTCTATTTGTTGCTGTTTGATTTTCGCTAGTAACAAAATCAATACGCATAGTTGATATTGGAGAGAACTCTCCAGATGATAAAAATGGATTTGCACCTAAACGAGAAACAATTTCTCCAGCAACCATTCCTGTTGGATTATCTACTGTTCCATTAGCATGACGACCAATGTAAGCAGAGTAGGCTCCAGTTCCAAAAGAATCGTTATAGATTCGTGAAGGGTTATCTCCTAGTCCAGTAATGTGAATCATTACTCCAGTATTGCCAGGGTCAATTTGATTTTTACTTAAAGAACCAATAATTTCTAATGCAGCACTTTCAACACTCTGCGATACCTCTGAACGAAGAGTAAGGACTCCACTAGGGTCTAATTGAAAAATTTGATAGTCGCCACTGTTATCTGTTACTTCAATACCACCACGACTAAAAACAATATATCCATCAGTATTTTTGATAGATACGCCATCAGTAGCAAAATCACCGTCAGCAATATTCAAAGAACCAGCAGATACCCATATATCTTTGAATGGGTTTTCAATCGTTCCAATAGAAGATTCTGCTGTTTTTGCTAAAAGATTTTGAAAAGTTACTGTGTTAGTAGTGTTGAGGTCTTGGTCAAATATGTTGTATGTAGGTCCTGGAGCGCCAGTGGCTCCTGTGGGTCCTGTTGCACCAATCCCTGTAGGACCTGTACTTCCAGTTGCTCCTGTTGGGCCAGTGGGTCCCGCTACTGTTGATGCTGGACCTGCTGGACCTGTAGGCCCAATTGCACCTTGTGGTCCTGGACAACCAAGCGATACTTCAACACAAGGGTTGTCTACTTGAATAATCATCGCGTCATGTGAACGCCCGCAACCGCATCTGCTCATCGTGTTACCTCGGGAGTGACTTCAAATTTTCCCTCAATGAGTCGTGATACATCACCATTGGGGGCAACAACTTCTAAGTCATAGACATAGAAACCAGAGCGAATATTCGCTGTTGTTGTGTTGGATAGATATAGTTCAATAGTTCCAGCAGAGCCACCAAGAGTAATTCCATTTCCGCTGGTAATACTTGCTACAACAGTAGAAGAATCGTGAGTCTCTCTTACCTGCATCCTAGCCGAATAGCCAGTTAGGTTGATAGGGGTGACGCCAGTTTTCCATGTAAGGGTGCGTCTAAAGGTAGAACCCTGTGGGCATACAAAATTAACAACTCCAGTTACCATGTAGGGCCTCCGAGTAGATAGGGGGGCATCCCTAGATATCATATGTTACAGCAAAAAAGGACCCCCCTTTCGGGAGGTCCTTCTCTTTTGACGGATTGACTAAAGATTTCTTATTAGCCTAGCCACATAGCGTATTACTTCATTTGGTCTCCAACTAGGGTCAATCTCTAGTTGTTCAACTTGAGTAGCAATTGCTTCTTTTTGTTTCTTCAGTTCTTCTTCATGTCCCCAGCCAAATTTAGGCTCTAAATTATGATTGGAGGGCATAGCGGTTCTTATCAAGAATTGGCTTATAGCAACTATTGGTTGAACCGTTCTTCTCAATGTATCCATAACGAGCCATACGGAATCGCAATGAACCGTGAGTTACTCCAAGATACTTAGCAAGTCTAAAGAGTGAAACTCCATCTTCCTTGTAAGTCTTAAAGATAAGCAAAGAATATTCTTCTGCTTCTTGTCGGTAGCGTGGAGAGTGTGAGCGCACTTGCTGAGCAAGAGGCTGAAGTTCCTTTAAGCGTTCAAGAACTTCTTGACGCGGTTCTGGATAAACTTTCTTCTCTCGCACTGGCTTTAGTGGAGGAGTTGGTAGTGGGAGTCCTGCAACCGATACATCTTTCATAGCGGTTTCATAATCACCATTACAAATCTGGCGAATACGTTCACGAGTAACTCCTTGAACATCTGCCAAAGACTGCAAACTCCACTCTTGATTACGAAGAGCCTTGATATAAGCATTGCGCTTGGAGACATCCCCACTAAGAGTTTTGAAAGTATCAACCACCTCTCGGGGGAGTACATGGTTAATCTTCTGATATTGGGAAGTCATTATTGTTTTTTTCCTTTCGTTGTATGTCATGTTACTGGCAAGTATAGACAGGACTGGACAACTAAAGCAAATTAAGATACTTTCCTGACTTTTTGTAGTTCAGGATATTAGACTAGTAGTCTTCATCCTCGTCTTCGTCTTTTTCAATCTGAAAGTTTTGGCTACGAAACCAGATTATCCAGTCGCACATTTCGTCAACATCTATAGTTTTAATGTGCTCAACTCCCAACAACTTCGTGACCTCGGTGACATAGGCGGAGAGTTGGTGCTTAGGGACATCTGTCTTATCAGACATGTACTCGTAGAGATTCTCTAACATCTCCCTCACGAAGTCTTTACTGCTCGTGGAGTATCCAGAGTCCATGACAATCTTCAGGAACTCTTGGTTGTAATACTGGTCGTTTCGTTCGTCCATTTCTCAATTGTAGAGTAGTCTTGAGGAATGATTACTTCAAGGGAGCAGACACATAGGTTATGGGCTCAGGTAAATGATGAACTTTGCCAAGGCGTTATTGAGAGTTGCGATACGAGTAGCGGTAATTTGTGGATTCATATTACTGGTCCAAGGAATAAGTGGGTCGTCGTCTGCGCTGGAGCGATGAAGATTGCTTCTATTCCTGAGATTAAACCAGAGATGTCACTTAATCCAGAATACTTTGTTGGTCATACTGTGAATGTAGTTAGACCAACATTTGATGAAGAGACTTTTTGGGATGTAGAACCAGCAGATGCCTTTATGAGCATTGATTATGTTTCTATGGAAATCATGGGACAACACTTCCAGTTTCTATTGCAAATTGAAAAGTTTGGTCTAACCAAACTTGACGACATAAACTAATCTTTAAGTTGCTCTGTTGTGGGACTAAAAGAGCAGTATTCCGTTGAAAGCATCAGTTACAGAGATGCTATGGACATTGTTGTTGAGAGACACTACCTGCACCGCAAATGTCCTGTAAGCCACGCCTTTGGTTTAGTTGAACGCGACAGTGGTGAGATTGTTGGAGTTGTTACCTACGGAGTAAGTCCATCTTCTACTTTGCTCAAAGGCATCTGTGGTCCAGAGGAAGCAAAGAATGTTTATGAACTAAACCGACTCTGGGTTGATGACAAGGTTGCCAAAAACGGTGAAAGTTATTTAGTGGCAAATAGTATGAAATATTTAGATAGAGAGATAGTAGTTTCTTTTGCTGATACTTCTCAGGGTCATGTGGGAGTTATTTATCAGGCTGCTAACTTTATTTATACAGGGCTATCTGCAAAGTTTAAGGACCCTAAGGTTATTGGTAAAGAAAACATGCACCACGCTACTTATGCAAACGGATTAACTAATGCTCAGGTGATTGAGAAGTTTGGCGCTGAAAATGTTACTTTTGTAGAGCGTCCTAGGAAGCACAGATATATTTACTTTAATTCTAGTAAAACCCGTAAAAAAGAATTGCTAAGTAAGTTGAGATATAAGGTTATTGAATATCCGAAGCGCCAGAAGGCATAAGTATTTCATCATCTTCGTCGTAGATATTTAGCGCAGTGTCTACAAAGTGCTGCTCGTTCTCTCGGAAGTGGTGTCCGCAGAAGTAAAGGTCTCCAGAAGTAAATACGACCATGTAAGCCGCTTTAGCAATGCAACGGTCACAACGGTCTTTAGGTTGAATAATCTTTTCAGATGTTTCTGGTGTGTCAGTTTCTAACATCACTTTCCTCCAAATTCATCGTAGATTTCTTTACATGTAGGACAAATCTTGTATTTCTCTGGGTCACGCGATGGAACCCAAACCTTACCGCAAAGAGCAATAACAGGTGTTCCATTAACCATGGATTCCATTGCTTCGCCTTTTTCTACAAAATGAGCGAAACGGTCATGGTCACCGCTGTCAGTGATAGGTTGTGTGTCGGTCTCATATACCGTTTCGCTCATGTGACTATTTTAATAGACAACTGGTCGTAGTGATTTGAGCACTGTAGATTGCGAAATAAAAGCCAAATGAGAAGAGACATCTTTACTTCCATATGAGATGACAAATTCTTTATTAGTTGCTACTATTCCAGCAGCAAACTCAACTCCTGTTTGGAAAAAATGAAACCCGCCAGATAAAGAAATTATGTGACCCTTTTCGTCATAGTGTGCAAAATGATGAACATAGTTTCTGTGGTGAGAGGTAACTGTTCCAAAAGTTTGACGTGAGAATGAGTTCTCGCTTTTGCCCCACATGCGATGAACTACTGCTAAATAAGTTCCATCCTCTAACGGATGTAGGTTTGTGTTACCTCTTAGTGCTGAGATGTCTGGGTGGTCAGTCATCCAAGTAGAGAGGATGCCATCTTTAATTGTTGCATTAGGACCATAGATAAAATCAAAGTTTGGATTAGGTATTGGAGAAACCATCCAGTTTTTCTCTGGGCGTTTAGAATCAATTCCAGGATACTTTTCAATAGAAACAACTTTTGTTGCTTTCTTATCTAAATGACCAACAGCCATTCTTGCTACAGGAGTGTGCTTTTCCATCATCACCGCTGTAAATTTCCAGTGGTCTTTGTCCCATATAAGTTTAGGGTCTTCAAGTCCTCTGAAGATTGGGATATCTAACTTAGAGGTATCTATCTGTCGTAGGTCTTTAATCTTAAAGTTTTTATCTAAGTCAGCAAACCAAAAGTTGCTTTGTATGGTTCCTGAAGAAGTTGTTACTGTGTATGCACCATCTGGAGTGATTACATAGTTGCTAGACCTAATTGCTATTGAGTAGTTGTTGCGACCACTGTGACCAATAGATGGATTTGTTGCAGACCAGTGTTTATCTTCTGGGTTAACTAAACGACGCAAGTCTTCTATTCTTCCGCCAAGTTCTGCAATGGTTGGGTATGTATTACTCATCAGTCTGCGTAAATCACTTTCGGATATCGGTCAACTACTCCACTTTGTTTGACAGCAACAGTGAAAATGTTATCTCCTAGATGAGAAAGTTGATATCCCGCATCTCTGAGTTTGTGAACATCAGTATAGTTTGGTTCTTCAAAGCAGTCCTCAGTCCACATCTTTCCGTCAAACCCTGCAGATTTAATTACCTGAACAAGGGTATGAATGCTATATTCGTAGTTGTGGCGGTATGGGGAACGGTCATGGCGATATTGCATATAAAAGTATGGCTCTATGCCTCTAAGCATTTTTGTAATAGACCAAGTGCTTACAGCATTGGGAGTTGTAAGAATTAGTTTTCCTGATGTTTTTGTAACTCTATTAAGTTCTGCCAGCATATACATAGGGTCTACTTCCATATGCTCAAGGACTTCGCTGCAAAGAACATAATCAAAAGTTTCATCAAAGAACGGTAGTGGCTCGTCTTCAATATTTACTCTGGCACAATGGACAACTTTTGAATGTCCATTAAGAGATACTGTCATATCTCCCATAGTTTCTTTATCTAAATCAAAATCTGTAACAAAGACTTCTAACTCTGGCAGTAGCATTTCCAAAGCAAGTGGGATGAGATGAGATGTTCCTACCTCAAGGAGTGAGCCTGTAGGTTTTTCATCAAAGATAACTTGAAGAGTGCGAGCCATACGACGCTTATGGTTGTTGTGATAAGAGTCTTCGGGGGATATGAGGGATTCTAAAACAAGGACTATCTCCTCGGAGATTCCTTTGTATGGGTCTGCTATCACTCTATGAGTCTATAGCAAAGTATTACTATTTAACTATCAGACACTATCTAAGAGCGAGTGACCAGAATTGAACTGGCACTATCTGCTTGGAAGGCAGATGCACTACCATTATGCAACACTCGCGGGTAAAGGTTAGTTATTAGCCTTTTCTTCTGCAATCTTGATGTCTAGATTTGCACATTTAACAGCAAGATATCCTGCTTTGTAAGTTGTCCCACACTGTACGCAAGTAAGTTCTGCTGGTGCAAACTCTGCATCAAATACTTCATACCTTTTTAAGGATTGTTTTTGAAGTTCATAATCACTCATATTTCGTCTCTTTCTTCGTGTTTTGCTTCACAACTCCTTGCTAGGTCTGGAACTACAGAAATCTTACCGCAATAGAAGCAAGTATACCTTTTAAGACGCTCTGCTTCTTTGTCTTCGTAGTAAGAAGCCACTTAGCCCCCTGTTGAATAAAAGCCACGGCCCTTAAACAAAGCCGCTGGACTTGAGTAAATCCTTTTCAAAGTCTCTTGACACTCTGGAGCGTTACAAGTGTAAATTGTTTGTTCTTCAGCCATAGGACGCTCTTGAATGTTGTAGTGTCCTTTTTCGCATTCGTATTCGTAAGTTGCCATTACTTTC
>Ga0078894_10001830_pt1 | contig 15971 bp, 7 predicted proteins | sample LauGreSu1BDMLBSD_2_FD_67506 | JGI IMG/M metagenome (GOLD analysis project Ga0078894, IMG submission 67506) | Freshwater lake microbial communities from Lake Michigan, USA - Su13.BD.MLB.SD (version 4) (version 4) | ecosystem: Environmental > Aquatic > Freshwater > Lake | place: Lake Michigan, USA... | reverse complement strand
TTGAAATTTCTATTGAATCATGAAATCTTTTATGCCGACGAAAAAACCATTAAACAAGCTGTAGAAGGCATTGAGCGAGAAGATAGTTCGATGTCAAGTGAATCTGTATTGGAAACAAGTTGTATGATCGAAGAAGATGAATAAAAATATTTCGTATCTATGACATCATGTATAGATAGTAAAAATTTATGTACAATATAGTAGTATTGTACAATGAATTTTATAGAAAGTTGTAGAGATCAAAATAGGGAAATTGTAAATCAATATATCGATACTCATCCAGATTTTAACATTGCTATTGAATTTAATAACCTTGTTCTGCAGAATGAACAAAGCATCATGGAATGGTTGTGTAGTGTTGATACTAGAATGATTACAACCATAACTCCTGATACTATTTTAGAACTAATCAAACGGAGTCAATATAACACATTAGAATGGATACAAGGAAAAAGTCTAAAGATCCAAGAAGTAATTTGGTCTGTTATTAAAACATTGCTTCGTAGTGGTGATGTAGAAATACTAGAATCATTTGCGAATAATCTTCCTTGCGTGGATAAATTATTATCATTACGAATGATTCCTATCTTAATCGAACTAGTACAACGAAACCAACTAGATGTTCTAAAATGGTTCCATGGTCGCGTTTTAAATATAATGTATACATTTCAACATTATCAATTGTATACTATTGCATTTGAAAATGGTTATCAAGAGTTATTAGATTGGTTAGTTGCATTAGAACCAAATCCATTATATTATTATAATTATACATCTACTTTTGAAAAAAGTTGTCTAGCAGGTAATATCAAATTAGCAAAATTACTGTACATGAGTTATCCAATTAGTCTTTCGGAACTAGATAGTACAGTGTTTAAAGAGTGTGCTATTCGCGGTCATTTGGAAATCATGCAATGGATGCATAGCATTCATAAAGAACATGATTACGATGCTGGTTTTATTAATGCATGTCGAAACGGTAAAATATCTATCTTAGGTTGGTTATTAGAAATAGAACATATTGATAAAAAAACAATATTAGAAGGCTTTGCATGCGCTTGTCATAATGATGACACTGAAGTCATCGCTTTTTTATTTGATCATTGTCATCGATCATTGGCAACAAGACATCTAATGAACCATGTTTCCAAACTAATCCATCTTAAAAATGATACCACTTCCATTGACATCATTTTAGACAATATCTATTTACGAAATGAATTGGAGGATATTACGATGATTTTTCATAAAGATATCATGATATCTAGTCATATTTTATTAAGATACCCGGACTTAACACTAGATTATAGTTATCTGTTTACTTATTATGCAAACAAAAAACAATATGATTTATGTAAGATTATAGTAGATTATCATAGAACAACTATACAGTTAACCCATTCTAATGTCATTGCAATTGTAACCGATGTTATTACTGGAATGGATCATTATTCCGCTATAGAGATCTTAGAGTTGATCTATCGGATCAATCCAGTTTACTTTGATCCGATTCGAAATACCTTATTTACAAATGCTTGTTATCGAAATGAAACCGTTCTTGCATCTTGGTTTGTCCAAAAATTTCCGGATCATTATCTTATCGTAACAAATGCGTCTGGTTTGATCATCGAATCCTATATTTTAAAAACATTACCTCGGTCTGGTAATCTTCAGATCGCTACAATTGAAATTTGTAGTATTTGTATGATAGAAAATAGTAATATCGTAACAAATTGTCATCACCAATTCTGCTATAGTTGTATCAATCAATGGTATAATAAAAAACCAACCTGCCCCATTTGTCGTGCTGAACTAAGACACTGTTTTGCTATAAAAATAATATTATAATATTATATAAATGTCAGAATATATATATGTTGTCGGCAATACTAGTAATACTGTATCTGTGATTCAAGCCTCTACCTATACAATTACGACAACTATCCCAGTTGGAGCTGGTCCGCTTTATTTAGCGGTAACTCCAGATCGAAAGTATCTATATGTTGCAAATTTTAATAGTAATAGTGTATCCGTGATACAAACCGCTACCAATACAGTGATCCAAACAGTGGCAGTTGGAAGTGGTCCAACTGCGATAGCCTCATCTAGTAACAGACTATATGTTACAAATACGAATAGCAATAGTGTATCTGTCATTAGGAGTTCTGATAATACAGTTATAAACAATATCTTAGTTGGCAATAGTCCACAAGGATTATGTGTAACACCTAATGGACTATATGTATATGTTGCAAATACTATTGGTAGTACGGTATCCGTGATTAGAACTTCGGATAATATAGTTATAAACACTATCTTAGTTAACAATCCAGAAGGATTATGTGTAACACCTAATGGACTATATGTATATGTTGCAAATATTACTACAGATAATGTATCCGTGATTAGAACTTCTGACAATACAGTTATCCAAACGGTGGCAGTTGGAATTAAGCCAAAACAATTATGTGTAACACCAGATGGATTATATGTATATGTTTCAAATAATAATAGCAACAATGTATCCGTCATTAGAACTTCTGATAATACGGTCACCAATACTATTACAGTTGGCATTTATCCACTTGGGATATGTCCATCGTCAGACGGAACATATGTATATGTTGCAAACAACATCAGTGCTAGTGTATCTGTGATTAGAACTTCGGATAATACGGTTACGAATACAATTACAGGTCTTAATGGTGGAATATATGGCATTGTAGCGGCAACATTGGGCGGACCTTGTTTCACAGAAAATACTCGTGTGATCATGGCTGACCGAAGTTTTAAATCTATTAAAGATATCGAAAGAGGCGATGAAGTCTTAGTCGACAAAAAAACGGGTGAAACCAAAAAAGTAGCTCGTGTCATTCGATACATGGCATCAGGGTCGGCAACACAGATCCCGATGCATTTAATTGGTAACCGAAGAACCATCGTTTGTTCCTCTAATCATCCATTCTGGATCAATGATAATAATCGTATTTTAGCAGGTGATATCAAAGGTGTTGAAAAAATAGAGATTAATGAGCTACTTTATACTATACAATATGAAGATGAAGGCACATACTATGTAGAAGGTGTAAAAGTAGATGCGATTAGTCCAGATCATAGAAAATTTAAATTACCCAAAGAGCTGTATTTTGATGATAGTAAATATTCTGCAAATCGTGTGATGAAAGGTGAGGATGATCCAAGAAGAAACAAACCATTCATGTTAAAGTTTTAGTGGCGATATCTGTTATGTAGTTAGACTTGAATCTATGTCTAGTCCGACACTGCTAGAAACCCCTAATTCCCGCTTTCTCGAGAATTAGATGTTTGTATTATTAGAGATATTAAGCTTTGCTTAACTAAATTAGTTCGCCTCTGGGGATAGACCGACGCTAGTTTAAAATTGACCGGCGTCCGAAACACCCTAGAGCAAACCCCCCGACTCCGCTACCCGACAATGACCACTCTCATTCGCTACATTTCCGCCAACCTCTCCAACAAGTCCTTCGAGGAGATCAAGCAGCACTTCGAGGCGAAGAACTGCCGCGTGTTTGAGGACGAGCACTCCTACATGGTCTGCTCGCCCAATGACAACGAGGCATTCGACGTCGTCGACGCAGTTGGCACGATCTTGCACAAGGTCGACAACAGCATCGTCTGCTTCGGCTTCCCCCGCACGCAGGACATCGCCGTGGATGCTCGTGCGACCGGATTCAAGGAGCGTCTCGTTGCGACAGAGTACCTTGGTGGCACCATGATTCGCGCGTACTACCACGCCGGCAAGTGGCGCATCTCGACGAACGGCGCGATGGATGCCTACAACAACTTCTGGATCAGCCCGAAGTCGATTGGCGCGTTGTTCGATGAGATCCTGAGCAAGATCTATCGCATGACGACCACCTTCGCGAGCTCGCCTCTGGCGGATCTGTTGAACCCGCACTACAGCTACCAGTTCGTGCTCCAGCACCCGGAGATCCACCTCGAGATGGCGGAGCGCCCGATGATCTTCCACGTGGGCACCTTCGACAACATCAACCTGGTCTACCTCGACGAGGAGCGCGCCGATCGCTTTCCGCAGCCGCAGATTGTCGTCTTCAACGAGTTCTCCGAGATCATCGCCGCGGTCAAGAAGATGGACTCGAAGTCGTTCGGTTTCACCTTCTGCGCTGCCTCGGACCACCAGACTCAGCACAATCGCTACAAGGTCCTCACCAAGAAGTTCGTTCGCTGCCAACAGCTGATCGGTCGCACTAGCAACCTGTACCTTCGCTACCTCGAGTCCAAGGCAGAGGGCACGGATGTGGAGCTGATCCAGGCGTTCCCGAGCATGCGGTACTACGCCAGCTGGGTGGACAAGTCCGTGTTCGCGATCGCCAAGGATGCTGCCCACCTCTACATCGAGAAGTTTGTGAAGAAGAACCACTCGGTGCCGGTGAACTTCTACCTTCGCCCGATCATCGCTGCTGCTCACGACAAGTACATGCAGAATCGTACCCGTGTCACGATCGACTCCATCATGCGGCAGTTGCTTGCCGAGCACCCGAAGCGCATGAACTTCATCCTCAACGGTCTTGGAAAGATCAACACGGGCGATGTCCGTCTGCCGATGACGGAGTCGACTGTTGTGTCGCAGCCCAAGGTGGAGGATTTTCCGGCGCTCATCCAGGCAGAGCCCCTCACCGAGGAGGAGATTCTCGATGTGAACGATGCCATCGAGAACAACCTGCAGGACCAGCCCTCGTTTGTCTTCGCGGCGGACCTTTCTGCCGAGGAGTTCTCGGGCTTCCTCCGGTACCACTTCATGCCGATCATCCGTGCCGAGATGGAGCTTGCCTGGGAGGCGAACATGCCAGTCTTCAAGGACATGGAAGAGCAGCTGTTCTACCGTCTCTCTGAGATGGAGTACGAGGACATCATGATGTGCATCGAGGACCAGTCCATGCTGATTGAGAATGTTCGTGAGCTCCTCCAGGAGATGCCGTTCCCCGACCCCGATGAGTTCTAAAAAAAAGATAGACAGACAAAACACATAGAAGAGAGAAAACCGACCAAACACTAAAAAATGCATCACCGACCAAAAAAAACTTTTCCCGAACACCTTTTCCCGACACCAAAAAAAGTCTGAACAACTTGCCAAAAGAGCAAGTGCAGACACCAAAATGACTAAAAAATGAAAAAAGACAGAAAATAGAAAGAGAGAAAAAAAACTTTGCTTTGTTTTTTCTCACCATAGAGTAGTGATGGATCAATATGCATTTGATGAATTTTCGATGGTTCATTTTTCTATCGGTATCTTATCCTTCCAAGCCGGATTATCCTTTGTAAAACTCGCCATCCTCTATACGATTTTTAAGATTGTCTCCAATGTTAGTATTGGTAAGTATGCTATTGATACCTATCTCACACCTATCCTTGGTTATAAACTATATTCAGAAGGTGTGAAAAATATCATTGCAGATTTAATGATGTGTTTTGCAGGCTGGTTTGCCGGATTTCTATTGTTACAAAAAGAATTCAATAAGATTACAAGTGTCTTACTTGGAGTAATGTTATTTTTTTGGTTAACTCCATTTATAAATAGCCACATCTTTATCACCCTAATTGGAATGGGTGTAATTGGTAGTCTTTTTCGATCTGTTTGGTATGCTATCATAGGTGTTCTTATGGGATATGGTGTACATAATTATGTAATTGCGAGAGTATAGAGCATAACCTTCGGTAATTACCAGAGCATAGAGCATAGAAAATATTATTCTTTAATACAAGATACTCCAAAACAAGACATTATTCTAGATGAATCAGTCTGTTTGGCTTCCACAATCTTCTGCGAAGATTGATTTGAGTCCACATTCTTCTGTGAAGATTGATTTGAGTCCACATTCTTCGATTGATTTGTCCATTCTTCTTTCATTAATTTTTTGAAATCACGAAAGTCCATATCTGAATCTGGTTCATATTGTTGGACCGCGCCATTTGGATCAATATAATCAAAATAATCATAATGAGTTATATCTTTCGTACCATACATGTAGCATTGAATCGTGACACAAGTCGTATCGCGATTTACATTATGGAGTTGATGAGTCTGATTTAAGGTAGGACTAATCCATGTACAATCATCCTTCTCAAACGTAGTCGTTTGAAAGGGCTGATCGCTTCCTAAAAAGGGAAACAAGGCGACTTGAATAATACCATGTAAGACACGAATAATTGCTTCCGCTCCGGCATGATTATGAATCGGGGAATAATGCTGAGGTGGCCAAATTTCCATGACATAAGGGATGCCTGGTGATTCACCATTGTTTTGACCTAATGTAATACGTAAATAGGTTTCTAAGATATCTGGTTTATCTTTACTGAATTCCGTGCTTTTTTCTTGTAAACGTTTATAGCACCAGCCATTTGGATCTGCAATGCTCTTTTCAATGGCTTTTGAAAAATCTGGAAAATCATCATCATTTAAGACAAATTGTTCTCCTCCAATACATTCATATAACACTTGTCCTTTTACTGATAAATGAGGCTTATTCATAAACAAGCCTTCTGCTAAACTATTCATCGAGATAGCATGACAAGGTTTAATCGCCAAGGGAATACTGCTTGTAATAGGATCACGTAATACACGAATTGGTGTAATTTCTGTTGGAAATGTAATATAATCAAGGCTTTCTAGGAAAGCTTTATTGTTTTTTCGTTCCTCATCTGTTCCAAACTGATATTTATATCGATACACCGCTGTTTCGATTCTTGCTTCCCCAATGCCTAAATAAATTTGTCCATTCTGGGAATCAATACTACACCAATAATACGCACCGGATTGATCGGATATTCCTTTATTGTTATTTTTATCAACTAATGGATCTAACATACCTACACGGTTAATAAGAATACCATCCGTTTTCATATAGATATCTAATCCATCATTTCCTCCTTGATTCAAAATTTGGAAGGAACATTGTTCCACACCTTTCTTTATAGAAAAAAGGAATACACCTTGACCCGATACAATAAAATTCATTATTCTATCTTATTTAAAGATTATTATTTGTATGTCTACTACATTATAATGTATTCTAATGATATTAAAAGTTTTAGAGAATTTGGATTTACATGTAAAGATAAGACCTTTCCTTATAGCCAAAGTATTAATCTAGCTATTGTAGAAGCCATCCATCACAATCAAACCCGCATGACAACCTATTTTTTTGGTCCAATTCATCAAGAAGTACAACATATTGATTTTAGAACCTATCTTGTAGAAAAATCTATGACGATGCAATATGACCAAAATGAGTCATTTTATGGATTGTCTGGTAAAAAAGGCGACGAATGGTTTCAAATTGTCCCTGATATAGAGTACCCAGAATTCGTGGTGGAATACACAAATAATGATAAAATCGTTCATTCTTGTAGAGCAGAAGGTATCCGAATGATGACAAAAACAGGTGTATTAGTTATAAGACCAAAAGAAAATTTTATAAAAATACAAGATATGCATGACCCAACAACCATCCGTCGGATGGGTCAATTATGTGAAAGCAATCGGCGATCAACCATTCACCATATCCCCTTTGGAGTTCAATATTATTATTCTAAAAAAAATAATATATTTGTATCCATTCGTAAAGAAGATATCCATTTAGTAGAAGAGCGTGGACCCTATATAATAGATTCAGATGGAGAAAAAATAATGTTAGCTTCGATTGAATTGTTTGAAGTATTTTCTCCGGAAGAAAGGAAACGGGAAAGTTTTAATCAAATTAGAGGAGAACTTATTGAAAAGAGTCACCACCCAGATCGATTTGTGGATTGGTGTTTAGATGAAGAGGATCGTTCTCGCATTTCTCGCTTCTTTATTATCTAGTTTCAAGATATATTTTATGGCGAATCTTCATTTATATGTACCTTGTTATAATGAAAGTTCTGTAACGGATACTGATTTTGTTTACGTCATGGATCGTAGTACGCATACTATATTATCCACTATTCCGATTGGAACAAATGTTCATTCCATCTGTACTACCATTCATCCAAATGGTAATTTTGTCTATGTTGCGAATGCCGGTGGCTTTAATATCGATACAGAAGAAACCGTTCATTCTACTATTTCTGTAATTGATACAACAAAATCAAAAGTAATTCATACGATTTCGTTAGGATTACAAAGTGGTCTAAGGTATATTGCCATTACTCCAGATGGTACCCTTTTGTATGCGGTATTTCACCCAAATGATATATGGATCATTCAACTATCGGATGATTCTATTATAGCCAAGATTTGTACTACTCCTAAACAAGAGGCAGGTATCGTTGTTTCAAATGACGGAACCGCTTATGTTCCATGTTCTAATGGTATTAATGTGATTTCCCCAGTTACCAAAACCATTACGGATTTTATTTCATTTGCTACATGGAAAGGGGAACCTCGGTCTATTTCATTTGATCCAACAGGAAAAACACTATATGTGTATACCAGTGTCCTCTCTATTTATTCTACAGAAACCAATAAGGAAATCCGATATATTAAAATAGGGAAATCTAGTTCTACTGAGGCAAAAGCAGAAGCGATGACTGTTTCTCCAGACGGAAAATGGTTATATATTTGTAATCAGGAAGAAGATTGTGTCATGGTTATCGATACAACTACCTACAAAATCATGTATAAAATGATGATTGAACCGGACCCACTTTCTATGGCACTTTCTAAAGACGGAGCATGGTTATATGTAGTACACTCTTCTTTTAATACCATATCTTGTATTGATTTAACGAAAAGCTATGTTGTATCTACAATATGTACTACGCATGTTTCTTATAGTTTAAGTAATGCATATGGAATCTGTTGTGGTGAAATAAAATTAATCGCAAAAGAAAAGATTAATAAACAGAATAAGACTAAAGTAAAAACAATAGATGTGCCGGTTGTTAAGGAAGAAAAAAAAGAAAAGGATATACCAGTCGAAGAACTAGATTTGGACACAGAACAAATTATATTTAATTGGCAGGGATATATTTCAAAGTATCCGGATTTACAGAAAGCAGGTATAAAAACTAGGGAACAAGCATGGAACCATTGGATCAATCTTGGAAAAAAAGAGAATCGATCATTCGAAGAACCCAAAGAGGAACTAGAAACAGAATTTGATTGGGAGATGTATGTTACTAATTATCCGGATTTACAGCGTGCTGGAATTACTACCGAAGAAAAGGCAAGGAATCATTGGATCCGGTTTGGAAAGGCAGAGAAACGAACCGATCGTAATTTATTAGAAGAGTTTGATTGGAATGCATATTTAGATAAGTATCCTGATTTAGAAGAAGGTGGGATCAATACAAAACAAAAAGCATGGAAACATTGGAATGATTATGGTATTAAAGAAGGAAGATCATTTTAATTTTATTATTTTATTATATATCATTAGATAATGACAGCTGTTGCCGGTTCATGGATTCAAATGGATTTTGGGTCGAGTCAGATAATGGGGGCGTATGGTATATCAACGGATAATCCACCATATGCTCCAAAATCATGGACCTTATGTGGATCAAATGACACAACTACCTGGTATGAACTTGATAAAAGGAATGATATTACTTGGATTGCGGGTGAACGAAAGCCTTATAGACCACTAAATGGTTCATTTGCGAATACTTCATATCGTTACTATCGTTTTATTGTTAGAAAAAATGGAGGCACCAATGGTTATATCATACCTAGTGTCTTTTTTGCAGCGAATCAAAACTTCCAAGATATTGGTGTACCACAAAATGTACCTGTTCCTGGTCGACCAGAAAATAGTGGAAATGCCACCATATCATCCGATTTATCAGATGGTCATACACCAAATTGGACAATGAATAACCCAAAAACTACATGGACAAATTTTTTTACTGCTAATAACTATCCATCTGGTACATACAGTGGTCCTATATCTACTACTGTTATCGGAACATCTACAGATTATTCTTACACAGGGGGTCTTCAACAATATATTGTTCCAAGTGGTATCACTTCTATTAATATCAAGGCATGGGGTGGTGGTGGTACTGGTGGATATCAGTCTCGTGGCGGAAATGCTGCCATGGTTACAGGTAACTTAGGTGTTACACCAGGAGAAGTTTTAACCATATTGGTAGCTGGGGGCGGTTCTGGTGGTGCTCCTGGTGGTTATGGTGGTGGTGGTTCTGGAACGAATGGTTTTGACAACGGTGTATTTAACGGTGGTGGTGGTGGTTGTACCATGATTCAACGCGGCAGTACCAATTTAGTCATGGTTGCTGGCGGTGGTGGCGGTGGTTGGTATAATGTTGGTATAAACGGTGGCGATGGAGGAATAACAAATGGTGGTGGTGGTACTGTTGGTGGCAGTGGCGGTACTCAAAATAACGGTGGCTTAGGTTATTCTGGTGGTGCTAATGGTCGTTCAGGATATGGTGGTGATACTGCACCAGGAAGTTATTATTGTGGTGGTGGTGGCAGTGGCTATTGGGGTGGTGGTGGTGGTGGTAATAATCCTCAAGTTGGTGTTTATGGTCCTGGTGGTGGAGGTAGTTCCCTGGTTACCAATCTTACTAATTTCACTGGTTATAATGGGTTAACCGGAGTCCCAGATTATGGACAACCATACATAACAGGTGTTGGTGGTAACGGTCATCGTGTTGCTGGTGGCAATGGTTATGTCATGATTTCTTATTCTGGAGCACCACAACAAAAGGTAACAGTTAACATAGCAAATGGACAATCCAGTACCTATGGAACTGTTGGAACAATTAATTATAGCCTCGCTCCTAATATTTCAGGTGTTGGCGGTTCACCTAGTTTCACTATTACAAGCTCAACTGGTGTCGTTACTACTTCTCCAAATATTCCGGCAACTTTGGCTGCTGGAACTTATAACATAGCATATGCAAGTGGGCTAATTCTATCTGGTTATAGCTTTACTGCAGCCACTACTCCAGTCTATTATACCGTTAAACCTAGTACTATTACAAGTTGTACAGTTAGCATAGCAACTGGACAATCTAGTACCTATGGTCAGAATCCCGTGATTAATGTTACCTATAAACCAGAATTACCAGCTGGTAGTATTGTAACAGGTAGCCCACAATTTACCGGTAATCCAGACAGTAGTAGTGATGCTGGAGCTTATCTTATAGGTATTTTTTCCGTTAGTAATTTAGTTCTCTCCGGTTACACATTTGTTGCTGCTGCAGGTACAGTATCTTATACAGTTAATCCAATAACACTATATGTAAAAATTACTGGCAGTGAGAAATATAATGAGTATGGAACAGCTGCTACTAATCCCCTTAAATCCGACTTAATATATAGTAATACATATGACGGGTCCTCTGTGATCCCTGCTGTTAATCCTAATGGTAACCCAAATTTTAATAATGTCCCTTTAGCTAATACTAATGTTGGATCATATAATGTTTCCTATAAAGATGGATTAGCTCTAAAAAACTATAGATTTATATCTGGATTAACTCTTAAGTACACTGTTACAAAAGCTACTTTAACTGTTTTTGCTGATTCTCAACTCATGACATATGGCGAACCATTCCCTAATTTAACACAAAGTATTAGTGGTTTTAAAAACGGGCAAAGTGCGTATAGTTTGGGAATTACTGTACCCTATGCAACTACAACAGCTACATCTGATAGCCTTCCAACTGATCCTGTTACTAATGGCTATCCTATTATAGCAAATATTGGAACGTTAAATGCGACTAATTATACATTTACAGCTTCGTCGGTAAATGGAACCTTAGTGATAAAATATGCCAAGGCATATGTTAATGTTGATCCTAATTCTAGTGCATATGGTACCTCACCAACTATTGGGTATAGAGTTACAAGTAATCCAAATAATACCGGTACTAATTTGACATCAAGCGTAACGGGTATAGCTAGATTTATTATAGATACAGACCGAGATAATACTTATACAGCTATTCCATCAACACTATCAGTTGGAGCTCACAACGTAATTTATGCAAACGGTTTAACCCTTCCTGGTTATACACTTTCTTATGGCGTATATGCTTATACTATTCGTACATCTGAGGCTTACGTGAATGTTATTCCTAATTCTAGCACATATGGTGCCTCACCAACTATTGGGTATACAGTTACAACTAATCCAAATAATACCGGTACTGATTTGACAAAAAAGGTAACGGGTCCAGCTTTGTTTACTATAGATCTTGATAATATTACTACTTATACAAGAATTCCATCAACGCTATCAGAAGGACGTCATTATGTAAGATATCAATCTGGATTAATCCTCGATGGTTATACACTTTCTTCTGGTTTATCTGTTTATGATATTATTAAACCTACGGCTTACGTGAATGTTATTCCTAATTTTAGCACATATGGTGCCTCGCCAACTATTGGGTATACAGTTACAAGTAATCCAAATAATACCGGTACTGATTTGACATCAAGCGTAACGGGTACAGGTTGGTTTCTTATAGATGGTAATTCAACTGGATCTACTAATTCAACTATTCCATCAACACTATCAGCTGGAGCTCACAAAGTATATTATGCAAACGGTTTAACCCTTACTGGTTATAACCTTGAAGTTGGTTTATCTGACTATACGGTTAATCGTAAAGAACTAACTGTTACCGGTACTATAGTTACAACTAAAAATTATGATGGTACAACTAATGCCGACCTTACGAACGGTAGATTAGTTGGTGTAATGAACCAAGATAATGTAACTCTTCTTACACCAACCGGTACATTTGAATCAGCTAATGTTGGAGATGGCATAAAAGTCACAACAAATTATACTCTTGGTGGTACTAAAAAAGACAATTATACATTAACACAACCAACTGGTCTCACCGGTAATATTATTAAGGCAGATCAATATTTGATCATTGAAACTGGGGCTAGTACATATTTATCCCCTATTAATATTACATATCGATTTGCTTCGGATTTTGATGGCAACACATCAGGAATCCCGCAATCGGAAGTATCGGGAATTCCTACCTATAATCCGGCTCTAACATCTACTTCTGATGCAGGACCTTATGACATAAGTTATGTAAATGGGTTAACATCTATATCTGGTAATTATAATATTCTAGCTGGACGACCCGGTAGTTACACTGTAAATAAGAAAGATGCCTATGTAGAAATTGCTAGTAAAACTTTTGATTATAGGACAGAACCTCCTCCTTTTGAACTTAGTTATTATTATTATACCAGTACTGGATCCCAGGTTACAATTCCAGCTAACGAAGTCTCTGGGGACGCTAGTTATACTATTACAAATAGGGATACCGGTGTTACAATTGATTCTTTTACTGATACCACTAATGCTGGAAATTATAGTGTTATGTACAAAAATGGATTAAAAAGTACAAATTTTAACTTTGATGGCACAGATTCCACATATTTAATTAATAAAGTAGATTGTTATGTATTTGTCGATAATCAAACCAGTACATATGGCACGACACCACCTTCAATTGTTGCTACATATAATACAAAAGCAGATGGCACCGGAACTCCTATTATCCCAATTACTGATATACCCAGTGATTATACAATTGAATATAAAAAGGATGGCAGCATAATTCCCTCATTTAGTGCAACAACAAGTGCTGGAACCTATAGTGTAACTTATAATATAAATGTATTAACTAATATTAATTATAGGTTATTTCCAGGCCAAAGTGGCGGAAGATATACTATTAATCAAAAAACATTAACTGCAAGTAATATTGATGTTTCTAATGCAAATAGACCTTATAATGGGGGAATTAATGCAACTGTTACGGGAACATTGACTGGTTTTGTAAATCCAGCTGATTCGACTACGGTATCTCTTATTGGCATATTTGGTTCTCCTGATGTAGGTCCCCAAATTATCAGGTTTGAAATATCCCCGTCTGATGGAAACTATAGGATTGACCCAATTTATGGTTACACTGCTGAAATTTCTACACTGGCAATAACTGTTGCCGATACTATAGTTACAACTAAAAAATATGATGGGACAACTAATGCCAACCTTACGAACGGTAGATTAGTTGGTGTAATAGGAACGGATCAAGTATCTCTTAGTACACCAACAGGTACATTTGCATCAGCTGATGTTGGTACACAAACCGTTACAACAAATTATACAATTATTGGTGATAAATCTGGCAATTATACATTAACACAACCAATTGATGTCACCGGTAAGATCGAAAAAGCAAATCTCTTTTTAATCGTTACTCCAAAAACTGTTACATATGGAACGGATCCTCCAATTCTCTATACAATTAATACTAATTCTGATGGTTCTGGAACTAACGTTTCAGTAACTGTAAGTGGAATACCAGCTTATAGAATTACCGGAACACTCAATGATGGAAACCCTTTTAATGGTACTACGTTTGAAAATCCACCCAATGCGGGTACCTATACGGTAACCTATACAGGTGGATTAGATAATACTAATAATTATACTTTATCTGCCGGTGATGCGGGAACGTTTATAATTAGTAAAGCCACAGCATACGCATTCATTAACCGTAGTTCATCCAGTTTAACTAGCGCATATGGTTCCCCCGTTCAAGTAAATCTAGTTTTTTATAATAAAGCTGATTATAAAGATTCAGCTGGTCAAATAAGAACAGGAATTACATATATAACTCCCCCGGGATATAATGGACTTCCTACTGAAACTTCAATAGTAAGGAAATATCCTATTTATATTAAAACCGCACCTACTTCTAACAATTATACTATTAATATACCTGCTAGTACTGGACCCTATTATAGTTATGATTATGAAGTTACTCCTAGGATTCTAACCATTTCAAATCCAGGTGTTCAAGATAAAACATATGATGGTACAAAAGATGCCGTGGTTACAGGAACATTAGAAGGAGTTATACAAGGGGATACTGTATCTCTTACCGGTACATTTGAAAACAAGAATGCTGGTACAAGAAAAGTTATATTTGGGTTAAGTGGATCCAGTACTGCCAATTATGATGTAACGCAGCCTTCTACCGCAATAACGGGGACTATTACACCAGCTCCATTAACTTTTAGAGTTACTAGTAACTATACTACACAAACACCTCCTTCTTATACAAATGGAACTCTTTCTGGGACATTGTATGGTGATACCATGCCAACCATTGATCGTGGTACATTAACTCTTCCTCCTACTAAAGATTACGCGGTAACTGGTTCGCCTTACACATTTACCGATAGTACATCTGGTTTAAGCAATAATCTTGAATTAAGTAATCTAAATTATGCAATTACTATTTTTGAAATAACCATTACAAAACGACCTGCATTTGCATTTATTGATGGTAGAGAGATTACTGACAAAAGACCCACTAATTATGGAGATCCTGTTAATGTAAAAATCGTATTTAGTTCAACAGATTTCGCACCCGGTACAGGTAACTTTAATGATATAGCTACATTAAATCCAACTGCGAATTATCTTGGATTTGGTACGTATACCGGTGAGTACCCACCTGCTGGAACATACGGGCTCTATATTACACCTGATCCAACAGACCCCAATTATGAAATTACAAATAGGTCATCGATAACATCTAAAGTGTCCTACACTGTTTTGAAAGTACCATTAAGCATTGGGAGTAACCCAGTCATTACTACAAAAGTATATGATGGTACAGAAACTGCAACTTTTACAGGTGGAACCTTAATCGGGCGTGTAAATGGGGATACTGCGGAAACTGTATATCTAACTGCTGCATTTAATACACCAAATGCCGGTACTGATAAAAACGTTACATTTACTCTAGCTGGAACAGCGGCTGCAAATTATACTGTAACCTTACCAACTAACATCACCGGAACCATTACAACTAAAGAATTAACTGTTATCAATACTGTTATTAAGAATAAGATTTATGATGGTACAACTGTTGCTGCTATCGAAACAGAAGGATCCTTATATGGATTAATG
>Ga0078894_10001829_pt1 | contig 15973 bp, 15 predicted proteins | sample LauGreSu1BDMLBSD_2_FD_67506 | JGI IMG/M metagenome (GOLD analysis project Ga0078894, IMG submission 67506) | Freshwater lake microbial communities from Lake Michigan, USA - Su13.BD.MLB.SD (version 4) (version 4) | ecosystem: Environmental > Aquatic > Freshwater > Lake | place: Lake Michigan... | reverse complement strand
CGCTCGCACCGGTGGCGACGGTTCCCCGGGGGCTCCCGACCAGCCCCCCCCCTTTCCTCCCGCTCCATTCATGCCCCGCCTCCCCGCTCCACTCCGCCATGCCCTCCGCCTCCGCTGCCCGCGATGTGGCGAGGGACGCCTGTTTGCCGGCTGGTTTCGCATGGAGTCGCGCTGCGTACGCTGCGGCCTCGATTTTCGCCGGGAGCCGGGGTTCTATCTCGGCTCGATCTACATCAATTACGGGGTCACGGCCCTGACCACGATCGCCCTCTACGGCGTCCTCGTCCTCGGGGCCGGGCTGTCGGCGGAGCAGGCTCTCGGGGTCTGCCTGGCCGTGGCGGTGGCCCTGCCGCTGTGGCTGTTTCGCTTCGCCCGGGCCTTCCTCCTGGCGATCGATTCCTCCGTCAACAGCGAGCCTTCCTCAGGCCCGGGGGACATCGGGGGCCCGCTCACCGACTCCCAGCTTTCGTCCCATCGCACCAACGACGGGCAAGCGGGGTGTGCGATGGGGATCGCCATGACGCTGGTCCTCCTCTTCGCCCTCCTGATGGCAGCGGTGACGCTGTGGTTCGCGGTCGGCCCCGGTTCTCGGGGGGGAATCTGGGACGACGCCGGGCCGATGGAGGAGCCCGGTTGATCGGGTAGACTGCCGGCGGGCGGGAGCGTTTTTGTCGCGGCAACGGTCGCGGTCCCCCGCCTCCGACGCTTCCCGAGCCGACGACTCCAGGAACCCGCCATGCGTCCCCTCCCGCTCCTTTGCCTCGCGATCCTCCTTGCTTCGTTCACGGTCCGAGCCGAGGAGGGGGGGCCGGCCGATCTCCTTCCCACGCTCGGGTCGATCGAACGACTCGATCCCCGCTTCGACAAACTCGTGCCGAAGGATGCCGAGATCGAGGTCCTTGCCAGTGGCTTTGAATGGGCCGAAGGACCGGTGTGGGTGAAGACGGACGGAGCCGTTCTCTTCAGCGACATCCCTCGCAACCGTGTCAATCGCTGGAAGCAGGGGGAGGGGCTGTCGACCTACCTCGAACCGGCCGGTTTCACGGGCCCCGGGGCCTACGGAAACGAGCGGGGGAGCAACGGCCTCTCGCTCGATCGGCAGGGAAATCTCATCTCCTGCGAACACGGCGACCGTCGTGTCAGCCGACTGACCCCCGGCGGCGGCAAGCGGACCGTGGCCGACAACTACCAGGGGAAGCGGTTCAACAGTCCCAACGACGTCGCCGTCCACTCCTCGGGTGCCATCTACTTCACCGATCCCCCGTACGGGCTTCCCAAGGGATTCGATGACGAGCGCCGCGAGCTCGACTTCTGCGGTGTCTACCGTGTCACCCCGGACGGCACCGTGACGCTTCTTTGCGACACCATGACCCGGCCCAACGGGATCTGCTTCTCCCCCGACGAAAAACGGCTCTACGTCGCGCAGTCCGATCCCCAGGCGCCGATCTGGAAGGTGTTCAACGTCCAGGCTGACGGCTCGCTCGATGCCGGGAAGACCTTCTTCGACGGCACGAAACTGTTCGCGGCGAGGAAGAAGGGGCTGCCCGACGGGCTCAAGGTCGACATGCAGGGGAACGTGTTCGCCACCGGCCCGGGGGGCGTGCTCGTGATCGCAGCCGACGGCACCCATCTGGGAACGATCCTCACCGGCCAGGCAACGGCCAACTGCGGGTTCGGCGACGATGGCAAGACGCTCTACATGACCGCCGATTCCCACCTCTGCCGGATCAAACTCTCGACCACCGGCCCCCTGCCGGGCCCCTGAGCCGCGGGCCACGCCGCTGATTCCATCCATGCCTGTCCATCCGACGCCATCCACCGACGATTCCGAACCTCGCCTGTGGCGGGCTTTCGCAACCCGCGTCGCGATCGTGCTCTTCGAATTGGGCATCATGGCCGGGTGCTTCCCGGGCCCCGTGGCGATGCTCAAGGCGGTCGTTCTCGAATCGACAGGATTCAACCGCTGGCGAATGGTCTTGTTGGCACTCGTCGCGTTGCTTCTGAATCATCTCAGGAACAATGCTTCGGAGTACCGGGACTCGCAGTACTGCCGCCGCACCATTGCTTGGAACGTCGTCTCATGGGTGGCGCTCCTTGCCGGCCTGGGGGCGATGGCCGGCGGGCTCATCGAGCCTTCGCTGGGACGGTGGGGACAGTTCTCGCTCGTGATGACCATGGCTGTCATCTGGGCCGTCTCGGCCCTCGCGATGTGGCTGCCGAGACGAGAGCAGATCCCTCACTTCATCGGGTTTGCGACCTTCGTCACGATGATCTTCTGGGCAGCCCTCAGAGTCGAGCGTTTTACCGGTTGGTTCTGGTCGTACACCGGCACCACGACGGTCAGTCTCGTCCACATGCTGCTCGCACCGCTGGCTTCGGCTCCGGTGATCAGACCGGCGCCTTTCGTCATAGGCACCGCTGACTTCACCGTGGAGATCAAGGAAGCCTGCGGGGGATTCCAGGGAATCGGTCTGATCTGCATGCTGCTCGGTGGTTACCTGTGGTGGTTTCGCCGCGTTCACCGGTTCCCGCAATCATTTCTCCTCTTTCCGATCGGCATCGTCGTCATCTGGCTGGCGAACGCCGTCCGGATCACCGCGTTGATTCTCGTCGGCATTCATCTCGATCCGAAGATCGCCGTCGACGGCTTCCATTCCCAGGCGGGATGGATCTCGTTTCTCGTCGTCGGTCTGGGCATGATCTGGGCCGCCCAGCAGATTCCCTTCTTCATCTCCACGCTCCCGCCGGACGCCGATCCTCCGCTCGACGATGCGCCTGTCACGCCGGGCGGCGGGAGCGATGCATCCTCGCCCCCGTTCGTCACGCAACCGGACGACCCGTCGGTGGCGATCCACGGTCCGTCGACAGTTGCCTGTCTCCTTCCGTTCCTCGCGCTCACCTCGGTCACGATCCTCACGCAGGCTTTCACGAGCGGTTTCAGCGTGCTCTATCCGGTCCGCGTGATCGCGGTCGCCGCGGTGCTCTGGTCTCTGCGCGGCCATTACCGGCTCGGGCCGGCTCCGATCTCACCTTTGGCGATCGGGATCGGCTTGACGACGTTTCTGGTCTGGATGGCTCTGGCCCCGGACGACGCGATCGGCACTCCGGAAGAGATCGCCCTTCTCGATCCCATTCAACTCGGCCAGCCATGGGCGCTGCTCTGGCTGCTTTTCCGCGTCGCCGGATACACGATTACCGTGCCGATCGCCGAGGAACTCGTGTTCCGCGGGTTCCTGGCGCGGCGGCTCATCAACGACGACATCGAGCAAGTGCCGATCGGGACGTTCACCTGGCTGTCGTTCCTGGCATCGTCGCTGGCCTTCGGCGTGATGCACGGTGGGGACTGGCAGCGGGCGACCCTCGCCGGGATCGCCTTCGCGCTGGCCCTTTATCACCGCCGCCGTCTCTCCGACGCGATCGTGGCCCATGCCACGATCAACGCCTGCCTGGCGGTCTGGGTGATCGCCACCGGCTCCTGGAACGAGTGGGGCTGAGCCGGCCTCCCCTCCCCTACTCCCAGGCGAACAGCCGCAGCCGGTTGCCGTCGGGATCGTGGGTGACGATCTCCGTGAAGCCCTCGTGATTCGGTGGCGGCTCTTGGATCTCCGCACCGGCCAGCCGGAGCCTGGTGCGACAGGCGGACAGGTCGGCGACCTCGAAGCCGAGGCTCCAGCGATGGCTTGCCGGTGCTGCCTCGGGGCGATCGAGGATCGCCAGCCGCGCGGTGCCTGCCTGAAGCAAGGCGTAGCCGTCGTCCGTCGCGCGGATCAGCACCTTCAAGCCGACGACGCGCCGATACCACTCGATCATCTCTCCCCACCGCGACGAGCGCAGTTCGATCGAGAACAGCTCGGGTGAAGACGTGGGATGCACGGTGGTCTCAGGTCTCGGTCGGCGGGATCGCACGATCCGGACGGCAGGTTTTACCCGACGGAACCACCCGCAGGACAGCGCCCACCCGGCAAAACGCCTGATCAACCGAGAAATGCCCCCGGAACAGCGGACACGACTGCTCTTCTCGATTTCCCCCCGACATCGGACAATCCCGGTTTCCCCTGCCATTCCCCCGCCCCCGTCGAGCGTGCTGCCAGTGCCTCCTGCCTCCTCACCGGATGATCAACCCACCGACCCCTCCGCAGCGGCGCCGGGCGGCGGCGGCATCGCCGCCGGCCTCGAGAAAGCGCGGCGCGACAAGCTCCGCAAGCTTGCGGAGCTTGGCCTCGACCCATGGGGGAGCCGGTTCGACGGGGTGACCCCGATCGCCACGGTGCGCGAGCGGGGGGAGCCGCTCAAGCGGCCCGAGGGGGAGCCGCCGGCCGAGGACGGGCCGACGGTCCGGGTCGCAGGGCGGATCATGCTTCAGCGCAGCGCCGGTAGCCTCGTCTTCATTTCGCTTGCCGACCGCTCCGCGCGGATCCAGATCATGCTCGGGAAGAAGCAGGTCGGCCCCGAGAATTGGAAGGTGGTCGACTGCCTCGATCTGGGCGACCTGATCGGTATCGACGGTCGGCTCGGCTACTCGAAGACCGGCGAGTTGACGGTCTTCGCCTCGGCGATCACGTTCCTCACGAAGTCGATCGAGACGCCGCCGGACAAGTTCCACGGGCTGGTCGACACCGAGCTCAAGCAGCGGATGCGGTATGTCGACCTGATCCACGGCGAGGGGGTCCGCGAGCGGTTCATCGCCCGCAGCCGGATCGTCGCCTCGGTGCGGCAGACGCTCTTCGACCGAGGCTATCTCGAGATCGAGGGGCCGACGCTCCAGGAATCGGCCGGCGGCGCCGCGGCCCGTCCTTTCAAGACGCACCACAACGCGCTCGACATGCCGCTCGTGCTGCGAATCGCCCTCGAGCTCCATCTGAAGCGACTTCTCGTCGGCGGCATGGAACGGGTATTCGAACTGGGACGCGTCTACCGCAATGAAGGGGTGAGCCCGCGGCACAACCCCGAGTTCACGATGCTCGAGGCCTACGAGGCCTACGGCGACTACGTCTCGATGATGGATCTCACCGAGGCGATCATCCGTGATGCGGCACGGGTCGCCGGGACTCCGGCGACGGTCCGTTGGATGGGGCACGACATCGAGCTTTCGAAGCCGTTCCGCCGCGTCCGGTACGACGACCTCCTCCGCGAGGTGGTCGGTTGCGATCCGACCGATCCGACGAGCGTCGCATCCGCGGCCGCGATGCGCGGTATCGACACGGCCGGCCGCCACCCCGACGTCATCAAGAGCGACCTCTTCGAGGCCACCTGTGAATCGACCCTTTCGGCGCCGACGTTCGTGATCGACTATCCCGCCGCGATCTGCCCGCTCACCAAAAGGAAGGCGGGCCAACCGCACGTCGCCGAGCGATTCGAGCTCTACGTCGCCGGGATGGAGCTGGCCAACGCCTACACGGAGCTCAACGATCCCGATCTCCAGGAGGAACTCTTCCGCACGCAGCTCGCCGGGCTTGACGCCGACGAGTCGATGGCCCGGATGGACACCGACTTCATCCGCGCCCTCCGCCACGGCATGCCCCCCGCGGGCGGCCTCGGGATCGGCATCGACAGGCTCGTGATGTTTCTCACCGAGTCGGCGTCGATCCGCGACGTGATCCTGTTCCCCATCCATCGCCCGCAGGCCGAGGACTGACCCCGTGTACACCCTCCTCCTCTGTTGGCGTTACCTCCGCACGCGCTGGATCGCCTTGGCGAGCGTCATCAGCGTGACCCTCGGCGTGGCGACGATGATCGTCGTCAACGCCGTGATGGCCGGCTTCGCCCACGAGATGCAGTCGCGGATCCACGGCATTCTCTCCGACCTCGTCTTCGAGAGCCATTCGCTCTCCGGCTTCCAGGATCCGCAGTGGCACATGGAGGAGATCCTCCGGGCCGGCGGCGAGGACATCGAAGGGATGACGCCGACGGTGGCCGTGCCAGCGATGCTCAACTTCCAGGTCCGCGGCCAATGGGTGACCAGACAGATCATGCTCATCGGCATCGACGAGCAGACCCACGCCCAGGTCAGCGACTTCAGCCGGTATCTCCAGCACCCGGACAACCGCCGGCAGCTTTCGTTCGGGCTCCGCGACGGCGGCTACGACACGATCGACAGTCAGACCGAAGACCAGCAGGTGGCGACGCGGCCGGCGCTCGAAGGGGCGGGCTGGCCCCACCGACGGATGCGTGTCGAACGGGAACGTGCCTGGCGGCAGCGGCAGGCGGAGCTGCAGGGGGCGGAACAGGCCGGTGGGGCTGTCGAACCCCGTGGCAGTGGGCCGGTCCGCCCGGTCGACCATCAGGTCGAGGCGGTCCTCGCGGAGACCACACCCCCGCTCACCGATCCGCTCGCAGAGAACACGTCTCCCGGGGAACTCGCCCCGACGGCCGATGCCCATCCGCCAACGGCTCCGATCGATCCGTTCCGGGCAGCGAAGCCTGAAGAGCAGGGGCGCACGTTCGATCCCTCCCAGGAGCAATTCACCGGGATCGTTCCCGGCATCGGGCTGGCGAGCTTCCGTGACTCGGCCGGGATCGACCGCTTCCTCGTCCTCCCCGGGGATGACGTGAAGATCACCTTCCCCACCGCGGGCACCCCCCCCAAGGCGGTCACCGACACGTACACGATCGTCGACTTCTACGAGAGCAAGATGAGCGAGTACGACTCGAACTTCGTCTTCGTTCCGATCGGGCAGCTCGAGAAGGCACGGGGGATGATCGACCCGCAAACCGGGATCGCCAGCGTCAATTCGATCCAAATCAAGCTCCGTCCGGGCGCCGATCTCGAGGCCGTCCGCGACCGACTGCGAGCGGCCTTTCCCGCCGACATGTACGCCGTCTCGAGCTGGAAGGACAAGCAGGGGCCGCTTCTCTCCGCCGTCGACATGGAGATGGCCGTGCTCAACATCCTCCTGTTCATGATCGTCGCCGTGGCTGGCTTCGGAATCCTTGCCATCTTCTTCATGATCGTCGTCGAGAAGACCCGCGACATCGGCATTCTCAAATCGCTCGGCGCCGGTTCCTCCGGCGTGGCGGCGATCTTCCTCGGCTACGGTCTGTTCCTCGGGCTCGTCGGCGCAGGTGCCGGCCTGGCTCTCGGTCTCGGGATCACCTGGAACATCAACCGCATCCGCGTGCTCGTCGAATGGTGCACCGGAGAGCGTGTCTTCGATCCCTCGATCTACTACTTCTTCCGCATCCCCACGATCGTCGATCCGTGGACGGTGGCCTGGATCATCGGCGGTGCCGTGGGGATCGCGGTCGCGGCCAGTGTGCTGCCGGCACTGCGGGCCGCTCGGCTCCACCCCGTGGAGGCACTGCGGCATGATTGACACCAACCGTTCCATCGAGGCTTCGGGAGCTCCGCTCCTCCAGGTCCGCGGGGTCCGCAAGGCCTACCGTTCCGGAGCCGGCATGCTCGAGGTGCTGCGTGGCGTCGACTTCGAGGTCGAGCCGGCGGGGTTCGTCTCCGTGATCGGTCAGAGCGGTTCCGGCAAGAGCACGCTCCTCCATCTCATGGGGCTCCTCGATGCCCCCGACTCCGGCGAGGTCCATCTGGCCGGCAACCGGATCGACAACCTTCCCGGTACGCGCCGCGATCGATTGCGGAACACCGACATCGGCATGGTCTTCCAGGCCTATCACCTGCTGCCGGAGTTGTCGGCGCTCGAGAACGTCCTCGCGCCGCTGCTCGTCCGCTTCTCGGTGGCCGATTGGTTCCGCCACCGCGCTGAGGCGAGGCGGCGGGCGGAGTCCCTCCTCGACCGCTTCGGTCTGCGGGGTCGATTCCACCACAAGCCGCGGCAATTGTCGGGGGGGGAGATGCAGCGGGTGGCGATCGCCCGGGCGCTCGTGGGCCGGCCACGCCTGCTGCTCGCCGACGAGCCGACCGGAAATCTCGACGAAGCGAGCGGGGGGGGAATCCTCGATGCCCTCTGCGAGTTGAACCACACCGATGGCCTTTCTATAGTTCTCGTCACGCACGACCAGTCGATCGCGAAACGGGCCGATCGGATCGTGCGGCTGGTCGCCGGACGGGTGGAGAATGCCTGAACGTCTGACCGGCGCGCCGCTGCCGGTCACGCCCCACAGCCCAGCCCCCGCACGCCCGGCGTCGTGTCGGCGTCAACTCCGAAGGTGACAGCCATGCCCCGCATCGTGTTCATGAACGACCGTCTCGTGCCGGAGGATGAGGCGCGGGTCAGTGTCTTCGACCATGGGCTCCTCTACGGGGACGGCGTCTTCGAGGGAATGCGAAGCTACTCCGGGCGCGTATTCCGCATGGAAGCGCACCTCGATCGCCTCTGGGACAGCGCCCGGGCGATCGCCCTGGAGATCCCGATGACGAAGGAGGCCGTGGCCAAGGCCGTCTACGATACCCTCGCCGCCAACAAGCTCACCGACGGCTACGTCCGCCTCGTGATCACACGCGGCGCCGGAACGCTCGGCCTCGACCCGAACCGCACCTCCCATCCGCAGGTCATCGTCATTGCCGATACGATCAGCCTTTACCCGCGCGAGCTCTACGAGCGGGGCTTGAGGATCGTGACGGCGGCCACGCAGCGATCCCACCCGGCGGCGCTCTCGCCGCGGATCAAGTCGCTCAATTACCTCAACAACATCATGGCCAAACTCGAGGGCCTCCAGGCGGGATGCGTCGAGGCGTTGATGCTCAACCACAAAGGCGAGGTCGCCGAGTGCACGGCCGACAACGTCTTCGCCGTGCGCAAGGGCGTCGTCCTCACGCCTCCCCCCGATGCCGGGATCCTCGAGGGGATCACTCGCGGCGCCGTCATGGATCTGGCGCACTCCGCCTCCATTCCCTGTCGGGAAGCGACGCTCACCAGGCACGATCTCTACACCGCCGACGAGGTGTTCATCACCGGCACGGCGGCTGAAGTCGTGCCGGTCGTGGAGATCGACGGACGGAAAATCGGCACCGGCGTCCCCGGGCCGATCACGACCCGTCTGGCTGCCGACTTCCACGCGCACGTGCATCGCGGTTGAGCCCCCGGTGGGGACGACCCTCGGGGATCTGCGGCCGAGTGGTCAACGCTCTGCGGCGGGATCCCCGTCGAGGAGATGCTGCCGGATGAACATCACCGTGGCGTAGAACTGGAAGTCCATGTTCGGCTTCTTGCGGAAGCCGTGCCCCTCGTCCTTGGCATTGAGAAACCAGACCGGGCCGCCGTTCCCGCGCACCTTCTCCACCATCTGCTCCGCCTCGCTCGCTGGCACGCGCGGGTCGTTGGCACCCTGCACGACGAACAGCGGTTTCGTGATCCTCCCGGCGTTGTTGAGGGGGGCGATCCGCTCGAAGAACTCGGCCACCTCCGGCACCCGCTCGTCGCCGTATTCCACCCGGCGCAGGTCGCGCCGGTAGCTCTCGGTGTTCTTCAGAAACGTCGTGAAGTGGGAGATGCCGACGACGTCGAGGGCGCAGCGGATCCGCTCATCGTAGGACGTGGCGCACGCGAGCGTCATGAAGCCGCCGTAGCTCCCGCCGGTGATCATCACGCGGGTGGGATCGAGATCGGGCCGGGTGGCGATCCAGTCGAGAAGGGCGCCGATGTCGCGGACCGAGTCCTCGCGTTTCAGGGCGTTGTCGAGCTTCACGAAGGTCTTTCCGTAGCCCGTCGAGCCGCGGACATTGGGATAGACCATCGCCACGCCGAGTTCGCTCATGAAGAAGTTGTTGCGGCCCTGGAAGATCGGCCGCGACTGCCCCTCGGGGCCGCCGTGGACGTTGATGATCACCGGCCGCCGGCCGGCGAACTTCGGTGCCGCCGGGTAGAGAAACCCGCTGATGCGCAGGCCATCGAAGCTCGTCCATTCGATCGCCTGCGGCTCGACGAGCGCGTCGGCCACGAGCCCGCCGAGCTCGCTCTCCGTCCAGCGGACGGCAGGGCCGCCGTCGGTGGCGTCCCACACGTACACATCGGACGTCGAACGGGCCGAGCCGACCGAGAACGCCAGATGCTTCCCATCGGCGTGCCATCGTCCGCCCCCGATCACCCCTTCGGGAAGCCCCTCGACCAGCCGGTGCTTGCCGGTAGCGGTGTCGAGGACGCGGGCCCGGGAGATGCCCGCCTCGTTGGTGACGAAACAGAGCCGCGAGCCGTCCTCGGAGAGATCGAATCCCTCCACTTCCCAGGAAATGTCGGCCGTGACAGGATCGATGGCGCCGGTCGCCGGCGTCCATTTGACGAGCCTGGCGAACTCCGCATCCTTGTCGGTGGTCGTCCAAATCGCCTTGCCGTCGGCCGTGAACGTACCCCCTCCCCAGGCGACGTCTTCGGGGGAATCCTCGTCGAGCCTCGTCTTTTCGCCGGTAGCGGCATCGACGAGCCAGCGCCGGCTCTTGTTGACCGACAGCGACTCGCCGACGAGCAGCTTCGTGCCATCCGGCGACCAGTCGAGGACACTCCAGCCGCCGCCGGCATTCTCGACCACGAGCCGGTCGGTGGCCGGATCGCGCGGGTCCATCACCCAGATGTCACGATCCGCGCCGTTGCGGCGTGTCGAGGTGTAGGCGATCCGCTCGCCGGCACGGTCCCATTCCCAGCCGCCGTTCTGCGAGCGGCCGCCGTCGGAAAGGAGCGTGACATCGCCGTTGGCGCCGTCGAATCGGTACATCTGCCCGAACTCGTTGCCACCGGTGTCCCGGGTGAAGAGAAAGAAGTCTCCCCCCTTCGGATCCCAATCGGCAGCTCCGATCGGCTCGGCAAAGAACGTCAGCTGACGCCTCGCCCCCCCGGGCATCCGCACCTCGTGGATCTGGGCGGTGTTGCCAAACCTCGTGCTGATCAGCATCTCCGTTTTCGTGGGATGCCAACCGACGAACGTGGCACTGCGGGCCTCGGTGTACCGCCGCACCTCGTCGGCGAGGACCGCCGGGATCTCGGGAATGCCCTCGACGATGAGATTGTCGGTGGGGCGGATCACGGCCGGCGCGGCAGGCGGAGCCGGCTGCCGTGCCACGGCGACCGTTCCGACGACGACGAGAGCCGGCAGGACGAGAAGCAATTGCGACGATGGGCGGTGCATGGGACGACTCCGTGCGGGGGAAGGACCGGGGAGGATTGTCGCACGGTTCCCCTTGGGCTCATAGCACGGCGACGCACGCGCGGGGGTGGTGTGGCGGCCGAGGCGTCCGGAGGTCCGTCGATCAGCCGCGCGGCGGGCGATGGTCCTCATCGCCGATCTCGTCGTAGCGAGAGACGTAGCCGGGCTGTTTGGCACGAACGAGTTCGGCCTCGTACTCGCTGACGACCCGCTTCTGGATCGTTTCCCGGGCCGCGGCGTTGATCGGGTGGGCGATGTCGGCATAGAGCCGGGGGCGGCCGTCGCCGTCCCGGGGCACGGCAGACTCGGGTTGCTTCCGCCCGCATTGATTGCAGTACGCGGCCCGGAGCGAGTTCTTGAAGCCGCATCCCGGGCAGTGGCTCGAGAGCTTGCGACTGGGCATCGCCACGAACGGCCCCGAGGGGCCGACGATGATCTTCAGATCCCTGACCACGAACGCCCCGGAAAGCGTGATCGAACAGAAGGCGAGGAGCCGCTCGGACGGGTCGGCGATGAGCTTGATCCGAACCTCGGAGATGTCCATGCGCGCCCCCCCCAACTCGCGCTGCCCCTCGGGACAGCCCCACATCGATCCCCCCTAACGCCACCGTCCCCAACCATCAACCGCCGCACCATCGACGCAAGCCCATCGACCCAAGCCGAGCCCGCGCCGCCGTCAGACCAAAGCTGATCCAGCAATCCGCACCGGAAACACCCCGGGCCACCCGGCAGCGTCGAGCCGAGCGGCGATCGCACGGGCCTCGCGGTCGGTGCGGGCGATCGCGAAGCAGGCGCTGCCGCTACCGGTGAGCATCGGCCGCACGCCCCCGGCCGCTGCCAGGGCGGTCAACAATTGATCGATGTCGGCCGAGAGCGAGCGTGCCGCATCCTCGAGGCCGTTGTGCATCAGTTCGCCGGCCGCGCGGAGGTCGCAGCTGGCCAGTGCAGCGGCGAGCCTGGCGGCTTCGCCAGCGCGGCTCGGATCGGGAACGCAACGACCGTAGACCGCTGGCGTCGACAGCCCGGCCGCCGGGCAGGCGATCACGGCGTGCAACTCAGGCAGGCCGGCGATCGGCGCGATCCGCTCGCCGCGGCCGGTCGCGATCGCAGGGCAGCCGGCGAAGAACCAAGGGACATCACTCCCGATCCCCGCACCGATCTCGGCGAGTCGGTCGGTCGGCCAATCGAGTCCCCACACGAGCGATGCCGCCCGGAGGATGGCCGCCGCATCGCTCGAGCCCCCTCCGAGGCCGGCGCCGGAGGGAACCTCCTTGAACAAATCGACGTCGAGCCCGCGATCGATCCCAGCCTGCTCGGCAAGGCGCCGTGCCGCGCGGACGACGAGGTTGGTGTCGTCGGCCGGCACATCGCGAGCCAGCACCGCACCGGCCGGTTGGGCGAGCCTGCCGGCGAAGCGGACACTCAACCGCACGCCGGGTCGATCGGAGGCACGGACAACGAGCCGGTCGGCCAACGACACCGGCACCATGAGCGATTCGATCTCGTGGAAGCCGTCGGGCCGACGGGCGAGGATCGCAAGCGACAGATTGAGCTTCGCCGGGGCGACGACGGTGATCGCCGTCGGATCGTCCGTCAAACGGCTGATGCCGGCCGTCAGGGCTCGCGTCGCTGCGACGGATGGCGGCATGGCAGACAGACCCTCGGTATACACCCGTTGTCCTGCCCCCACAGGACGCCCTCCCTCGAGAAACGGAGAGGCTACCCCCCATCGGCTGCACGGGTCAACCGCGCGAGGGGATCGCGAGCATGTATCGCAACCAACCACCCTTCAGGGGGGACTGCGCCCGACTCTCCCCCGCCTCACCGCCAGTTGGCGACGAAGTAGACGGTGAGGAGAGCGAGAATCACCCCGATCGTCACGAGCGCCGCCAGTAGCAGGGCGATGCTGCGGCCGGCCCAGAGATCGTCGCGGATCATGTCGGTCCGCACGGCGCGATCGAACGAGGCATTCCATACCGGGAAGGCCTTGTCGTCGTAGACCCACTGAGTACGTTCCTCGAAGCGGCGATCGTTCATGGCGGAACCCTGGACGCTGGCGGGGGTTATGATTGGGGGACAGACACCGTTTTCCGAACTCTACCCCGTCGTCGGTGACGGCACCAGAGGACCCCCCGCCCGCTCCGCCGTCCGGACTCCCCGGGCGGTTGAATCCCCGCGACTCCCCGGCTCGAAAGCCACCGCAAAACCCCTGTCCGCGGGACCTGCCCACCGGTCCGGTTCGCTCCCATGCAGCATCACCTTCTCGACCCTTCCGCCCCCCTCCTTCCGCGCCTCGCGGAGCTCGGCCAGCCGGCCTGGCGGGCGAAGGCGATCCGTCGCTGGCTCTACGGGAGCCGGGCATCGTCGTTTGCCGACATGACCGATCTCCCCAAGGCCCTCCGCGAGGCGCTCGAGGCGGAGTTCGCGCTCTGGACGACCTCGATCGCCACCCACTCGCAGGCGGAGGATGGGACGGAGAAGCTGCTGCTCGAACTCCACGACCGGCAGCGGATCGAGTGTGTCCTCCTCCGCGACGGCGAGCGCCGTACCGTCTGCATCAGCTCGCAGGTCGGCTGTGCGATGGGCTGCGTGTTTTGTGCCAGCGGCATCGATGGCGTCGTCCGCAACCTCACCACCGGCGAGATCCTCGAGCAGCTCCTCCGCCTTGCCCGGCTCCTTCCGGCCACCGAGCGGATCAGCCACATCGTGGTGATGGGAATGGGCGAGCCGCTGGCGAATCTCGACCGGCTCCTTCCCGCCCTGGCGATCGCCCAGGCTGCCGACGGGATGGGGATCTCGCAGCGGCGGATCACGATCTCCACCGTCGGACTCCCGGCGGGGATGGACCGGCTCGTCACCGAGAATCCCGGCTACCATCTCGCCGTCTCGCTCCACGCCGCTGCCGACGATCTGCGCACGAAGCTCGTGCCTGTGAACAAGTCGATCGGCCTGGCGACGGTGATGGATGCGGCCGACCGCTACTGGGAGGCCTCCGGCCGGCGGCTGACGTTCGAGTACGTCCTCCTCGGTGGCGTCAACGATTCCCCGCTCCATGCCCGCGACCTCGTTCGGCTCCTCGGCAACCGGGCGGCCCTGGTCAACATCATCCCTTACAACGCGGTCGAGGGGCTCCCGTGGCGCGAACCATCGCAAGGATCGCGCGAGCGCTTCCTCGACGTCCTCCGCCAGGCGGGGGTAAACGTTCAGGTGCGGCGGCGAAAGGGGGCGAGGATCGACGCCGCCTGCGGGCAGTTGCGCCGCATCGCCGCGGGAGCGAAGCCCGCGCCCGCCGGTGACTCCGCCGGGGCCGGGACGCTCGAATCACCGATGGCGATCGAGCCACTGGCCTCCCCCGGGCCGTCGTGATCGCCGTCGCGTACGGAACCGCCCGCGGGGCTTCGACCGGCGTTCCACCTTTCCCGGCTAGCTGAACCAGCCGAGAACGAGGACACCGGCGAGCACCATCCCGAGGATGCCGCCGAGCCAGACCGTCCAGTGGATCGTCGCCAGACGAATCGCCGCCGGGTCTTCATGGTGCGTCGCCGCGAACACGAGACTCGCAAGCGCCACGAGCGGCAGCCCGAAGAGAAACCCCGGCACCCGGTCGGCAAGCGTCGCCACAGGGGGGATGAAGGCGAGGAGTTCAAACGCGGTCATGCGGCTTTCCTTCCATGGAGGTCGACGTCGGCATCCGTATCCGTGCGACTTCGGAGAGACCGTGGGGGATGAGGCGGAAGATGGGGAACTCGTTTTGGAGTTGATCGGGGGGGATGTCAGCGAACGCCGCCACGTCAGCGGGGAGGCTCGGGGGGCTTGCGGGGATCGCTCGAGCTCGCGGAACCGGCGCCGAGCGGCCCGGCGAAGGCGTCATAGATCGCAAGCACGTTGAGCATCCCGGCAAGCATCGTGTAGAGCGTGCCGAACTCGAACCATCGCCCCAGCCGGCGCTGCCAGAGCGAGAGTTGATCACCGCGGAACTGGCGGTACGGCGGGCGATCGAAGAACGCCTCGTCATCGATATCAGCGTCGACGGCCGCGAGCCGATCGGCGTAGCCCCGCGACACGATCTGCCCCGGATAGAGCGGCGGCGCCATGAACGTGCTGCCGAGGAACGGCTGCTTGGCGGGCCCGGAAAGCTGCCGCGACTGCACGAGCGCCGGCATCGCCACGAGCCCGGCACCGGCCTGGCAGACGAATGCCCAACGCGGCTCCGCCGGTCGCCACGCGGCGTAGACCACCTTGCCGCCGCCGAGCCAAAGGCCGGCGAGAAACATGCCGAGGATCGCCCCCATGAAGAGGCCCCCCTTGTGCGTCCGCCCCTGGTAGAAATGGCCGAGGCCGGGGATGCACCAGGCCAGAAAGGCCGCGAAATAGCGATTGCGAAGGTCGATGACGGAGTCGTCATCGGGGGAGATCGCCACGAATCGCCCGGTGGCCGGTGAACCAGGCGCACGAGCGCTCGTCGAGGAGGAGGCTTCTCGTGCTGGATGGGCCACGGTGGTGCTCCGCGGGCGTGCCGGACAGATGGCGGGGATGGCCGCCGCGATCGGGCCCATCCCTCCGAGGGCATGCAGTGTAGGCCATCGGCGGGCCATCCCCAACAGGCCCCCCGATCCTCCGCAGATGACGCAGACAGCGAGACCGCACCGCGGCAGGTGACACGCTCGGCTTCCGATCCGCCTGCTTCAGCCACCGAGGCGGCGCACCACCCGCACCCGCGGATTGGTCGGAGCTTCCCGTGGCTCGACGCCGTCGGTCGGACTCGGCACTTGCATGACAGGCCCGGGCACGAGGTCGCGCCACACCCGTTCGATCGTCCCGGCGTCGATCCGCTCCAGACCGTCCGCGGCCGCAGCCACCACCGCCAGCCGCGCCAACCCACACACGCCTCCCGGCACCCCGCCGGTGAATCGCGTCAGGGTCGCGA
>Ga0078894_10001828_pt1 | contig 15973 bp, 13 predicted proteins | sample LauGreSu1BDMLBSD_2_FD_67506 | JGI IMG/M metagenome (GOLD analysis project Ga0078894, IMG submission 67506) | Freshwater lake microbial communities from Lake Michigan, USA - Su13.BD.MLB.SD (version 4) (version 4) | ecosystem: Environmental > Aquatic > Freshwater > Lake | place: Lake Michigan... | reverse complement strand
ACACCTACGTACTCAGAAAATGAACAAGTGTTTTCAATGGTCATGCTGATATCCTCCCCTGGAGTGATATCCATCACAGCACCATTGGTCATCAACTTGTTTGAACTACCCGTGTTGGCGCAGTTCATACCAGAAACCGCAAACGAGGTTCCTCCTGAGTTTTTGAATGAAATCGCAGAAAGATAATCCCCTGCGCATCCCAAACTGTTGGTTGCGCCACAAATTTGTGCCTCCGACTGTCCAACCCAGCCTGTGAGACCCAAAATCAACGCAATCAATTTCGATTTTGTAAATTTAAAATTCATATTGTTTTGTTTCGTTTTTGTCATTCTTATGCAAATTACCCCTATCGATATCTTGCGATGAATGCGCAAGTTAATGCACCGAAACCATCCAATGGTAACACGGACGCACAACAAAAATGCGGAACGAAAAGGAAGTGCAATTATTTTTTAATCACCCCAATTTTTGATAACTACCAATTTTTTTAGTGTAGTTATTTTTTGCAATAATTTTTAATCGTTTTTTTGAATATAAATGACAAATTACTATTACCCATTACAACGCCCACAATCCAACACCAATCAACTTCAGCAAAAACGCCAAAATTCTATCACACCGCGAGAAGTGTCAATTTTACATTTTTATGACAATATTGTTGGCTTATTCGGCCCACAATCCCGCCAAGTGTATCAACACCTCGCTGCTCTTTTGCATGTCTTGAACACTCACATATTCATGCTTGCCGTGAAAGGCCATTTCTCCAGTAAATAGGTTCGGACAAGGCAAGCCCATAAAGCTCAAACGACTTCCATCTGTTCCACCCCGCGCTCGTGTTAACTGACATGGAATTCCAGCCATCTCAATCGCTTGTATTGCCAACGAGGAAATTCTAGGATCCAAATCCACCACCTCTTTCATGTTCCGATATTGCTCCGTCACCTCCATTTTGGCAGTTGCCCCCGGAAAACGTGAAACGACATCGTTCATTATTCCTTCCAAACGAGCTTCGTGAACCAATAAATTGGCTGTTTTGAAATCCCTAACAATAAACTGAACCCACGCGTGCTCCGCAACACCCCCCATCGTAACGGGATGCACAAAACCTTGGGTATCTTCAGTGGTCTCCGGACTCCATTCACCCTTCGGCAGAGCCGACATAAAATCAGCCGCAATCTTTAACGCGTTCACCAATTTATCCTTTGCATAACCAGGATGCGCACTCACACCGTAAAAATGAACCTTCGCCCCATCACCGCTAAACGTCTCATCTTCATAACAACCCCTCTCACCCGCATCCAAAGTGTATCCTATACTAGCACCCAATTTTTCGATGTTCACTTTGTCAACGCCTCTACCAATTTCCTCATCAGGAGTAAACAAAATTTTGATGGCCCCATGAGGCAACTCCGGATTCAACAACATGTGCTGCACAAAATCCATTATCACCGCCACACCCGCCTTATCGTCAGCACCCAACAAAGTAGTTCCACTCGCCGTAACAATATCATCCCCAATTCGCTCCAATAAATACGGATGGTCCTTGGGCGATATCACCTGCGATGTATCGTCGGGCAACACCAAATCCTGTCCCTGATAATTCCTGTGAACCAATGGCTTAACCCCTTCCCCAGTGCAATCCGGCGAAGTATCAACGTGAGCACAAAAACACAATACCGGTACTTCATGGCCCACATTCGATGGCAACGTCGCATACACATATCCATACTCGTCCAAATGAGCATCGGACAAGCCCATCTCCAACAATTCCGCCACCAAAACGCGCGAAAGATCCTTCTGCTTTTCAGTACTCGGTTGGGTTGGACTATTCGGATCACTCTGTGTGTCGATCTTTACGTATTCGCAAAAGCGAGTTTCAATGTTTTTCATGGTTTCTGTTCGATAAATGTCTAAAAGCAGTCTATGTTTTTTCTCTGGGCGATGGCAAGCTAAATTATACCAAATCGGTCAAACTCATCTCCAAAGCCTTTGCGCTCATGCCAGTACTCTTGGGGTTAAACTGATGCAAACGCATCACACTCGATTTGATGATCGCGCTCACGTCCTTGAAAATGGCGACATCCGTCACTTCCGCGTCCTTTTTCATCAAATAACCAAACACCCTCGCCATACCGCAGTTTGCCATAAAATCAGGAATCACCGCAAACTGAGAATCCGCCAACGTGCTGATCGGTCCCATAAAGATCTCCTTATCGGCAAAAGGCACATTCGCCCCACAACTCACCACCTCGATGCCCGCTCTTCCCATACGCAAAACCTGGTCCTCTGTTACCAATCTCGATGCGGCCCCCGGAATAAAAATCTCAGCCGGCATATCCCAAATCCTCTCGTTTACTTCTTCAAACGATAACATATTCGGTGCATTCAAAGCATTACCGTTACGGTTATTAAACAACTCCACAATTTCGTCGTGACCCAAACCCTTTGGTTCGATAATGCCACCCACACGGTCAATAATTCCACCAATGCGAACCCCATATTTCGTCAGATAGAAAGCCGCAGCCGCAGCCACATTGCCCCATCCCTGAATGATCGCCAATTTGCCATCCATAAATCCGCCATAAACCTCGTAGTAATGTCGCACAGCCTCAGCCACACCCCAACCCGTAATCATATCGGCAATGGTATAATTCTTACTCAAATCAGGCGTCAAACGCTCATCGGTAATCGGCAACAAAACCCCCGTCTGCAAACGCGAAATCGCTTTCAACTTCTCTTCCGCACTGTACGATGTCAAATGTCCATTCACAACCCCTTCCTGAGGATGCAAAATGCCCAAATTGGCCGTCATCGGAATCACCTCGTGAATCTCATCCACGTTTAGATCGCCCCCGGTTCCATAATAGTTCTTCAACAACGGACGCACAGCTTTATACCAACGCTCCAAAACACCCTTTTTACGGGGATCGGCTGGATCAAAATTGATACCGCTCTTGGCACCACCAATTGGCGGACCCGCGATGGTAAATTTCACTTCCATCGTCTTTGCCAAACTCTCTACTTCGCGCTGATCAAGTCCCTTGCGCATCCGCGTTCCACCACCGGCAGCACCGCCACGCAAAGAATTAATTACAACCCAACCTTCCGCTTCGGTTTCACTGTCCTTCCAAGCAAATACAATCTCAGGTTGTTTGCCTTCAAATTTTCCTATCAGTTTTTCAAGTTTCACGATCTTATTTATTAATTATCAGTCCCAAAATTTCCATTTCCATTAATCTCATTCAACAAGCCACCAAAATCGCCATCCAACGATCCCGCAACCCAATCCATTGATGCTCCCGTAGCGCTGCTTAAAGTATTGCAAACATTGTGGACACGCATCGCACCCAACAAAGCAAAAATCATCGCTTCCTTATAGTTTACCATATTGGCATCGGGCACAACCACATTACAGTCCATTTCCGAACGCAGATGATCCACCAAACATGCATTAAAAGCGCCACCTCCGGTAACCAATATCGAGCAATCTTGCAACGGCTTTTCCGCGATGGACTCCACCGCCCTCCTCACCTGAACCGCAATATGCATCACCAAAGTCTTCATCCGGTCTTCAACACTCAAATCATCAAACTCACGAACAATATGCCAAAAATTCTTGTTGATCCACTCCCTACCCAAACTCTTGGGATATCCCACTCCGTAAAACTCTATTTCATTCAACGCATTCAACAAGGTATAGTCGATCACACCCGCCTCAGCCAGCGCCCCATCTTCGTCGTACTCCAAATCCCTCTCCCTAGCCAAACGATTCAATACGATGTTACAAGGTGCGATATCAAACGCAATGCGCTTCCCTTGATGCGATGCAGAAATGTTACAAAATCCGCCCAAGTTCAAACAAAAATCGTACTCACCAAATAAAGCTTGATCGCCCATGCCAACTAAGGGTGCGCCCTGACCGCCCAAACCTACGTCGGCCCGACGAAAATTGGAAACTACAGGAACCTTCGCAAAAGCATTTAATGTGGCTCCATCACCAATTTGAGCCGTAATCCAACTCTTAGGCGTATGGAAAATTGTATGTCCGTGCGATGCAATTAAATCAGCAGTTTCACCTGTTTCGTTGAAAAAAGCGGTCGCCAACTCACCCAAATATCGACCATAAAAAACATCGGTTTTGGCATATACTTCAGCATTCTGGTAGCGGAGCTGACTCAAACGAACGCGCCAAGATTCATTGTAGGGCACTGTAACCCCTTGAATTATTTGCGACTGCCAGCCGTTAGATGTCTTTTCGACATCACAAAGGGCCAAATCAACCCCATCCATGCTGGTCCCACTCATGATTCCTAATACCTTCATTTTTATTTCTAAATTTTGTTGAGAATCTGATGCAAAAATAGGAACGATTTACAGCGGTTTCACCGATAATTTTTGTATCTCTGCAATTTAGAGTTACGAATACCATGGAACGAAAGCATTTTTTAACCCTCGGCGCTGGCCTAACAGTTGGCGGACTCATAGGAAAATCGGCCCTTAACGGCGAGAATATTTCTGGTGCCAAAACGAAAATATCAGACTACAAATTCGACCCCGAAAAACCTTTTCCGATTTCGCCGGAGGGCGATGTAAACCATCCCGAACATGATGGCCCGTATTGGGATTTTATTAGAACGCTATTTCCACTGAAATCCGATTTAACATTCCTGAACAATGGTACTATGGGCATCACGCCTTATCCGGTTTTGGAAGCACTCAATAAAAGTTTTCATCACATCGCTGAAAATGGTGCTTACCCCATGCACGATGGCAGTTTCGAAGAGAATCTCGGTCAGATTTTGGGATGTAAAGGCAGCGAATTAGCGATCACTAAAAACGTGAGCGAAGGCGTGAATTTGGCCTGCAGAGCCATCAGCCTAAAGAAGGGCGACGAGGTAATTATCACATTGCACGAACACGTGGGTGGATGTGCTGCTTGGCTGTATCGAGCCAAAACAGAAGGCATCATCTTAAAATTAGCGGCTTTGGGTGCAACGGCGGAAGAAACATTGAACAACATTAAGGCGGTAAAAACCAAAAATACGAAGGTGATTGCGGTACCTCATATTCCTTGTACCATCGGACAAGTACTGCCGGTAAATGAGATTTGTGCATGGGCCAAAGCCAACGGAATTATCAGCGCCATCGACGGGGCTCACCCACTGGGAATGTTGCAAATGAACCTGAAGGAAATGGGCTGTGATTATTACAGTGGTTGCTTCCACAAGTGGTTGTTAGGTCCCATTGGCACTGGATTTTTCTACGCCTCAGAAGAGATCTTGTCGCGCTCGGCAATTCATCATGTGGCAGCTTACAGCGTGGACAAATTCGACATGAGCACTACACCTCCGAGCATGGGGGAGTTGGTCAACAAGACTGCACGATACAGCTACGGAACTTTCCCTGGCCCGATGTACGATGGCGCCAAGGCTGCGATGCAATTCTACCAGAAAATTGGACCGGCATTGATAGAAAAACGAGTGAAATATCTGAGCAAAGAGGTAATGAATGGGCTGATAGAAATCAACGACAGTCCCAAATTAAAATTTCCGGTGATTGAGGTATTAACGCCCTCTGAAGATGCATCTCGCGGTGCTCAAGTGGGATTCCGAATTCACGAACATCCGAGCAAAATTGCCGCAGCAAATATTCAATCTTCAAACGCCACAACTCCCAATTCTAACTCGACTGTTGGTCAAACTTTAGCACTCGGAACTTCAACCCCACAAGCCTCTCAACGCTTCTGCGATTTTGCAAGAAAAAACAATGTAATATTGCGATATGTAGCGGAAAATAACATTCATTGTGTTCGCGTTTCTACCCACTATTACAACAACAAAAAGGACATCAATCGACTCTTTGAGGTGCTCCAGCTGTTCTTGAAAGAAGAAGGTTGGATGTGATGGTTTTTGATCCATCTGATTTGGAAGACATTATTAATAAGTAGGCAGCTTCATGGAATTACAGAAGACCATTGATCAAGCGATCGACATTCTACGTCGTTGGGAGCTTGGCGACACCCATTTCACGCTAACCACCAGTGGCAGCACGGGCGAACCCTCAGATATAGAACACACTCGGGAAGCCCTGCAATGGAGCGCCGAAAGCACCCTTAACATGTGGTTTACAAGTTCAGACCAGCCGGAAGAAAACACCCCACTTGCCCCCATCCAATTGTGCATATTACCCCTGAATAAAGCAGGTGGATTCATGCAACTCATCCGCAGTGCTGTCTGGGAATCACCCCTTTGGATTAGCCCGGCCAGTTCAAATCCGTTTTTCGATGCACAAGGAAAAAAAAGCCATCAAACGCCAAGTCACCTTGAAATCGCACTCATGCTAGACGGGGAAGTACTTCCCTACAATACAGAACTTTGGAATCGATACAAGCCCAATATTTTGAGCATCACACCGATGCAGCTTCAACTGGCATTAAAATCACAAACCGGCCGAGAAATCCTAAATCAAATGCACACCGTTTTGATTGGCGGACAGGCAATGGACTTACAGTTGGAGAAACAGATTTTGGGGAAATTTCCAAATACGAGGTGGATTCACACTTTTGGCTCCACAGAAACGGCTTCTCATTTTGCCGGCCGTATACTAAATCAAAACACACCCGAATATACCCTCACGGCCGGCTCCTCCCTCACCACCAATGAAACCGGGGAAATTCAAATCTCAAACCCCGCAACCAACGGCCGCAGGATCACACTCCACGACAAAATACAGATGACCTCCGACACGACATTTATTTGGCTGGAGAGAACCAACTTACTTGTGAATTCTGGCGGTGTAAAAACCCCCATCGAACCACTAGAAAAAGAAATATCGTCGCTACTCAATTGGCCATTACTTTCCTTCTATATTGCCGGTCAACCACACCCAATACTAGGCGAAGAACTCACCCTGTTCACTTCCCATGCCATCGAGGACATGCAGCACATCACAGAAACCCTCGCCCAACTCCCCAAACTGCATCAACCCAAGAAAATTCTGTATATTCCTGAAATTCCCGTATCCGAAAACGGAAAATTGATCCGAAAAATCAATCCATAAAACCAAATCCGTAACGGTGTAAACCGATAGCCCCGGGCATCAACGAATGCATCCCCGGCTTATCGGTTAGATTGCCACTATCGGCCCAACTATCCGCCCAACCCCACCAAGGCTCGATACAGAAAAATGGAGCACCGCGTTTGGTCCAAAATCCAACAGCGTCCCATTCAGGACATACAAAATCTAACAATTTTTCACCGCCCTTCTCGCACAAACTCACACGATTAAACGGAGGCTGCCTAAAAACAATCGCATCCTTTGCGAACAAATCATCCATCAACATTAACGTTCCATCCACTTCCAACCACTCTGTGGCTCCACTATAGTAGGCCCCATCAATCATCCATCGATCCGCCGAAAATTTTTCCTCAAATCTCAATTCATAATTCTCCAAAGCCCCGTGAATCGCAAAACCAGGATGACCTCCCACAGAATACAACATCGGCCCCTCACCCAAATTGCTAATTTCGTAATCCACCCATAAAAAGTCATTCACAGCCGTATAAATTACATCGTATTGAAATTGAAAAGGATACGCCCTAAAAGTAGCCTCATCCCAAACCAACCTGAACCGCAATGCTTGGCTATCATTCTCCACCACGAAAAAAGTACAATCACGAGCAAATCCATGCTGTTTCATGAGAAAATCCTGACCCAAAAAACAATATTTATCGTCTTTTAAACGACCTACAATCGGAAATAAATTGGGCGCCACACGATTCCAAAATTGATCCTCCTTGTCCCATAAAAAATTCTTGCCATCACCCACACAAACAGATTGTAACTCCGCACCTAAGGTACTTACCTCAATCCGCACATTTCCGCAGGTCCATTGAATCATTTCATGGTTCATGGAGCAAAGATAATTATAACAAACACTACAGTTAACTACACCAAAGAAATCAGCCCCTCATTAAAAACTTACTCATAAAATCCTCACAACTTGAGCGATTCTAAAAATCCGGAATTAAGTTAGCGTGGTGAATGAACTAACAGGGAAATACTGCGCTTTATTGCTCGACGATGAGAAATCCGGGCGTGACATGGTTTCCTACTATATTCACGAATATGCAAGTCATATTTTTGGCAAGGTCATTACCGCTTCCTCACTCAAAGAAGCCAGAAACCTAGTTCAAGTCAATGATGTCCATGTTGTATTTTTAGATATAGAGTTGAAAGGCGAAATCGGCCTACAACTTCGCGATTATATCACAGAAAGTACATTAACCGTTGTGGTTTCCGCCTACCCTCAATATGCGATGCAAGCCATCAAAATAGAAGTGGTAGACTACCTATTAAAACCGATTTCTGAAGTAGATTTTACAGCCATTTTAGCAAAACTAGAACGGAGATTATCACCGGTATCAGAATCGGCCAAACCCACTCTCATTGTGCGTGAAAGCGGAGCAAGTATCGTGGTGCCTTTTGAGGATATTTTGTATATCGAAGCGGCCGGAGCCTACTCTAAAATTGTCACTCCGATTAAAGAACATTTGGTCTCAAAAACATTAAAAGTTTTATCCCCATCTTTGCCAAGTTATTTTGTTCGTGTACACCGCTCGTATCTGGTGCCCCAAGAACAAATTACTAGCTATAAGAGCAACTATTTATGTTTAAGAAGTGGACAGCAAATCGCATTGTCAAAGACTGGAAGAAAACTCTTGCAGTCCTATTATGGCAATCAATAATATTGCTGTCGTCGGCCCAAAGCAATCAGCAGCTGGCCGAAATCTCAATGAGCGATGGCTTGCCCACCTCAAGCACCCGTAAATTAATAGAACTTGGAACTGGCTCCGTTGCCATTGCCACAGATGCAGGATTATTATTCCTTCCAAACAACCAACCCAACCTCAAAAGGATAGCCAAACAAATTGGCGTACAGCAGTGCTGGGATTTGCATGAAGAAGAGGGGCTAATATACGTTGCGACATACAACGATGGATTGTATGTTTTTGAGATTGCAACAGGCAATTTGGTAAATCATTACGGAAAATCTGAATTACCCAGAATACGAAGACTGAGAAAAATCAACCAGTCCTTGTATGCCGTTGCCAGAACAGGTATTTGGAGAATCACCCAATCGGGTATTTTTAATGTATTCGATGCCAAATCATGGATGCTCCCCGGAAATATGCCGATGGATGTTTTTTATTTCAATCAAAAACTCCACGTTTTATCGTATCCAGAACGCATCATTTATGAACAACAAGCCGATTTTTCTTGGGCCGACCTATCGCATTCTTTACAAAAGATGGGTAGAAAAATCAATACTTACGATTTTGCCAATTTGGTTTCATTTGTCCACGAAAATAAAGTGTATTTAGGCAGCGAAAGCTACTACATGGTAATGGATAGCGCCTACCATTTTCAAAAGTACCAAATGCCGCGCAAGCACAATGAATCTTGGGCCTTTTGGGACTTCCGAGTCCACAACGGAATCGTGTTTGGTGCCGTTACTAACACAAACGACTTTGAAGATGGTTTTTTACATGTTCACAACCCCGCAATTCATACATATTCCCCACCACACCAAAATCCAATTTGGTCCATCACCCCAAGTCGTTTCAAAGATGCCCTTTGGCTATGTACAGAAAACCGAGGCGTTTTATTACTGACCCAACCCAAGGGCTTTATTACAGCAGAATTGCACTTTGAAAAGAAATTCGCGACAGAAAATTTCTTGGTAGGGATAAACGATAACAATGTTGAAATTCAGGCCAAATCGAACCACCAAAATTGGACATCCCATGACATTAATGATCGTATCCGGAGCGTATTGGAAATCAATAAGAAATTGTACCTATGCGGCGCCGATTATTTGTGGATTTACGATCCAATAAACAATCAAATAACACAGAGCATCAGAACGCATCTATACCAATGGATGACGGCCATTGGACAGACCATTTACTTCTTTGAAGCCTACGATAAAATTTGCATTTTCAAGCCTGGGAAAGACAAATTGCCGCATAAAACTGAAATCGATGCAATTTCAGATGCCGTGGTTTCGCAAAATAACCGCCTGATATTCCACAAAATCGGAAAAGGGTTTGCCATCATCGATTCATCAGAGAAATACCACGAAATCACCTGCAAAAAACCCTTCAATCAATACACTTTACAGTTTCAAGTCTCTGGTGAGCAATTGCTCGTTCAAAACGGAAACGACATAGAATTGTATCAAATTAATTTCAATAATTTCTCGATGAAATATATTGGGAGCATCAACCTCACTTTCCCATTTCTTGATATTAAAATTTTAAAAATTACGGGATCCAATATCGGATTTCATCTGTTTACCGGAGATTACATTTTCACTGTCAAATTTTTTCACAACGGCAAGCAAATCGAATTACTTCAGCAACAATACCTGGGTCAATGGAACACAAACTTATGGCTGTATACAAACGGAAACCAATTCGCAATTGATAGAGGCGATGCCGTTCAATTTGTCAGCCAATTAAAAAAGTCCCATTCGGAATTCCAACCATATTATGGCAGTAGCAACAACAACCTACACCCATTAGAAGGGATTGTCAACATTTATCAGAACAAGAATTTTCAACTGATTACAGTGGGGGGCAATTACTTTGATATCAATCGATCGCTGTTTGAAGTTAGCATTCTCAACATCGACAATGCGTCAACTGAAAACATGTTTTTTACCGGAAACCGTTATCGCTGGATTAATGAAATGGCCGTGGGAAGGTATAAACTAACTATTACTTCGCAATCCACCACAACCTCAAACTTTGTTTGGTCCAATTTGATTTTTTATAAAGATCTTCCCTTCTGGCTGATTGTATTATTCTTCTTTGTCTTGTTGTTTATTTATTTTAATTCCCAGACTAAAATGAAAGGGTCACTCAACAGAAGAATTGTAACACTCCAACTCAAAACGCTACAGAACAACTTCAACCCGCATTTTATTTATAACTGTATGAGCTTAATTCAATCACTCATCATTGGAAATCAACAAAAAAAGGCCGTTGAAGTCACTGCGAAATTGGCCAAATTGAACAGAACATTTCTTGAAAATTCAAACAGTGAATTGATTTCTTTACACGACGAAATAACATTTATTAAAGAATATGTAGAGATGGAAAGAATGCGATTTGAAAGCGACACTGAATTTAAATTTCAAATCCACATACCTAAGAATTTCAATATCAAATCCTGGCAGATTCCACCTTTGATCTTACAACCATTGATAGAAAATTCGATTAAACATGGTGTATTGGCAAATGCGCAAACAACAACTATTGATCTATATATTTATCAGAACGATACCGGTATTCTTGAAATTCGCATTGAAAACACATGCCCCAAATCAAGAAAAAAAGCCAACCAAGGCATCGGCATCGGATTAAAATTGGTATCCGATCGCTTGTCGATACTTTCCGAACTCCATCCCAATATTTTCCGCACCTCTTTCACGGCAGGCATGGAAGGCTCAGATAAATTTGTTGTTCGAATTGAGATTGAGAGATTTATGACCCCAGCCGAGTCATTTCAAATCATGAATCAATTAAGAAACCCGAATACCAAACAAAAAGGAGTAAATCAGGGGGGGGTAAAACACATCATACCAATAAGTTAGAAAAAAATAAGGCCCTAAATCAAAAAAAATGGGCCGTAGATAATTTTATTTGGTAACTATTATCAATGAATGCATAATGGCCGACAACTCCATTGGCCATTGTCCGCGGTAACTCTCACATTGTAAATCCCTTTCGGCAAGCCGTCTAAAGAAATTTTCAATGATGCAGCGCCGGAATTACTCTGATTAAATACAATGCTCCCTACCGCGTTGTAGACAGCGACAGTAGAAAAAGGACTTAAACCAGTAATCGACACCAAACCATCGCAACTCGGATTTGGAATGATGCCAAAATGTTGAACCGTATTTTGATTCAACACCCCACTGGCTTTGGTTAATAGGTATTTGATGCCCGTACCCATAAAATCTCGGCGGTTCTTGTAAGAATCGATTAGGGCAATATCAAAAAAACTACTCATTACACTGATTTTACTTGCGCTTGATAAGTTATGAAACATCGACACAGCACCTTCCAGCGCATACCCTTTGGGACCCATTTTATACATTTCAAAAGTTCCCGCTCTCGGCGTACAACCGTCAACGTACCACAGTTCAGCGAATGTCCATTTGATCGATAAGGGGAAGGACGCACTGGCCGTCGACCAATTCAACCGTTCCAATTGTGGCACGCCCTTGCCCGCGTCGTTCAAATAGCTTTGGACATCATACGACGATAGTCCTAAATAATCATAGGCAAACTCTCCACTTTTAAAGGTTGATGGCGCTACATATTGATCGTAAAGAATATCCTGACCAATCACCCATACAGGTTTACCCGATTGGATATACGAAACCAATGCGGGATTTCCCGTGGTGGATTCATTCCATATTCTCAATCCAACCCCGTCGGTTGAACAATACCAAATTACAATATCATACTTGGACATTTGTAAATTAGTGGGCGCAATCCCTGCAGAATCTTTGATATTCCAACGATCAAACGCGGTGATTCCTAAGGCATTTTTTGCACAAGAATTCAAGGCACTGATCATCGTATCCGAATTGGCCGCATTCAGACCATTGTCATCTACAAAAAGGGCTTTTTGAGCCGAAACATCAAGACCAAAAAGCGTCAATAAAAGAAGCGCAAACATCGATTTCATATTTACAATAATAATGAATTTACCAAAATGTTTGAACCAAGTTTGAACCGGCCAAAAACAGCAAGGCCCCAGATTGCTCTGAGGCCTTGATTTTATTGGGTGGAGAATATCGGAGTCGAACCGATGACCTCTTGCATGCCATGCAAGCGCTCTAGCCAGCTGAGCTAATCCCCCAAAGCGACTGCAAAGATAAGCAGAAATAATTACTTTTTTGACCTCGGATTCACCAAACTATCCTTCGGATATAGGTGTGTTAAACTGTCCATCACACCCTTGGCCCACAAGACCAAACTCTGGCGATCTTCTTTTTCAAAGCGCGCGCCTTCGTGCATCCAAGTATAACTATTCATTGGCATTTCTTCCTCCTCAACCATTTCTACCGTCTCTTCCATTTTGTGATATTGACGCCAAGGTCGATACCCCAAAAACTCGTTAAAATTCAAATGCTTTTTCCCATCCTCAACATGGTCCTCCAACCACATGCCCACCGGCTGATATTTAGCATACCAAGGGTAAGTTGTTGTATTGCTATGACAGTCGTAACAAGCCGTTTGCAACAGCGTTTTCACACGGTGCGATGTGGGAAATCCTTTCATTACATCCAGTGAATCGATACCGCTATTGTTTGGCGTTACCTCAACCCGTTGAATAGCCAATAAAGTAACCAAGATCGCAATAAAACTACCCCAGATGATTTTCTTTTTCATGATCTACAAAGATAGTGATGACACCCACAGAATTTTTAGCTCATTTGTCGCAAAATCCCCCGAACAACTCCGTCACTGGCACTTGAGCCATTAGGCATAACCAGTAAATCTCGGAGTTCTTGATAACCCGCTTTGATGCTCGATTTATTGTTGCTTAACTGGGTCAGCGCAATCGACAATCCCTCTGGCGATACATCTTGTAAATGCTCTTCCAACAAACCGCGGTTAAGCAAAATATTAACCAACGAAACCCAGCGTAAATTCACCAATCTCTTGGCCATAAAATAAGTAAAGCCATTCACCCTATAAGCCACCACCTGAGGCACGCCCAACAACGCCGTTTCCAACGTAGCCGTTCCGCTAGCAACCAATGCCAATCCCCTGTTTTGCATACGAGATTTAATCGGCCCGATTAATTCGCCATCGCCCAATTGCATCAACAAATGATAGGTAGCCCCGAAATATACTTTGACTGAATCAACATCCCCCTGCGAAAGTCTTCCAGCCAATAACGCCTCAGCCAATATTTCCTGATAAAATGCAGCATCTAATCCCGGCGCTCCGGCAACCACACACATTGACTGCGCATCAAATTTCCTCGCGGCCGCCACAAAATTGGGTAACAACGATCTGACCTCGTTTTTTCGAGAACCCGGCATCAACAAAACTACATGGGAGGAATCAGCTAACTCCCCAACCCCCAACGGCGCACCCAGCTCATCCGTTAAATCAACATCCCAAAACTTTTGATCGTGAAATCGCTGCAAACTCCGATCAATCTCCTCCAAAATTGGATTGCCCACGTATTCCGCCGACATCTGATATTTTGCAAAAAAGGAAACCTCAAACGGAAAAATCACATATAGTTTGTCGATTACCCGTCGCATCGTTTTGATCCGACCCGTATTCCAAGCCCAAGCCTTCGGCGCAATATAATAATGCACTGCAATCCCTTGACTTTTAGCCCACTCCGCAATGCGCAAGTTGAACCCAGGATTGTCGATCAGCAACAACAAATCCGGCTTTTCCGCCAAAATATCCACCTTCGCCTGATCCAAAAAACCCGAAATCTTCTTCAAATTCCGAATCACTTCCCACAGCCCCATGATCGCTCTCTCTTTGTAATGACTCAGCAATCGGCCGCCTGCGGCGGCCATCATGTCCCCACCCCAACAAACTACCTCACAAGCATCAAACCCTTCACTCCCCAAAACCAACTTCCGCACAACATGACTCCCATGCAAATCGCCACTGGCCTCACCAGCCAACACAAACACCTTCTTTTTGCGCGATTCTACCGTCATCCTGTCCTTCAAAAAACGCTTACGCCAACTCTTTTATATCCGAGCCAACTCGATCATCACCGCCCAAATCGTCATCAAAATGGTACCTAACAACCATCCACGATTGAAATAAATCAATGAATCCTTTTTTATCAGCAAGAAAAATACACCAATATTAGCCGCAACACCAAACTGAAAAATGCTGTTATAATACCATTCAAAGTGCGTAATCGCCCATAAAAACGTCTCCGGCTGAACGCCCTGAGGCATCGCTATCAACATCCCCAAAATCAATGGCAATGATGCTCCCGCAACAAAACCCAAAAACATGTGTAACCAGTTAACTTTCATATCGTTCCAATCAAAAATACAACTTAAACAGAAAATTCATCCAAGCCCCATTGATTCAACTGCGCAATCCGCTGATGATCCGTTAAGTCAAACATCGTAGGAACCACCGAAACATAATCGTGCTTCAACGCCCATTCATCGGTATCCTGGCCGTGATCCATATTCACAAAATTGCCCGTCATCCAGTAATAATCCCGACCAAACGGATCCTTCCGTTGATCAAACGATTCCTTCCATTTCGCCTGGGCTTGCCTGCAAATTTTGATGCCCTTAATCTGTCCATCCTCCGGCACCGGCAAATTGACATTCAACAGCGTACCGTATGGCAAATCATTCGCCAAAACCGAACTCATCAACTGTTTGATATAAGGCTTCACCACCTCAAAATTGGCATTCCAACTGTAATCGCAAAGAGAAAAACCAATCGCCTTCATCCCATCAATCGATGCTTCCACCGCGGCACTCATCGTCCCCGAATAAATTACATTGATGCTAGAATTGCTCCCGTGATTCACCCCCGAAACCATCAAATCGGGCTTGCGAGGCAGCAACTTGTCGATCGCAATTTTCACGCAATCCACCGGCGTTCCAGTACACTGATAGGCCTTCACCCCAGCATGAATATCCACTTCGGTAATCCGAATCGGCTGATTAATCGTAATCGCATGTCCCATAGCACTCTGCGGCTTATCCGGTGCCACCACAATTACATCGCCCAACTGCTTGGCCACATCTATCAACGCCGCAATTCCAGGGGCCGTAATGCCATCGTCGTTGCTGATCAAAATCAAAGGTCTGCTGTTTTCCATTTCTACTACAAACCTAGCACTTTTTTATCCCTGTTTTTTCGATGTACCTTTGCATTATGGT
>Ga0078894_10001827_pt1 | contig 15974 bp, 16 predicted proteins | sample LauGreSu1BDMLBSD_2_FD_67506 | JGI IMG/M metagenome (GOLD analysis project Ga0078894, IMG submission 67506) | Freshwater lake microbial communities from Lake Michigan, USA - Su13.BD.MLB.SD (version 4) (version 4) | ecosystem: Environmental > Aquatic > Freshwater > Lake | place: Lake Michigan... | reverse complement strand
ATGCAATTCACATAGAACTATTGGTCAATCGCAAGAATTGTGAGAGAACTGCCTTATTTTTTTCAGCATATTGCATTGTCTGCAAATGCGACGAATGTTCTTTATTTATCATTCGCTCTCTATACTGTTGTTCTTTCATTGATAACATTCTTTCCGCTTCTGGTTTTTCTAGTGGCGTGAGTGATTGATTGCCGCGTTCTCGCATAAAATGATCAACTGATGCATATTGTTTCACTTTATTAAAATCCCGTTCGCTAACTGCCAGAACTGTTTCGTTTTTATGCACCTTTCTCAAATCATCAAACTTTAATTTACTAAATGGATCACTCGTAACGTAGGTATCATCATCTTCGTCTTCGTCATAAAAGTTACTCCCACTGCCACTGTTCACTACTAAATTATTCACACCCGTATATCTAACTAAACCAGATTGCTTTTCTTTAATTTTATCAAATACCTGACCCATATTTTTCGCATTCACGTCTTCTTGGTTGTCAAATATTGGTTCGTCCTTGGAAAACCATTCATTGCGAGAACTATTCGTCTTTTTTACCATATTGTTCTCAAATATGGTATTGAATTTGTCTTGAAATTCCCGAACATTCATATTGGTAATCGCCGACTTGATTTGTTTTGTAGTATTTTTATTCGCATCAGATATAGAAGCCGGAACATATGTCGTGTTCTCCGCAGTAGGTTTTTGTGTCTGTTTATTTTGGTTGTTATAAAAATTCACCACTATGTCAAAAGCCTTCTTATAAAACAAAAAATATTCTGCTGGAAGTTTGGACTTATCTGGATGTGTCATTAATACTTGTTTTTTTGCTCTTTTTAAATCATCCAAATTTATATTATAATCAGTGTGAAATAGTGCTAATAGTTCTTTGAGCGAATACATATGTATATCTAAATTGTGGCTCTTTTCATTGGTTGACATTCGTAGTATACCATTTTACGATATTGTTTTTACCTACTTTATCCGAAAACAAGATAAAAACATAAGGTTGTATAATATACAGAATGGGACTTCCAATTATTACTAATTTACGCGACCGACAAGAATTTGCAACCCTACTTCAAACAAACCCTGGTTTGGTAATTATCAAGTTTGGGGCCGATTGGTGTGGGCCTTGTAAAATGATTGAAGCGGATGTTATGGCTGGTTTCAATTCTATGCCAGATAATGTTCAATGTGTATTGGTCGACATTGATGTCAGCGTTGACTTATATGCATTTCTAAAAACGAAAAAAATGGTGAATGGGGTTCCCGCTATCTTATGTTATAAAAAAGGAAATACTCGGTTTATTCCAGATGAGGGAGTTGGAGGAGCAGACAAAGTAAAAGTAAGACAGTTTTTTCAAAATTGCTTGGCGCTTCTAGATTGAGGTTGGGGGGTCAAATTTTTATTGTAGATAAACCATTCACGCAATGACATTGATATTTTATTCTTATCAATGCCATAACCAGTGATGTCATATATATTGTCCCAAATATCAGTTTCTGCATAGTTGCGAAATGAAATTTTTGAAGACGACAAGCTATTTATTTCATTCATTATTTTTTCTAATTTGTGCATTGATGCATAGTTGATCTGGTTCCGATATTTATAACAATATACATAATTATATCTCGCAGGACTGTATCCAAACCAATCATAAAAGCGATCTGAATAAAGCGCATTCTCTTCCAAATTCAATACCCGCTGAATAGCATCTGGAATACTTATTGCAGATCGTCGTTCATCCGCATTTGGTTCGTTCATAAACTTGATATAATTGCATATCATAAAATTTTCTTTGCGTATATTCGCTAGTCGCACATATTCTAACAAATCTTCCATAAAACTTGTCATAAATGTTTTGGTGCAAAGCAAATTACATAATATAATGTACGTATTCGAAATCTTGTGCCTCTGCAACAATGCAATATTATCTGCTAAGTTTTGTGCGTTGTGAAAATCATCTATTGCTATTATCAAACATTGATCGTCTGGGTCATCTTCTCTCGTTTGCAAGAAATGTGGAAACAATTGAAATAACGAATTACTCGGGATTAGGGTTGCTTCACTGCCGATTTGCACTGATCTTGCATTATATTTCCCACCAACCGATACATATAGTTTGTTTATTTGGTTTAATGTGGCATTTCTAATGTCATTTGCGACTGAAATAATGTCACTTGCATAGCAAGGTGTTATATTCGAAATAAATGGCAACCCGTTGTTCATCTTGTTAGTTAAATTATGTTACTTGTTTTTAATAAGTAATATAATTCAATTTTCTATTTAATATGATTTTTATTTCTTGTCTGTTTGCGTTTTTTATTATTGCGTGTATTTCGTATTGTTTTTTTTATTTTTGGATTGTGACGCTTCCCTCCGAATAATGGATTATTTTTTTCAGGTTGTGCGGGTGGTACAATTTGTGCTTCTGCCATTGGCATTTCTTCTACTGGTTCAGGTTCTTTCACTGGTTCTACTTCTACTGCTGATGCAGGTTCGTTTACTGGTTCAGGTTCTACTGCTGGTTCTGGTTCTTTGGCATAACTATCGTTAAGTGATGGTAAATTATCAGTCGCCGAACCGTCATTCTCATTATTATTAATATCCATTGCAGTTGCATATGCTAATACCGATGCCGTAATAGTTGCTAATACATAATTTATCATTGGGATGGGTGCGTCGTACATTTTAGTTATATTATAAATATATTTTTGTTTACTGACTAGATGTAACAAATTCCTAAATTGTGGTTTATTACTGTTGACCTTCTAGGAGTTTGCGAGCAGATGCAAACTTACTTGTCCATCTATCCTTGATAGATTGTGACACGGATGCATTCAAGTGACGTTCATATTGCTCTGGACAATCAAAGAACATGGTCTTTGGTTCACTACCAAATTCTCCCGTTGCAAAGCATACCTTAAAGTATAAATCTTCATATATGCTTCCAACGCGACACATCGGGGTTGATGCACCAGTAATTGCATCGCGTATGCTTGCACCGGGCATTGTGCACGTTGAGTATACTCCGACCTTTTCATCGCTTGTTCCGCCAGTACGTCTCATTTTATGGTACGACTTGTCATTCAACATATACGCATCCATGTAATTTCGCTGCTTCTTTTTTGTCGGGCTTACTTCGGACATTTCACTGCTTTCACTTGCGAGTGTATAATCGTCTTGTTTATATACTGGTTGAAAGTCAGCATAGTCGCTGGTAAGGCTCATTTCATCAGTCTCAGTCATTTAGAAAGTTTGGGTAGGATAGGTCCTAAATATAGTTATAGCGGCTGCTAATTATACATTTTATTATGATATCACCTTTATATTATTTTTTTATTAGTTTACGTCTCACGATAAAAATTACAGCGTATAATGTATACAACGGAAACTATGTCTACTATTATTGATTCGCGAATACTTATAAGAAATAAGTTTATGAGTAAAACGCGAGACGTGACAACAGACAACACGAATAAGTCAATCGCTTTCTTGGGCGCACCCGAATATATACCCGATGCGGCTACACAATATAATACTGTGGATGCAAATGTTAACACGTATACATATCTAGGCGACGACCCGTTATCAAGAGAATTTAATTATGATGAGGAGAACCACCCGCCTTTATTTATGTGTATGTATACGCAACAAAATGATTTGTCATTGCCGTATATATCATACCATCTCGTAAAAAATAACAACTTATTGGCATTTCCTAATGCACATCCTGAAATTGCTGGTGGAAAAATGCAACATGACAATGAAGCAATTGTTGACCCTGAAACGGTTGGACTAAATATAGACAAATTGCAGGCGCTTGATAAAGAAGTTATTGATGGCAAACACGGAATGATAGACTTGATTGAAATATTTAGGTGTGGTAAGCGTGCATTTTCCAGAAGATATCCACGAGATTACAGCACTATTTATAAGACGGAAGCCAGTCAGGTTGGCCCACTAAATCAACGCTTAACTGGACCATACAATTACTTTGATTCATCATTGCATCCTTACGTGCAAGATTCTGAAATGCATAGTATACAGTCTATTACGAAGACAATTACGTCCATTATATTTGGTGTTGCAATCACGCGCGGCGACTTCCGTGCCACACTAGATACACCGGTATTGAATTGGTTTGATGAAACAAAGGTGTTGAATGTAGATGAACGTAAGCGACAAATGACGCTCCGACACGTACTCACAATGACCACTGGCATTGAATGGGAAGAAAAGGTACCCTACGCCGACAAACGTAGCGACTCGTCGCGAATGGAAGGAACCGATGACTGGGTCGCATACGCAATAAACAAACCTATGGTAAGTGAGCCCGGTAAGGATTTCAACTATTCAAGTGGGGCAAGTCAATTGCTTGCTCACATATTCTTGCGCGAGACTGGAAAGGATATTGATGCCTATGCCGGAGAACATTTATTTGCACCTCTCGGAATTAAATACCACTGGAAACGCAGTTATGATGGTACTACTGATACAGAAGGTGGGCTATTTATGAGTGGTCTAGACCTAATTAAAATTGGTCATCTCGTTCTCGATGATGGCGTATGGCACGGACAACAGATTGTATCCAAGTCTTGGATAAAAGATTCACTTGCATCAAGTGTACCAGAAAATAAAGCAGATAAGGCGTTCTCGTACGGGTACCAGTGGTGGTTATATCACAGACCAGATAATGGGCGGATTGTTTGGACAAGTGCTGGTATGGGAGGACAAATGCTATTGATATTCCCAGAGGAACGTCTCGTCGTAACCGTTTTGAGCTGGAATATATTGTCTATTCCTGTATCAATGGAAAAAATCATTGAACATGTTATTAGCACTATAACCGCCGAGTGTGGAGATGAAGCGGATGACGATGCCGATAATGCCGACTATATTCAACCAATAGACATAGAAGTAGATGACCAACCTCAGACTGAAATGCCAGATCCTGAAACAAACTCAGAAAATATAGCAGATTCGGACGATTTTTTATATGAGCAAGGTTCTCAATATATAAAAAAATATGTGGTAAATACAGAAGACATTCGTGATGAGTGCTACAAAGGGTTTGTTGCAAATGCGGGCAATATATACTTATTCTTTGATGTTACAGATATTGAATTCACCCCCGAATTTTCGGATACTCATACTTCTTGTATCATTGATGAACTTGTGAATAAAAAACGTGTACTAGATTTACAGATTGAACCAACAGCAACAGGTCTATTTTCTATAAACAATAAGCTCGTTTATTTATATGATGATAAAACCCACAAACCTGTACATTATCCCATACGAGTATATTTGTGTGAAAGTATAAACGACGAATATTCAAATGTTAAATCCGTAGACGATGATAAGTCGTCTTTATCTATGTTAAGTGACAAAGTATACCATCCAGTCGTTGGTAATGGATACTTGTTTACAAGTACCGCATTAGATACATCAGAAACTGCGTATCTTAAACGATATGCCCTATTTCATCAAGATGCAATATATGTATTGCATGAACCGTTTATCACTTCGGAATACGATTTAATTGCAGACAATATGTGTGTATGTTTTTTGTCCGAGGGTGTTGAATACTGGTCAATAAAGAATATGGATCTCTTCTTGGAAATATAACAATATTTTGTAAAACCTAAATATTGTTACTATTATGCGGGCGTGTATGTTTCTAAAAATTTATTTAATATATCTTCACTTATTACAGTTGCAAAATACTCTTTTAATTCGTTAGCCGTTGGGCTTCTAACATAAATATTCTTATACCCGGTAATGTATGTATTAATTATCGCAACCTGTTCATTGAAATATGTTTCTTGTGCCTTGCGCAACTGTGCTGCTCGCTCCACGTTCTCCAATTGTACACGTACACTTTTTTGTTGCATTTCAAGATGACGTGCTAGTTCTGCTTCCTTTTCTTCAAGCAATTGTTTTTGTTCCAATATAAAATTATCTCTTGCTCGCACTGCTGCATCATCAATCGTCTCAGTAATGTCGGTCGGTAGCCCATTAAGTTGTTCATACCATTTATTGCGTGTCTCGTCAACACTTACAATCGTATCACATATGTCCGGTTTTCTCAACCGTTCATAACGAAGTCTCTTATCTGTTCCGGGTTTTCCGCTAAATTTCTGGGTGAACTCGTCAATCACATTATCACTTATAGATGGGCTAGTTTCCATTAATCTGTCAAATTCTTGACGACATAATTTCAAAAAATGTCCAGCATTGTCTCTCTCTGCTGGTTTCTTCGCTAATTCAATACGTATATTACGAGCAAACTTGTCCCAAGATATACCAGATACACGGTGGGCTTCATTCAATTCTGAAATTTTCAAATATTGCTGTATAGTGGTCAAAATACCAATAAAAATATTAATGCTACCAATTATAGCAGGGGCAAATGATTTTATATTATCCGGAAAACTTTCCTGAGCGAACGATGCAGTTCCACTTATTGTAGAAAGTACAATGGCAGGTATGGTAAACCACGCGTGCATTGTTGACAACTTTGCGTGAGAACGGTAGTTTAACCATTTATAACACTGTGCTACATCACACCATTCAATCATTATTTTCTCATTGTCTGGCGACCATTCCACATTCAATAGATTGCTTTCACTATTTCCAGTTGTAGATTTATTATCGGTAGAATTATTATTAGGGTGTTCACGAGGAGTATCTAAACCTAACTCATCGGGCGAATTTTGTTCGGGCATTAATTATTATATAATAAACGCACAAAATAAAATACATCCGCAATATTGTAAATACAGAAGTATAGTATTACTCTACATTCTGCTGATTTGCAAGTGCATATGCATCATCTGGTTTAACCTCCTCAACCATTTCTATCCTGATTTGTTGAATTACATCTAACTGAGCAGAACTACTATATTGTGATATAGTGGGTGCTAGTCCATCTTCATCCATTTTAAAGAAGTCATTAATGGGTTCTGTATTTTCAATATCATTGATGGAGCACAATCCATTTACATTAAGGTTTGCCTCAATATCAGTATCAAATTCTTGTAGTTTTGCCAATAATCGAGTTAATTGTTTATGTTGAGATATATGGAAAAACGCAATGTAATTCAAATAAAGGGATATCTGCTGTTTCACTAACATGTTCTCGAACTCCATTGTATTTAAAAAATTGGATACCGAGAACCCAGCCCGGTTCTTTGCATTATAATTGCGTATATTATACTCATTTGTATCATATCTGGATTGTAAATGTTTAATAAATCCTAATATAGTCGCATGTAATACTTTGATATCATCTAAATTATATTCGTGATAGGGTTCTAGGTCTTTGTAAGCATTAAATGATCGCATATCAACTTGTTCTGTATCAAGTTCTTCTGCGTTCTCCTTCAAGTATGTAGTAATCAGCACATATAGTTTATAGTAGTCACAATACATGCGATTATTCAATAGTATACGATGTTTGTCTAAGTTATCCATTTCAATTGAATATGTCTTGTACTGAAAGAAAAATGTGTCCAAGCAAAATAAGTACATTTTCTTTGAGTTTTTCTTCGTCAATTCCCCATATGCTGTTTTGAGATGAGCGAGTTTTGTACAAATAGTTTGCTTTGCCTTAACAATTTCATCCTTTAATATCCAGATATTTTGAAAATTGTTTTGTAATTTGGTCAATTCGGACGTATGCGTATATGCCATGTTGCCGATTGTATATTTTACACAGATAAAAAAATCTGACGAGACAGATTTTTTTATTATATTTTTTGTAGTTCGCTGCTGTGTTTTATTGATTGTTTATTTTTGTATTTTTGCTAGATATATTTTATTTTATTATAAGGATAGCCAAAAGTTATATTTATCATCCCACATATTATACGGGCGTTCTTGTATTTCGGTATCGTAATCGAAGTCGTCTACTGGTTCCTCGACTGGTGCCTTGGCTTTTTTTACTATGCCCGCCTTCTCTATTGCTGCCATATATGTTTCGTATAAAACGGGCACTACCTCGGCAAACTTGCTTGGTCTTTCATTCTTTGGAATATGCTTCTTTAACTCCCAATATTGTCCGGCTTCTTCATCATATACCAAATTAACTGTCTTATTATTATTCAAGCTTGATAATATTCTTTTTGCAGCAGATGTATCGTACATCTCTATCTCTAAGAACGCGAAATAGTAAACACGATTGTTTTCATTTACCTTACGATGCATATCAATGTAATAGGCATCTCCTATGGATAGTCGTTCAAATGTAGTTCTTAACATTTTCGATGTAACCCCACCTAATATGCGGGGAATATATATCTTCATTATCGGGTTAGGCATTTTTACTCTAATAATTTGATAACTATGAAAATAGTTGAAATGAATACTTGTAGAACATCGCATAAAAAGTTTTCAATTTTCTAGGATATTATATTTGATGACCAAATGAGTTAAATAAAACATTGGTTGTACTCTTATTATGGAAAATACGACTATTCCTACCAATTTTACCTCTCTCATTTCAGACTTTACAAAGGACTTATCTCTTACGTTTCCTGAATATGTTCATTGGTGGAACGACTTGATCTACCCTGAACTACCTTCTGAATTATTAGCCAGCGTCTTTGCACATTGCAAGAAAGTATATCCAGAACGGTTCTTTGATATTTTGTATCAGAACGATGATATATTTTCTGCGGAAAGTCAAGTAAATGTGAACTTTTTACCAAATGTGGACTTCAAAGTCCTATACAATACCGATGGTCTGAGTGATAATACCAAAAAGACTATTTGGAAATATCTGCAATTGATGTTGTTCACTGTAATCGGTGAAGTTAAGGACAAGGACACGTTTGGAGATACAATGAATATGTTTGATGGCATTGATGAGAAAGAGTTACACGCAAAACTCAGCGAAACTATGAGCGGACTGACTGATTTCTTTAAAAATATGGACGCACAATCGGCTGATACCGAGAACCCCGACGAAGGCATTAAATCTGCGTTTGGTAAAATGGACGGTATGCCAAATATGGATAATATTCAAGACCACTTGAAGTCTGTATTTAATGGAAAGATTGGGTCTCTCGCAAAGGAAATGGCAGAAGAAATTTCGGGAGAGTTCGCTGATTTACTCGGCACGGATGCAGGCAACGCAGAAAACCCACAAGATGTTATTAAGACTTTAATGAAAAATCCGAAGAAAATTATGGATTTAATGAAGACTGTGGGTGGCAAGTTAGATGCAAAAATGAAGAGTGGGGAAATCTCACGTGAGGAAATTATGAAAGAAGCGGGCGATCTTATAAATCAGATGAAAGGTGCTGGTGGAAATGATGAGTTGAATAACATGTTTAAGAAAATGGCAAAGGGTATGGGTGGTCTTGGTGGACTAGCATCCGCGATGGGTGGAGGAGGGGGAGCAGAGGGGCTTGGAGGTCTTGCCTCAGCTCTTGGCGGTATGGGAGGGCTTGGTGGTCTTGCAGCAGCAATGGGTGGTATGGGTGGTCTTGGTAAAAACGTTCGTCTTGACACAAATGCGATTGATAGAATGGAAAAGAAAGAGAAATTGAAGGAAAACGCTAAGCGTAGAGTGGAAATAAAACGCCTACAAGAACACGCAGAACAATTAAGACGTGAAGAACAACAACGTGCTCACGCCGAAATGCAACGACAACTCGCCGCAAAGTATTCTCTCCAACCAGGATCTGCACAAGATACGTATACATTTAGATTAGCGGGTGAAGCTACACAAGAAAAGAGCTTTATTCATCCCGATTTGTTGAAAGAGATGGAAGAAGAGGATAAGCAAAAGGAATTGAAGAACTCTCTGTCTAGTCAACAAAAGAAAAAGAAGAAGCATAAGAAATAATAACAATATTTTTTGAATGCAAAAAAATATGCGTATATTTTAGTTGGTTGCAGTATGAGCATATTCAAATTTATACGCCTTGACGTATTCATTCTAAGTTTAGCCTTTGGCTTGTTCGCAGTTTATATCACAATGCCTGATACGAGAAAGATATATGTATACCCCACGCCAGAGAATGTAGGCGTTTTACAATATAAAGACAAGACAGATACTTGCTTTTCATTTAAGCCCACAGAAGTCACTTGTCCTAAGAATGAAAATGAAATTAGCAAGGTGCCGGTTCAATCCTAATATGAACCGCCCATTTACAATTTAGTGGTTGTATATTATCATCGTTTATAGTATACAATGAATTTTAAAAGACTGTTGAATACCCCTACTGGACAAGTACTGATTTCAATCATGTTAGGATTAGGTTTAGCCACATTATTCCGAAAAACATGCGCTGACGAAAAATGCATCGTGTTTAATGGCCCAGTAATTGAAGACATTGAAGATAAAACATTTAAGCATAATGAGAAATGTTATAAGTATAAAAGCGAACCAGGAAGATGCGATTCCACTAAGAGAATTATTGACGTATCTGGACACGCTGTAAACAATGAATAAACGTAGTATCGTATATTCGTAAAAACTATACATTATTGTTATCCATTATTGTATAGTCAAATGGATAATTCATTTACGCGAATTTCTGACCTACCCAATGGAAATGCCCAGTCGAGTAAACCACACGAAATGCCTAACAATTACATCCCAATCAACGTGCACCCAAATCCTTATGGCATTTCAGATAAAAATCCGATTATTGACTTGCCGCAAGATACGACCGCACCATTGCCACAACATAATGTCCCACAAATGCGACCTCCTGTACCAAATCAATTGTCTGAGACAGACATTGCACAATTAAATGCGATGCAACAACAACGTCTGCCATCCCGTGATATCCAACACGACACAACTGTATACTCTCACGATGAACACGTACAGCCCAACTACATTCCTAAGCAAAAAGACTTGGACGATTACGTTAGAGACCACGAAAAAACAACCGAAAAGAACCTCCGCGAATATGAAGACAAGAAACGCCGACGAAACACGATTGATAGCATCATTACCGACTTTCAAACACCCATTGTCATTGCTATTTTGTATTTTATTTTTCAAATGCCCATTATAAATAAAATCATATTCAAGAGGTTCTCGTTCTTGTCTATTTATAATGATGATGGAAACTTTAACTTCTATGGATTGTTGTTAAAAAGTATATCGTTCGGTGCAGTGTATTATGCAATGGTTCAATTCACTACTTTTATTAGTGAGTTTTAACTGCCGCTCGTAATATATCCATTACTGTTCTCTTTTTCGGCTCTTCTTCCTTTTCATTTTCATCCTTGTCTGTAATTACAAGACGTTTAACTTTCCTGGTTTTATTGTTCTTATTAGCAGCCAATTTATCACTCGGAGTATACTTTAAAAACCACATTTCATATTCCTTTTTATCGGCACCATTTTCTTTAAACTCTTTGTATTTACGTGCTTTCTCAGCACGTATGTCCTCCAATGTCAATTGCTTTCCGTAACAGTCCATTGAAAACCGCTTTAATAGACCGCGCTGATTTAATCGGTTTTGTATTTGAATATTATATAAGAAATTCGCCATACAGAGTAATCTGTTATAGTTTAAGTCCACATCTATGTAGATCATCACCAAGTAAAAACTTAAAATTGTATCAATTGTAGCCACATTAATCTCTTTATTATTTATGTTTATTTTGTTATAACCGTGACATGCAATCGGCTTATATATCATAACGACTGTTTCTTTTCCTACCAAAACCTCTACTCGCTCAGGCATTAGTTCTCCGATTGGTTTATGTGTGACCGTTTTTATGTTCTTAAAATCATTCTGCACTAATTGTTCTTTGACAATCATAGCAGTGCGTTCTGGATCATCGGACAAGACATCAAAGTCAGGCACTTCTCTCATTTTATGTTTTTCATCACGTGAGTATTTTGAATACAATCCAAATGCATATCCACCAAAAAATACTACTCCTTGATTTATTAATGTATCGCGCAGTATAATATACAATTGTTCTTCGTTCTCCATCTTGCTATCTAACCCTCTTTGGAAATCAATATGAGAACATTCACTTTTAGACATTGGATAATATTGATTTAATAAATTCAATCTAGACAACACCTTCTCCCAACGAGATATATCACCAGCAGGTCTAGATAATTCTAAATACATAGCCATACGTAAATAGTTTGGTGGTGCATAATGAATGCCAGCTATAACAATCGTCTCTGGATGTATGGCATTATATATTTCAGGCACTAAGTACGTGATATCCGCAATGGGTATAAAATTTACAAATACCTTATATGTTCCAACGTGTACTCCCGACTTTGCCTCAGCATCCGTAAATCCATTTTCGTAATATATATCAGCTAGTTCCTTGCAATCGTCAATTGGATTAGGTGAAAAGAAATCATAGTCAGGTATTTCGGTTTCTTTATTATAAAACTGTGCATTCTTTGGAAGAATGTTATTGATTGCCGTCCCACCGTAACATATTAACTTCTTTTTTACTATAAAATCTTCTACGATTTTCAACATTTTCTTTACATCTTCATTATTTACTACTCGTCTCCCTTGAATTTCTTCATTTTCATCTACATTATGGCGCAAGATTGCCATTTCACATTCTTGAAATGTCATATTATCAGTGCATTCGGCATTTTTAAATTTTTTGCGTTTTGTAGTATGTGATTTATTTGAACGCTTCTTGTTATATTTATTTACCATATACATATAACACGATATTTTGTATTCCAACTAAACTACTTCGTTCCTTCTCGCTTCTTAATATAATCTAACACAAACGCAAGTGGTATAATGCCACTCTTGTTATCGTGAAACATTTTTTCATATTTATCTAAATTCTCATCTCTTATATAAAATCGGTTGGTTACTAATTGACATCCGTGTTTTCCGATCAGTTCGTGTACATCCGGATTATATGAATTATTCAATTTGTCTGGAATAACCATTCTATGTCGTTTAACATCCGTGCAAATATCACACTTATCTTGAATGCGTACTATATCATAATTTTGGTTCAATATATCTGTATATGTATTCAGATACAGCAAATCCGAGCCACTCTCTAAATTTATATACTTTGACAGATTATAACAATCTTTCTCCTTTATTCCACACGCACTGTCCTGTGCATATTTGCGATTGACAGATTTATCCATTATTATAACCACTTTTCCCATAACATCAGACAATTTCGTCTGATTTGTTATTTTAGTGGGATACAACTTTGCGCGAAGCGTTGCATCAATTGACTTTGCGACTGCCTTATAAATCGCATTGTTATTTGATTTTATACGCAAGTGTATAAATAACGGATCTTCATAATTCGGACTTGGTTGGGTAAATGCCTGAGACACGGCAGCAGTCAATATATTATCAAGCAACACCTTATTATCTGTATTGATTGTCTCTAACTTGGAGTCAGTGGTATATGTGACAAATGGCTTGTCCTCTATATATAAAACCTCAAAGTCTAGCAGACGACACCCGCGTTTCAATAAATACTTTACCATCTCCGCATTCACATAATTTCCAGTAATTGCACTATTATAAGAGCTCTTTATTACATACTCCTTCAATGGCCTGTACGTATAACTCTTTCCAAGCGATACAATATTGTTTGCGTCTTCGTTGATAAGACCCATATATTCTGACTCGGGTGACCCAAATCCCTCAATTCGGTCAATATGGTTATTACCGCATTCCGGGTTTTTGCACTTTTGTTTACGTTTTACACCTTCAATGTGTAATTTATTGCACAGCTTGCTTACATCTCTGCGTCGTTTAAAAAAACGCCATAATGCGTATAACAAAATCATTGCTGTAATTACAAGCACCACTTTTTGATATTTCTTCATATTAAACGCCTAGTATAAAGAATAAGGAGACAATAAAATAAATGTTATTATCTATAACAAATATAATAATAGTAAAATATATAACTACATATAAATGGCAGGCGGATTACTAAACATCGTTGCTCTTGGGAATAACAATTTATTTTTAACAGGAAACCCTAGTAAAACTTTTTTCAAGGTTACATATTGTAAATACAGTAACTTTGGACTTCAAAAGTTCAGATTGGATTATAATGGTTTAAGAGAGTTGCGATTAACCGAAGATTCTACATTTACATTTAAAGTTCCTCGTTATGCGGAATTGCTTATGGATACCTATATTGTTGTAACCATACCAGACATATGGAGCCCGGTTCATCATCCAGTATCAAGTTCAGTAAATGGTACGGATTTTCGATGGGCGCCCTACGATTTTAAATGGATAGAACATCTCGGTACAAATATGATAAAGGAGGTGGTTATCACATGTGGGTCACAAACCCTGCAAAAATATACGGGTGAATATCTACAATTAATGGTTGAACGCGATTTTACTGCGGAGAAAAAGGAACTATTCAATCAAATGACTGGACACGTTCCTGAAATTAACAATCCAGCAAATTCATATACTCGGGCTAACTCATATCCATCCGCTATATATGGCAATGGTACAGTTGGCGCCGAGCCATCCATTCGTGGACGAAATTTATACATTCCAATAAATACGTGGTTTACATTAAATGCTGGTTGTGCATTTCCACTCATTGCATTACAGTACAATGAATTGGTAATAAATGTCACTATGCGTCCTATACGAGACCTATTTACAGTCCGTGATGTATTTGATAATGAAAATAATAGACCTTATATTCAGCCAGACTTTAATGAAGCAAGATTTCAAATGTATCGTTTTTTACAATCTCCACCAAATGCACCTATCCCGATATATGAAACAACTGCTAACACAAAAATTGTAGGGTTTGAGCCAGTTGTATATGAAAATCAGATCTCTACTTGGAATGCAGACGTACATTTGATTTCTACATACTGTTTTCTTTCAAAAGAAGAGGCTCATATTTTTGCAGCAGAGGATCACGTTTATTTAGTAAAAGATGTATTTGAGCATAAATATGAAAACATCACTGGCTCAAAACGCATCAAACTGGAATCAAATGGCATGATTTCTAGTTGGATGTGGTATTTACAACGCAATGATGTAAATATGCGAAACGAATGGTCAAATTACTCTAACTGGCCTTATAAAAATATTCCAGTCGACATTTCAGTATATAGAAACGATGCAAACTTGCTAGGTGATTATCCAAACGTAGATCCAAGGGATACCCGTACAACTGGTATATATATTACTGGCAATTTTGTTGTTGATAATCACAAACATATATTAGAAACTATGGGGATCGTTTTAGATGGAGAATATCGCGAGAACCTATTAACCCGAGGAATATATGATTATATTGAAAAATATACTCGCACAAAAGGTCACGCGAAAGAAGGCATTTATTGTTACAACTTTTGTTTGAATACTAGTCCATATGAATATCAACCATCAGGTGCGATTAACCTGAGCAAGTTTAAAAATATTGAACTTGAAATATCCACATACGTTCCGCCAATTGATCAAGTAAATTCTAGTTTTGATATTATATGCGACGTTTCAGGCAATCCAATTGGTGTACGCAAATCTAATTGGAAATTGTATGAATACAATTACAACATGACGTTGTATGAAGAACGGTATAATGTTTTGTCATTTGTTAATGGCAATTGCGGAATGATGTATGCAAGATAATTCCGTATGAACGTTTGTTTTATTATGCAACTGTATAGTATAAGGATAATACTATACATATGACACAAATATCGGAAAATAATATGGATAAAAGATTTAGTAAGTCACCAGATACCACCAATTTCCAAACCGAAACTATGAAGCATAAAATAAGGGCAGTGCATAAAAAGAAAAAACGCAAGAATTTCAAGAATATTGAGACTTTGGAGAATATAAATGAACCGATTGATGCAAACGACAACTCTGAACCCATCATAGAAGGTCTCGATGTTCTTCCAATTGCCAAATTTGATGAGAATGACTGGACCGAAAGTGATAATATTTATGAAGGCGGACGACAATCAGCCCCCACTAAAAA